>ERZ724505.332-NODE-332-length-31691-cov-8.887976_pt1 | contig 31691 bp, 30 predicted proteins | sample MGYA00376038_ERZ724505 | MGnify/ENA primary metagenome ERZ724505 (study PRJEB28724, sample SAMN07190884) | wastewater metagenome | isolation source: effluent of sewage treatment plant in Hong Hong | place: Hong Kong | collected 2016-03-17 ...
TTATCTTGGTAGTTTTCCGCCAATAGCCTTAACGTAAGTCGCCATTGGTCCGTTTAGGTTTTCGGTAAGCACTTCTGCTTTGCCATTTGAAACTGATTCTGCTTTGTCAATGACTTTGCTGTTGTCAGTCTTAATAGGGAAATAACTTTCCTTCAATGTCTGAACCTTTGTAGCAAATGATTCAGTATCAGTGAATTCAACATTTTCAGAAAGAGTCTTTAACTTAGCTGCTTGAGTATCTGTCAAACCATCTGCAGCTTCGGAAATAACTGCTTCTCTAACTGCTTCGTTGAGTGTGTTTGACAATTCAACATTCTTGCTAATTTCTTCGTTTAACTTTTCCTTGAGGCTTTCAATTTCATTACCAAGCTCTTCCACTACTGAAACCTTTTCTTCAGGAATGTCGATATAGTGTTCTGCAAGCAGGTTGCGAAGACCGGAAATGAATTCTTCGGTAAGCTCTGTTCTTAGACCAGATTCAATTGCAACTTCATTTTCTGTTAGCCACTGTTCTGTGACATAGATCATGTAGTTGTTAACCTTTTCGTCAATTTCCTGTACACTTTCTTCAAGTGTAGAAGCATAAACTTCTTCCAACTTTGCTACTTCTTCGTTCAGGTAATTTTCGTAGTTTTCTTGAATGCGATCTGTGATTTCTTCTACGCGAGAATTAACTGCTGCTTCAAAGATTGTCTTTGCCTTTGCAAAGAATTCAGGAGAGAATTCTTCCCCTTCAAACATAACCTTTAGGTCTTCATCAAGGTTTGTGACTTTTGCTGATTCAACAACAAATCTTCTAACTTCTGCTGCTGGTGTTCTTACTGATTCGGCAATTGTTTCGTCTGATTCTTCTTTAGACATTTCACTTAGAATATTAACGATTTCTTCCTCAGAAAGACCGTCTTCAATCATTTCAGCAATGACTGCATCTAGTGGGTCTTCTTCAGATTCTTCGATATATTCAAAGTTTTCTGCAATTGCTTCCTCGATCTGTTCGTCTGAGTAACCTTCTGCGACTAGATTATTGATGAATTCCTGTAATTCTTCAGAAATTTCCATTTCTTCATCGAGGGTTTCAGAATCGTCATCATTTTCGTCTTTTTCAGAAAGCTTCTTTGGTGATTCTGGTCCAACTGAAGGAATACCAGATTTGCTCTTGTCTTTTCCTACTTTTGCTGCTTTTGCACCAAGGTTTTCCTTAGCGGTAGATGTTGGAGTAGCACCACCTAGGTCTTCGGCATCATTATGCTTTGGATCTGGTTCGCTATACTTTGTCTTTGGATGCAAAGTCTCCATATTTGGGTTTGAGCTCTTGGCATCGCGATCAGGATTATTGTCAGAAGAGCTAACAGAAGGAACTTCACCTTCTTTTAGCAAAATTGACTTCGCTGTTTCGTGTAATGACTTGACCATGTTTAGATTACTCCTTAATTGATTATTTATTTATTGTTTTTAGAACTTTGAGACATATCGTTCAAACAGATTAATAGCTACACGTTCAATATCAGATTTACTAGCTGCTTTAATCTCTTTCTTTGCTTCTTCAATATATCTCTTATGCCATTCACCTGTTGCACTATCTAACCACCAGTCATAGTTTTCCATGATGCCATTAACGAAAGCATCTGGTGCTGATGGGTCTGCAACAATGTCAGCCGCTGTGGCCAACTTAAAATCATCTTGAACCAATTGGTAGCCGTTATGAGCCTTCAGAGACCCTACGCCTCTAGTAGAAACTCCTAAACATGCACCACCGTCGAGTAATCCTTTAACTATATTTCCCATTGGAGTGTCTAGAACCTTAGACTTACCAATGAAATTGTTTCCTTCAGGTCTTAGACTAGTAATCATATGAGATACACGATCAAGGTTAATGGAAGGTGTATCTGGGTGTCCCAATTCGCCGAATGCACGGTTCTTTAGGACATATTCGTTGTTATATCTATTGACTTCATTTTGAAGCACACGCATAGGATAAACACGTCCATTTTTATTCTGACGTTCTGCCTGCATGAAAATGCCTTCAATAAAGTAATTTTTCTTTCCGGTACTCTTGTCTTCTTCTACAAGTACCTGTACGTCTGTTACATCTTCTCTAATTAGTTTGAACATATGTGTCATTTATTTGCCCAATTGTTGTAGTCTTTTATTGTTTGTTGCGACTTTACTTAATGATGTTGACACCATTGAATTTTGACGCTTGATATTTTTTACTATACGATTCTTTTATCTGCCAGTAATCTTGTCCAGTGTGCGACTAAAAGATTCGGAAACTGTTTTCTTTTCCAATTTCTTAATTCTATCGGTGACTAGTTTTTCACCTTCTGGTGTAATTGAACCTTTGGAATCTGCCAAGGCCTTTTTATATCTTGAAGCGGTTTCTTGATCTTCATCCACACGCTGAAAATTTCTTTTCATTATAGGATAAATTGTTTTCTTAATTGCGGTTTGACCAGCTCTACCTAATCCAACTAAACCACGTTCAGCTGCCGCACCAATCTTTGGACCAGCTTTTAAAATCATATCTTTTGCTTGTGCTTTATCAGCTCTTAGGTTTGCTTTGACTCTATTTCCTATAGCTCTTAGCATTGCACCTTCATTAGTCAATCTTTTGATCAACTTAATACCCTTCTTTGTGGGTTGATAATCATCACCTGAAGGACCAGAATTTTCTTCTGCATCTTTCTGTAGAGCTCTTTTGATACCTGTCTTTGTTGGTTTCAATGACTTATTTTTAGAGAATAAACCTTCCTTCAAGTCTTTTTTCTGCAATGCTTTAGACTGACCACGTTCTTTGTCTGTAAGAATCTTCTTAGGTTTATCAGTCTTTAGGAGTCTCTTTTCTTCTTCGTCTTTTGTTTCCAGGTCCTTGATAGCACCTTCAACCATGATTCTGATTGCTTCCTTGATCTGAACCCAATCACGTTCACCAATTTCCTTATCACCATAATAGTGTTTGCCCTTTTTGGTGTGGAAACGATCATTAGAAATTGCATTCAATCTATCTTTGGTTGTCTTTGTTGGCCAACCAGCCATTGTTCCATGTACTGCACCATTTTCACCATGCTTTGCAATTTCATGACCATGAAGATAAAGGGACTTGCCATCTGTATGGGAATTTTTACTTTTCTTTGCTGTCTTATTAAGAAAGGCCTTACCAATATCACTAGAGATTTTTCTAGATTCCTTCAGGTCTTTCTTGTATTCAGGTCTTTCAGCTGTCTTTACCCACTTACCATTCTTTTGTTTCCAAGAAGAATTGTGGTGTGCTGTAACTGTGACTGTCGCCATTCCTATATATCCTGTTCTTGTACGTTTCTGTTATCTGTTTCTGTCTGTGTGCATCTCCAAGATTTAATCCACCATCCGGGATGTTCTTCTGTCCACTTTGGGAAGTTAATCATTGCTTCCGATTGGCACTTTGGTACTGTCATTTTTTCATCAAATATGTCAACATGATGATCCTTGCATTCCTTAGTAAGCTTACCTTCAACGTCCTGGAGGCAGGCTGTGATAATCAGTGTTGTTATAAGCATCAGGCATTATTCCCTCGATTGTTTCTAGTGTTTGGTTTAGGTGAATAACACCCTTACTTTTTAAATGAAGTCCATTTTTTCTTACCCATTTCTGGATAATTATGTCTCTTAATTAACTCACCTGCTACCTTAGCAGCTCTTCCGTGTTTTTTCTGATGTTTATAATCTGCATCAGAACCACCAGGAATGTCATTGTCGTCATACACTGATTTATGAAAAGCTTTTGCTTGCTTTAACTGGTGTAAAGAATGTGCTTCATCCAGTTTCTTTTCTTTCTTCTTGTACTTCTTCATCATTTCACGAGCAAGATGCTTTGCCTTGCTGTGAGGATTCTTCCAAGGTGTACTCTTTTTCTTATCTGGATCAAAAGGAGGATCATCACGATCATGATCATTTTCTTTTTTTTCATTGATACAGGAAGCAATAATCTTTCTCGCTTCTAGAAGCTTGCGTTCCTGTACGTCAGCAATTTGTTCCTGGAACAATTGATCCGCAGTCAGGTAATCACCATTTAGGATTGCTTCTATAATATTTTGCTCCTTGAGTTTCATTGTACCTGCCTTAAATTTTTTTGGCCAATCACCAGATTTACCGAAGGGGAGATTTTCTTGGTATTCAGGTTTTTTCTTTTCAACTGATTTTTTCTTTCTATTTTTCAATCTTTCCAAATGATCATAGTAATCAAAGGAAGCATTGTCATGTGCTAATACTATATTTTGTCTAGCTTTATGATCATTACTATAACTAGATTTATTAAAATCTTCTAAAGCTTTTGTAGCACTATCATATCTTTTTTTAAGATATGCTGTTCTATCAGATTGTTTACTCATTATGCGATATTCCAACCTCCCTTATTGAAAGCTGCAGGATCGGCTGTTTGACCCGCATCGAAGTCTGATGAGTCTTTTCTTAGGTCTAAAAATAGAGTGAAAATGTCACCAGATGTTGCTGTACCAATAGACAACTGGATTCCTTTGTTATTGGCATCTGGACTCTTGATAACTGCACTGTCTCCTGAAACTCCACCCAAATCATAGTTGAAGTCTCCCGATCCAAAGGTCAGGATTTCACTGTTGGCGTTACTGTTCCATCTAAGGGTGCAGTAACCTGCAGCTGCTGCCATCTTACAATGCCCATAAGCGCGTTTGATTGAAACGTCATAATTTGCCTGAACATCTGTGTTGGCAATATATCCGTTTGCATTTAGGGCATATTTGAGTTCACTAAATCTGATAAAAGTTGAGTTGGCAGTAGCTGTACCATCCCCAACCAGTACATATTTAATCAGAGCTCTTTTGTTTGTATCAACTAATGTTTGTATGGTTGTTCTATTTGCCATCTTACTGCCTTACTATTGAAAAGTTAATTACTTTTTTGAAACTATCAACGCTCTCATTGAGCATCTTTTCCATTTGCTTTTGGTTTTTACGGTTAAGTGACTCGTAAACCATGAGAACTTTCTTTGCAATTGTACTATTTATGGTTACATCATCGTTACCAATTTTCACAACGCGAGGCATTTCTTCCTCTACGATTTGGTACATTTCATTCATTGGTGATGGTCTCTGAGAAACACCAAATGTTTTTTGAGTAAATCTTTGGTTTACTCTGTCAGAGCTATTTGGTGCTGCTCTGTTGCCATATGAGCTTGTTATTCCCGTTCTATCTATTTTCTGAGGGGTTGCATCTGGTTTTTGTGCACCGTTAGAAGCTTGCTCGTTTTTCTTTTGTTTCTTATCAATATCATTTTGTGTTTTCTTACCGAAGAATTTTCTAGCTGCACCAATTGCCTTACCAATGTATTTTGTAAGGAATTCGTTTAACTGTTCCTCTGCTACCACTGGAGGACGAACAACACCAGATAGTGGTTTTCCTCTTCTGGGACCTACCCTTCTATTTTGATCTGTAGCAGGTGTTACATGTTGACCAGCAGCTGCAAGCTTACTTGCATGATACTTCATACCAGCTTCATATCCCTTGGTTCTTACGGTATTCAAGTGGGCAGAAGCTTCTCTTGCCTTCTTGAATTTATCATATGATTTCTTAGATTGTGCGATTTCCCCCTGAGACATTGGTTCAGAATGTGAATCAGCTGGTGCAGATGGTGCTGGTTCCTTAGCTGGTTTAGGAGTTTTTCTGCTATTCTTGAATGCAGTAACTTTTGTGTTTGTTCTATTTTCTGATTTTTCTGGAGCTGGTGCTGGTGCTGGTGTTGGAGCAGCTGCTGGTTCTGGTTTGTGCTCAGGATGATTATACTTTTGATCCAACTTATCAAGTGTCTTGTAAAACTTGTTGCGGATTCTGTGACGTAGACCTATACCTGCACGAGCTGCAATATTGTGCATAATACTGCCTGTGTTTACTTGTGCTTTTTCCTGATCCCTAACTTCTTTCCATGCACCTGGAATTTTATGCAAGTCTCTAGCAGGTGTTCTGCTGATTAAATCGTGTCTAATAGCAGCTGCATTATCCCTTGCTCTGTTCTTTAGGTGTTGCTTATATTCATCTGGACTTAAAACTTGCTGAGCTGTTTTATCCTGTTCGTCACCAAACTTCTTATATCTGGCAGCTTTAGATACTGCTTTGGCCTTTGCTCTTTGCATAGATACAGAAGCTTCATTTAGGTGATCACCCATTGAAGAATTTGCTAGATCATCGAAAGGAATAGATATAAACTTATCTAGAACATCTGAGTAATACAGACCGATCATCTGATTACCAGGAAATGATCTAATTGCTTTTCTCTTAAAGATAAGAACCATCGGTGCCTGTGTTCTTGTGTCAGGGAAATTTGTTTTTCTGTCATTGAAGTCACCAAAACCACGTTGTTTTGGTTTTGACCCATACTTGGTTTCCTCATATAGAACATGAGAGATAAGTGAATCTAACAGTTCAAGCAGATTGTTTTTCTCTGCAATTGACATTAACTCTGGTTCAATATTCAATGCTCTTTGAATTAATGGAAGTTTTGTTTCTTCCACTAGTCCAAGTTTAGACAATTCCACTAGGTGTGATTCCTCCTTTGAGGATGCACCAATAGAGAAGTTGTATTCTTCCATAAGCTGCTTGACTGTCTTCATTTACTTAATCCCAAAATAGGTTGACGCAATCTCTACCTTCTTTTCCTCAAGCTTCTGTGCAGCCTTCTGGGAAAGAGCTGTATTGAATTGCTCTTGCATTGTTGTTAGATCACCTTTAAGGATAGCTTGAATGCCTACCTTAACTGGATCTGATTGTGTTGGTCTTGACATTACTTTCTCCTAATTTAGTATTTATTCGTCGTGATCGGATACAACGATTGCTTTGTAAACGTTAATCGGTTCTTCATAATCATCAATTGCTTCACCACCATAACTAAGATTACGTTTACTGATTCTGGGCATTTTGTGTGGTCCAGAAACGATCTGCAAATGTGTATTTCTTGGTAGTAACATTTCCTTTTCATCATAGTCCATTGCATCTAATCCAGAAATATATATTCCCTTTGAGTCAGAAGGTACTTCAATTTCAATCATAACAGAATGGCCGAAACCTGAGCTATTAGCTACTTTATAATCAAGACTTGTGCTCAAATACCCTCTGAATATGTATGTTGATCCAACCTCAATATTTTTGGGATCATATCTGCTACTCAATCCAGTATAAACAGTTAGTTTCTTTGGTGTTCTCGTAAATTCAAAGGCAGAATCTATCCTGTTGATCGACTTATAAATTCTACCCAACATATTTGAGACATATTGATCCATATGTTTATGTTTATCCTTAAAACCCTTTTGGTCCATTCCAGAATATAAGAAACTATTGATTTCGCGATGGTCTGCATTATTTCCGATACCTGATGCACTAATATAACCTAACAGTGCATCTATTTGTTCTTGATCAAAGGCGCCTTCATAATAATTTAACAATTCATTGTGCAATTCTTCAGTTTTTTTACTATCGTTTGCTACTACTTGTTTATCTAACTCATTTCTTTTTTTAGACCATTGTTTATAGGTGTCTGCTTTCTTTCTAAGATTTTTTGCCTTTAAATCAAGTTCCTTTGCTGGGTCTTTTTTAGCAACCGGAGCTACACTAGTTTTCTTCTCACCACCAGGTTTTTTTGTTACTGGATTATCTTTACCCAAATCTTTAGTTAATTTGGCATTAATTTCCAGGTCTTTAGCTTGATTGAATAGTTTTTGCACATCGTCTGGTTTTGCATATGGTACAAGTCTTCCATTTTGCACAATATACTTTACCGCACCCTTTTCATCAATATATCTTCCAAAACCAGCATAGGTCAAACCCATACTACTTGCTTGCTGAGCTGTTTTGGACTTCTGTCCTCTTTGTATTCTGTTGACCAAACTCTCTTTGATAATTTCGGTCATTACTTTACTTTATCCATAGTATCGTTTACAAATCTGCTAGGTGGTGCACCATTCTTTCCTTGTGGTGCTGGTGGATTTTGACCACCACCCATACCTTGAGGTGTTGGCACTACCTGACCATTTTGATCCATGGGTATTGGATTACCATTTGCATCCATACCTGGAGGTGGTGCATTTGGATCAACAATCTTACCCATCTTCATTTCGTCGGCAATCTGCTTATCAATTTCTTCGATTTCATCATCTGTCAATCTTAGGACATGCTTACGCACCCATTCAACTGAGTAATATCTTCCAACGAATGGATCAACTGCTGATAATAGAGTGATTCTGTTTGTTAGTAGTTCAGATTCCTTAATTTCATTGAAGTCAACATCTTGCTTATATTCATACCAAATATATTCCTTGAATTCATCCCATTCTTCTCTTGAACAAATACCCTTCATGGTTAATTGACGCATAAGGATTTCGTCAAACAATTCTGAGAAATTACCACGGAGTTTCTGAATAAACTTTGAGAAAGTCATTTCGTCTCTGTTAATTTCCGCAGTCTTGCTCAATGAAAATCCCTGCTGTGGTTGCAAACGAGATAGAGGAACGCCCATTGCTTCATACAATTTCTTGTTGAAGTAATCAACGTCTTCCATCTGCCCTAAGTTTTGCCCACCTGGCAGCGTATCAATTTTTGTTCCCTGAGAACCTTCACGTCTTGGCAACCAGAAGTCTTCCAACATTGAAAGGTGTCTTCTGTCGTCTCTAATTTCACCTGTGCTGGAATCATATACGAGTTTGTTGCGATACTTTACCATAATATCACGCACATATCTTTCAGCATTGATTGTCGACATGTTACCAACGTCAATGTAGAAAATGCGACGTTCAGGTGCTCTTGCAAGACGGTAAATAACTGTTGCGTCTTCCATCATGCGCAACTGATTAAGTGGTTTGATTGCCTTATGAAGATATGACAAGACCATTGCTCTCTTGGAGTCCATGAGTCCTGAGTTTATGTTGATAACTGAATCAACTGTGATCTTGGTACCAAGGTTTGAATGTGTACCAATAACACCTCTTTCATTGTAGAGGTAGTATTCATTTTGCTTTTTGACAATTTCCATGCCTGTTGCAGGATCTTTTGTCTTCTGAATTTCTCTGATTTTGCGAATTCTGCGAGGGTCGATATATCTCAATTCTTTGATGCCCTGCTTCAGAGCAGTTTCATCCACAATAACGTGATAAAACATTCTGCCGTCGATATACCATCTGCGGAAGACTTCATAACCTTTGTTGTTGAAATTGAGAAGTTTTAGTGCAAAATCGAATTCGTCTTTGATCTTTTTCTTGATTGATTCCGGTTGTTCTAGGTCATCCATGTTAATATTGATTGAATGTCCTGAATCTTCCATGATGATAGAAGCATTGACGATTTCATCAATTGCTTTTTCTAGTTCTGGTTGCATTGACATTTCGCGATAACGAGTGATAAGTTCCACTTCGTTACGAACAATGCCATCCAGATCGACGTAGGTACCATAATAGGCGCCGGACTGTATCGTTACTGCACCATCATCATTGGTAGGGATAACGAATGATTTATTGGTTACTTCCTTGGGGATCTTTTTTTTATCATCAGCCTTGCTGATTTGGAAACCAAATAATGTGACTGCCATATTATAACAATCCTATATTTTTATGTGACCTGGAAACTGAAATTTTCTTTTTTGTTTCAACAGAATGTTTTTTACCAAAAAAAGGATTTCCGCTACCTTTAAATTTATTAGATAATACTTGCTTAACTTCGTTTTTCATAGGAATTCCTTTATTCCAGGACTTACCAGTTTTTTTACCTTTTCTCGTTTCAGACATTTTTTTCTTCGATTCTTCTGAATGTTTTTTACCAAAAAAAGGATTTCTTTCACCACTATTATTTTCACTCATTTTTTTAATCCACAATTCTGGATGTTTTTTTCCAAACATTGGATTATTTTTACCTAAATTTCTTTCACGCATAGCAGCTGTTTGTTTAGGATTAGTAGACCAATGACCAAAATGTCTTTTTGAATGATTGTAGTATTTTTTACCTAATTCATTATCACCAATCAAATCCAACCATTTGAATTCTTCTTCTAATAATTTTTCTCTTTCAATATTACTTCTTAAAATGCGTCTCTTGAAGTCTTGTGGTCTATTTCTATAGTTGTCACGCATCCTTTTTGACGAACAAATATAACCGTCATTAGTTGTTCCCCAATGACATCCAATGTAATACATCTTACGTTTGCGATCATACCAAATATATACGAATCCATATTTTTTCATTTAAATACTCCTAAGAGGCCTCTTAGGAGTATTTAGTATTTTTCGCGTCTCAAGGAACGGGTTGTAAGATTGGACTGAATACCAATCCTTCAGCTACTGAGTCTGTTGTATCAGATTCCCACCACTGGTATGCTAGAGTTACCTGGTATTCTTCAATTTGATCTGTTGCGCTCCAATCCATTGAGATAGGAGATAGATCAATTGGGAAACAACCAACGAACTTATATCTCTTTAAAACATCTTCTCTCTTACCAAGGTGAGTAATGAATCCATCCTGTTGATAACCACCATCACCCTTGATAAAGTTATCTTCGCGAAGGTTTCCTGCGTGTGAGTTAATACCACTCAACCATAGTTCAAATGCACGTCTAACTTGCATGTCTTCGTCGTTGATAACTGTAACAGTCCATTCAGAGAAGGTTCTGTTGCCAGCAAATTTAAGTTCTCTACCCTGATAGAATACGGGCACCTGATTTACTGTGTCTCCAGGAAGCTCGGATGCTCTTGCCATGAAGGTAAACTGTTGCTGTGATCCACCAGAGATAATAGGAAATGTTAGTTCACAGTGAAACAGATTAGGTCTGGCACCGTCAAAGTTCATCTGCGCTCTAAATTCTTGTACTCTTAATGACATTTATGAATGCTCCTTATTTGTATTCTCTATTTATTAAACTCGTTGACATTTCCATCCTTTATGCTGGTTCCAATTTCCTTTGGCAACACTAGACATACAACCTGGGTTTAAATTGTGTGTTTTACAGAATTCCACCAAACCAGTTATTTCTTGTTTTTTTCCTTGTGGGTTAGTTACAATATACTTTTTACATAATTTTGGTTGTTTTTTTCCCTTACCGAGTCTATTTCTTTCTATAGTCCATGGTGAAGGTTTTCCTTTATTCCAACTCGATTTACCTTTTTTAGATTCACTGATTTTTCTTTTTGTTTCTTCGGATGGCACCCAACCAAAAGCTCCTTCACCCCCATAAGTCATATTGTAACCATGTCCGTCCCGAAAATGTGTATTGTGCTCAATGATCATTTTATTTTCCACAACATTCAATGTATGGTCTCTATCGTTGCTCTGGTATATTATCTCCCATTCAAAGTTTTTAACACCATATTTTCTTATTGCTCTATACAAAGGATATTTTTTATTTTTTCTGGTGATGGCTTCACATATATGTACTGATTTACGGGAAGGCCATTTAGAATCAAATCCAATATATGCCTTCCCGTTTATTTTATTCGTCACTTTATAGATAGTAAACATTTTGTTCTCCTTTTACTATCTATTTAGTATACCACGGGATCGTAGGTTATTTTTAAGTTGCCTTTCCAACCACTTCCTCAAACGCCACACCTGTTCTAACTGCAACGAAGTTTAGCTGGATGAAGTTGATTGAACGAGCAGGTTTAATATAAATGTCACCAATGAATTCGTTACGGTCAATAACTTCTGGTGTGTTGTTGGTAGTATCGCAAACAACACGGAAGTCATAGATACCACGACGACCCTGAACGTCTCGTAGGAATGGTTCAACCAATGCTACGAATTGTGCTCTTGTAAATTCATCGTTGAATTCAAATAGTGAGTATCTTGCTGCTCTTGTAATTGCCTTTTCAAGTACAATGAATAGACGGCGAACGTTGATACGATCAAATGCAGAAGGTTTTGCAAGCATGGTCTTGTCACCATACAGGATTACGCCTTCACCAGGGAATGACTGAACAGGGTTGACACCAATCTTATATAGATCGTCTCTGTTACCCTTTGTCGCATTCCATGCTAGTTTTGTAACGTTCTTGATATGACCACGGTTGAAACCTGCTGGTGAGAACCATGGATCACGTTCAAAGTCTGTTCTTACGCATAGGCCTGCAATATCACCGTTGCAAGGAATCCAACGATATACGTTGTTAAACTTGTCAAACTGGTACTTCCAGTTGTTGTCCATAACTGCATAAGAAGATGAGTTGAATAGATTTCTGTATGTGGTAATGTCTGCAACTTCTGATCCAGCATTGTCCACAACGTCTGCATATTCAGGAGAAATGAACGCAACGCAGTCTCTACGAGTTTCAGCAATGTTGTCCACGATGTATTCAGATACTACCTGTGGGTGAGCACCTGTAACGATCAATGAAACGTCAACTTCTTCGGCATTTGCGAACTTATCGTATCCGACAATTACGTTTGCTGTTTCAGACCAACCATCAACACCACCTGAAAGTGTTACTGTGTATGAGGTTGATGTTTCTGCGAAGTTTGTTGCTGCAGCTGTATTACCCCAAGAGCTTGTTTCAGATACTTGGGTTGTAATATTCTGAGCATGGTTTAGAACATAAACATACTTTGATCTGTCGTTGATCACGTTTACATAGTAGTTTGAAGAACCGTCATCGTTCTTAGCATCAGATGCTTTAGATACATATGGGAACTTTTCCAATACAGTGTTTGCTGCATCAGAGAACTTTCCTAGAGTATCGATAACGATAATGTGCATTTCGTCGTTGGCACCAGAAAGGTTTCCAACATAGGTTGAGGTTCCTGTTGCACCATTAAATTCTTCGGCATATGTCCAATTAGCAAAGGCAGTAGAATTTGCACTTGCCCATAGAGAAACTTTTAGTCCATTTCCCTTTGCACCAGCATATCTAGCTGCGAATTGACCAGATGTGTTTGCTGCTGATAGGTCAAGATAGTTTAACTCATAGTCATCTCTATTCTGAATTAGAAGCGCGGTACCAGATGTAGCATTCTTTGCAGCTGCTACGTTTGCGGTACGTACTGTTCTAATGTTTCTTGCATAGTCCAAGAAGTTAGACACACTGAAGAATGACTTAAAGGTGTTTGAAGTAGGCTTACCAAATGTGCTTACTAGCTCAACTTGGTTGCCCAAAGAAACGATTGAAAACAAAGGACCCCAATCAAAATCGCCAGCGTAAGCACCTTCAGTAGTACCAACTGCTGGAACGATAGTTGTCAAGTCAATTTCTGAAAAATTCACTCCGGGACTTAGGAAAAATGGCATGTTTTAGCTCCTTTTAGGAAGTTCTTATTCTTCACAATATTTATCATTTCGTGAATTTTGGACTATAATCGGTGCTTATTTGTCAGGGTATCCCACTCAATGTTATCGAATACATAGATTCTTTCCCTGTCAGTAACCCATTTGTCACCGTTTGCGTCCCTGCCATCGTCAAATGGGTCATCTATTCCATTGTCAATGATACCAAACGGTACCACATCACTATCCATGATGTTCAATTGTTCTTCCTGGAGCACTTTTCGGATGTTGTTATTGATATTTTCCTTAAAATACTTCTGAGAAGTTAACCATCCAAAGTTAACCAGACACATGGTGGCATCGTCATTTGATCCTGGTTCTGCTTTGTAGGTGTTCTTATCCAATACGAATGTAGTGAATTCCTTGATTGTGACCTCGTCCTTGATGATTAATTTGTCAGATTCAACAAGAGTTTTGAAGTTGGCACAACCAATTGCCTTGGTCTGTTTGTTGTGTTTTAGACCAAATGCGATCTTTTTCTTGAAACCTGGTGTATTCTGCTGCCCCTGTTTACCCTTCATTTCGATCTTGATCAGGTTTTCATATGACAATTCATAGTGGAGAATGTCTGCAACCTGTAGACCGATGGTATTGATTTCCACCAATACGAATGCGTCGTTATACTTCTTGGCATAATTCACGATGATAGCAGGGAAGGTAAATGGTGGTATCTTCCTATTCATATACCTGCACACAACCTTGTATGGAATACTGGTAACGTCAATGATCTGGAAAGCAGAATAGTCAGATTCAACACCTTCTGAAACGTCCACAGTCATGCAATAGGTATGCCCAGCGATAGGCATTTCCCACATTGCAGCATCGTTGTCCCATGCGATTGGTTCTTCCATTGCTGCCATAAGCTGCCCAATCTTACCTGGATTGATAAGAGTGTTAGAGCTTCCCAAGAATTCAGTATTATGTGAAATTACACCAACCGAATAATATGTGTTGTGTTTATCAACACCTACAGGATCATAAACTTCAAACTTTCCAACTTCAGAAGTAATTTTTTCTATTTTTTTCCCACTTACTTCATCACCTATTGACAATTTTTCAGCATGAGTAAAACCATTGTGGGTTAGAAAAGCATGTTTTCCTGAACATCTAATATTAGTGTTATCTGTAAATGTGATATTCCACATAACATCCACAGTCTTTTTTTGAACACCTTCAAAATTTTCATATCCTGTTGGTGTTTTTATTTTAAATCTGCCGCCGTTGGGTCTAAACAACTTTACTTTTTCCTTTTATTATTCTTCTGATATATGATGAGGTAACATAATATTTTTCCGAATATTCTTTACAGAACAATTGGGTGTAAGACATTTTCAGACCATTTCTCATTGTTTTCTCAATAAGAGATTCGTTATGTAATTTTACTTTGTCGTTATAATCTTTTCGTATTTTCTTAGCATCATCGTCTGTTATTTTGTTTTGTCTCTTATTAGCTTCTTTCTTTCTTCTCTGGCCTTCACTGGAAAGGTTCAATTTATATCCATTTTTACCCTTATTCCAAGGAATTGTTCCTTTTTTTACTCCTCCCACACCAGGTCTTTTCTTTCCCTTTTGTATTTCACTTAAATATTCTGGAGACATTTGCATTCTTTTTGCAATCATAACACAAGCACCATAATCACCTTGACTGTAGTGAATATTAAAATGCTCTTGTATGGAAACACACTGAAGATTGTTTATGTCATTGTTTGCTCTATTACCATCTATATGATGTATTTCATAAGTTCTTCCAAATTCATCAACTGGAAGTTTTCCATATGTTTGTTCATATATTTTTTTATATGTATAGTTACCCATTCAATTCTCCTAAGTTACTATTATTTAGTAATCCTAGGAATTCAGTGTCAAATATAATTCTTCAATGGACATTATTTTGTATTCATTTTTTTCAGTATCAAATAATTCCAATTGAGTTTCACCAGCTAAACATTCGAATTCCTGTCTGAATTGTTCTTCTGATGTGTTGCTGATAGTCTTTGCTTTCCATGCCTCGTCTCTTCCAGGTACCGCCGACCAGTGGACCTCAATAGGTATGAATTCCGACTTCTTCTTTATTGCCTTGACCCATGCGGTATAAAAGTGGTTCATACCCTTTGGAGTTGAGATAATGAATACCTTTGTGTCGGTACCAGCGGTAATAACAGGGTAGGTAGATGTATAGAATGCTTCTGCAATGTTATTAGGTACGAATGCAAACTCGTCTAACAAAACAATGTCATATGAACCTGAACGCAAACCATCTGCGGTTGTAGCAAATGCACCAATCTTAGAACCATTCTCAAGTTCGATGTTACCTTTATTCCACTCAATAATACCGTGCTGCAACCACAGAGGTAGGTTTTCATATGCCAGTTTTAGACGCTGGAGGATACCATTTGCAGCTGGACCTTTGTGTGCTGCAATCGCAATGTTTACCATTGGTGTGAAGATAATTGTCCATAGAAGATATGCAACGGTGGTAATAGTATTATGTGTTGGAATGAGATTTTTCCCGATAAGGAACATATGATCATCATTATCAACAGTGATGCATCTTACAGGAACACTATCTGATTTGGTGATTGCTTTTATATACAGTCTGTTATTTTTTTCAAAATATTTGTGGTTTTCCTGTCTGTCTTTTTTTCTTTTTAATTTGAACAAAGAAAACCTGTTGGTTGCAAATGTTATTTTCCAATAAACAGAACCGTCTATAGTCCTGAAAGACTTTCTTGTTTTTATGCCCAAACTTCTAAGGATAAAAACAACATCGTCAATTAAATCTTCATTTTTTTGATAAAATTCTAAAGAACCTTTTTTCTTACCAATATGACCATCGGTATCCATAAGACCACGGAGCAATTCTAATCTTTGTTCAATTGACCCCATTTTGTAAGAATCGGGAATATGTTTATTCTGTAATAAGTTTGTTAATCTCAACAGAGGATATAAACCATTAACTTTCAAAGTTACTACATTATTGTTAACTTTTGAGTATGTGATGTTTCCTATTTCATATGGAATATTTGTTTTATAGCATTCCATATCATCTTTATGACATGTTATTTGTGCTGATCTTGAGGTGCCATCACCCAGCCAAACTCCTAAAGTATATGGATCAATAGGCAATTCTTTTTCATCAAATTCTAAAGATTGGTTCATTTCTACATAAAGTCCAGAACCATTCTTTTTCTTTTGAGGAAGAATTCTAATAAGTTCATTTGTATCTATGATTTTCTTCTTATTCCAATCACTTGACATGATTTCCCAAAGATGTTCAGCATCGCATTTTACTACATCGCCGTTATCAAATTCAATATTATAACAATCATGATTATACATTGTTTCGGTTATAAAGGTTACAATTGTTTCTTTACCATCTTTTCCATATACTTTGTCACCTACCCTTAAATCACCAAATTTTCTGAAACCTTTTGATGTTAATATATTTTCATCTAGTGGAAGAGCTTTACCACTCTGACGAGGAATCTTACAGATCACGAATCTGTTATTATTGAAGGTGTTAATCATATCTGCTTGGAAAGGATATAGATCAAACGAAACGATACCCTTACCAAGTGCTACGATTTTGACATATTTGCGAATGAAGTATTCTGGATCCTGGCTGCACTTTTTGAATTCGTCCACTTGATCTTGAGTCATGGAGATTTGAATGAATGCACGACGAAGTTTTGGGTTACCCATGTACCCAAAACCAGATCCATAATTGTGTGCTGGGTTATTCACCTTCTTTTCCTTTTATCTGCTTCAAAAGGTCGGAAGTTGTTCCCACGAATATTGCTTTGTCAACATTGATATTCCCATTATCTAATACTTTCTTTCCCGATGTACCTTTTAGGTTCTTTGTTTTTTCGTGTACCTCATACAGGTCTTTCGTTGCGGAAGATACTGATTTGATCAATGCTGCAAGCGCCTTGTATGAATCTGGATGCTCATTCTGTTGTGCCACTATTTGAGCATCAATAACTGCATCCTTACCCTTGTCAATAACTTTCTTGAGTGTATCTCTGGAAAAATTGTAATCATCCTCAATATCACTGTTTCCTGTAGGTTCTACTTGATCAGGCTCAATAATTTCTTGTTCTACCTGTTCAACAACTGTTGGAACTTTTTTATCTGGTTCAAATTCGATTCCCAAGGAATCCGAAATTGATTTGTCAATTCTGCTCATATTATTACTCCAGTGTATCTGGGAACTCAATTATTGTTTCAGTGTATCCAAAATCCTCACCAGGTTGTGCAGTATTTGGACTTGGTTCCACAGTTATATTTACAAGTTTCAATGGTGATGCATCGAAGCTTTCTATGATATAGGATGCATTCGTACTAACTGACTTGATCGTGCTATTGACAGTAAAGTTACCTTGTGCACCACTGACAAGTAGTTTATGGGTGATTTGATTCCATTTCAGTACAGTAGCAAATGCTGTCGCAGTAGTAAAATTATTGCCCTGATAAACAGTATCGGAAATTTGGAATGTACCATTGTTTCCTTGATTTGTATTTATACGAATAGTGTATCCAGTCACTAGTGAAGGATCATTGAAGATATTTGCAATAGACTTGCGAATGATCTTTGGTGTTTCGATAGGTCCAAAGAAGTATCCTTTGACTGTGAACAATAGAGTATAACTGACATATCTGACAGAATTCCAATCACCTTCATATGTGATATTCTGATTGACGCTGTTTAGAACAATTGGAATATCCTTAAGATATGCCAATTCTGGAACAGGTGTTATTGTGTAGGTATAATCAGGTGTGAAGTAAGGTAGTATCTGTTCAAGGATTTGATTTGCGTCATCTATGGTCTTTGCATATATGTTCAACTCAAAATGAATATCGTATGGGACACCCATATACTGAGCACTCATGGCAGTGGTTGTATCGCCCTTAACCGCTCTTAGGGTAGACAATTGCTTCCTTGCGGGATCATATGCGAAGTTTTGAATTTCAAAAGACATTCTTGGAAGAATTGAACCAACTGGTTTAAGTAGGTCGGGATCCTGTGTTAGACGTGTAACGTACTTGTCCTTTGGTGCATATGTCAAAGGAACCTTGATGCGCTGAACTTCAATATCTGTATCTGTTGCTTGGGTACGAACCAGAATAAGGTTGTTGAACATGTTACCAAATAGGATAACATATTTTCTAAGCAGCTTGAAGTAAAAATGTTCGTTGTTTAGCATCTATTATTTCCTTATGGCATACCAAAAACATTTACTTCACTCAAATCAACAAATGTATTAGCTTCATCTTGTATTTGTTTATTGTCCCACTGATCGTACCAAACATAATCTCCAATTGTATCTGTAAGTGTAACAGAGTAGGTTGTACCAGAGTTTGCACCAACAAGATTTGCATTTCCGGAAATTTCACCCACGATTTCGATAAGGTTGAGTTTGTTGTTTGCACTATCCCAATCACTTACAACTGCGTGCATTGTTGAGTAAGCAAGGTTTGAACCTTGGTAAACAGTTTCACCAATGATAAAGTTTCCACTACCAGAAACTGTCATCTGTACTGTGTAAGAGGTATCTGTGTCGATACTGTCGATTTCATCCAGACCAACATCGATAATTTCGTTGCTGTAACGGAATGCTTCACAACGCAATTCATAGACATATGGAAGTCTGTTACCTGCTGAGAAGTACATATTATCCTCTTCAACGAACTTGATTTCAAAAATCTTGTTCATCAAAGGAATGTATAATAGATCACCTTCTCTTGGTCGAATAGCAATGCTGTTTGGAATAATTTTATCAAATGATCGTCTGGATAGAATGAAATTTGCATTATCACGAACTTCAAGACCCAGCTTACTGAAAAAATCACCATCTCCTAACCATCCATCGACGTTGGCAATATACACTTCAATCTGATATGCACGCTCAAATCTTGAGTTTACATTTTCACCAAACAGTTGGTCAGTCTCATCCCAGGATTCTCTGGGAAGATACCAAACGTCGTGACCGTGCATTTTGATTGATTCAACAACCAAATCCTCAAACAATCTTTGTTCATTGATTTTTGAGACTGAAAAATTACTAAAATATTTGTTTACGGGCAATTTATATCATTCCTTTGTTCCATTCATGTCCTGGGCATTCTTTGGATCGTTTATTTATGGTGCCATTATTCCACCAAATACTACCTTTGAACATATCAATGTTTTTAGGAATTTTACCTTTCATGGTTCTACTGGTTTTTTCATTCATTTCTTTTTTCTTTTCAGGATCGTGTTGTTTACCATAAAAGGGATTATTTTTACCAGAAAGTGCTTTGCTCAATTTTTCTTTGTGTTCTTTAGATAAAGGCCCACAAATTTTACCTTTAGTTGCTTCAGATATTTTCCTTTTTGTTTCTTCAGATAGTTTTTTGCCTGTATTTGATCTTGCCCTTTTTTCAATTTGTTCTTTTGTTTGTGGTGGTAATTTCTTCCGACCTTCTAGGAATTTTTCTCTATAAATTGGGTCCTGGTGTAATTTCTTAGATGCCTCGGAAAGTTTTTGTTTTATCGTTAGTGATGAATTTATATCAGTAGACCAATGACCCCATTTATGTTTCCTAAGGTTGTAATACTTCTTTCCAAGTTGATCATCAGGTATCAATTGCAACCATTTATGTTCCTGTTCAAAAATATTTTCTTTAGTTAGTTTACGATGTAATATTTTCCTTTTAAAATCATTTGGTCGTCTCCTATAAGCATCCCTCATTCTATTATTTGAGCAAATATAACCATCATCCTCAGTACCTAAATGACAACCAATATAATACATCTTGCGTTTACGATCATACCAAATATAAATGAATCCAGTTTTTTCCATAACAACCTCCTATGGTTTATAGGAGTATTTAGTACACAAACGAGTGTCCTACCCTAAAATCCACATCGGAGGTTCCTCGTGAGATTTTCTAATCAGGTCTTCAATCTCAGCAATCTCCTGGATTGCTTCATTATAAATCTGCTGACCATTCATCTTGATGCCACCTGGTAATTGCATACCCTCAAACTTCTTCATATTTGTTCCCCATTGTCTCTTGAGATATGCTGTAAGGAGTTTCTTGAGAAGTCTGTCATTATAAACGTCTGTATATACGTCTGGATCAACGATAATGAATCCCTCAATGATGATCCATTCATCCACATCAACCTTTGTATTCCAATCCCAATCAATATACAATCTATCTGTGTGTCTGTTAAAACGAATTGGTGTTTCACCGGAAAACAATAGATCAAGGGTTCTGATATGTTGCTGAGTCATCGCATAGTTTACATATGACGTGCTTGTGAAGTCATATAACTCATGCAATCTCAATTGGTATCTAAGGTCAAACATGTTCACAGAGGCATTTGTTGATCCCCATGGAAATATTCTTGTGACACCGATAATGTTTTCTGGAATAGAGATATACTGGTTTGTAATGTCATCCGCAGTAATCTGGTGCTTCATGTACCATCTTTCAACTGCATCCTGATGGAAGTCAGTATAATACTGCATTGCACTATCAACTGCATCCTCAATTTGGTCAATATCAAGATTGACTTCTGTAACAGGATGTCCTAGTTGTCTCATGCACCAATCAATTAGATTTTGCCTACTAGATGGTATTGACATTTATTTTATACTCCCCAATATGAATTATTTGAAGCAAAATCCATGGGAATTGGATCCATGTCTTTTAGAGCTCTTGCTGCATATATCATCTTTTTTCTCCATTCAGCAGCTGCAGTAGCAAATGCCCATACAGTTTGAGCATCCATTAAATTCAGACTATTATCATTTGCAATCCACACAAAATCAGATTCGGGGTCTGCCCAACGATAATCTCCAACCTGAGCTCCATTTACCATAGCTGCCAGTGCAAGAGTACCGGCTCCCATGATATTTTCTAGACTAACTCCTGTGATACTATATTCTTTCCCCTGGAATACCAATGTCCCCATCCTATTATCGCGTTCTTCTGTTACTTCTGATGCTATCACAGGAAGTCTATCAACTATGGTTCCATCAACCCAGTATTTTCCTGGTTCTGCATTATCTGGTAAATCAACAAGACCATTGACAAAATCAGGATGGTATAGATTTTGTGTTAGTAATGTAGCCTTGTCAACACCAAATACTTGTGAAATTCGCGTTTCTCTTAATAATACAGCCTTCATTATTTTTTCTCCTTAATAGTATTCTTCTATGAAAACAAAACCCGGTCCGCCGGCTCCACCTTGTGTATTTGTACTAGATGCAAAACCACCACCACCGCCACCACCAAAATATCCTTGTGCGCCTGACCCTCCGGATGCTTGTCCTGGAGCTCTACCACCAAATATATTAGGCCCTCCCCATCCAGAAACACCTATGGCAGAAGTTACTCTATATCCATAACCACCTTCCATGGCCCATGGATCAATATCAGCTCCAGTAGCATAATTAAAAGTTCTTCCACCATATGCATATTCAGGATAATTAGTGCCAGACATTCCTTCACCTCCAGCACCTCCAGGACATGACATATGAGTTCCAAAGGAAGTTGTTCCTCCAGAGCCACCATCTCCACCTGCTGCGGCGCCTGCGGTACCACCATTTCCAATTGTAACTGTAGTTGTATTTGACCAGGAGCTTACATCCAACCATTTGAAACCAAAAGTACCCGAAGAACCACCGCCACCGGCAGAGCATGTAGAAGAAGTATATGCGGCCCCACCTCCGCCGCCACCTCCACCAATAATCGTTGCTTTTATTGTTTTACAACCAGTTGGTACAGAATATGTTCCATTTGAAGAAAAATACTGAACTGTTGGTGTCCTAAAATTTGTTGTATAACCATTTCCCGATACAAGCTGTTTACTGAATGAAATAGTCGGTGCACCATTAATCACAAGCCCAGACGTGTTGTGTGTTATTGTGGTGTTGTTTCCTAAACTTATTTTCTTCTGACTTCCCAGATAAACATTTGAATACGCAAATGATGTATTACCTAGGTTTATTGAACTTGTTTGTCTTGCTGTAATTGCATTTTGAGAGACTATTATTCCACCACTATTTGCTACAAATGCGATACTATTGGATCCTAGATAATCCAACCTAGTATTTCCTGAAACATTGAAATGTGTATTAGCTACTTTAATGATTGCCATCAATAATATTCCTCAACAAGAACACAACCTGCTAGACCAGCACCACCAGCTCTTGATGTGCTTGAAGTATTAATGGTGGATCCACCTTCTCCTCCTGCACCATAACAGGCACCATTATATGGATATGAATCATTATCATTTGGTCCGTGGCCAGAAGTTAATGCCCAAGATAATATTCCTCCACCATCTCCAGAACAACCGAATAGGTTGCTATATCTCAATGAATAACCTCCTGCACAAGAACCAACATTGATATCCGCGCCAGTTGCATTTGGAGCTGAGATTCCACCATTTTTCATGTTATTTGTGGCACCACCAGTCATTCCTAGACCACCGGCGCCTCCAGGACATGATAGATGTGATCCAAAAGATGATGTTCCTCCATCTGATCCATTTCCTCCTGATGTACTACCACCTGAACCACCAGCCCCAATTGTGATTGTTGTTGTATTTGACCAGCCACTAATATCCAACCATTTTATTCCCATGCAACCACTTTCACCACCACCACCGAATGCTGACCCACCGGAATACTGAGCACCACCACCTCCGCCCCCACCTCCAATAACTGTTACTTTTATTGACCTACAACCAGCTGGTATAGAATATGTTCCACCTGATGTGAATAGTTGTCGTGTTGGAGCCCTTAGGTTTGTTGGAGGTCCAGAATTAGGGACATAAACTCTTGAATTTAGAAAAAGTCCTTTCCCAGTACCAGTTACATCTAATCCCTCTTTATTATGTTGGATTGCGACATTATTACCAAAAATCAAAGCTCTGTTGCTTGATATATGCAAATTACCTACTGGGTTTGAGGTACTTCCAATGTTTACAGTGTTTGATTGCTGGGGAATAACGGTGTTCTGTGTTACTACAATACCGTTTGTGTTAGAAACAATATTGATGGTGTTACTCAATACATATGATATTCTTGATGTACCAGCCTGATCAAAGAGTATATTTGCAGTTAGTAACAATGGCATCAGTAAAATTCCTCCACTAAAATAAATCCTTTACCACCTGCACCACCATTCATGTCACTGGCTTGCGCCATGGCTCCACCACCGCCGCCTCCAGAAACACCAGAAACACCAGTACATGCTGAAGCTCTACTCATAGCTGTTCCAGAAAATATTGTTTTTCCTCCAGCACCACAAGATCCATCATTAGATGTTGTTTTTACAGCAAATGTTCCTGGGCATTCTTGGGAATTAATATGACCACCAGTTGCATATAATCCAGTTCCTAAACCATGCCTATATATTGTAGCAGCTGTACTAGAATTACCCATGTATTGACCACCAGTTCCTCCTGGACATGTCAGATGGGTTCCAAAGGAAGTAGCCTTACCATCTGGGGCAAAAGTGTCAGAGGTTGTTCCAGCAGCACCTCCATCTCCAATAATATATGTGGTTGTATTGGACCAATTACTAACATCTATCCACTTAACTGAAGTTGTTCCGGAATTACCGCCTCCACCAAATGCCCAATATGTTCCACCTTGCGCAGCACCTCCGCCACCACCTCCGCCACATGCTGTTACTCTGATCATTCTACAACCATATGGTACTGAATATGTTCCATTGGATGTTAGTTTTTGTTTTGTGTATCCCTTTAGTATTGATCCTGCGTCACCACCAGAGCCATAAATCTTCCCATCAAATGTGTAATTATTTCCTGCACCAGTTATTTCAAGGTTGGCGCTTGTCCTTTTGATTGATACATTATTTCCCAAATCTATCTTACTGTTTTCTTCAATGTACAAATCACCCATTGACCTGGAAAAATCACCTATTGTTATTGTGTTTGATTGGAAAGGCATAATACTATTTGATGTTATTTTTATGCCATTTGTGTTTGCCACAAGATTAATGGATAGACCATCGACAGATTCTAGTCTACTACTACCAATTAAATTGAAATGTATATTTGCTACCTTGAGAAGTGCCATTCTTGGTGATTACCTTGTTGTTTTATATTATTTATGAGGATTTACTGTTGTTTTATATTATTTATTCCGATTTCACTAACGATTTTTCATCAAAAAGAAGGAAACCAAAGTCTTCAGTTTTTTTCTTACCAGATCCAAGGAACTTGTTTGAAACTGCTTCCAACCAAAGCATCACATGAGCATTATTCGGTTCTTTTCCCTGTTGGAGAAGTTGTTGTTCCATTTCAAGGAATGCAAGAACTTCTTTTTGTGCTACTGCTCCATTAATACCCATGTCAAAAAGATAGATATGATTTCCCTCATCAATGATACCACCTCTAGCCCTTGCAGCACAAAGAGCCTGTTTCATCGCAGTCATTATATGAAACTTTTCCTCCTCCTTTTCATATTCTTCTTCGGTGATATGATCTTTTCCTAACTTAGATAGAACTTCATTATATTGAGTCACCAGGTAACTTAGCTTTCTAATGGCCCCTTGGATGGCATTTTTTCCATTTTCCTTATGAAGCTTAGCTTCCAGGATTTCAAGTTCCAGGAGGTCTCGGTCATGAGGATTTTCTACTCTAAAGAGCTCTTCTTCCTTTCTTCTCAAGTTAATATCACTTTTACTTTGTCCGATATAAGCTTCTTCCAGTGCCAGCTTAGTTTTATTGATTTCTGCTAAGATATGTTTAACACGCCTAATAGGAGTAATGGCAGTAATATCCAGGAGAGAAGTCATATACTGAGAATGACTCTTGTGGAAGTTACTCATATCTTTGGTAATAGCAGGCATGGAAGCTTCAATATTTTCTATCATTCCTTTATATTCACTTGAGACAGGGAAAGTATTCCCCCCCAAAGGTATTAGTTCATTCATTATAATCCTCCATTATTTCATAATCCTTTATTATTGTAGCCCACCATGTACATCCGAGCAACCACCAACATAACTTCTGGCCACGGTTAAATTTCCAAAATTTGTAGCATTTCCGGTAGAAGCTATGGTAATATAATCTATTGCATTTGTTTCACCTCCGGCATCACCACCACCAAAGCAACCACGAGTTTCAGAACCCATTGGTGAATGAGACCTTTTAGATGCTGTTAGATCACCAAAATCAGTGGCATTCCCGGTAGAAGCTATGGTAATATAATCAATGTCGGTAAGTTCGCTGCCGTTTGCCCCCCCTGACCATATTCCTCTGGTAGATGAAGCAAGAGCGGCACAATCATATTTCCCTAATGTCAGGTCTCCAAAATCTATTGCATTTCCGGTAGAAGCTATAGTGATATAATCTATAATATTATCATAAGTCGGACCAGAACGCCAACCACCTCCCCAACAACCTCTAGTTGGAGAAGCTAGTCCTGCTGGCGTTTCTCGAGCTTGAGTAATATCACCAAAATTGGTAGAGTTTCCTAATGATGCTATAGTTATATATTCCATGGTTGCAACTCTTCCACCAGAATTATAATAACCAGAAGCATTTACTCCGCGAATATTATTCGAAAGGGCGGCTGTATATGAATAAGTTCCCGAAAGATCACCAAAATCAGTCATATTTCCTAATGATGCTATAGTTACATATTCGATGGTATTAACTTCCGTAGGACCAGTTATAATACCACCTATCATCAAACCTCTTGTTATAGAGGCACATCCTGATCCAAACTCTCTCCTAGCAGCTGACAAGTCTCCAAAATCGGCGGCATTTCCAGTAGAAGCTATAGTGATATAATCAATAACATCACTAAATCCACCACCGGCTAAATATCCTCCCATCGTGAGGCCGCGGCCAATTCCTCCAGTTGAAGGGACCCATGCTGTCCCTGACCAATATCTAAGAACAGCTGTATTCCATGTTGCACCATCCCAATATTTTACTGGTTTAACTGCCCAGGTACTTCCCATCCATACTTTTACATTACCCGTTGAATCAAGACCAACACCACCATCACCACTAGTTCCGGAAGCACCATAGGTTTGGGCTGCGGATGGTATTAGTGGTTGAAAGACTGGTGATGAAATTGACATATAATTATGCTATTTGTCTTAGAGACCAATTGATTAAAATTGTTCCACCTTGCTGAGAATTAGCAGTTACATCCCAACCATTCATCAAAATAAGGGAAGGTGATACCCAAAGTGGTTCTGCCTGAGATCCTGATAGATAAGAGCTATAAATTGTCAACTGAGAATTTGATGATCTACATTTTTCATATATCTTCAAATTTAATAGATCACCACTTGTCATGTCAGACAAATCAACAAATGCTTGATAGCATCCTGTTGTTGTGTTAGCGGTTGCAGAAAACGCGGCATCTGCTGTCAATGACCATTCTGTATTTCCTGATAGTGATTTTGTTCCCACTTTTAGTTCTGTTAATGCCATAATTTATCCTCCAATGCCTATAGCTACTGCTTGATACCCAGAATCGGGTGCGTTATTACATCTACCTCTTACATATATATTGGCGCCAGCTGGAACTGCATAATATGCTGCCAACCATAATAAATGTGTTTGTGCAGCTAGCCCAACTGTTTCAGCTGTCGTTCCTCCATGCATCATTTTAAAAAATGATTGTGTTCCTGTTGCTGTTCCATTCCCATACCCCAATTCAATATAAGTATATTCTGCTGTAATAGTTGTATTCCAGATTTGATACCCCAATTGCCACCACCATATTGGTCTGGTTGTTGTTCCCAATAATGTCCAAGAACCATCAGCTGCGTTTCCTGGTGTAAATGGAGTTCCTCCATTATTTGTTACTCCAAAGGTGTCCGAATATTGACCTTTTGGAAACATTTCTGGTCTGGATACTCTTCCATAAAATCTTACTGCAACTCTATGAGAAGTAGCATACATACCTTGTATTCTAACTGCTACAGAAGATCCTTTATTAATTTTAAATGGAAAAAAGAACTCTCTATTTCCTGCAACTGTAAGAGATGGTGTAAATCCAGATAATATGTCTCCAATAACTTGAGTGTAAGATGCTCCTCCTGCTGGGTCAACTCCAATATCTATTAATGCTGGTCTTACGTTTCCTGTTGCTGATCCAGTATGCACCTGTAAATATATTCCAGATACATCTTCTGCTATATTAGAGCTCGAAGCTACCTGAGTCCAAGATCCTTCTGCATTTGCTGTTCCTGAGGTTACAGCTGTTCCCATAGTTGCAGATGGATTTGCTCCCCAATTATCATAACTCCATACACTATCAGATTGATTAGGAATATACAATACCATTAAAATTTTCCTCTTATGAAATATCTATCCAAATGTCTCCGGCGACATTATTTGTAGGTGCAGTGGCACTTACTGTTACATTTACAATATTTGCCGATCTAACTGTTAGATTTGCCGCTACTGTAATGTTTGAAGTATTTAATGTTGCATCGTTATCGACGTTAATTGTTATACCTGCGCCAGGAATAAAGTTAAGTTTGTTCGCAGTTGATCTAACAGTGAAATACCCGTTAGACATTGTATTACCAACAGGTTGCAAGTTAGCAATGTTTGCTCTATCAAATGCAAACGATGGATCACCACCTGTTACTGATGCAGTAATTGTAATATTTGACGTATTTAGAGTTGGGTCGTCATCCACCTTGATTGTGATATTGCTTCCTTCAATGAAATTGATTCTACGTCTGGTTGCTCTTACAGTAAAGTAAGAGTTGGACATTGTATTGCCTACAGGCATAAGGTTAGCAGCATTTGCCATAGCGAAAGCTGCATTAGCTGCGCTCATTACCTGGTTAGCAGCATAGGTATAGGTTGCATTTTGAGCTGTATATGCGCTATTAGCTGCCAACATAACGTTATTTGCTGCGTATGTCCAAGTAGTATTTCCAGCAGCGTAAGCACTATTCGCAGCTAACATTACGTTGTTAGCTGCATAAGTCCAGGTAGCATTTGCCAATGCATAAGATGCGCCGAATTCTGTAGTTGAAATTATAACATTTGCTGCATTGATTGTCGCATCATCGTTGACATTAATTGTCACATGGCCTGCACCAGGAATAAAGTTTATTTTACGTCTGGTTGCTCTAACTGTATGATAATTGTTGGAGAAAATTGTATTACCAATTGGCATAAGGTTTGCTGCGTTGGCCATTGCAAATGCAGCATTCGCAGCTGACATTACCTGGTTGGCAGCGTAACCATATGTGGTATTTTGTGCTGCATAGGCATTATTTGCCGCCAACATAACGTTATTAGCTGCATATGTGTATGTGGTATTCTGAGCAGCGTAAGCTGAGTTAGCTGCCAACATAGCATCATTAGCAGCATAGGTATATGCTAGGTTAGCCTTAGCAAAAGCATATTGCGGATCAGCTGCCGTTGCATCAATAATTACATTTGCAGTATTGAGTGTTGCGTCGTTATTGACATTAATAGTGATCAGTGACCCAGGAATGAAATTGATCTGTCTTTTCGTTGATCTTACTGTCCAATAACCATTTGCCATGGTGTTGCCAACCGGCATTAAATTGGCAGCATTCGCCATGGCAAAGGCAGCATTAGCGGCTGACATGACGTTATTGGCAGCATAGGTATAGGTACTATCTGCTGTAATATTAGCAGCATTAGCTTTTGCATAAGCGCTATTAGCTGCCAACATAGCATCATTAGCAGCATAGGTATATGCTAGGTTAGCCTTAGCAAAAGCATATTGTGGATCACCACCAGATGCTGTGGAAGTAATAGTGATGTTGGCCGTGTTTAATGTAGCATCATCATCCACGTTAATGGTGATATTGCTTCCTTCAATGAAGTTTAGGCGACGTTTTGATGATCTGACACTGAAGTAACCATTTGAGATAGTGTTGCCAACCGGCATTAAATTGGCACCATTTGCCTGCGAGAATGCTGCGTTAGCTGCACTCATAACAACATTTGAGGCATAGGTATAGTTTGAGTCTGCCGTGGCATTTGCAGCATTAGCTTTCGCATAAGCACTATTTGCAGCGAGCATAGCATCATTAGCAGCATAGGTATATGCTGCGTTAGCTTTTGTGTATGCCAGGCCTGCAATTGGATCGGATCCAGCAGCTGCATTGATGGTAATATTCGCAGTGTTTAGTGTTGGGTCATCGTCAACCGTAATGGTGACATTAGTTCCTTCAACGAAATTAAGTCTGCGTCTTGTCGATCTTACAGTAAAATATGAGTTGGCGCCAATGGTGTTACCAATTGGAATAAGGTTTGCTGCATTTGCCATAGCGAACGCTGCATTTGCTGCGCTCATTACCTGGTTAGATGCGTATCCGTATGTGGTATTCTGAGCTGCATAGGCGCTATTAGCAATGAGTCTGACAGTGTTAGCTGCAAAAGTATAAGTGGCATCCGCGGTGATATTGGCTGCATTAGCTTTCGCGTAGGCACTATTAGCTGCTGACATGACTATGTTAGCAGCATATGTATAAGTTGAGTTTTGAGCTGTATATGCGCTATTAGCTGCCAACATGACGTTGTTAGCTGCGTAAGTATAAGTTGAATTCTGAGCTGCATAGGCAGAGTTAGCTGCGAGCATTGCATCATTAGCTGCATAGGTATATGCTAGGTTTGCCTTAGCAAATGCATACTGTGGATCGGCAGCTGTGGCATCGATTGTAATGTTGGAAGTATTCAATGTTGGATCATCATTTACATTGATTGTAATGAGTGAACCAGGAATGAAATTCAGATTACGTCTTGTTGCCCTATTTGTGTAGTATCCATTTGCCATGGTATTACCAACTGGCATAAGGTTAGCAGCATTTGCCATAGCGAAGGCAGCATTAGATGCGCTCATAACCACATTAGCTGCATAGGTATAGGTAGCATTCTGGCCAGCGTAAGCTGAGTTAGCTATTAGACGAACCGTATTCGCAGAAAAAGTATAGGTAGAGTTTTGAGCAGCGTAGGCACTATTAGCTGCCAACATAACGTTATTAGCTGCATAAGTCCAAGTAGCATTAGCTAATGCGTAGGCAGCACCAAATTCGGTTGAATTTATAGTTACGTTAGCAGTATTCAGTGTTGGATCATCATCCACATTAATGGTAATATGACTTGCACCAGGAATAAAGTTAATACGTCTTCTGGTTGATCTAATAGTCCAGTAACCATTTGCTATGGTGTTACCAACTGGCATTAGGTTAGCAGCATTAGCCATGGCGAAGGCAGCATTAGATGCGCTCATGACCACGTTAGCAGAGTATGTATATGTGGTATTTTGTGCAGCATAGGCAGAGTTAGCAGCCAGCATAGCATCATTAGCAGCAAAGGTATATGCAGCATTTGCCTTGGCAAAAGCATATTGTGGATCACCACCTGAAGCGGTAGACGTAATGGTAATATTAGCAGTGTTTAAAGTTGGGTCATCATCCACATTAATAGTAATATTACTTCCTTCAAGGAAGTTAATTCTGCGTCTGGTTGATCTGACAGAAAAATATCCATTAGATATAGTATTTCCTACTGGCATTAGGTTAGCAGCATTAGCCATGGCAAAGGCTGCGTTTGCTGCTGACATAACCACATTAGCAGCATAAGTGTATGTGGAATCAGCGGTGATATTAGCGGCATTAGCTTTAGCGTATGCGCTATTGGCAGCCAGCATAGCATCATTAGCAGCAAAGGTATATGCAGCATTTGCCTTGGCATATGCAAGTGGTGCCAATGGGTCCGAACCAGTGGCAGCACTAATTGTGATATTTGCAGTGTTTAGAGTTGCGTCATCATCAACTGTAATTGTTACATTGGTACCTTCTTTAAAATTCAATTGACGCTTAGATGATCGTACTGTGAAGTAACCATTTGCCATGGTGTTGCCAACTGGAACAATGTTTGCTCCGTTAGCACGAGAGAATGCGGCATTAGCAGCTGACATTACAACGTTTGCGGCATAAGTGTATGTTGAGTTTTGGGCAGCATAAGCTGAGTTAGCTATCAGTCTGACAGTATTGGCAGCAAAGGTATAGGTTGTATTCTGGGCTGCATATGCAGCATTCGCAATTAGTCGAACGTTGTTTGCAGCGAATGTATAAGTCGCATCGGCGGTGATATTAGCGGTATTAGCTTTTGCAAATGCTGCATTAGCAGCTGACATAGCATCATTAGCTGAGTAAGTATATGCCAAGTTTGCCTTGGCAAATGCATACTGTGGATCAGCTAATGTGGCATCAATTGTAACGTTTGCAGTATTAAGTGTTGCGTCATCAGCAACATTAATCGCGATCAATGAACCAGGAATGAAGTTCAATTGACGTTTTGTAGAACGAATTGAAAAGTATCCATTAGAAGCAGTATTACCAAC
>ERZ724505.333-NODE-333-length-31691-cov-8.322860_pt1 | contig 31691 bp, 37 predicted proteins | sample MGYA00376038_ERZ724505 | MGnify/ENA primary metagenome ERZ724505 (study PRJEB28724, sample SAMN07190884) | wastewater metagenome | isolation source: effluent of sewage treatment plant in Hong Hong | place: Hong Kong | collected 2016-03-17 ...
TGGTGATGGCACTATGAGTGCTATTACGTGCAGTCTTACAACTGTCACAGAAGATTGGACTGTTACCTGTACAGACGATACCACAGAAGGTGCTGAAGAATGGTCTGTAACTGGTACAGTCTCTGGCGCACAGACTGCTGTTGCAACTACTGGTGTTGAGTACACATCTGACTCAGGCGAGGTTGTATTTACAATAACTGCTGGTGGTGTTGCTTTTGCTGCTGACGATGAGTTCACCTTCACCACAACACACAGATCATCTTATGTGCTTGCAAAAGTCGATTGCAGATTGATTTTTGAGGGTTTGGTAGGACGTACAGATGACACAGCAACAGGCGGTGTTGCGCTTATGGTTGGTGATGTGGATGACAACTACGGCAACACATCAATCAACTTTATTACAGGTATCACGGCTGCTGCTGGAGTAGCCCACACACCAGTATCCTCAATTATTACCTTATCTGCTGGTGAGGGCGTGTCATTTAGATATGGTGGATTGGGTGAGCCTACATTGGTTGGCGTTCAATTATCTTCTGTGTTTCCAGAGTAATAAATATGATCAAGCAGCTAATATCAAAACTGATTGGCGATAAAACTGTTGTCATAAAGAAAGTTGACGAAGAAGAACGCACTATTGCCGCTGTTGTACTTGAACCAAATCCTGTTGAGGAAGGACAAACAAATGATCTTCACAACGATTACTACACAGCAGAAGAAGTCGCAAAAGCCTGTGAAAGTTTCAACACCTTCTGTAATAAGGCCAACCTTGAGCATGAACTCACAGTGTCAGAAGAAATCTGTGAAATCGTCAAGAGCTTTATTCTCCCAGTCCCTGCCAAAATAGGTAGCCAAGAAGTAAAAGAAGGTTCTTGGATACAGGTGTGGAAGATACACAACGATGATTTGTGGCAGATGGTGAAGAATGGTGATTTCACTGGATTCTCTATAGGATGTCAAGCCAATGTTGAGGAAATTGAATAATGTCAAAACAGAAAAAGAAGTTGCTTACTAATTTTGATTTCAGCGTAGAGGGTGCTCATGTAGCCCTTGTAACTCGCGCAGCAAACGGAAAGACAGAGCCGCTGATTGTAAAGAAGGCTCCTATTGAGAAGATGGAAGACGGCGAAGAAGACGATAAACCATCAGGAGTAAATATAGAGATGTCTCTGGAAGACTTCTTACAGCACATGCTGTATATGTGGCCTGACACGGCATCTCTTGTAGCAAATTCAATCAAGAAGTCTGCTGAGTCAGATGACGCATACGCAAGTATCGTTAAGGCTCTACCACAGGCTCTTGTTGATGGGGGTGGTAGCAATAGCGATAGCCCAAGTTCGGTGCGTCCTGCACCAGTAGCAACTGAGAAATCGGAAGCTACTAAACCTAACACAGAGGATAAAAAATCAATGTCACAAGTTGATACTACATCCGAGCAAGGTGCTGGCGTACAGAAAGCGGCAGAGACTGAAGCTCTTTTAAAGAAAGTTGAAGACATGCAAAAGCGTCTTGAGAAGTTTGAAGCAGATGAGGAAGTGCGTAAGTCTGCCAAGTTCGGCGCTATGGTCGTTAAGTATGCCGCTATCGGTGCTAAGGAAGAAGACGCAGATGTACTGAAGTCTCTCTCTGAGCAGCCCGGTTTCGACAGAGTTCTGGCGATGTTGGATTCTGCCGTTGAGACTATGAAGAATGCAAACTTGCTTGAGCCAGAAGGCGTTGAAGGCGAACAGAATGCTCTGTCTACAACAGATGAGCTGACTGCTATCGCTAAGGGTCTGATGGAGCAAGATAAGACTCTGACTATTCAGAAAGCTCTTGTTAAAGCAGCCATCACAAACCCCCATCTTACAGTGTAAGGAGAATATAAATGGCTTATGAAGCAAATGTACAAGCAATCGGTACTTTCACTTGCAACGATGCAACAAGTGAGCGTTTCCGTTTTGTGAAAAGTGTGGGCAATACTGTTGTTGATCCCGATGACGCTGGTGCTGTCCTTGGTGTTCTGATGACGGATGACCCCGTTGTTGGTCAGGCAGTACAGGTACAGGTTTCCGGTATTGCAATGTGTGAAGCGTCTGCTGCTATCAGTGCTGATGCTGCTGTCGAGGTTGGTGCTGATGGTCGTATTGAGACTGCTGGTGCTGGTGTTAAAGTAGGTAAGGCTCTTGAAGCCGCTAGTGGTGCTGGTTCTATCATCCCAGTTCTGCTTGCAACAACCTACACTAAAGCGTAATTGAGGGAGAATAAATAATGCCTAATGTAAGTGTAAACTCTGTGCATCAGGACGTTCTCCTGTCCAATGTATCAGTTGCCTTCCAGCAAGATGCTCGTAACTTCGTTGCAAGCCGCGCATTCCCAATCATACCTGTAGACAAGCAGTCTGATAAGTATGTTGTGATTCCTCGTGGTGATTTCAACCGTGACGAGATGAAGCCTCGCGCAGATGGTACTGAGTCTGCTGGCTCAACCTTCCAGTTGTCAAACGACAGCTACTTTGCTGAAGTGTATGCTCTGCACTTTGACCTTGGATCACAGACAGCAGCCAATGCTGATGATGCTTTCAAGTTGAAGCAGAACATCACTGAGTTCCTGACTCGCAAAGCCCTGATCAAGAAAGAGAAGCTGTTTGCATCTCAGTTCTTGGTTACTGGTGTGTGGACTAAGGATTGGACTGGTGTTAGCTCTGGTGCTAACAACACCACTACCCGTCTGCATTGGTCTGATGCAAACTCTGATCCTATTGGTGATATTCGTAGCGCCCGTACTCAGCAGCACATCCTGACCGGCTTCCGTCCGAATGTTCTGGTACTTGGTCGTCAGGTAATGGACGCTCTGGAATTGCATCCAGACATCATAGACCGTGTTAAGTACGGTACACAAACTGATGTGTCTATCGCATCTTATAGCCATCTTCTGCAACTGTTTGAAGTAGAAGAAATCCTTGTTATGGATGGTATTGAGAATACCGCTGACAAGGGTGTGACAGACGTTCACGCTCTGATCAATGGCAAAGACGCTCTGCTGATGTATCGTCCAAGCTCTGCTGGTATTATGACTCCTGCTGCTGGTTACACCTTTGCTTGGCAAGGTGCTGCTGGTTGGGGTACTACTATCACTGCTGAAGAAATCCCTCTGACCCGTGGCGCAAAGCGTTACGAAATCCAGATGGCTTTCGACATGAAGAAAGTTGCTGCGGATATGGGTACTTTCTTTGACGGTATTGTGGCCTAATATTGGATAAGGAATATGGGAGCAAGGATGCTCCAATACCAGAGGTGATAATATGAAAGGCAGAAATGCTACGCTAGACCCAAAAGCAAGTTTGGTCGCTAGAAAGATTGTTAAGCTGAATGGTCGTCAATATCAGATTGGAGACCCTATAGCTGATACTACTGTAGACTTTAGAACAAAGAGTAAGCTCTACAGAGTTGGTGTTATAACCACTGTTGAAGATTTTGAGTTGTCTCGCAACAAGTATGGCAGAGTGATAAATGATGCGGAACCTGTTGAAGAAGTCGCGGAAGTTGAAGAAGTTGGTTCTGAAGAAGTCTCTACAGAAGTTGAGCAAACTGAAGAAAAACAAGAAGAAGAAGAAACTGTTGTTGAAGAAGCAACAAATGTGGCTGTAACTGCGACATATACAGGTAAACGTAAAGGTCGTCCTAAAAGGAACGCTTAATGTCTTACGGTAATTCTCCAGACACAGACCCTATTGATGAAGTCAGACTCTTGGTTGGCGACAACGATGAGGACAATGAGTTTCTAAGCGATGCTGAAATTTCATACTACATCGTCAAAAGAGGTAACGGTCTCCCGGCAGCGATAGGGGCAGCTTATGCACTGCAAGCAAAGTTTTCCAAGCTTGCTGACGAGACCGCTGGAGATGTTGAAATCAAGTGGGCGCAGAGGGCAAGAAACGCTCTCGCGCTTGCTGAGAGCCTGTCGAGACAGCTTGCAGGTTCTGATGGCACGTTCCTTCCTGCTGGTGTGTTTGCTGGCGGTATTAGTGTTACTGATATGGAGACTAGGGACAGCGATCCTGACAGAGTTTCTAGCAGATTCTCCATTGGGATGATGGGAATCTAATGTTATCTACCGACATAAAGGTAGAAATAGATACAGCGATGCTTGAAAAGATAATTGCCTCAGTAGAAAAAGAGGCAAAACAATCTGTTCAAGTTGGGTGGTTTGATACTGGTACACACCCAGACACCCTTGTAAAAGGCCAAGACAAATCCACAATAGCTGGTGTTGCTTGGAGAAACGAGTTTGGAATAGATAGAAACAGGTCTAATAAGGAATTTGGTGTGCCTGCCAGACCATTCATACGGCCTGTCATAAATGTACGAACACGTGATGAGCAAATAGCGTCATTAAAAAGAACGGCTACAGCAGCAATACTACTCAAAGACACATCTGGAAGAAGAAGGGCGCTCGGAAGATTCCTAAGTAAGTCACTTAAAGATGCAATATCAAATGGAACGTATTTGGGTCTTGATGAGAATAGCCCATATATTGAAAAAAGGAAGGGATTTAATTTCCCATTAAAGGGAAAGACTGGTCTACTCAGAAATACAATAAAATATAAATTATCCAATAGCGGTGTAGAATAATGTCAATAATCCAAAAAGGCGGGATTATAGGTAAACACACCGTTACTAGGCTTCGGTATGCTGCTGGTACTTATGTTGACGGTCTGTATGTAAGACCTACCCCAACACAGTCAGAAATATATGCAAGCATACAGCCCCCAAACAGGATGGGTAGTGAGCGAGTAATTCAAGAGCTTTCTGGTCAGCGCATACAAGACATATTATGTGCTATCACGGAGCCTGATGTGCTTCGGTGTGTTGATGAGAGTGCTGGTATTTTAGCAGACAGAGTTATCCATCTAGGAAAGACATACGAGGTCAGGTTCATAAACAGGTGGGTTACTGGACAAGTTAATATGCACGATACTGCATACATTGTCCGTTTAGATGAGAAAGGTACTGACAGTGATTAGCTTTGATTATGATACAAGCGAAGCTGCTGTCAGACAGATTGCTCAGGATATAGTTGGTAACACCTATCCAGTTATATTTGCAAGGCAGAACACTCCAAGGCCACAGACAGACTATATTACTATTGATACTGTATCTGTGCGACCTATTGGTAGAGCAGAGCAGATATACGATGAGGATAATGTAGACAGATTTAAAATAATTCAAGATGTTTCTGTAACAATGATGTTTATTGCTGTAGGTAAACAATCAAGGAACCTCTTGGCGAAGCTGGACTTACACCTAACTGGTGGCAATCCAGCAATTCTTGACAGGCTGATGGTTGAAGCTGGAATTGCTCCACAAGGCAAGGCCAATCAGCTTGACACGACTGCACTCTTGGAGACTGGATATGAACCAAGGGCAGCAATGGATGTTGTTTTCAATGGAAGTTTAATTGATGACAACGTTGATCTTGGTGTAATAGAGTCGGTTGTTCTTGATGAAATCATTTACGAAGCCGCATCTCCTCATGGTGATGGTGACGTACAATGGACTTCAAATCTGACTGTTGAACCCTATTTAGGAGGCTAAATGTCCTTTTCAGAAATTGTAAATGTTAATATAAGCAGGGACACTAGGGCGGTTCAACGCGCTGCCTTCGGTACTGCAATGTTCCTCGGTCGCCACGCTGTCTTTGCAGAGCGTGTACAATCATACGCCGATCTTGATGAAGTCCTGTCTGCTGGCTTTGTTGTTGGTACCCCTGAGTACACAGCCGCTGCTGCATACTTCGGATCAGACATCACACCAACAGAGTTGCTGATTGGTAGACAAATACCTACCGCTGTTATCTTGACACCAACTGTACAGAACAGCACAGAGTATTCCGTATATGTTGGTCACAATGGTACTAATGGTACTCCTGTCATCTTCACCTATACATCTGATAGTTCCGCAACAGCTCAAGAGATAGCTACTGGCTTGAAGGCTCTGATAGATGCAGATGGCGATATTGCTGCTAGTGTCGATACTGATGATACAGGCGCTGTCCTTACTCTGACTAAGGCAAGCACAGATCAGATAATTGTTAATTCTTGGTCTGAGAACCTGACTGCAACATATACCAGCACAGAGTCTTTGGTAACTGCTATCGCAGCATGTAGAGAAGAAAACGATACTTGGTATGCTCTGGCTACATACAGCCATAAGCGTGTTGATGATGCAAATGACGCAGATTATGGCCGCTCTATAAACTCCGTAGCTGCTTATATCAATGCACAGAAGAAAATCTACGGCTACACAACCGGAGCAGATAAGACTACTGACGGCGAGTTGGGTACTGGTACTGCCCACATTGCAGGAGACTTGAAAGCCGCAGCCAGGGATAGAACCTTCGGTATTTATGATGTAGAGGCTGGCAAAGATGATGCTCCTACAGCAGCTACTACCTATGGTGAGATGGGTTGGCTTGGTCGAATGTTGCCAACAGACCCTGGTGCTGCTACTTGGATGTTCAAGCGTGTTCCCGGTCTGACTATTGACAACCTGACTAGCACACAGTCAAGCAATGCTAGAGACCACAATCTGAATGTCTATGAGCAGTTCCAAGGTCAGAACATGATCTGGGAAGGTAAGATGGCTGATGGTACATACATCGACATCGTACATGGTGCTGACTGGTTGGAAGCTCGTTTGACAGAGCGTCTGTTCTATCTGTTGCTCAACAACGACAAGATACCTTATACAGATGCAGGTGTTTCAGCCATTGAAGCGGAAGTTCGCGCTCAGTTGCTGGAAGGTGTTGCAGCAGGCTACATAACTGATGACTTCACAATCACAGTTCCAAAGGTAAGTGCTGTTTCTGCAAATGACAAAGCTAACCGTGTTCTGCCAGCAGTCAAGTTCGTGGCTACCTTGCAGGGTGCTGTTCACAGCGTAACAATCCAAGGCCGTGTACAGGCTTAATAGGAGAAAAATATGGCCGCAATAAAAACCTATGCACCGGACAAAGTATCAGTCGTATTTGGCGGTGCTATTATGTCTGGATACGCAGAAGACAGCTTTGTAAAAGTTGAAGTAGCTACAGAAGCGTTTACTAAGCATGTTGGTGCTGATGGCGAAGTGTCTCGTACTAGAAACACAGATAAGTCTGGTACGATCACACTCAAGCTGAAGCAGACTTCTGATAGTAACGATGTACTGTCTGCTTTCTATAACGCCGACATCACAACTCTGCAAGGCTACCTGCCAGTTATTGTTAAAGACAATGTTGGTAGAACACTCGCAGCAGGATCATCCTCTTGGATTCAGAAGCTTCCAGAAGCTGAGTTTGGAAAAGAGATTGGTGATCGTGAATGGGTTATAGAGGTTGCAGACTTACAATATTTTGTAGGTGGTAACGACTAACCTATGTTACAATGGTGGGGCGGGATAATAAAAACAACCGCCCTATCAATAACACACTGGGGATAAACAATGTCTATTGAAAGTAAAGACGTACTCATTAACGAGTCTGAGTACACTATTACGCAATTTACCGCATCCAAAGGTTTGCGGTATCTGAAACAACTCATCAAAATACTGGCTCCAAGCTTCGCTGCACTTTCGGAAGGTGCTGATGTAAGCAATATAGATGTTAAGTCAGCTATTCAAGACGGAACTATCCAGACGGACGGTTTCTCAAAAGCAGTCAACTTGCTTGTAGAGAATATGGATAAAGAAGATGTTGTCGAACTGATAAAATCTCTTGTCCAAGGTGTTCGCAAGAATAACAAGGATATTAACTTTGAATTCGAGTTTGCCGGTAACTATGGTGAACTTATACTGGTGTTAGTTGAAGTTTGTAAATACAACTACTCATCTGTTTTTCAAGAAGGCGGTTTAGGCTTCGCCGCTCTACAGACGAGCTAACTGGTGTTTCAAAACAGATTGCGGAGCAGTCTGAAATTGATATGATGTTGTGGAGGCCAGTCATCGCTGATATGGCCTCTATATCAGAAGTCTACAGCATGAGCGTAGAGCAACTCTACGACTTACATGAGGCTTTAGACATCAAGGAAGCACTAGAGAAAGAAGCCCAAGAAGCCGCAAAAAAATAGACAGTAGGTGATATGGCAGCAGTAAAGATAGCAAGCCTTTTTGCCCAGATCGGCTTCAAGGTTGACACCAAGGCAATCCAAACTCTCCAAGTACGTCTTGTTGGGCTTAAAACTAGGCTCAATCAGCTTTCTGTTGCCATAAACAAATCAGAGTCTGCTATGTCTGGGACTCTGAGAAACCAGATTCTCGCAGCAAGGCTGCAAACTCAGCAAGCCAACTCTATAACAGCAATGTACAGGCAGCAAACCGCTGCTGCTAACGCTTCTGCTGCACAAGCAAGAGCTGCCGCTGCCCAAGCAAGAGCGTCCACCAGAGGATCAACAACAGCCCGTATAAGTACATCCGGTATTTCTGCTGGTATGACTTTGGGCGGTATTGGCGGTCTTGTAGGCGGTAGTGTTGCTGCATACAGTCTTGGATCATCCTTCCTGCAAGCAAACATCAACATGGACAAGTTTCGTGCTGGTCTTCTTGCGTCTACAGGTAGCGCAGAAGTTGCTGCACAGCAGTTCCAATGGTTGAAGGATGTTTCTGAGGAGCTTGGTACTAGCTTCTCTGGTAGCCGTCAGCAGTTTATGATGTTCGCCTCAACAGCAAACTCATTAGGCTATGGAACAAATCAAATAAGAAATATGTACTATGAGATAGCCAAAGGCCAGTCTGCTTTAGGTATGTCTCAAGATGATGCGGAAGGTATGACCCGCGCCCTGACACAGATGTTGTCAAAGGGTAAAGTCATGTCAGAAGAATTAAAAGGGCAGTTGGCTGAACGTGTTCCAGGCGCTGTAGCGATAATGGCTAAAGCTATTACTGGTGGAGATATTCCAAAACTGTTCAAGATGATGGAAGATGGTGCTCTTGATTCAAAAGAGGCTATCTGGAAATTCCTTCAAGTAATGAACTCATCTGAAGGAATGAAACTGGCTAAGTTGGCTCAGGCAGATAGTCTGATGGCCTTCATAAACAGATTTGATAATGCTTGGCAAAACCTGATGGACGCAATAGGTCAGGCCGGAGCCAAGAAGATAATTCAAGATATTCTTACAGAAGCAACATCTCTTGTAAAATACCTTACTACGGATGGTGTTCCTGCATTAAAGGGATTCTTTGAGACTATATCTGAGATCGGGCGTGCTGTTAAAGATGCAGTAACTCTGCTGTGGGATTTGCGCGATGTAATACTATTTGTAAGTGCTGCGATTGGTGTCCTTGTTGTGGGTCTAAAGCTTGCCGCATGGTGGGCTGGAGGTATGGGTCTTGTACGAGCAATAGTAATGGGTATCCCTGCACTGTGGGGAATGGCTACCGCTGCTTGGGCAGCTTCAGTACCATTCGTTCTGTGGGGAGTAGCTATTGCTGTTGTTATTGCGGCATTAGCTGCCCTGTATCTGATATACACAGATTTATCATCTGGAAACTCTTGGATAGAGGAGCAGGCTCAAGCAGGAGAGTATTGGGCTAGGGTAATTATAGGTGTTAGGGATGCCTTTATATGGCTGTATGAGGCCGTAGCCAACATATTTAATATGACTGCTCCAGAGTGGTTAGACAAATTAGCTGGACTCGGAAAATCTACGTTTAATATGTTGTCCCGCGGTGGCGGTATATTTGGTGGAATAGGGGCTGCTATACAGATTGGAAAAGGTCTTGTTGGAGGTACTACAGACGCTTTTCCAAAGGGTAAGGGTATGATGCTACTGCCCGGTCAGCAAGCAACTGCACAGGCCGCTACAGGCGGTAATAAGACAATTCAATATAATGTCGGAACATTGAATCAGCAACTGCCTCCGGGAGCAAATCCTGAGCAATACGCAACAGGCTTTGAAAAAGAGCTTATGAGTTCCTTTGGCAACGCACCGCAGACACAATAATGGCTACGACACTAACTAATTACTGGAAGACTGTTGTAATCGTATTTGATGCCGCAATAGAGACATCAAGAAAGTTTAGTGCAACAGTAACCTCTCACCCAGTAGAGACAGGTGTTAATGTAAACGATCACGTTACAGTAGAGAACCCCAAATTCTCTCTGAAAGGTGTTGTTTCTGATGCAGCATTTCTTACACCATACGAGCAGGTGGCCTCCCTTGGAAACACCATAGGCTCTGCCTTGGGTCTGGTTCAAAAGGAAAGCAGGGCTTTAACGGCCTTACAGGATTTACAATTCCTACTGAACAGCAGGGATTTCCTTACCCTACAGTTTGGCAATGAGCCACCATACGAGAATCTGATTCTTACCGGGTTAAATGTACCAAAAGATAAGAATGTTGGAGATGCCTATGTATTTGACCTAGAGTTTGAGCAGGTCAGGGTTGTTTCAAGCAGATATACCACTGTACAGGCAAAGCGTGTTGCAAAACCTTCAGATGAAGACTTGACAAATAAGCAAAAATCTGTTACTGATACAAGTAATGTACCAACAAATGGTACAAGTAATGTACCAACAGAAGATTTAACTGGTGTAGATGCCAGTAAAGACGCTGCTGCAAAGACTCAGAATAGAACAGAACCAAAAGGACAGGAGCTGAGAAAGTTGGCGGATTTTATGGGGTGGTCTAAAAAATAATGTTGATCATCCCAGTAAGACAACTCCCTAACGACACTACCTCTGTCCTAGTTGATGGTCTGGTTCTGAAGATCAACTGTATGTGGAACAGCCGTGAGGAGGCTTGGTATGTCAGCCTGTATGATGTCGGGGACAATCCAATCATAGTAGGACAAAAGATAACTCAATCCCAGAATATAACTGGCAGACATGGTCTGGTTCAGTTTATTGATGGGGATATTTACTGTTTTAATCTAAAAACAAATCAAGCCAGACCGCTATTTGAAGATTTAGGTACAGAGCTTATTCTAGCTTACGTTACAAAAGAAGAAACAGCAGAAATAATCTCTTTGTATAAAAATACTGTCGTGTATAAATAATGTCAACACTGTTATGGGACAGAGTATATCGACTTACTGTTGGTAGTGCCTCTGGGGGCATTGCTGCTGAGTTCTCTGATTTACAGATGGAGTTCAGCATAGAGAAGTCTGATGAGACTCATGCAGATAAGGGAGACATAAAGCTTTATAATGTTTCTCCAGATACCATTGATGCTTTTCTTATTGAAGACAACATAGCGACACTATATGTTGGTTATGGTAGTGATCCACAACAAGTCTTCTCAGGTCAGATAGATGTTGTATCTGTTGAGCAAAATGATGCAGATATTGTTGTGTCGTTCACGTTCTCTGATGGGCGTGTTGAAATGGTTGAGGGTGTTACTGACAACCATTATCCAGCAGGCTCTACGCTTGATTCAGTATTGTCAGACTTAACCAAGAAACTTGGTTTCAGTTACGCAAGCAACAATGGCAACTACGAGGCAGGTTCTGGTCTGTTGTACATATATCCAAAGGGTATATCAGTCAGCGGAAATATAAAGAACTGGATTGATTCAACAGTCAAGGGACATGACTTAAAGTATTTTGTTTCAAATAAAACAGCCTATTGCATACCAGTAAACTCACCGACAGGTGCTGAGATAGCTGTAGTGTTTACACCTACCTCTGGCCTTATTGGTTCTCCACACAAAAAGAATGTTGCCTCCAAGATAAATAAAAAGAAGAAATCAAAAGATGTGCGAGAGGGTGTTGAGTTTAAGGCTCTCTTATCGCCAGAGGTTGCTGTAGGCTCTCTGGTAAAGGTAGAGAGTAAGTTTGTTAATGGTATTTATCAGGTAACAAAAGTAAAGCATTCTGGCAGCTATCGTGGAAATAGTTGGTTTACAGAGGTTGAGGGAATACTGCCGTCATCTGTAACAAGTACAGAAACAGTATCTACAAAGAAGCCTAAGAATACTGGAATAAATCCAGACATAGTTTCAGCAGAAGAAATTTAATGCCATCACTAACAGAAACAGTAAACGCGCATATACGTGCAGCACAGGCTGATATACATACTAGCATACCTGCTAGGGTACTGTCGTACGATCCTACAAGGCAGACTGTTGATGTACAGGTAGATATAAATCATTTGTTGCCTAGTAATGAGGTGTTGGAGCGTGGAGCTATAAGAGGTGTTCCAGTACAGTTTGGTGGAACAACTAGAACACTGATGTCCTTTCCAATAAAGAAGGGTGACACTGGTACTCTACACTTCCAAGAACGCTCAACAGATGAGTGGACTCAGCAGCAGCCTACTCAGGGCGAGCAGAAGGGTGTGTTTGCAAAAGACAGACGTATGCACGACTACAGCGACTGCATATTTGTTCCGGGTGTACATCCTTATGCAAGGTCTCCTGTTGGAGGTCGTGGACACGTTTACCAACACGATCCAAACCAAGATACTGTAATCAAGCACAACATAGGTACTCCTGCTGAGTGCTATATGTTTATGAAGCCAGACGGATCAATCATATTCCAGAATAAAGAAGTACACATGCAGCTTCTGGTAGACGGTACTGTAAAACTTGATTGTAAAAAGGTCATTGTTAATGCTGCGGATAACATTAATATGACAACACAAGCATTCACGATTGATTGTGATACGTTAGATATTACAGCGGCAACCAGCTTTGGATTAACAACTATTGACTCTGTTATTGACGCTACGGCATCTTATACTCTAACAACAGTAACAAACACACTTAATTCCACAACAACTACAACATATGGAACAATAACCAATAATGGTGTGAGTATTGATAATACACACATACATTACGATCCGACTGATTCTTATGTATTTACTGGTATCCCTGTCTAATGGACATAAGATTAAGTACACAGACACACGACTTAGAGTTAGATTCTTCTGGAAATATACAGTTGACTTCGTCTTCTGTACAGTCTCTCGGTCAAAGACTCAAGATAAAGCTGTTGTTCTTTAAGAACACGTATTTCCTTGATTTAGATTTTGGTATTCCATATTACGAACAGGTTTTCATAAAGGGTACTAGCAAAAAGCTACTAGACGCTTTGTTCAAACAGGCCATATTCAAAACACCAGAAGTAGGGTCTATCCTGACCTATAGATCAGAGTTTGATAAAGCCAATAGAAAATACAGTCCGGTATTCACAGTCATATCGCGTGACGGGCAGCAAGTAACAGTAAGGGTATAATAATGGCTGGAATAACTGAGAACGGCTTTGAGCCAAAACGACTGCCAGATGTTCTTGATAGTCTGAGAACAAAGGCAAAAGAGGCGTTTGGTCAAAACATAAATACTGACCCAGACAGCGTTATGGGTCAGTTGATAGATACTGTTGGTGCTGAGATAGCTACTCTTTGGCAAACAGCAGAGGCTGCGTATGCCAGTAGAGACCCTGCCGCAGCAGAGGGAATACTTCTTGATGTTCTTGCATACCTTATTGGTATTAGCAGAAATCCGCCGACCAAAGGTAGCTGTGTACTTACTGTTATAGTTGATGATGATGCTGGCGATACAACTATCCCGTTGGGTACTGTTTTTGTAGAAGCATCTACTGGACTTAGATTTACAACAACGGTGGCAACTACACCAACATCTTCTGCTTGTACATTTGTTGTATTCACATCTGACATATCTGACTTCACTACACACGCTGGAGAAGATGTAGATGTTGTTATAGATGGTATAACTAATACATTTGAAATACCTGCTGACTGTACACAGGAACAGTTTACTGCCGGTGTTATAGCGGCCATAAATGCACAGACTGGTACACATAACTGGACAGCAGTAGAATACTTTGGTTGGCCGGGATTCTACTCAAAAGACAACAATAATGTTGCCGTGTCTGCAACAATAAATGCAGTAACAACTAATGTGATATTCTCTGTAGTTGGTGCTGCTGTTGATGCTGATGCCGAAGACTACGATACACGCACAATATCTCCTCTCTCAAACTTCAACCTAGTTAATCCAATATCAGGCTGTGTTGGTGCTGTAAACCTGCTTGCGTCTGTTGCTGGTACAGATATGGAGACTGATGTTGAGTTACGCCTAAGAAGGCAGGAGAGTTTGGCTACTGCTGGTGCTTCAACACTTGAAAGCATAGTGTCGAAGGTTCGTGGTCTTAATGGTGTTACAGCTTGTGTTGGATATGAAAATACAGAATTAACAGATGACGCTTACACTAGGCCGGGAAAATCCTTTGAGATAGTTGTTGTTGGCGGATCGGATGCTGACATTGCAGATACAATAGCTAAATGGAAGCCTGCCGGTATAGAGACTACATTTGGAGATGCAACAACGGGTGCTACAACTGTACAGGTTGCAGATTTGAATGGTGTTCTGAAAGACATAAACTTCTCAAGAGCGCAGCCACAATATATACAGATACGAGCAGAGTATAAACTGTACAGTGAAGAACGCTTCTTGGAGACTGGCGCTCAAGGTATCAAGGATGCAATATACGAATTTGGAACATCTGGTGAGTTCAGAATAAACAAAGATGTTATCCCACAGAGGATGCTCGGCGGCATTTATTCTGGTGTTAGTGGTATATCCTCTGTATCTCTAAAGATAGATGCTACTACACTTCCAAACACAGTACCAACATATGTTGTTGATACAATAGTAACAATAGGTATAAGGGAGTATGCCACATTTGTTAGAGATTTGATTATTATAGCTCACGCATTTGATAATAATGTTACAGCTACTAACGCTTCCACTGTTGTAACAATGAACTCAGCAGACGCTAGTAAAGTGTTGGCCGGAGATATAGTTTTCTTTGGTAATGAAACCACAGAGTACACAATAGACTCTGTAGACAGCAATACACAGTTTACACTCACATCAAACTATTCTGGATCAACTGGATCAAAAACATTATCTGTTAAGAAGGCGACAGTATAATGACAGTCATAAAGACTAATCCTGATGTTGGTCTTAGACCGCTCCTGAGATTCTCTCAGCAGTTTCTCAATACTGATCCGTCAAACACTACGTACATACTAAAGGAGAATATAGAGAAGCTTGTACGTGTGTTTACTGGTGAGTTGCAAGAGCTTGAAGAAGCTATTGTCGATCTGATGTACAACCTCGCCGTATTTGACTTCTTGGATGAAGACGGAAACATAGTTGTTGAAAAGGCGTTTGGCAAATCTTTAGATGTTATAGCTAAGGTTGTTGGTGCAGAACCTAGACAGGGTATGTCTGATGATCAGTATAGAGCTGAGATAGCTTTACAGATAGCGATAAACACCAGTAAGGGTAATATTGTAGATGTAACAGAAGCCCTCAAAAAGATAACTCAGGCAACTATTGTCGAGTGGACAGATAATTTCCCTGCTGGAATAGACTTCACTACAAATGGGGACTATGCTGGTGCTGAAGTTATATCCCAGATAACACAGATACTCTCTGCTGGTGTTGGATTCAGTCTGACATATAAGAATGAAGATATAGGGGTATTTGAGTTCTCAGACAGGGTGTATGACAGCGATGTTCGGCTATACTGCTCAGTTACAAACGGCAGTGCAAACGTAACTCTTGCACAGCCAACAAGATTGTTGAAGGCTGGCGTTATTGTTCTTTTTGAGTCAACTGGTGCTACACAGTTTACAGTTTCCTCTGTTAGTGGTACTTCTGTTGTGTTGACTGGAAACTTCTCTGGGTCAACCAACAACTTTACTTACATGACAGTTAAAGATGGCGGTATATTGTACTCGCCAGACTATAACACGTATAAGGCTTGGTCAGACCTATATTCCACTTTTGCAAACCCTGTTAGCGTAACAAATGGTTCTGACACAGTAACAATAAACGCGGCAGATAACACAAAGGCGTTTGCAGGAGATAGAATCTTTTTTGATGAAGAAAGTAGTAATGAGTACATAATAGACTCAATAGCCGGTACGAGTATTGTTCTGACAACCGATTACGACGGAACAACAAACGCAACAGCTACTGCGTACATATCGAGAGTCAATAAAACGCTTACTGGTACTGTACAGGTTACAAACGGAAGTGCCTCAGTTGTTTACAATGACACTACTGATAATCCAAAAGTAATGCCTGGAGATGCCATATTCTTTGGCGGCTCTCAGACAGGGTATCAAGTTGATACAACAAGTGGTACTGGTTTCACAATGACTGCTGCGTACACAGGATCAACAAACGCTGCTATATCCTGTGCTGTTCGCCCACGTAGCGGTGCATTAGTAGACATATTTTTTTAAGGTAGATTATGGCTCTGTTAGATGAAGTCCCTGCAATACCTACTGAAGATATATCTTGGGCTAGGTTAGATGCTAAGGACGGAGAAAACAAAACAAACAATAAATTAAACACTTCAAGTCAGATAAGGACGGTAGGTGTTGTTTATCCTGAGCAGACTCCAAGAAGCTATGTCAACTATTGGAAAAACTCTGTTTATTCTTGGATTAAGTACCTGTTTAACATAAAGGCTATGCGGGTAGACAGGATAGCAAAGAACTTTTCTTATGACATACAAAACATATCTGGCCTAAACTTCGTTGTAAATAGTGGTGAGATTTTCTTTGGCAGTGGTAGGGCTTCTTCTGGTGCTACTACTATAGCACTTCCAGATAACTCTACTAGCTATATCTACTGCTATATAGATGCAGTAAAAAGTCTGATAGTAACTTCTTCAACAAGTATCCCGCAGGTATCCGCAACATTCTCCTACTATATGCTGTACAAAGTTGTAACCGCTTCTGGTAGCGTTACTGATGTGTATGATTTAAGAACACCAAATAGAACTATACGCAAGGCTACAGTTACTGATGTTGAGTTAGGTGAAGACAATACTTCTTTCATAACTCCATACGCATTAAAGAATGGTCTTGTTGTTCCTACTGCAACTACATCTGTGTATGGTAAGGTTAAGTTAGCAGACAATAATGATATAAACACTCAAGGACAGTCGCCAAATGAGTCAGACGTTGCTTTAGATGTATCTTGGCTATCTACTTCACAAGCAAGAGCTACCACAGCGAAGTATGGTATTGTTGTAAACGCAAACAACTATGATTTTGCAAACAGAGGTGTCCTACCAACAAATGTATTGGCTGTGGACAGCTTCCTACAACCAGATGCGTACTCAAAAACGACAGCCGCTGGATTTGTAAAGATAGCCGCATCGCCCTTAGATATATCGGATTCACTCGGATGCGTTACACCACTCCTTCTTGGTCAGTACAATCAAAATCTTTTGCCTACTGGTACAATAACAATATATGCCGGTATAACAGCTCCTACTGGATGGCTTGTATGTGACGGTTCCATAATTTCAAACTCTGGAGATACTGCTGCTTTATACACTAAACTTGGTACTACATTTGGCGCAGCAGGAAAGCTTCCAGACCTTCGTATGATGTTTGTAAGAGGTTTTGCTAGGGATAGAACAACAGGTATACCATCATCTGAAATATCTAGGGCGTTTGGTTCTGAGCAGAGTGATGATTTTGAATCCCACTCGCACACATTAACTGAATACGGTACTGGTGATTATGGCGGTAGCGGCGGGGGATCAAAAAGTGACAGTGGTAGGACAACTCTAGCATCTGGAGACCCTGTAGAAACAAGGCCAAAGAACTTAGCTGTCACATTTCTAATAAAGAAGTAACTATATGCCAATATTAGAACATCCGGTAAGACCAAACTCATCTACGCAGTGGGCATCTACTGATGTAAACAATGGCGAAAATTCTACCGCTAATAAAATAGCCCCCACTGAATATCATAAGCAGTACGGGTTTAGTTATCCAGAACAGCCGCCAAGAAACATATGGAATTACTGGTGTAACGCAGTTTATAGGGTTATAAACTACCTAACTAAATATTATGATATACGCTTGAAGACTGTTGCAGAAAACGGTGCTTATAGTGTTGCAGATATAGTTGGTCTAACAATAAGGATAGATAATCAGACATCACTGAACATGTCTATGCGTGTTCAGTCTGGATCGAAGGTAGATACAGTTACACCCATTGTAACGCTCACAGTTCCAGATAACACTACTTCTTTCATATACGCACAAAATACATCAACAAACACTGTAGAGTTATTTGCATCAGCAGCAGAGCCGGTAGAGTCTGTACAAACCAGTTGGATGCCTCTGTATAGGGTAATAGCAGTGGCTGGTAATATAACCTCAGTAGAGGATATACGCTGTCCTGCATTGGTAAGGAAGGCTACTATAGCAGATGTTAGTTCTGGTGTAGACAGCACATCTTTTATAACGCCTTATGTGTTAAAGTTAGGTTACTTAATATCTCAGGCTACTACGGTAATTTTTGGTACTGTAAGGTTAGCAGATTCTACAGATGTGGATAATCAGTCTGGTGACGATGTTCTTACAGCAGGTTCATTATATTTATCACAGATACGCGCAGCGTCTGATGGAACTAAAGCTGGAACAGTGCTTCTAGCAAGTAACACAACATTAGGTAGTCGCGGTGCTAACGGCGCAAATGTTTTAACTGTTGGAAACTTAGCAGATTCCAATATGTACTCTAGTGAGTCGCTTCCCGGTGTTGTGACTAAATGTACTTTGGCAGAAGCTCTTGCAGGTGTAGAGAATACTAAGTTTGTTCCTCCAAATCTTATACCAGACGTTTTCTCAGATGTCATACCAACAGGTGTCGTTACTATGTGGGTAAATACCGCTACACCCCCTTCAGGGTGGTTGTGGTGTGACGGCTCTACTATACCAAACTCAGGAGATACAGCAAATCTGTACGCGCATATATCTGCATTGAATGCTGATATTGGATTACCTGCTGGACAGCTTCCAGATTTACGTGGTGAGTTTGTGCGCGGCTGGATAAATGATAAGACTACTATATCTGGTGAGACAGGTAGAAAAGTTGGCTCATTTGAAAATGGTACTCTTATACAACACTCACACCAATTCTACGACAAGTCTACTAGCGGAAGCTATGGGGCGCATGGCGGTGGCAATGGGTTTGGTACTAGCGGTATATCCAGAACAACTACGTCCACTGGTGGTAGTGAAACCCGCCCACTAAACATATCACTCAATTACATTATAAAGAAGTAGTTATATGTCAATACCTACAAAACCAGATGTGCTTGATGTATCTTGGGCAACCAATGATGTAACAAACGGCAACAACCTTACTCAAAACAAAAAAGAGACTACCAGTTTATTAAAGGATTTTGGGTGGTCTTTTCCGCAGAGACCACAAAGAAATATATTGAATTGGTGGATGTCTGCTGTCTGGAAGTGGTCAAACTACTTAACAAAATACTTTGATTTATACTTAGAGCAAGTATTTGAGGGTCTAGCGCATGATGAGCAGTTGACAAGCGGTACTACCCTATACATAAAAGAAGGCTACATATCGGATCAGTGTGCTGGTCTTTTATACTTTCCTGCAAGTAGTATAACAATTACTGGATCGCAGTATGTCTACATACAGTCTTTAGACACGGCATATACTGTCACAACATCTAATAGTTCTGTAACTGTAAGCGGAATAGACGCAGCGGATATTGCAAATATAACTGTTGGGGATGTTGTATCATTTAACAATGAAGATACTGCGTATACAGTATCGTCTGTTGGTGTTAGCTCTATAGATTTGAATACTGCAAGACCGGCATCAGGTCAGGGTGCTGGATTTCAGATGCGTATAAGAAGATTGGTGGCATCTGCATCATTTTTAAGCTCTACATCTGACTGGACGTTCTGCTGGATATGTACTGCTGTTGAGAGTGGTGGAAACATAACTCAAGTAACAGATAGACGCTTCCCATTGTTTCCAAAGAAGGCTAGAGCGGCACTTGTAACAAATGGTGTAGACCATGAGTCATTTGTTACGCCAGCAATGTTGGCATATTGGAGTGGGTTTGTTTACGCAACTGCGAGTCTGTTTGGTAAGGTCAGGTTGGCTACTCGCGCTGATGTTCTATCAAGGCCGACAGCAATACAGACAAACCCCGTTGTGGTAACAGCAGAGAGTCTATCTTGGGCTGAGATGAGACCAAATAGAGTATTACCATTGAAATATGGTACTGTGTACTTAGCACAACCTGCTGATACATTGGATAGAGTTGATGGCAGTAAGATTCTGTCTATATCATCTATGGGCGATACAGGAAGTTATGCAACAACCTCTAATGCTGGATTTATAATAAAGGCATCTGATATTGAGGCTGAACAACTATCAAACAATACAAAGTATATTACACCAGCACAGTTGCAGTATGGTAGATCGGTAGCTGTGCCTGCCGGAAGTATATTTGCTTATTACGGTACTTCTGCGCCTTCCGGTTATCTTGAATGTCGTGGTCAAGCCGTATTGATAACATCTGGAAACTATCCCGGTCTTCTTGATATATATTGTGGCGATGCTTACAACGCTACAGTTGACTACGGATACAGATGTACAAATTCAGATGGTACTGGAAGAAGTATAAGCGGCAATTACATTGTTCTTCCAGATTTTCGTGGTATGTTTGCAAGGGGTCACAAGAGAGATAGAACTCTAGGCTCTTATGAAACATCTCGCGGTCAGCAGTCTTATCAGGCAGACTCATATAAGACGCACACACATGATTATACAGACCGTGGGGCTGGTGGATCAAATATAGAGGCCGGGGGTAGCACTGGAAGACCATACAGTTCGGATGTACTTAGAACAACAGACCTTAGCTCTGGTGGCAGTGAAACATATCCCCGCAACGTAGCTTTAATGTACATCATAAAGGCTCACTAATATGTCAAGTGTACGTTTAAAAGAAAAGCAACCTGTGGCTGTAACTACCAAAAGCCAGTACAAAACAAAAGAAGAAATACTATCAACTCTAAGATCAGTGATGGCTATGCGTCCATGCAGTACATTGAAGAAATCACGGCAGGGATAGTCGCCGTAGCAACAGTTATTGCTACGGTACTGGCTGCTGTAAGCAAAATAAAGAAAGGAGTTGATTCACTTGTTGTTGATGAGCCTTCTACAAATCTTAATCAATCTGAGAAAGAGGAGATAGTAAAAGACCTTACAGAAATGAAGTTGGCTATGGAGCGCATTAAGTCTGACATGAATGCAAAGATTCAGGTACACGGCGTTCAGATAGACCATTTAGAAAAGGATGTCGCTGTTCTGTTTGAAAAGACAGATAAACTTACAGACATCTTAATAGAGCATTTTTCAAAATAGGGGATGTACCATGACCACAATAGCGTTTTCTGATGGTGTTATGGCTGGTGATGGTAGACTCTCAACTGATGATGGATCAATAATAACTGACACGTATGTAAAGATACGGGATTGTGGTGGACACATTGTCGGGCTTACTGGTACTGCTTCTGTGTTTGAGAAGGTCTTTAAGTGGTTTGCCAATGGAGCTAATCTTGATAAGATGCCAGAGGGAGACTGGGAAGCTCTGGTGTGGAATAAGAATGAAGGCACATTGGCAATAATAGAAGAAGGAGCTGATGATTACATATTCATAAATCCTTCTGAGCCACATGCAATAGGTAGCGGGGCAGAGCTTGCTAGGATAGCAATGGTGTGTGGAAAGAATCCAGTAGACGCTCTCAATTTAATAAAAGCATATAACAAAGATACAGGTGGGGCTGTTATATCTGTACAGTGTTTTAAGTTAGAAGGGAAAACTGTCAAGCGTTCCAGCAAGAGTAAAGCCGCTACTATGTAGCGGCCTGTTTTCCCCAGTGCCTAACGGCACTTTTAGCCGACTCTTATGGGTCGGCTTTTTTATTGGCCTCATACTGTGCGTATAACGCATTAAGCTCTGATGCAGGCATCTTCACATTAGCGTATCCGTATGTACAGCACTCACAGGACGTATAGTATGAATAGCTAATGTTTGCTATCTCACCGTCCACATCTTCGTAGACATCTATACCGTCTATTCCTGCAAAGTCTGGCATATCCAGTTGTGGGTAATGCTCCTGTAGATAGTCGTAGAAGTTTGGAAGATCGTCTACTGCTTTAATCATTTTGCTTAGTGTCATTGTCTTTCTCCTGTATAAGTCTCAACATAAACTCATTCTCATATCGTAACCGCTTTGCCTCCTCTGTTGCAGTAATCAAATCAGCATCCATACGACAAAATGCCGTGTACAACTTATGATACTCATTAAACCAGCGGGCATGTGGTTTCTTGCATATAATGGTATTCCAGCCAGAACCAAACAATTCTGTTGCAAGCCTATAGGCACTCGGATGTCTATATCCCAGATACAGCCTCTCCATTATTTATCCTCTTTTTCAAGTGCATGTTCGTATTGCTTTACTTCATCATAGGTTGGCTCTCTGTACTCACCAGTATCTTTATCATAGAACAAACATACTCGACCAGTTCTTCCAAACGCCCTGTCTTCCAGCAATACCAAATTGGACATATTACGCGCAATCTCTGGAAGTTCGTCAGACTTATTGCGCTCCAGCCCTAGCATATAGTAACAGGCACGCATCATTGCTCTTGAGCCTGTGAACTGGTACGACTCTACCTTACCCCCCTTCTCATGTGGCTTGCCCTGTGACGGTGCTTTCAAATGGCAGAAGATGTAGTATGTAAAGCCCAAGTCTTTTGACAGGGTACTAATCTCGTCTGCTATACGCTCCAACTCTGTGTTAGCTTCAGCAGCTTCCATTCCAGCGGTAAGTCTTGTCAGAGGATCAATGAATACATCCTTACAGCCTAATACTGTAACAGCGTACCTGATCTTCTCTGCAACATCATCCCAACGGGCAGCACCATAGTTGTTGTAGTAGATTACCTTGTCTCCCAAGTCTTCACATGCGCTTACAAGCTCCTGTTCTGTAAAGTATGAGCTGCGTAACTTTGCTGGTATAGGTTGTCCCCACACGTCCACTTCGCGTCCGCTAGTATCATACAAAACCATCTTCTCTGGGTTTGTAAACTGCTTTCTCGCCAGCTTACCCGCAATCTTTTTACAGGTTATATGTGGCTCCTCCTCAAATTTGAATACTGCTGGCGGGGATTCCTCTGTATGTATTATATGTTCAACCATCTGGTTAAGAAGCTCACTGTTATGGACTACACTATAATCCTCAAGACAGAACAGGTGGTTTCCGTCAGTCTCGAATCCGTAGTAGTTCCCTACGCCTATTGCGTTTATCTTAAAGTACGTCTTAGTCGCATCTTTATACGGCTTTTCACACTTCTTTCTATCAACCTGAATGGGTATCTCCCGTAAATCGCCCGATAATAATACGCTGTAATATTCACCAAGAAATCCAGATGACTTTATACCTTTTGTAACCTTGTTGACAGACACCTTTAGTCCGAGAGATCTACAAAGCTCATACAGTGTTTCTGCAAGTTGCTGGTATTTTGTCACTAATTGATAACTACATTTGCTTCCTTTTGACTTACTTCCATCAGTATCAATTAACCCGGCGAGTAGTTTTCTGCGTACATCCTTTGAGTTTGTTAGTATATATTGCGGTATATACTTTATACCGCCAAACTCGCGTAATACTGCGCCCTTACCTAATATGCTTCCTTCGTGACACCCAATCTTGCTCGACTTAAATAAAGATATTGTTTCCTTGCAAAACGGTAGTATAAGCTTAGCATCCTCACTATTAAGGCATATTCTCTCATCTGATCTGCTTCCATCTCCTAACCATACTCCTAGAGTGTAAGGACATATAGGTATAGGCTTTTCTGGATACTCCACGGAAGTATGAAATGTTTTCATGTTCCCAGAGTTTGTTTTTATATTCGAGATACCCAACAACTCATTTACGGGTTTGTGTACTTCTCCGTGTTTGTAATCTTTGTACACTAAGATGTGTTCTCCGTTTACTACATAATCTGAACCATACTTTTGAGATACACAATACAGCTCATCCTTCCCTGAGTGCGTCTCCAACACTGTCCTAGGTGTACTATCGTCTCCTAATAGAACATCACCTATAACAATATCTTCAACACGTTTTACAGACCCATCAAACATCCTTATTTTAGTTCCTGCTCCAAAGCACTTACCAGCTTTCACAGCCCCGCCAAAATAAAAGCCTTCTCCGGGTCTCCTTCCTAATGTGAGTTTAGTTAAGGAGTCCCAAGGGAACGGCCTACCCAACTCTGGCATCTGGATTGCCTTGTGTCGTATCTGGCTATAGTCAATAAACCCATCTACAGCGTACTTAGCAGGTTTTGTATAAGCCCAGTACAAATCTCTGCCCATCCCCTCTACTAACATCTGGTTTGGATCATAGTTAAGCGGCATTGTACATACGGCAACACTTGCTTCGCCTAAGTAGTCCACTACAGCTTTCAGAGCTTCCTGACCTTTCCTTACGCCTCTCTTGTATTGCTCAGGTGTTGCACCATCATTATCAAAGGCTATCACCAGAGGCTCTGTAAAGCGCGTCAGGTAGTCGTGCTTGTTTACCCTAGCAGAGATATGCTGTACGGCGTTTACAGTCCCCAGACCGATGCTGGTGAAGGCTGGATAGCCATACTTACTATCACCAAACTGTAGTGCAGCCTCCATACAGGCAGCACAGTCAAATTCGCCCTCTGTAATGACGATACGGCGTTTCGCACCGCTACCATAGTTGATTACTGGTCTGCCCGTTGTCTTGTCATGGATAACAGCCCCAAACAGTAAGCAGTTGGCATCGACCATACCAATAGTTGTATAGCTGGATTTACCTCCAGCATTGGCTGCTGTCTTGCGTTTGAAGCCAACAAGAATAGGCTCACCATCTGTAAGCTTATAGTATGGGAAGTACCAAGCAACAGTGTCTCCAAACTCGTCTACGCGAGTTCTGATACCCAATGCCTTACATACACGCTCGGAGATACCTCTGGAGGATACTTCCCTAAACGGCTGGGCGAGATTCAGAATGTCCTCTATTGATTCCCCAGATGGCGTGTCAATACTTGCTGTCATTATAGCTACCGCCCTTTTGTCAATACGTGGTCTGGCTTGCTTGAAATATCCTGCTGTTTCTCTCATTTATTAGTTTCCTCTGTGGTGTCTAACAACATTACAATCATTACACATACTTCCAGATAGTGCAAGCATCCAGAAAAACAACATACTATTTCTGGATAGGATATTAGCTAAGTGTATGATATTAAAGACAATAGGTATCATTAGACAGAGCCTTGGTGGGGCATTGTCTTCGAGCGTACTTTACGCCGCTACTCTGGCGAGATGTGTTACCTAGTAAACCTTATCAGGCGTAGTTTTTAGTCTTACGAGGACTGGCAGACGAAAGTCCCACCGTGTAGCCTGTTTATTGCATATAGGCATCCAACTATATACAAAACCCCCTCTGTCATCCCCAAAGCTCTTTTTCAGTGGCTGGCCGTGGTTTCCGCTATAGGTTTCCCAATAAGCAGTAGGGCTTTACTAGGTATAGGCTTTTTTGTGTGCTGCACCTACAGACAGACTCCGCAGACTTAGTTAGAGTCCCCACAAGAAACACTATAACACAGTTATCTTGACTTTCAATAGGTATGTGTTATTATTCGTGTATGTTAATATAGTGTTGGTGTAGTAATGAAAATAAAATAACTGCCCATGGATTATATTACTTCAAATATGGTGTATTATAATGGTGTTGCAATAGGCTTAGTTGTTTGGTAGTATTTGAGTTGTAGGTATAACCATTGAGTTAAAGGGCTGGCGTTAGCCAGTCCAGTCGAATGCGGTCTTGAACGAGTTGTTAAACGATTTTTACTAGCGACGGGAGTTGATATGAGCGATAAAATACAAGTGCAAATAATTGGGCGGCAGGTTGTTAAATACGATCAAATTGTTGAAATGACACAAGAGCAGTATGATGCAATTAACGAAAGACTGGAATCTGATAATTGGAAAGTTAGTAGCCCTGCAGTTGGAGAAATTGAAGGGTGGCTAGACTTGCGTGATGTTTTTGACTGGGATGATTTTGAACTTGACAACTTCAGTGTGGTAACTGAATAGTTCGTTTAACGGCGTTTTAAGCGGACGCGCTGAGTAAGTAGGCAAGTGGAATGTGGTCAGCCGCGATATACGAAAAAGTGTATATAAATTTCATAAATGGTGTTGCTATATACAAACGAACCTGTTATATTCAAAGAGTCAGATAACCAACGCCACTAGGAGGCACTATGTCTGAAGAACAGAAAGAAAAGAAGAAGTACGAAGATGGCACTCGGTCTGTAGCACATCTTGTTGTTGAAAGCGCAAAGTATGATACAGCAATCAAGAAATTAGATGGAACTACTTTCCAAGGCGCACGTCTTGTATGTACTGGTAAGTTTGGCAGCAAAGAAATCAAAATTGCTCATGCCTCTCTTGATATGCCATTTAATGCTGCATTAAAGAAGCAGGTAAAAGATGCTTGCGACCAGTTCAAGATTGCCTTTGCAAATGACGAGGAGTTCAAGATTACTCTTGAAACCGAGTACAATGCGAAATCAACCTACTGGAATCCAAAAGCTGTCCATATTGGTTTTGTAGGTCAGGATGGTATTCAGCGCAGCGGAAACCAAGGAAACCAACAGTCAGGTAATGGTGGTGGCGGATACAGCAATGAAGACGCTCAAGCAGGCCAGATTATAAATATCGCTGTTGCTATGTTGCAGGCACAGGCCAAGAAGGGCGGCTTTGATATGGCTGCTGTCACAGAGCTTGCAGTATCCTTGGTTGATGACTACAAATCTGCAAAAGATGCAGTTAAGTACGCTCTGAAATCAAAGGGTTCTAGCGATAAATCGCCCGCTACTCCTGCAACAGAGCCTCCTGCAACACAAGACATCCCAGTTGCTGCCGAGTCAGATGAGATGAGTTTTGATGAGGATGATATTCCATTTTAATAGAGTGTCGTTGCCAACTGGCGTTTAAATAGTTGGCGTGTAAGCATCGGCGTACAGTACGAAAAGCTGTAGCCGGAATCGTAACCGGCACTAATTTGCCGCTTTAACTCAGTTGGTAGAGTACCTGCCTTGTAAGCAGGTTGTCGAGGGTTCAAATCCTTCAAGCGGCTCCAAAACTCCTGTGGTGGGACGTTGTGCTGGCAGCGAAAGTGTGGTTGTTGCGACTATCACACACCAGCAAATTTTAAGAGGTTTTACAAATATGGAAGAATTATATCAAATGCCATATACAAAAGACGGATTTACAATACGAAGGCAGTTCTGGCTTAATAGAAAGTGGGACGCAGAAACATATATCAGTTACACACAGAATTGGTGGTGGCTACATGAGCAAGAAAATACACCTGTTGTATGACGGAGACTTTCTACGTTACGCAGTGGGTTTTGCAAACGAGGAGTTTCAAGCACTGTATGGCGGAAAGCCTGTATTCAAATCTGGCTCTATGGTTGAGTGTAATGAGTATTGTACAGCTAACGGTTTGGATCACAACAGGGTAGAGATTAAGAAAGTAGCAGCCCCTGTTGCTCACTGTCTGGCATCTGTAAAGAGAGCTTTAGGAGCTGCTGTAAAACAGACAAACGCTTCAGCAATCACTATCTATATATCTGGATCAACAAACTTCAGAACAAAGATAGCAAAACAGAAAGAATACAAAGGAAACAGAAAAGAGCTTGTAAAGCCTTTACTATACGATGACATAACACAATACTTGCTAAGGCGTTTCAATGCAATAAAAACAGATGGCATAGAAGCAGATGACGCAATGGCTATCAAAGCAACTGAGCTTATTAGTAGTGACGAGTGGGAGCCTGTAATCTGTACAGCAGATAAGGACTTGTATCAAGTACCAGTAAAGGTATTCAATGTTCAATCTGGTGTGATGACAGATGTATCGCAAGACCCATTTGGAGAGTTGACACTGAAGGCACAGGGTAGTGGCTCTGTACTTAAAGGCTACGGAATAAAGTTCTTTTACTCTCAGTGCCTAACTGGAGATGTTGTTGACAATATCCCCGGACTTTCAAGGTGTGGTGCTAAGAATGCCTATAAGATGTTGGCAGAGTGTCCTGATGAGGAAAGCTGCCAGAAGGTTATTCTTGAGGCATACAAGAAGGTTTATGGCGATGATATGGTTGAGCGTACAGCTTGGGACGGGTCAAAGTACACAGGAAACTATCTGACATTGCTTGAGGAAAATTGTAGGCTTCTGTGGATGTTACGCGAGAGGCCAAACAAAGATGGGACACATAGGTTCATGCCGTGGTGGTGATATGACTGATGGAAATTACACAAAGTTTATAAAGCAGTATGGAGATATTCTTGTAAGATTCTGTAGATATGAAAAAGGTGTGTTCTACTTTTCAGCAGATATAGAATATGTTGGGATTGAGATTGCAACAAAACGTATAAAGAAGTTCTCTGACAAAGAGTATTTCAGAATAAACTATCTACAACCGTTTAGAGGATATGTAGAGGATTTTACTGGTATCGTTTTTCAATTTTACAACGAGGAAAATTATGTTGACTAATTCATTGATGGTTAAACAAATGATGGAATCGTACAGACAGAATATACCTGCTGTACCTGTCCCTATGGATGGGGAGACAGCAGAGCTTCGCAAGAGGCTCATTACAGAGGAGTACCATGAAGTAATGGATGCAATAAATAACAACGAGCCTCTGCGTGATCTTGCTAAAGAGCTATGTGATTTGTTGGTTGTGACATACGGGACGTTGTTGGCAATGGGTGTAAACCCAGACTATGCCTTCAGACTGGTGCATACCAGCAATATGTCAAAGCTTGGTGATGATGGTAGACCAATCAAGAACGAGTTTGGAAAGGTTATCAAGTCTGAGAATTACAAACCAGCAGACATGAACAAGATTTATGATGCAACAACTTGTGGTCTACACTTCTACAATCAGATGTGTGCATAATGAAAAAGGTGATACTGAACCTTCCGCTTGATGTGGTCTACTACACAAGGAAGTCTGACAATAAAGATCAGAAGTTTATTCTCAACTTGAATAACTACAGGAATACGCACCACAGGATACTGCATCAGGCAAAAGAGAAGTACGAGCAGATAGTAACTGACCTCATTCCAGATGATGCAAAGGATATTCTGTTTGGTAAGAAAGTTCGTGTTCGATTTGCCTATTATCCGTCAACTTCTAGGAAGATTGATATAAGCAACCCGATAGCAATAATTGAAAAATTTGCTATTGATGCTCTTGTAAAAGCCGGAGTATTAGAGGATGATAACTATATGATCCTTGTTGGCTCTGACGGTTGGGAATACGGCGGGGTTGATAAAGATAATCCTAGGTGTCAGATGACAATATACGTGGTGGAGTGATTTATGCCAATACAACACGGTAAGAGGACGTAGTATGAAATGGTCTAAAGAAGTTATAGATGAGATGTATTCACTTCTCGCTGCTGGTTTTGATTCTAAAACAGTGGCATCAGAACTTACAGCGTCTACTGGGGAAAACTTTACATCTAGCGCTGTACGCAATGCTGCGATATATTACAGATCAGATGAGCAGCATGAAGAAGATTCTGTTGTTCGGAATCTTATTGACAGACGTAGAAGCCAGACAATAACTCGCAACATACGTAGAGATATGAATAAGTTGCTTGATGTAAAAATAAAGACAGAGGATGTACTAAATTCTGTGCGGCAAGCAGCATCTGTAATATCTAAAACTAAACCCAGTGTAATAAAGCCACAAGGAAAGTCTAATGGCGTACACATGACAGCGGAGCTTTTATTCTCGGATTTACAGATTGGTAAGTTAATGCCAAACTATAACACGACTATTGCGAAGAAACGCATAAAGGCATACACCGAGGCTGCTATATTTAAAATAAAACAACATCAAAAGTCTGGATATATCTTTGATAAGATTATCCTTGCAGTTATTGGTGATATAATTGAGTCGGACAAGAAACACCCAAACTCTGGTAGGGCGTGTGATAGCTCTACAGCAGAGCAATTAGCAAATGCTCAACAGTCTTTGTTTCTGGATGTAATAGAGCCTCTGGCACGACTTGGGATACCTATGGATGTTATCATGGTCACAGGAAACCATGATCATGATGGGCATGGGTTGGCGATGTTTGAACCCGGAAAAAATCATCTGAGCTATCCTATGTTTCACGCTATAAAATCATTTATTGAGTTTCGCGGATATACGCACGTTAAATCCTTTATACCTATAGGGTGTTTCCATATACATAATATATATGGCCATAACGTACTATACGAGCATGGGGTTGGTGTAAGCGTATCCGAGGCATCAATGAAGAACAGGCGACAACAACGCTCTCAGCAAGTACGTAAGATGATAACGTATTTCAGGATGGGCGATAAGCACTGCGTAACACGCTTCAATGAGGATACCTTGGTTGTTAATGGCGCGTTCTTTGGAAGTGATACAGAGGGAACAGAGTACAGTGGAATATCTGGATATGAGTCGGATGCAGGACAAATAATGTTCTTCCACGTACCAAGAGCAGATGACCGAAGGCTTACCATTTATGACAGCTTTGTTATCCAGTTGGCACACATTTTATAAATCAAGTTGTATATAAGGTGTTAAAATGATTATTGCATTTTGTGGTAAAGCTGGAGCTGGTAAGTCAACTGTTGCTGAAGCTGTCCAAAAGAAAATAGGTTATGCCAGATATAGTATGGCAAGCCCCATCAAACAGTTTTTCTATCATCTGTTTATGTGGGACACCGAACATCTTTATGGGCATCTTAAAGAGACTGATGTTAGGACACCATTTGTCAGCATGAATGACATCCTGATTGCCAGTAGAGACACTAGAATACCTATTGACGAGTATAGGCTTCTTATTGAGTGGAACAAGGTGTTTGAGCAGTTCGCTGTTGACACAGATGTATTTGACGGATACCCTGCAACACAGTACGTTATAAGCCCAAGGAAAGCTATGCAGCTATTTGGGACGGATGTTTGTAGGACAATACAGGAAGACATCTGGATTGAATGTGCAAGAAATGCCTTGAAGCGTAACTCTAATAACCTTATCATTGACGATGCAAGGTTTGACAACGAGATAGCCTTTGTGTTAGAAAACAAAGGTACTCTAGTTCACATTACTGGCAGAGGTGGTTCTGTTGGCACAGCACACCAAAGCGAACAACTGAATGTTGACAAATACAATATGCTTCAGTTCGATAACAGTGGGTCAAAGCAGAAAGTTGTTGCATTCGCTGAAAAACTATGTAATGATTTAATTGTGATGGCAGACAAAGACTCTCAAGCGGAGGCCAACCTGTAATGGTAACAAGCGCGAGTTATGCCCACAACCAGCCTCACGATACCCCAAGCTGACGGGAGTTGAATAGCTGGCTCTGATGGGCTATACTGACAAGCACTGATACAGGATCACACAGTTTCATGGCGGTAACGTCTGGCAGATGCGTAGAAAGGTAAAGCCGTACCTCATGCGGCATAAAGCTGAAGAATCTGCAAGCAAGGTTGTTCATGCTGAGTATCTGGTATCCCCGCCAGTTGCGACAGAGTGGGAGATTTGATGTATCATTATACAAGGCTCGGTAGTATAGTTCCAGTAAACCCTGTATAACAGTTTGTCAATAGCAGCAGTAGGACTGAGGGTTCTCGGTTGCAGGCTGACCACCTGTGTTGCGAAACGGTCATTACACCATAGACGCATGGCGATTGAAAGAACCAGTCTACGGGGCTTCCGGCCTGATATGCGTAGACCAGTCGCCAGCCGTGTT
>ERZ724505.337-NODE-337-length-31429-cov-8.295754_pt1 | contig 31429 bp, 55 predicted proteins | sample MGYA00376038_ERZ724505 | MGnify/ENA primary metagenome ERZ724505 (study PRJEB28724, sample SAMN07190884) | wastewater metagenome | isolation source: effluent of sewage treatment plant in Hong Hong | place: Hong Kong | collected 2016-03-17 ...
GCCGTTCATCTTCGGGACACCGCGCTTGGGGGCTGGCTTCGCCTCCTCGCCGTCGTCGTCATAGTCGAACTCGGCCTTGGTGTCGGCGGCCAGCTGGTCCCAGTACGCCTGGTCGATCGGCTTGCCCTGCCGGCGATACCGCTGCTCCAGCACGGCGCCATGGGCGCGGGCGAACTGATGCATGTCGAGATCGAAGTCCGGGTTCGGGCTTTCCTTGGTGCCGGGCGTGAACCATGGGTTGTCGTCCAGAAATTGCTTGGCCTCGGCGGTGAGTTGCGGCTGCTGGCCCTGCGGGCGCGTCGGCTTCGGTGCCGGCTTCTCGTCATCGTCATCGGGGGCGTCGCCTGCGGCCGGCTCCGGGTTGGCGCGCTTCCACTGCTCCAGCCGGCCGGCTTCGGCGGAAACCTTGCCCAGCGCCTCTGTCGCGTCGGCGATCTTCTGCGGGTCGCCGGTGGCTTGGGCGTCCACGAATTCGCGCTTGGCGTTGGCGAGGTTGGCCTTGACCGATTCCTCGTAGTTGGCCAAGGCCGCGCGGTCGGCGGTCTCGGCCTTCAGGCGGTTTTCTTCGGCTTCTTTCGCAAGCGCTTCATTCTCGCGCTTCAGCCGATCTGCGGTTGCCTCGGCCGCCCCACGCAACGCGCGCTCGTGGTCGATCTTGCGCTGCAGCCGCCCCTTGCCGGGCTTCTTCGGCTTTTCCGGCTCGCCTGCGCCGGCCTTGACGTCGCCGCCATCGCCTTCATCGGCACCGACGTCGATCTCGATGGATTCGGTCGGGTCGCCTGCCTCGATGGTGGTCTCGGTATCCGGCAGCTTGCCGTCCTTGTCGTCCTGAATGTGCATCTTGCCCTCCTCAAGTCATGTCGGATTGGTGGATCGGTTCGACGTCGGTCGGGTCGCTGATGACCATCATGATGCGGTCATCCGGCAGCATGCCCATGGTGACACCGCGATAGGAGACTAGGTGCGCCTCGTAGCGCGGGACAGTGACCCAGTCGCCGACACGGCACCACGGCTCCGCATACTTGGGCGAGCCATCGGGGTTGGTGCCCTTGTAAGCATCTGGGCCAACGCCGACCACGAGCGCCGTGACAGACTGGTACTTGTCATTCGTCGCGGTCATGTTTGGGCGCCAGATCGTCTGCTCAACGCCATTGACGTCGACAACCTTCTTCAACTCCTCCGGCCTGATGTAGATTTTCAGGCATATGAGGTAGCCGCAGACCTTGGCCTCAAACGGCTTGCCGGTCAGCTTCACGAACATCTCGTCGATCAGGCGCTTGGCATCGACCTCCTCGTGCGGCTGGACGTGGCTGGGGAACGCTGCAACGGTGCTCATCTTGCCCTCTCAGTAATTCGCTTCGGTGTCGGTCTGGTCGTCCTGGCGCTCGCCGTCGTCAACGCTGCCCGGGTCGACGATGCGCTTGAACTCCTCGTCCAGCATTGAGATAGCCCACTTGTAGGCACGCGCCATCGCGTTGCATTCCAGGGTCTTCACGGCGATCTCGTCCAGCGTGTTGGCCGGCATGACCTCTCCGTCCCGCGTGACGGCGGCCGGGCGGAACTGCTGGTTCATCATGATGGACAGGCAGGTGTCGATCCTCTCGGCGAGTTTGACGCGGGCGCGCTCCCGCAGCAGGTCCATGGTCATGCGTGTCCACCGCCGTCAAGAATGACGCCGACCGGAATCCAATAGTCGGTCAAATCGTCAAACCAATATCCCTCGGGCTTCTTGCCGGCTTCGACCACTTGGAAATGCGGGATGCCGCCGACGAATCGCGCGGTGTCGCATCTGCTCCTATGAGCAGCGATGGCCGATCGCACAAAGTCCGCCGTGATCTCGGTCATTTCTTGCGCTTGCCTTTCAGGATGCCGGTGCCGGCGTCTGCCTTGTTGAACTCCTTGGCGACCTTGACTGGGATGCCGACCTTCTTGGCGAACGCCGGGTTGTGAGCCGCAGCGGCCATTGTGCGTGCCTGCTTGGCGGAGCGGGACGGCATCAGATCAGCCCCTTCATGGTCTTGGCGAAACGCGCGCGCTGCCCGACCTTGCCGGGTTTCTTCGCCGCCGCGTCGATCTTCGCCGCCGGAATCTTATTGCCCTGCGGCACGCCGAGATCCTTGTGCAACTGGCCCGGCTTTTTCACTGCGCCCTTGATCCAGTTCTTGGCCATGTCATTCCTCCGATACCTTGACCTGCGGCAACTTCACGCCGGCCATGTATTGCGCGCAGAAAATGTCCACCACTTCGCTGCCAGTGATCTTGACCCAGTTCCGCACCGAGCCATCCGCGTGTCTGCGGATCGCGATGATGGCGAATGCGCCGATGTCCTCTGGCAATTCATCGCGAACAAACCGAAGCAGTTCTTCGCGCGTCCACAGTCGGTCGCGTTCGGCGCGTTCTGCCTTTACGACCTCCAGCTTGACCTGCTCCGCCATGCGGCTAGATCAGGCTGCCGAACTTCTTCTGGGCGCCGGCCGTCGGCTTGCCTGCCTTGGTCGCCTGGTTGTGGCGAATCTTGGCGACGCCGCCGGCGGCGAATACCTGCCGCGTCTTCGGCATCTTCTCCATCGGGCCGGTCTTGATCGGGCTGCCGCTCGGCGCGACCGGGCGCATGTTCTTCTTCACGGGGCCTCCTTCTGCGTACTTGTTGCCGCCTACCGAGTGCATCGGCTTGACCGGGCGCGTCGGCATCTTGTTGTCGCCCATGAGGGTCTTGACCGGGGCCGCAGGCAGCGGCGCTGGTCGTGGCCGCGGTGGCGGAGCGCTGGCGATGCCGCCGCCGGCCATGCAAGCGCGGCCGCCCTTCTTCATCGGGGTCAGCGGCTTGCCTGGGTGCATGGCCTTCTCGTGCTTGTGGACGTCTTTGGCCATCATCTTCTTGTCCTGGGACAGGTCCTTGCGCATCTCACGGTTCATGACTGTGTCTCCTTGTCCGCGGCCGGCACCTTGGCGGGTGTGGCCCTGATTTGCTCGGTCTTCGCGACGACGTGGTCGATGTCGGCGAATCTCTTGCCGATCTCCATGATGCTGGTGACGTAGTCGGCCGGCGGCACCTTGTTGTCCGAGATATTGGCGGCGGCGTCGACGGCGTTCATGCGCTCGCGGGAGCGGCGATCGGCTTCCCTGGCGCGGAAATCCAGAGTCGCCTTGTAGGCCGCGACCTTGTCCTTTCCCTGAGCGATAGCCAGGGTGTTGGCGATCTTCTGCGCTTCCTGCTGCAGCTGGGCCATGACGATCTGGTCCGGCGTGATGCTCTCGCCCTTTTCCTGCTGCCAGACCTTCATGGCTTTGGCGGTCAGCACGGCGATCTGGTTCTCGATCTGCGGCGGCAGCGGCGTGCCAGGGGGCGGCAGCGGCTGGCCGATGATTCGCTCGACCTGCTGGCGCATCTGCAGCGCCATGTGTTCCGCGATATGGGCCTGCATCGCCGGAATCTCGCCGAGCGCGCTGTGGACCTGGATGTGAGCCTCGTGGTCCTGCGCCGGTCCCGCGCGCAACTGGCCGCCGGTAATGGCCATCTGGTTCTCGGTCAGCGGGTCCATCGGCTGGGCCTGCTGCGGCTCCGGCAGCATCATGGCAATCTTCTGCTCCGGCTCGCCCATGGCCTCGTACATCTGCTTGTAGGCTTCGCGGATGTCATGGATCTGCGGGGCCTGCATCGCCAGCCGCAGCTTGGCCTCGGCCCGCACGATGCGCTGGGTCTGCGTCGTGATGTTGGGGTCGGAAACCGGAATGACGTCGATCTGGTCCGAGAAGTCGGCGCGCATGATCGCGCTCTGACCGCCTGGGACCGGGAACGGGTAGGGGTCGTCCGGCAGATATTCACCGAACAACTCCGAGAACATCTTGAGTTCCCGGCGATAGGAGACATGCACGTCCTTGAGGACGGATGAACTGATCTTGGCCGCGTTCTCCATCAAGGCGACCGTGGTGCCGACCGGCGCGTCCTGGCGCCCTTCGCCTACCGCGATGTCGAGCGTGCCCGCCAAGCCCTGAGCGCCTTCGGTGACGTGCTTCAAGGTGGCCAGCGGAACGGGGCTGATCTCCTTGTAGGGCATCGTCATGATGGCTTGGTTGATCGGCAGACCGCCGGTGTCGACCTCGCGGAATTCGGTCGGGCCGATCATCTTGTTGTTGTCGTCGAACCGCATGCCCTTGACCCGGAGGCCGCCGGGGAACATGGACAGGGTCTGCGCGTCAATGATCTGGCGCGTCAGGCTCGTCGCGGTGCGCGCCGCGTTTCCCAGCACATGGGCGTAGCCGAAGCCGTAGAATCCGGTGCCGGGAAGCAGCTTGTACTGGACAAACCGCGTGCGCTTCTGGAACGACGTGTCGCCCTTGCGCCAGTTGCGGTGGATGGCGAGGCAGCGCTGGCTGACCTTGTCGATCGTCACCCGGTATGGCAGCGGCAGGCCCTCTGGCGCGCCCTGTGTCACGGGCCCTCGCGCGAACCTGCTCAGGTCCAAGTCGACTTCGGTCTCGTAGATGTCGAACACCTCGTCGCCACGCCACTGCGTCGGCTTGGTGATTCCCTGGCTGGTGTCGATGGCCTGCTTGATCGGTTGATCTGTGCCGGTGCTGACCAGGTCCGGCTCGCCAAGCGCAATGTCCAGCCAGATGCCCTTGATCTGCCGCAGTTTGATGTCGCGGCGGGACATATGGGCGACGTGGGTCGCGCGCGGCGTGTCGTCCAGGCTGACCGCGGTGTAGGGGACGATGAAGTCCTGCGGCATGATGAAGGGCGCCACGGGGCGTCCCTTGATCGGATCCTGGTAGATCTTCTTGAACGTGCTGCCGACCAGCCCCAGCCAGAACAGCATCTGGCCCATCTCCGGGTAGTATTCCGGGGCGAGCTCAGTGAAGTACAGGTTCATCCAGTCTTTGACGCGGGTGGCCTGATACTCCAACTCGGTCATGCTGTCGCCGGCGCCGACGATGTCGACCTTGACCGGCCCGGCGGCAGGCAGCAATTCGGCGCGGCCGGTTGCCCAGAACCTGATGACCGCCTCGCTCATCATCGGGTCGAAGACGCCGCAGGCATTGTTGAACGGCTTGGTGCGCTTCTCGATCTTGACGCCGAGTAGCTTGATGCCCTCGGCCATCATGTCCGACCACTCCTGGCGCGACTTGACGTCGTCGTCGATGGCGTCGATCAGTTCCGCGGCGATGGCGTCGGATTCCGCGCCGAGCACGTCGGCGGCGGCGAGGTTGGCGTCGAAGTCGATATTGGGGTCGGTCGGTGCGGGCTGCGGGTCAAGGTCGATCGCCACGCTGCCGTCGTCCATGTCGGTCAAGGCCGCGCCGCCGATCAGGTCATTGGCCGGCGTCTCGCCGATGTCCACCTCGATAGGGCCGTCGACGCCCATGGGCTGGGGCGGCACGTCGAAGTCCTGCAAGAGGTTGCGTGGGCGCTGCATGGGCGGATACCATAGTGTGAGTTTGATGGCGATGCAACGCAATTTGTGTATTTACATATAGGATGCGTATTGGCATGGTGGGGCGCGCGTCGGCGGCGTGGAAGGACACGCACGCAAGCTGTTCGGCGGTCCCGTCGGTTGTAGACAGACAACGGCCATAGGCCTGGCTCAATGGGGAAGTCGGTATCAAGCCCGGCCCGACGCGCGCTTTCCCTCTCCGCCGTTCTGCGCTACATTGCGCCCGCGCGTCGGCGGCGTGGTCAATACAGAAGCACGCTAGCGCCCTAGCCCTCGGGGCAGGGATTAAGCACTACAAGTCTCACGGGCAGCACCTCCGCTTAGGCGAATCGGCCAATGCCAGAAACAACGGAGACAGCCGGATACAACCCGGCCCGACGCGCGTCTACCCATAAATCGGCTCCCCATCCCCGTCCCCGCCCGGGTTCGTATACTCCGGCGCCGGCTCTGGATCGCCGCCCACCCAGATCCAGCCGGATTGATGCAGCCGCCACAGGGCCTGAGTCATGGTGTCCACAAGGTCGCGCGATTCCGCCTTCGGAAACGACGCGCACTGCTCCACGAATTCATCGGCATAGGGCCGCAGGCGTTCATAGTTGCTGAGCGGCGCGCCCGGCATCCAGACCCGGCCGCTTTCCAGCAGCGGCGTCACGAGGCGCACGCGCATAGTCTTGTCGCCGAGCTTGTCCGGGTTGAAGCCATGCACCGTGATCTCTGACCTGCTGAGTTCCTGAATCAAGCTGATGCCGTTGTTCTTGCGCTCGATCAGCACCATGGTCGGGCGGTAGTTCTTGCCGTCCTGCGCCGGCGGTCCTTCCAACGGACCCTCGTCCAGGTAGTTGCGCGACAGTCGCTGGATGCGCTTCCGCAGTTCCGGGTATTCGCATTTCTCCCGCCAGACCGACAGCAAGATCACCGATGGCGTGCCGGTCTCCGGCGCCTTGAACACGCCCCAGGTCGTCGCGGCGTTGTAGGCGGCCTCTTTCTGCTCCGACATGGCGGTGTCGACAGAGAGGATCGTGAAGTCGACGGACGGTGGCCGCGCCTGCTTCCATGTCTTGAACCACTTGCGCTTGATGATGCCGCCCTCGCCGGGGCTCGGTCGCTGCTGAAGCTGGCCGGCGCGGGCGTAGGTGGACATCGATGCTTTGATTTTTTGCAGCGCCTTTTCGTCGACGCGCTCGGGCCACAGCAACTCGCCTTCCTTGGTGCGCGGGTCCTGCCATGGCTTATCGCCGGTAGATGGTAGTTTGATCGTGACGCAACGCCGACGTTCCTCGAACTCCATCGGCAGGATCAGCTTTACCCAGGATGGGCCGCCATTGCGGATAATCTCGCCACTCACATCTTTTTCATGGACCCGCTGCTGGACCACAATTCGACGTTGCTTTAGCGGATTGTTAACGCGGGTGGGAAGCACGTCGTTCCACCAGTTGAGAGTCGCATTCAGCGCCGCGTCGCTTATGTCATTTGCATTGTTTGGGTCGTCCAGCAACACGAGGTCGCCCCCCTGGCCGGTGGTCGAGCCGTCGGTCGAAGTGCGGACGCGATAGCCGCCCAAGGTGTTGTCGAACTTGCCCTTGGTGTTTTGATCTTCGGCCAAGGCGATGTGAGGGAACCGCGTTTGGTACCATGCGCTCTCTACTAGGCGCCGGCATTTGACATGGTCATTTGTGGCGATGACGTCGCTGTAGGAAGCGGCGAGCACCTGCAAAGTTGGCGTGTCGATCCATGCCCAAGGCGTTAGACAAACCGACACAAAGGTGCTTTTGCTCATGCGAGGTGGGTAATTAATAAGCAGGTCTTCAATCTCGCCTGCAATGACCGCCTGGCAGTGCTCGGCCACGGCGCCGATGGCCCAGCCTTCGGTGAATGGGCGGCCAAACTCGAACTGGCTCCACGCCTCCTTGACGAAATCGTAGAAGCTGACGCGGATGCGCTTGCGCCGGACCAGTTCCTGCGCGGCCTCCTGAGGAGTTGGCGGATGCGGTGCGCCGCTCCCGTCCATCAAGCGGCCTCGTCCCCGGTGACGTCGGTGAACTGGCCGTCGATGATGGCGCCGGAAGCGATGCGCTGGAGCTCGGCATCGCTCATGTCCGCGACCTTGTAGGAGTGCGAGACCTTGATCTTCTGCTCGAGCAGCCCCAGCAACGCGGACTGCAGCTTGAGCGCGGCGATGGCCGATCCGTACTGCCGGTCGCGCTGGGCGTTCTCGAACACCGACTGGCAGGATTCCACGATGCTCTCGCGCGTCACCTTGACGCTGGCCGTGCCGCGGTCCAGGTGCTGCACGACGTCGATCGCGGCGCGGATTTCCGGGCGGTTGAGGTACCGCTGGGCTGTGATGATGATGGATGCGTCGGCCGTCTGGATCCCGGCGCGCGTCGCGGCGATCAGCGGGTCTCCGGTCTCGACATAGATGGCGACGAAATCAGCGTCGATCTTGGGGTCATACTTGGGGGCGGGCGGCCCTCCCAGGATGTCGTCCATGGCGCACCTCCTGGCGCCCGTTTACCACATCCGGGTGTGCAGGTCTAGGTGGCGCGACCGGCTGGCGTGGGGTTAGGCGTAACGGCTGCCAAACTGACCTGGTTCATTGCTGCCAGTGCAGGGCCATTTGTGGTCCGTCGCATGCGGGCATCTCTTATTGCCGCAGAACTCACAAACAACCATGCGCGTAAGCAGAACAGGCCACCCGGTTTCATCCCGCTCGTCGCGTGCTTCGATGCAGTTGTAGCAGCCGCATTTCTTCTCCATTCACCCCTCCTGTGCGGCGGCTATCATGGCGCGGTCACGGATTAGAGCCGTGCGGCAAGCGAAAGCCGCTGGCGTTGCGATGACCACCGCCGCCATACTGCTTGGCAATCTCCGAAACGTCCAAACCTTCGTCAGTAGATCGCAACGAGAAAACGCGGCCTTCAGGCGTATCCCAATAGCACGCCGCGAATGGCTCGCCTTTCGCCATCAGATGACCAGCATCACTAGTCAATGTATAGGGGATGTTGGCGCACCAAACTTCGTGGCCGCCGATGGTCATGCGGCGCTTGAATACCGCCGTCAGTTCGGCCACGTCCTTGTGATGCTTCTTCTCGATTGCGCCGCCCATGTCGGCAACATGCTGAATACCCATATGGTCACGAGTAGCGGCGTCGAGATAGTCCCAATTCTTGAATGTGTAGTCGTGAGCAAAAACGTAGGCATTGACCTCGCGCGATAGGGGCAGCTTGAACTGCCACAGATCGCGGTCGCTCACATATTGGACAATGTTCGGCACGTCTTTTCCGGGATGGAAAAACTCCCATGTGATTAGTGCGCCGCTCCGGGTCATGTCAAACAGCGCATTGACCTTGCGGGCAGACGTGTCACCCAACTTTGACCGCTCCCATTCTTCGCGCACCGAGCTAAAGACAGGCAGCGGAGTGAAATCGGCAAGATCAGCTTCAGCCGTCTTGTGGTGATCGAGGACCAGGATCGACCGGGCGGTCTTCGCCATCTCGTCCAACACAGGCCGCTTATAGCTGAAATCGACCATGATCACATCGCGGCCGGCCACATCGGGCGGCGGATTCTGATGGACGCCACCGAAGAATTCGACTTCATCGCCGAGCGCCTTGTAGACTGCCCATGCCGACGTAAATCCATCGGCGCATTTGTCATGATAGATGCAAAGCGGTTTCATAGTTCCTCCGTTAGTGTTGTTCATCTATCCCTCCAGCTTCTTCGCCAGCGCTGCGAGGCGACGGACCACGTTGTCGCAGTAATCATATAGCGTGGTGATAGTGTCGAACCATGCAACGTCATCGCAAACGCGACCTTCGACTGTCGCACACTTGATCGCCTCAAGAGATGAAATGGCCAACTCCATGGCAGTAGTAGCTACACTTGTTCGGCTCGCTGTGTTGGTCTTGGAAAAAGATGCGCACGTCTCATAGTAGATGATGGTCCACTTGAAAACAGCCTCGCCTATCTGGCGGTCAGCTTCCTTATCAACCTCTGCGAGCATGTGATATGGGTCAAGCCAATGTAGTTTAGGATCAGGCAATCCCCGCGCCCAGCAGACCCAGGCCTCGCGGACTATGCGACCAAGTTCGTCGCGGTCAATCGGAAGAACGGAGGGGGCAGCGGGTGCCGACGCTTCAACGATTAACAATCCGTAGCGAAGTAATTCCGCTCTCAGTTGTTTTGCGCTAGGCCGCCCATCGCCATCACAAAGCGCATTAAATATTGCCCAATCAATTCTATCATCGGCATCATCCATATATGACCCAATCGCCGCGCGCACTTCCGCGAGATGGGCGGCGAGCGCGGCGTGGAAGGCGGCGCGGGCGGTGTCGAATGCGCCCCATGCGTCATCGCGAGTGCTGGCGCTGGTTGCGGTATAGGCCGTTTCCTGTGCCGCTAGCATTGCCTCCGCCAGCGCGGCAAGCTCACCGGCGGGCGCGGGGCGGGTGTTCCAGGCGGCGATGGCTTCGGCATCGGATAGCCAGGCCGTTGACGCGGGGCAACGGTTGCATGTGATCCGGCAGAGCGGTGCATCCTCACGTCGCTGCATCCAACTTTTGCCGCCACAGCGACATGGCATCATCTCACTCGTCATCGCGCGGGGCCTTTCGGGGTTGGGGTTTCCGCCACTTCTTCGGGAGGTCGATCTTCGGAATGAACCTGCGGCGCTGCTTCCGTCGTCTCGGGCGTGATCTTCGGGGCACGATACACCTTCGCTAGTCTGCTCTTGCCGCTTGCTGGCGCGGCAGGGGCGTTGACGGCATCAAGATAGTCTGCGGCGCGCATCACCCTTCTCCCGGCTTTGGACGGCGGAGGGCGGATGTATCTGGCAATCGCATCCAGCCAAGCAAGCGATATGATGCCCTCGGTATATCGGCCTGCGGAGTTATGAACGCAGCCGGACCTGATTCAGCTACGCATATCTCCACCCGCGTAAGCCGGTTCCAACAATGTGCCAGAAGAATGTCAGAGCAATCTTCCGGCGCGCTCTCAATCGGCTGCCACTCATCCGGCCGGGCGGCGGCGAGGGCGGAGTAGGCCGCTCTTGCTTGTTCTGGCGAGCAGGTAATCTGCCAACTAACCGGGTGATCCTCCGTATGTCGGCCAATGTCATGCAGCCACGTCAGAAGCCAAACCAACGATGGTTGCGCCACCTTCTCCACGTCGCTCATGAGCCGCGCTCCTTGGTGAATAGCCAATCTTTGTGAGTATCCCAACTCGGATCGAAGTTGTGATCATCGCCAGAGCCTACAGGTCCGGCATATTCGGTGCGGTGCGTTTGCTCTCGCGCCTTACAGGACTTAGAGCAGAAATTCGCCCAGCCTCGATTTACGTCTGCGCTTCTAGCCATGAACGGATCGCCGCAGTTCTTGCAGATGCGCCGGACATTCTTCGTGGTATTGTAGCGCATCACCCCGTCTCCTTCTCCGATGGCAGGGGGAGGGCGCGGATGCGATCCGCGATCTCTGCGCCGTCGTCAAGCAATACCGCAATCCGTGCTGCCGCCTCCCGCATCTCGCGCGCGGCGGTGTCGCGGGCGGTTTCTAACTGGTCAACCGTTTTCTCATACTCACTGATGGATATTTCGTGCGCCGCCACGGTGCCCCGCAACCTCTCCACCTCCGCCCGCAGCGCCTCGTGCGAGGCGAGGAGGGCGGCAAAGGCCTCGGCTGCGTGCCATTCGCGTGTTTGCTGTGGCGTGATGTGACCATAGTTTGCGTCTATATCGCCGGCCGCTAGATTGCGAAGGGCCTTCGCGTCGGAAGCCATATTAGCGCACTTTGCCATGCTAACAGCTGATTTCCTCAGATATTCAGCCAGCGCCCTGATCTCCGCGACCCGCTCGGGGGATAGTGTGGTCATGGCTAGTTCCTCGGCAGCATCTTGATCAGGGCGTCCATTTCGTCCGGCACGTTGAACTCGCAGTTGTCCAGCAGATCCTTGTGCGCGTCACGCCAGGCCCGGCGCCCAGCGTCGCCCAGGGGCGTAACCGCCGCCTCGGACAGCCGCAGCCACGTCACCCAGTCGACGGCGCCATTGATCCGCGGCACCTCGATGCGGGCGATGGCCTGCGGCTGCGGCGGGTTGTCGATGGTCGGCGGCGATGTCCGCGCCTGATTGCGACCGGCCGTGGCTGGGTCTTGCTCGCGCAAGGGGGTGGTTGGCTTGCCGGTCATGCGGGTTTCCAGGTCGTCCATCTGGGACTTGCCGGCGGCGCTGGGCTTGGGCTGCTCGGGTGGGGTGTCGTCGGCGTCGGTGATGTCGACCACGTCACCATGATCTAGCGTGACGCTCTCGCCACCTTCGCGGCGGTCATCGAGATTAACGGCGGCCGCAAACCCCTTCATCTTCTCGGCGCTGAGCGGCATGTATTTGCTGGCGCGGCGCACCACGGTCTTGCGTGCCATCTCGGGAAAGTCTGTGACCCATGGCCCCTTGACCTCCCCGCTATCAAAATCCTTCGATGACGACCGCGCCATGATGCGCAGGATGTCGGCCAGATCCATGACCTCGAACTTCTTATAGCCGGCGATCTCCCACACGCAGTAGACGGCGATGACACCCCAGTGCGCCCGCGTGTGGTAGTCCATCGGCTTCTTGCCCGGGCGGTGAACCAATCGCTCGTTGAGGCCGTGTTCGTAGTCGAACTCGTCCCATTCGTAGACCTCATGGGCGTCGATGAAATTGATCTCGCCGCTCTGCCGCGCGAGCTTCATGAGCCCAATGAACCGCGGCCGGAACTGCGCCTCGTATCCCTTGAGTCCCTTGTTGTAGACCTTCAGGATGTCAGCTTCGCGAAGCGTCGGGCTGAGCGACAGGCCGAGCTCCGCCGCTTCGGCCGCTGCGCGGAACAGGGTCGCGGGGATGCACTTGGTCACGAGTTCCGGGTTCTTGGTGACGGCGGCGCGGACACTGGCCTCGAATTTCTCGAACTCCAGGTGCGGCGGCAAGAGCGGCGCGTAGGCGCGCTGCCTAGCGTGGAATTCGCGCATGAATTCCTGCATCTGCGCCTTCACAGCCGGCAGGTTCCCGGTCGGCGCTTCCTGCGGCGCGGATTGCTTGGACTTGGTGGTGGTCTTGGTTTGGGTGGTCATGATGTCCTCTACCCTGGAATTGCGACAAGGATTGCTTGGGCCAGCGTCAGCAGCCCAAGCAACAGAATGGTGCCTCGCGGCCTGCGCCCCATTATGGCGATGATTGTCAGGACAGCACACAACACAAACCCGACGATCTGCACAATCTCTGAGCTGCTCACTTCACTTCTCCCTTTGCCCTCATGTCGGCGATCAGCAGGTCGATGGCGCGGTCGATCAGCGCCGACTGGCTGGTGTGATACGGCAGCCGCTCGATGGCGCGCCGCAGCGCACTGGCCCGGCTCTCGCCGACGCGGAACGTCATCGCAATGGTGTTGGACTCACGCTTGGCCACTGGGGCCCTCCTTCTTGCTCTTGCGCTCTTTCTTCGGCTTCGACCGGCTGACCTTGCACACCCGGTAGGCGTCCCTGGCATAGAGCCGTGAGCCCACCATCTCCGGCGTCACTTCCTTGCCGGGATAGGCGTCGACCAGGTAGTTGCTGACCCGGAACCCGTCGCCTTCCGTCACCACCTTGCCGTCCAGGTCGTTGGCGCCGGCGGCCTTGGCTGCTTCGAGCATCATATGCGCCATTTCCGCCTTGGCGGCGTCAGCGGCCTCTCCAGCGCGCTTGGCGAACCCTGCCATCCAGTGCGCCCGCTTGGCCAGACCGGCGATCTCCGGCGTCCACGGCACGCTGCGCACCGGCATGGCTGCAGCGTAGCGCATGACCGCCTCGGCGTCAGCCTTGAAGTCGATCGGCGGCTCGCGATCGGCCTGGACGTCGGCCCAGAATTCCCGGATGCGGTCCTTGATGGCGGCGATCACAGCCGGGCGCCGATCATAGACCGCGCGGCGCACATCGCCGTCGATGAAGGCGATCAATTGGCCCTGGGCGGCGTCGGCGCAGGCAAGCTGGTGCTGGATCTGCACGAGGTAATAGTCCGGCGCCGATACGATCTCGTCGCCGTCGTATTCCCACGCATCGCCCGAGCGCAGGACCCACTTGATCTCGGTCGGAATGCGGGAGCCGGTGCCGATCTGGATATAGTCGAGGCTGGCTCCCATGCCAGGGCAGTCGTCGGCCACGAGATAGCTTCGGGCCTTATTCAGCGTAATGCCGAATTTCTCCGCGGCCCAGGCGGCGATCGGCGTCTCGAAATACTTGCCCTGCTTGATGTGCTTGACGTCGTCCAGGTCGGGCGCGGCGAGCTTGCCTGCCTTCGTCATATGCAATTGCCACGGCGTCAGCCACGGCAGCAGGCCGAACAAAGCCGGACTCTCGCTGGCGCCGACAAACTGCGCGCGCAGGCTGTGCCAGTGGGCGTCGTTCTGGATGCGGATGCTGCTCATTTGCGACACTCCAACGCAAACAGCACAAACGGCGGCAGCACAATCATGGCCAAAATGGAGTAATAAGCAATTAATTCGATGCTGCTCACGCTTCCTCCTATGCCTATCAGGCCGTTGCCAGTTGTTGCATCACGATGCTGATATTCGCTTGCCAGTCACAAGGTAGATAAATTGCGACCTCCCTTGAGGGCTTGCATTTTCCCATGCCCGCATCAGGGCATTGACCTCCTGAGCAACATTGGATGACAACTGATATTTCTCTTTCAGCCTGGTGATTGGCACCACCTTGAGCGCAATATCTTCCCGGACGGCCTTCATGATCTCGTTGCCAATGACGCGCACAGCCTCTGACCGCTTGGCGTGTAGCGCGGTCCTCTGGGCAAGCAGTTTTTCTGGGTTGGCCGAAAATCCCACAGCCAAATATGACTTGAGTGTGCCGGTCGAATACTGCTTATCGTTCGCCGATCGCAGATTCTTCCATGCCCATTCAAAAAACTTCTTTGGTTCACTGGAGCGCGGCGCGCCAGTACCATACTTATGGCCCACCAAAAGCAGATAAGCCACAGCAAGGCGCTTGCAAAATGCCAGCCGCGACTTGTCACGCAGTTTGGCAAGCTCATTGAGCTCCGCTTTGAGATCGGCAAGAGAAATATCCGCAGCCGGATCGGCAAGCAGAGATTCGATGCGCGTCATGTTAGTGATCATCGTCTAACTCCTGTTGTGACTGCCTTCCTGATAATCACGCTTCCTCCATGGCCTTGTCGAGGATCATGGCCTCGAGGCTGGTGTAGTTGTTGATGTCGCGGCGCTCAGCAATCTTAGCGCCTTCTGGATGCGCTACCGGATACCACTTCTTCGGCGTCCAGAACAGGATGGCGGCGGGGTCGTCGATGTCGGTCTCGATCACCGCAACAAGTCCCTTCCGAGTCAGCGTGGCTTCACGAACCTCGCTGACCACGGTGTAGACACGGCCCACGATCTCAGCCTCCCCCGGATCAGGCGGATCAGTCGCCGGCATGCCGCCGCGAAATCGCTCCCGCTCAGCAGGCGTGACGCTGCACTCAGCATGGACCTCGCCGATGGGGGTCTGGATGACGACGGTGATGTTGTGGGGCATTTCAGCCGTCCTCTGTTGAGCGGCCCGCAGTGGCGGCAGCATCGCAGGCCGGCGGAGTTTTTGTGGATGCGGCCGTTACCGCAACGCATGCAGCAAGCCATGGCCGCCTCGTTAAAAGTCCGCCAGGGGCGCTCGGTGCGCGCGCAAGATCACCCGATTGCCCCCTTTGGACTTTGTGCCAAGAAATCAGACGAGCGAATGCGAGTCTGATGTCTTTGCACAACCACCGCTCCTGAGACCTCAAGCGCACCAGGTCACAGTGGTCATTCCGTCGACCGCCTACTCGGCGATCGGTGCCGCGCCGCCGCTCGCCAGCGGCAACGCCTTCAGGTCGCCGGCGCCGTCGCCGAAGGTCGTCTCCAGGATCTCCTTCCGGCGCTTCTCGAACTCCTTGGCCTTCATGAGGTTGATGGCTTCCTCCTCCATCTTCAGGCGCGCCTTGTGGTTCTCGACGTCGATCTTGCAGGCGATCCAGCCCATCTGCTCGGTGCTGTCGAAGTCCACGGCGACGTCGACCTCGATCACCTTGACCACGGTATAGCCGACGCGGGTGCCGGTCGGGATGACGACGAAATCGTCGACCTTGATCGACGGGTCGAGCGTCTTGTAGACGGTGTCCTTGTGGTGGCCGGCGTCGGGGTCATAGCGGCACTTGACGGCGCGGAGCTTGTCGTTGATGAAAAACACGGCGGTCGAATAGTTCACGGTCATCTCCCTTCCTTGGGGTTGCGGTCGTCCGAAAATGAAATCTACGAAACTCATGGCCGCAATCTACCCGCCTCCGTCGCCCGATGCAATAGGCTTATTGCGTAATCACCCGAACAGCCCCTGCAGAATCGCCTGGATCAGCGAAAACAGGAACCCGTTATCGTCCTCGATCATGCCTCCCTCCGTTTCTCGCGCTCGGCCTCGCGCTCACGCTTGAGCCGTTCCCACAGTTCCTGCCACTTGCCGGCGCAGGCGGGGTCAGGCTGCTCGCCAAACGTGGCGTACAGCGGCTCCCACTGGCCCTCATGGGCCACGATGTAGACGCCGCCGACCGAGAGGAATGCGTCCTCGAAGTCTTCCTGGCTCTCGCGCTGCTTCTTGCCGCGGGCCTTGGTCTCGATGGCGCAGGACTGCCCGTAGTACCATTCGGTCTCGCGCTCCAGCGGCTGCATCGAGTCTGGGTTGACGATCTCCATGACGCGGATGTTGGGGCCGGCGACCCGGCGCAACTGGGTACACATGATGTCACCGATGCCGTCGGGCGCCACCTTGACGCGCGTGGTCGGATGATTGGGTGGGCAGAACGTGCCTGCGTGCTGCCGCCAGCCCATGATGTCTGGGCGCGTGCCGAGCCAGGTGCGGACCTCGGCTAGCCAGGGGGATTCAGACATTCCGCCCTCCCATCACACCCAGCGCCTGCGTCATCTCGCGCACATTCTCGTCGGTCAGCCCGTCGATGTGCTGAGTGTCGTCTCGCTGATTGGCGGCCTCGATCGTGATGCTCCACAAAATCCGGCCGTCATAGCTGCGGCGCCTCGTCATCGTGACAGGGCGTCCGTACGAATCCTTGCCCAGGCTCAGTGTAGTCGAGATCACATCTGGCATCATCGCCCTCCATCGTCTTCCCAGCGTTGGGTTTCACTTGGATCTGGCAGCATTTGCACTTCCCGGACAGCCGAGTCGTTTATCTCCCGCTGGATGAAAGCCAGCCAATCGCTCATCAGGTTTAAGCCGTCATGCAGGGTCATACGACCATCTCCACCTGATTCTCCGTCCCTCGCAGCATCGCGATGAACCGGTCCCGTTCCTCCAGCGTCAGCCCGTCGACCATGTAGCCGTCGGCCTGGCGACCTTCCTTGGCCAGCCGCCGCGCGTACTCGCCCAGCATGACCTTGGTGGCCCAGCGTTCGGGGTTCTCCATGCTGCGATTTTTGCCGATGTTGATAAGGATGCGATACCGCGCCTGCATCTGGGTCTCGGCCATCGCCGCGGCGATCTCCTCCGGGCCGGAGATGCGCTCGAGCTCGCCGTCGAGTTGCTGCACCTCACGGCCGGCAACGATGTAGACGTGGCCGCATTTGGGGCAGACCGGCATCGGCGCGTGCATGGCGTAGCACTTGGGACAGACGCGCACCGGAATGGATTTCTCCGGCGCCTTCTTCTTCTCCCGCGCGTCCAGAGTCCATGTGCGCGGCTCGTCGATGAAACCGTGCTCGGCCGTGTTCCCGGCGTGATCAAGGATCAGGGTGCGCGCCTTGCCCTCCATCGGGCGGATAGCGCGGCCGACCTGCTGCAGGTAGAGGCCCAGCGACTTGGTGGGCCGCAGCAGGATCGCCACTTCGATCGTTGGTAGGTCAAAGCCTTCATTCACCAATTCGCACGAGGTCAAGACCTGTGTCTCGCCCTTAGCAAATCTGTAAAGGACTGCGTCTCGGCAATAGTCCTCCATGCCGCCGTCTATGTGCTCGGCTCGATAGCCCGCTCGGCGAAATTCCGCCGCCACATCTTCCGCATGTTTAATGGAGCAGCAGAACACAATCGCACGCTTGTCTGGGGCAAGCCGCGTGTAATGCTCTACCGCGTTGCCGGTTATGCTTGGTTTGTCCATTGCGTCGGTGAGTTCGCTGGCCACGTAGTCGCCGCCGCGCACCTTGATGCCGCGCAGATCCAAGGCGTGTTTTGGTGCATAGACTTCGGCCGGCGATAGCCAACCCATCGCCGTCAACTCGGCAACGCTTGGGCCCTCGACCAGATAGTCAAAGCTGTCGCCCAATCCTCGACCGTCGAGACGGCAAGCGGTTGCAGTAACGCCAAGCACTCTGGCATTCGGAAAATGTGATATTACTTTGCCGAACGTTGACCCGATGACGGCATGGTGAGCTTCATCCAGAACCAAAAGATCCGGCGGCGGAAAATGCTTCAGCCGATTCGCTAGAGTAAAAACGCTGGCTACTACGCAAGTTGCGCGTGGTGTGCCGCGACTATCTGCGGTGAGCATTGAGTGCTGCACTCGCCATGAATCCAGAGCGCGGCTGATTTGAAACAGCAGCTCCCTGCGGTGCGCGCAGACAAGTATGCGCTTTCCGTTATCTTGAACCCCCTTAGATATGAAACTGAAAATTTGCGTCTTGCCGCTGCCGGTGGGGCTGACCCCGAGAACTCGGCGATGCGATTTGAATGCGTCCCGAACCTTGTACACAAACGTTTTCTGATAATCCCTCAACTCCACGACAGCGCCCTCTCAATAGGCCAATGCGCCAGCCTGTAAGACAGCGATGCCTTGCTAATGCCAACAATGGCGGCCCACTCTGTTAGAGTGCGTCGTTGCCCCTGAAACTCAATATATCTGGTGGACCGCCGGTTTTGGTTCTGCTCTGTGACCGTGGCCCACCGGCAATTTTCCGGACAGTAACCGAGACCGTTGTCGATGCGATCAATAGTCAGGTTGCGGTCGTAGCCGTTAGCCATCGCCCATTCCCTGAACTTCGAGAATTCGAAACGCCATGCGGGGCACACAGTAATCCCGCTCCCGCCGTAGGCAGAAAAGTGCATGTGATTTAAATCGTAGCATCTGGATTTCATACCAATCCAGATTTTGTAGAGGCGCGTGCGAGTGTCTCCGTGCGTTTTGTTGGCTCGGCCAATCGCTGCGTTCTTATCGCAGCCGCAGCTTAAGCTGTTGCCGCTCCTCAAATGGCCACCCTGAACAATCTTTTGCCGGCCACAATCACAATGACAAAGCCAGCGCGCGCCGTTCTTGCTTGCCGCGCGCTCAACGATGGCCAGCTTACCAAACCGGCGTCCAGTCAAATCAATGGTGTCGGCGCGATGTGCCCGACTCACCCCCGCCTCCGCTTCTTCATCAAGTCGTCGAACCCCACCCTATTCCCCGTCGCCTCCACGATTCGCGCGGCCAGCGCCAGCGCCGGTTCCTGCAGGCCACGGCGGATCCGTGATATGGTCGCGATGTCGCAGCCGACCCTGGCGGCAAATGCTGTGGTCGTCTCGCCTTCGCGGTCTAGGTATTGATCCAATGGCGTCATGGCGCGGAGTCTGGCATACGTTTTGCGCCAGCGCAATATTTCCTTGCGTCGGCGACCGGGGCTGGATTAACCTTGCGGCTTCGCCCGAGGGTGTGATGCGCGAAGATATTCCGTTCAAAGACATAGGTGAGAAGGCGCGGCCCGTGCTCGAGGCCCTGTGTCGGCGGTGGCTGCCAGAGGGGCATCGCTCGGGGAATTGGTGGAAGGCATGCGTGCCGTGGCGCCCGGATCGCACGCCGAGCCTGGCGGTCTCGCTGACGACCGGGCATTGGAAGGACATGGGCAACGCGCATCCTGGGAAAGAGTCGGGCGACATGATCAAGCTGTTCGCGCTGCTGTATCACACCGACATGGTCGACGCGGCGGATGCGGTGGCGCAGATCGTGGGACATGAGTGGCGCAAGAGGCGGGCGGGATGAGCATTCAAATATTGACGGGCGATTGTCGAGACCCGAACGGCCGGTTTAAAAAGGGCGTCCACGCATACCGCTCACCAAAGCCACATTGGGAACGCGACTGGTTGCATCGGGAGTATGTGACCAAGCAGCGTTCATCCGGCGAGATTGCGGCCGAGATCGGATGCACAGAAAGCAACGTGCTGTTTTGGCTGGAGAAGCACGACATCCAGCGCCGGTCGATTTCAGAATCCAGGTCTGTCAAGCGTTGGGGTGCGACCGGCGCGGCAAATCCGATGTATGGCCGCGTAGGCGCAATGAACCCGAGATATGTTGACGGCAGCTCGCCAGAGCGACAGCGGCTCTATGCGCGCCACGATTGGAAACAGTTTCTCCGGCAAATCTATCGGCGGGATGGATTCTGTTGCGTGCGGTGTCGCGCCCCCAAGTCCGGCCCTAAGTCGCTCCATGCCCACCACATCAAGCCGTGGGCCGGCAACCCGGATCTGAGATTTAATGAGAACAACGTCGTCACCCTCTGCCGCCGTTGCCACGATTGGGTTCATAGCAACCGCAACTCCGCACGGGAGTATCTCGCGTGACCGTGCAAATCCTCATCGGGGACACACGCGAACTGCTCAAGACGCTATCCGATGGAAGCGTCCACACTTGCGTGACATCGCCTCCGTATTTTGGCCTCCGGTCATACCTACCTGACGGGCACCCCGACAAGGGCAACGAGATCGGCCTTGAGCCGACGCCCGATGCCTTCGTGGCGGAGATGGTGGCGGTGTTCCGCGAAGTGCGGCGAGTGCTGCGGGATGATGGGACGCTGTGGCTGAACTTGGGGGATAGCTACGCAGGATCGTGGGGTGCGCAGTCTCGCGGCAATACGAGGGGGGAGGCTACATCGCGGATTGAAGGATCGTCGATGCTGTCGGCTCGGCAGATCGCCGCGCACCCTCTCGGTTTGTCTGGGACCGGCAGCCTGAAAAACACGCCCGGCCTCAAGCCCAAAGACCTCATCGGCATTCCTTGGTTAGTGGCCAAGGCACTCCAGTCCCCATTCTACACCGGGCGCATCAGAAGCGAGCCAGACCGCGCATGGCTTGCTGGTTTTTTGGACGGCGAGGGAACGATTAGTTTTGTGGAGAGAGATCGGGGTGAAAACCATACGCCTACGCATGATGTGAGGGTGTTTGTTACGAACTGCGATGATGGTCCGTTGCGGCATTTTGCGGCAATGACTGCGGGGAATGTCTATCAGCACGATGGAGAGCGAGAAAACAGGTTTGGTAGTCGTCCGTGCTACCGATGGCAGATGGGCACGCACGACGGGGCATTACTACTGCGAGAGCTATTCCCCTACTTGCGCACGAAGCGCAAGCAAGCGGCGCTGATCTGGACACTTTATACGACGCTCCGGCATCGAAATGGACACGCAAGGACACCTGCCGATGTAATTGAACGTCGTCGCGCTATAGCCGACATGGTTCGCGCACTAAACCGAGGCGAGCCGGTAGACATGCCTGCCTGGGTCGAAGAGCCTCCGAGCGCAACGGAACCTGGCTGGTATCTGCGCCAGGACATCGTCTGGTCAAAGCCGAACCCCATGCCCGAGAGCGTCACCGATCGCTGCACCAAGGCGCACGAATACCTATTCCTGCTGGCGAAGTCCGCCCGGTATTTCTACGACGCGGAGGCGATTGCGGAGGAAAGCGTTTACAAGGCGGGTGAAGGCGGCAGTCAATCGTTTGGAACGCCCGGCGGTAAGGCGGAAATCGCCTATGGCGCAATGGTATCCGGGAAAAAGTGGGACAGTAGCGGCACTCGCAACCGCCGCTCCGTCTGGACCGTCGCCACGCAACCATTCAAAGAAGCCCACTTTGCCACGTTCCCGCCCGGTCTAATCGAGCCATGTATCATGGCGGGGTGTCCCGCGCGATGCTGTGCCAAGTGCGGCGCGCCGTGGGTGAGGAAGATTAAAAAGAAATTCGTTCCGCAAGCCGACGTGTCGGAAGATAAAGGCCGTCGCGGCGCATTTGATCAAAAGCCGATGGATGCCAGCAATACTTGGCAAGGATTCCCACGCGGGACGACGCACGCAGAAACCGTTGGCTTCGCGCCCTTCTGCGCCTGTGAAGCCGACACCGTGCCTGGCACAGTCATCGATCCCTTCGGCGGCGCAGGCACCACTGGGCTTGTGGCTGATCGTCTTGGCCGCAACGCCATTCTGATGGAACTCAATCCTGAATATGCTGCGATGGCGCGCCGTAGGATAGAGCGTGACGCAGGCATGTTCGCCGCAGTGCAGACGGAAGCGGCGCAATGACCGCCCAGCCCGACCTCACTCCCGTCACCGCGAGCGCGCCCGCAGCAGCCGCGCCGACCGTCACCATCATCATCCCCGCCGTCGAACCTGTCGTCTGGCCTAAGCACAAAGAGGAATTGGACGACGCTGGCAAGCGCAAGAAATTCAAGCTGCCGCTGCCGCCGCCCAAGGTCTGGGAATACCGCCTCGCTGATGGCAACCTCTATGGGGTGGTTGCGCGCTGGGACGATCCGCAGCGCGGCAAGACGGTGCTGCCGTGCGTCTATGCCGAGATCGGGGGCGAGCAACGATGGTCGTGGTCAGGGTTCGGCAACACGCCCGGCTGCCGCCCGCTGCTGGGTCTCATGGAACTTGCGACAAAGCCCTTGGCCACGGTCCTGGTAGTCGAGGGCGAGAAGGCGCGGGACGCCGCGCCGCGGTGGATGCCGGACGACTGGGTCTGCGTCACCTGGCAGGGCGGTTCCAAGGCGGTCAAGTATACCAACTGGACGCCGCTAGCCGGGCGCCGCGTTGTGATCTGGCCCGACAAAGACCCGGCGCCGATCGATCCCGCCACCGGCGCGGTGCGCGTCGATGCCAAGACTGGCAAGAATAAGCTCCCGGCCGGCGAGGAAACCGCGCGGGAGCTGATGGTGCTGCTGTCGACCATCGGCGCCGGGGTGGCGCAGATACCGGTCTACGGGCCCAGCATGACCATGCTGCCCAGCAACGGCTGGGATCTGGCGGACCCTGTGCCCGACGGCTTCAATCCGACCGAATGGATGCAGCGCGCTGCTGCGGCGATCTCCATGCCGACGCCGCCGGCTGAGATGCGCGCGCCGGCGCATCCGCCAGCCAAGGTCAATGGCGCGCACCCGCCCGATCTCGTCTATGACGGTGCGCTGCCGCCAGAGGCACCGCGCGAGCGCGGCGGCGACCGGAAGGCGGAATACCGCTGCCTTGGCTATAGCCGGGATGGGAATGTGCCGACATTTCACATCTTCTCAGCGCTATCGGGGTTCATCGTCACGCAAAGCGCCAAGGAACTGTGCAACCGCAATGGCATCTACAACATCTGCAACGACGACAGTTTTTGGAAAGAGGAGTTCCCCTATCTCGCCAATACGGAGAAAATGCCGTGGCATCACATCGGCTCGGTGCTGATGAGCAAGTGTTATGAGGCGGGATATTTCCGCGTCGACAACGAGCGCGGTCGCGGCGCCTGGATCGACGATGGCCGCGTAGTGATGCACCTGGGCCAGACCCTGGTCGTCGACGGCCAGCCGATCAATCCGGCCAAGATGGTGAGCGAGTACTACTACCCGGTCTCTGAAAACCTGATCAAGCCGCGTGGCGTGCCGCCGCTGACCGACGATGAAGGCAAGTTGCTGCGCAAGATATGCCGAACCCTGAAATGGAAGAATCCGATCTTCGCCGAACTCCTGGGCGGATGGATCGCGACGGCGCCGGTCTGCGGGGCGATGCCGTGGCGGAGTCACTTTTGGATCCAGGGAGATGCTGGATCCGGGAAGGCGCAGCCGCACACGGCAAAAGTGCTTACGCCAAGTGGCTGGCGCGAAATGGGCGCGTTGTGTGCAGGGGATCTGGTGTCGACGCCCGACAACCGATTCGCACGCATTCTTAACATTTACCCGCAAGGGCGGATTCCTGTGTTCAAAATCACATTTGACGATGGGAGGTCAACGCGCGCGTGCGCTAATCACCTCTGGAAGATCAGAGAGAGAGGAGAGTGGAAGCTGCGAACAACAGAACAGATGATTGCTACGCTGACGCACAACGGAACGAATGCGAAAAGGATGGCTGTGCCGGTTTGCGCTCCGATGACGATAGCCCCGTTGAGCGAAATCGATCTGCCGATTCATCCGTATGTGCTCGGGTGTCTATTGGGCGACGGCCACCTGGGAAATGCGGAGGGAGCGAACAAGGCTGGTGAAATTAGGCTGACTACGCACGACGACTGGATTCGCGATAAGGTCCAATATCTGGCACCAAACGGAACCAGCTTTTACCAGACGAACCACCCTCATAGCTTTAGATTGGGAGCGCTTTCTCGTTATGCTCAAGTAGTGCGGCCCCTGATCCGGTCATTGCGGCTGCTCGGCGCGCGCGCTCATACCAAATTTATCCCAAAACAATATTTGGAATCGTCGATTGAAAACCGCTGGCACCTGCTGCAAGGCCTAATGGATACCGATGGGGCTGTCGGAGCGGGAGGCACATTGTCGTTCTGCACAACATCTCCACAATTGCGCGAAGGCTTTGTCGATCTTGTGCGTTCACTAGGTGGTTGCGCGATGTCAAGTGAGCGACACCCGACTTATACCTACAACGGAGAGAAAAAGAACGGTCGAGTGGCTTTTGTCATCAACGTACGATTGCCTCAGCCGTGGCGCGCAGTGACATTGCCGCGAAAATTGGAGCGTATCGTCGGGTATCAGTACGAGGATTCCTTTTTTCTCGGCGTTAAATCTATTGAGCCTGATGGTGAAGAAGAATCGTCGTGTCTCACGATTGATCACCCGGACCGGCTTTACGTGACCGACGATTTCATCGTCACGCACAATACCTGGATCGTGGAAAATGTTGTCAAGCCGTGCTTCGGCAAGATCGGCTATTACCCGGTCGGCAACAGCAGCGCGGCTGGCATCATGGGCACGCTCCGCCGCGACGCCAGGCCGGTCGTGTTCGATGAGGCCGAGGGCAAGGGCCAGCGCGGCATCGAGCGGCGGGACATGATCATTGAGATGCTGCGCTACAGCAGTAGCGAAAGCGACTCCGAGGTGGTCAAGGGCACCGCGGGGCATGGCACCGTGTCGTTCAAGGTGCAGTCGCAATACCTGATGGCCAGCATCGGTGTCGGCCTGACCGAAGCCGCGGACAAGACGCGCATCGTGGTGGGGCAACTGGGCCGCAGGACCTCCTCCGATGCGTCGTTTGAGCAGTTGAAAGCGCTGGTGCGGCAACTGCCCAAGGATCTGCCAGAGCGATTGCTGCGGCGCCAGCTTAAAAACTTGCGCGTGATCCGTGAGAACGCCGAGACCCTGGCCACGGTTATTGCTCTGCAGCTAGGAAGCCGGCGCATCGGGGATCAGATCGGGACGCTGATGGCCGGAGACTTCTCGCTGGCGACCGACCGGTTGCTGAGCTACCCCGAGGCAGAGGCGCTGGTCGCGAGCCGCATGGAGCAGAAGCGATTCGACGAGTTGTCCGAGGTCCAGAACGAGAAGGAAGACCTGGACCTGCTCGAGCACATCGCCAGTTTCGTGGTGCGCGCCAACTCCAGGCACGGCTATAGCGTCGACCGCACCATTGGCGAACTCATTCAGATTGCCGCGGGCAAGCGAGCGGATGATCAGAAAATCGACATGGAACTCGCGGATGAGGGACTGCGCCGGATCGGGATGGCCTACCAGGTCATCGACGATGTCGCGGGATTCTGGATCGCACGGAGCAAGACCTATATCGCCACCGAAGTCATGCGCCGGTCAGCATTTTCCCAAGGCTGGGATCTGGTGCTGAAGAATCACCCGTTGGCTAAGGTTTCAGACCGGCAAAAAAGCTTCGGCGGCTATAAGCTGCACGCCATCTGGCTGCCGTACGATGTCTGGGTCGGTGAGCGCGAGGTCCCGGTTGAGGATACGCAATAACTGTATTGCTTGCGGTGGGGACTCGAATTAGATTCTGGGAATGTTTGCAGGATCGGTCCTGGCCGTTCGACGCGCGGGATTTGACGTAGGAGGGTGGGATGGGAGACGAGTGTCCCGTATGCGGCAAGGATTGCGGCCTGACGATGGGATACGACAACATTGGCGATGATTTCCCGTGCGCCAGTTGCGGGGCTATGCTGTGCGTCGAATACGAAGAGTCATTCGACGGCGAAGAAGAAACGCAATACTGGTGGCTTGAAGCAGTAAGGAAGCTGTCATGACCGCCCGCGACCCGCGCGTAGACCCCAGGCCGATCACGGCTTGGGGCGGCTTCAGCGAAGGCAAGCTTCATTGGGATAACGTCGATGACGGATGGGGCGGTTATGGCGTCAGGCTGTCTTTGCGGCCGGCGATCTTTCGTACGCGCAAGGAAGCCAAGGCTAAATACCAAGACGTTCGCAAAATCACCATCATTTCGCGAGGCCCCGATGACTAACCCGACCGACAGCGACCGCGAAATCTACGATCTATGCGATTTCTGCGAAGGCAGCGGAGAGCGCGATTGGTTAGAGGGCGCGCCGTGTCCATACTGTAACGGACAAGGCATCGTTCTGATCAGCGCCGAAATTGATGGTGACGAATATCTATACGAGGATGATGAACCATGAACCCGACCTACAGCGACCGCGCGACGGCGGAGCGGATACACGCTATCGCAGAGGACATCTGCCGTCATGTATACGGTGATGATCAGCGCAACTGGCCGAATGGTTTGTGTAACTACGCTGATATGCGCATCGCCGGCGCGCTCGCGGCCGAGCGGGAGGCTGCTGCGAAGGTGGCAGACGATCACCGCAAGATGCACGCACGCGGAGGTCCGCGAGATGATGTGGCGCTCTGCTTCAAGTCGGCGGAAATACGAGACGCCATCCGCGCCCGGTCCAATCCAAACGAGGGGAAGTGAGATGAAGCCCAGCACAGTGTTGACCAAGGCGAAGAAGCTGATCGAGAAGGGGTGGTGTAAGGGACCGATGGCGAAGAACGCCAGAGGCGAAGCGGTTGGCCCGAGGTCCAAGGCGGCATGTCAGTGGTGTTCGTTTGGGGCGATACTGGCTGTTGACTATGGGGTGGGACGCCTTGGTGCGGAAGACTATCTATCGCGCGCGTGCGGCAGGTCTTTCATACTCTTCAATGAATCCCAAACCTCCAAGCGCCCGGTCCTCCGCGCCTTCGACCGCGCCATCGCGCTAGCCAAGAGCGAGGGGAAGTGAGCATGACGAGCAGCCGCGCCATGTACGACGCCATTCAGTCGTATGCCGCCAAGGCAGATTCTGACATTGACCGGCCGCGTATCTACACCCGCCCGCGCGAGCTGACGCCGGCCCTGCGCCGCTACATGACCGAGCGCGGCTGGATCGACCGGCGCACCGTGACGCGGATCGAACGGCCGGACCCGGAACACGTCGCGCGGATGTATCGCCTGCAAGAGTTGTCGCCAGCGGAGCCGGCGGCGGTGGATGTGAAGGTTTGAGGGAGGGAGAGATGGATCGTCGGACGCTGACGGCGTTGAAGGCCAGCATCGAGCATTGGGCAAAGAACGCCCGGCGCAAGGCCAAGAACGCGGAGGTTGGCGCGGAATACTGCGCTCTCTGCAAATTGTTCAACAATCAAGACACGGCTAAAGGATTCAGGTGCCACGGGTGCCCCGTGCGAGAGAAGACCGGGGCAGCCTTTTGCTTTTACACTCCATACGAAAATGCTGCCATCGCGTGGGATGCGGGCGACGATGCTGTTTGGCGTGCCGCCGCCCGCGAAGAACTGGCGTTCCTCAAGTCGCTGCTGCCCAAGCCCAAGCGCCGCAACCCCGCCTAGCCACGCGCACAGGAGACGACGATGGACGAGTTGCCGATTGTGGCAAGGCTTGATGCACTATCAAATCCGCCGTATGACGCTGGCGTGTTCGGAGGGCCGATGAGCCGTGCCGCCGCGCTGATCCGCGCGCAGCACGAGGCGCTGGAGAAGGTCGAATGGCAGTATCGCGCCGGTCATTCCAGCATGACGAATGGCGAAATTGACAATGTTCATGCGGCCGTTCGCGCCGCGCTCGCCAAGGCCAGGGGGGCTTAGATGGCTGAGACGCCGACGCTCAAGCCGTGTCCGTTCTGCGGTGGGCCTGCAAGGTCTGGCTTCACAGAGCCGATGCGCGGCTGCCATAACGGAGAGGCTTGGGTTGAATGTGAGGTTTGCGAAGTGGTGATGTATGCACCCAGCACGTCTAACGGAACGGTCGATGATGCCATCGCCGCCTGGAATCGCCGCGCCCTGGAGGAGTCCTGACATGCTGACGAAGGAACAGCGGAAGGAAGTGGTGGGGTTTGCCGTTGCTTTATCCGCATGTGAGTTTTTTCTCGGCTCGCGGCTCGCAGTTGGCATGGATGCTTCTGTGGAAACGAAAGATCGCGATGTTGCGATGAAGAAGCTGCTTCGCTACCTCGACACCATCACGGAGTCCTGACCATGAAAGAGCTGATCGAGCGGCTGGGCAGATGACCGGCATGGATTGGCGGCGGGCACACCTGCTGAGCCTACAGAAATATTGCTGCTACTTGTGCGGCAAGGTGATGGCGAGGCGGAAGAAGCGCAATTCGATGGCCCAATGGCGCACGGTTGACCACATCATGCCGCGCGCGCTCGGCGGCCCGCAACGCGGAGACAATATCGCAATGGCACATCAGTGTTGCAACAGCGTCAAGGGCGACCGCCTGCCGCATCCGTGTGAAATCCTTGTGGGCCAAGTGCTGCATCAGCGCTTGACCGCCCTCCGCGCAAGGGATCAGGGGAAATGACCTGGCGCCAAGCGATCAGCCACGTGTGGCATGGTTTCAAGTGGGGCTTGGTGCTTGTGGGGATTCCGTTGGTAATTCTGGCGGTCTCTGGGCACTGACGCGGACTGACCGCGACTCACCGATTTTCCCATCCAGGGCACACAGAAAGCCGGCCGGCGAGGGGACAACCCGCCGGCCGGCCTGAGCCCCGCGCCAGATCTCAGCGCGGGGCGATGCTGGCTTTCATCTCGATTGACGCCTCGGGGCTCGCCTCGATCGCCGCATAGGCTTGGGCCTTCTGCGCCTCGGTGATCTGCAGGCGCCGCGCGTCGCGCCAGGCTATGAGCTCGCGCCATGCTGCCGCCTCGGTGCGGATCGGATCGCCAAGGCCGCATAGTGGAAATATTCCGGTGTAGTTGCGACTCATGGCTTGCGTCCCTCCACGATGGCGATTGACTGCAGCAGCTTGTCCCGCTGCTCGTGTTTGTCGTCGGCCGTCGATCGCTCGCCGCGCATGGCAGCACCTCGAGCCTCGCAGCCAAGATCCCGGGCCATGTCGCGGAGATAGCGGAGCGTGACTTGGTGGGCCGTGAGGGCGACTCCGCGGTCGCGGATCATGGGCGGCCCTCGGCTTTGGCAATCGCGGCGCGGAGTTGCTGCAGGTCTTTTGGGTGAAGATCGCCCCAATTGTTAACGACCTTGCGGCACGCGGCCAGCAGGTCTGGCGCGGCGGCCAGTAGGGCGGCATTCGCTGCGTGCTCGGTTTCGCGCTCCGGGGCATTGCCCAGATAGCGGGTTGCCGCGATGAGTCCGTCTGGAAGGTATGGAGTGGGCTGCGCGATGATGTTCAAAACGGAGTTTTCAACGCGCCATGGTCCCGGGGTGTGTGCCATTGCGTGACTCCTATAAAAGCGGGATCTGATTCCGGGCGTCGTCGTCGAACAGGCCCAGGTTGCAAGGCTTCTGCGGTCGCGGTCGCCGCGGCTGCATGGGGGCGGACCATCGGCCGGCCAATCGCTCGGCCATGGTCACGGGGCGCACCTCGGGGACTAGGTATTGGTCCCCCTGGTCGGTGCGCTCGGTGGCGGTGGTCTGCATCAATAGTCCTGGCACGCTTCGCGCAGCTGGCGCAATCCATCCTCGCCGATGGCGGCGCGCAGCTTCAGTGCGATTTCAAGGCAAGCCCGGTAGGTTGCCTCGCCTTTCCGGCTGTCCGGGTCGTAGCCGAAATTGTCGGCCCATTCCTCATACGTGGCGTAGTCGATGACGTCCGAGTCCATCGTGAGAGATGCCAGGACCGACTCGATGTCGGGCAGGATCGGTGCCTTGCTTCGCCCGATAATCTGGCCGCCCGGCAGATTGGCCGCGCTCAGCCCGTGCTCGATCTCGTAGGCAATGCGCTGCTCGATGCCGCCCTTGCCATAGAGTCGCATCGCCTGCGCCCGGTCTTGCTTATAGGCCGGACAATGCGCCTCGCCCGCGCTGTAGTCGGTCGTCAGCACGTCGCGGCCGTCCCGCTTGATGGTCACGCGCCAGTTGAGCGACCGCCACACCTTGCCATCATCCTGCGGCTTGGCGTTGCGGGATTTGCTGAACGGAACGAATTCCGTTTCCATGGTCAACTTCAGCGCGGCGGCCGTTGCAAGGATCCGCTCGCGCGGGGTCTGTTCGGTCTGGGGCTGTGTCATGGCTGCTTACTCCCGGTCGCTGTGAAACATGCCGACGCGATTGCCGTTGACGTCGCGAATAACGCCAACGATCGGCGGCCCATCTTCGCACCTCGCCGCGATGTCGCGCAGGATGCGCGCGACCTCGGCGCCGTGCTCTGCATCGTCGTCGCCGAAAGCGGCGTTGTCTGTGTTGAACTCCAGTGAAAACGTAGCCATTTGAGTGTCCCTCTCTAGGCTGGTTGCACAATGGCGCGCCGTGCTCTGACCGCGGCGCGCGTGGGTGCAATCAGGGTAGGCACTGACCCGAATGTGCGGCCGCAGCCGCGTTGTCTGCCGCCGCCTCGAGGTACCAGCGCGCCGTGATGGCCCATTCCCGGGCCGTCAATGGCCCGTCGCCGCGCCTGGCTGCTTCCCTGCAATGGGCGGCCTGCTGCAGGTAGCGGAACGCTTCGGCGCGCTGACGGGCGCTGAGTTGAGCGATCATGACGCGCCCGCCTTGAACAGAAGGGCTTGCGTCTCGCTGCGCCATGGCTCGTCCAGGTGCCGCGTGGGGTCGAGGTCGCCGACGGGTTCCGGCTCCAGCCCCTCGCGCGCCAGCCGGATCACGTCGTCAAGGCATAGATCCTTGCTCGACATCATCAGCCGGCCATAGCTCCGACCACGCTCGGCGCGCCGCAGGATGGCTTGGAGGCGTTCCTCGGGGGTCATGGCTACCATATCCTCCGGCGCTGCGCTTCCTGCGTCGCCAATTCTATATAGACCTCGCGGCCTGCGGCGCGCTCCTTGTCCAGCACGCCCAGGACTTGGCGGTCTGTGCATTGGCGCAGGTATGCGGTGAATTCGCTAACATCCTTGGCGGTGATGGTGTCGGTCATGACTGCGCCCCCAGGATCCACGCGCGCAATGCCGCCCGGCGCTGCCGTCGCTTCCACGCGGCGTTGTCGATGCGGGCGGCCTGCAGGGCGGCGTCAAAGGCGCGGCCGGTGGGGCAGGCTGCCATGTGCCTGGCAAGGATGCGGCGCACGCGGCGCCGGAACAGGTAGCGGCGGATGGCTTGAAGCATCTGGTGTCCCTCCTGATGCGGTTGCGGTCTGACTTCTGTGGAGCGGCCGGGGATGCCGACCGCTCGGCGGAGGTCAGGCGGATTTCGGAACGGAAAGGAAAAGCGCGGTGTCGCCGCAATGGCGACAATCGGCGGCAAATCGGCGCTGCCAGTCGCGATTCAGCGGGATAGCCCGCTCCGCTCTGTCATATCCCCAGTCCTTGCCGCCGTCGCCTGGCAGTTGCGCGACATACATCAAAACTCCGCTGTTCTTGTTCTGCCGGTAGGCTATCGCCTGGTGCATCATGGCTGGGGTCTTGGTTAGCATCTTCAATCTCCCTCGGTGTTGTTGCAATAACAGTATTGCACTATCGCCCCGATGCCGCCCCGGTGCAAACCGCTAATTGCGTATTCCTGACGGTAAATCCGTTACAGGGCCGGGCGGCCCGGGACCTTGAAGCGCAAGCCCTGGTCCCGGCGGTGCTCGCGGTATTCCGGGACGGCCAG
>ERZ724505.338-NODE-338-length-31418-cov-80.776488_pt1 | contig 31418 bp, 39 predicted proteins | sample MGYA00376038_ERZ724505 | MGnify/ENA primary metagenome ERZ724505 (study PRJEB28724, sample SAMN07190884) | wastewater metagenome | isolation source: effluent of sewage treatment plant in Hong Hong | place: Hong Kong | collected 2016-03-17 ...
GGCGCTGTACGTGGCGCTGTCCGTGGCGCTGCGCGTGGCGCTGTACGTGGCGCTGTACGTGGCGCTGTCCGTGGCGCTGCGCGTGGCGCTGTACGTGGCGCTGTACGTGGCGCTGTCCGTGGCGCTGCGCGTGGCGCTGTACGTGGCGCTGAGCGTGGCGCTGCGCGTGGCGCTGTACGTGGCGCTGTCCGACTTCCTGCGGCCATGCCAAATTGCGGCGCTGGCGCCATACGCGAAGGCCATCACGAGCGGTGAGGGAACGATGACGACACGAGGCTTCTTCAGGCCCGCCGCAGCGTAGATGCCCTCGATGGCCGGGATGATCTTGCCGGGGTCAATGGGATCGGTGCGGAACGCGCGCTCGATCCACAGGCGCGAATGATCGGCCATCTTGGCTTTTTCGGCTTCGGTAATTCCGCCGGTTGCGCGGGAAGGGGTACGGACGATCTTTGCCATCACATTGCCTTTGCGATGAGGATTGCCGCCGGCTCGACGCAGGCGCAGAGCAGGGCGAGGAACAGCAGGGCGGGAAGAACGGGGCGCATCATCAGTACCCCGCCGCAGCCTGATAATCAGCGCGCTGATCGGCGCTGAGATCGCGGAAGCTGTGGCCCTCGTCGGCCAGATGATCTGCCAGCGCATCGGCGAACCGCTCATGCCATTCGCGAGTGTCCAGCCCGCGCCGCATGGCCACGATCAGCGCGTCCGTCTCCGGCATGGGCTTCCAGCGCAGTTCGTTGCGCAGCCCACCGGAAACCGGGCGCGACAGGCACATCTCGATACCCCGGACGGAAATGCCGTCGACGCCGCCGTATGTGTCGTCAACCTCGTAGTCGAGCACGGCCCGGAAGCTGGTGGCGTGGATGACGCCGGCAAACCCGTCGTCGTCGCGGAACTCGATCTCGTAGCCGTCGAAATCGAAATGGAATGTGCCGTCCATCGTCTCGTCTCCCATGTCTGGCGTCATTGGAGCGGCTCGCACGGAGCCGCCCGGATCACGTCAGGGGAGGGGGTAGGGATCGAACTCGGCGTGGTCGTTCCAGAACGCGAGGACGCTGCCGCCCTCGGTCACATTGGCCGTGCGGATCGTGGGGGTTGTGCCGAAACTCGGCGTCCCATGATTTTCCGTCAGGCGAGGAAAGCTGTTGCTGACCTCGACTACCAGATGCGGCTCGCCGGCATTCTTGAGGTAGCCGTCCTTGCGGGGCGTCACGAAGTCGCCGACCTTGTAGGGGTTCGGGGCGGTGAAGCGCGGCGCGGTGGTCTTGAGGATTTCAACCGCGATCGTGGGGTCGATCGTCTTGTCTTGGCGCTCGGCGCGCATGCTGGAAAGCAATTCAGCCAGATCGTTCATCGTCTCGTCTCCCTGCCGGAATGGCATGGGGAGAGAATAGGAAACAACCTATCATCCTGTCAACAGGAAAAACAGGAAGCTTCCTATTTAATTTTCATGCTACCATCCCGCCGTCTGCCCCGGCGAAGGTGGCTGAGCGATTGGACTGTCTCCGCCCAATTCCTCGTGCGTGAAGTCGAGCAATTCAACGAGTTTTTGCCGCGCTCTCGACGGCAACTCACGGGGCGATCCGCGCTTGAGAAACTGCTGAACGTAAGTCTCGTTCATCCCCATCTTGAGCGACAGGTGTTTCATATCGATGCCGCGTTCTTCGATGCGGGCAAGGATGAGCCGTCGAATCTTATCCATGACGGACTATTTCACCGCAATCGAAAATTCGGCCACTAGGTTCTTTCCTATTGCAAAATATGAAAAGGACGATAGGATGCATCCTATGCTGTCCGATACGTTCCTATCCACCGTCGAGCACTTCCTGCACGAACACGACGTGAAGCCGACCGTGTTTGGTCGCGAAGCGGCTGGCGATCCGAATTTCGTGTTCGATCTGCGAAACGGCCGCAGCCCGAGCCTCAAGTTGGCGCAACGGGTGTTGGACTTCATTGCCGCGCGCAAGGACGGCCCCGCCCCCCATCGCGAGGCTGCGGAATGATCGCCGTCCGCTTCATCTCCGGCCCGGACTGGCACGAGTGCTTCGGCTCAGTCTGCATCGTCACTCCCGACGACGAGCCGCCGCCCGTCCGCTTCCTGTCCGGCCTCGATCTCATTGCCGAGCGCGAATCCCGCGCCGGCCATGACGCCGATGCGGCCCGCACCGATCGCTTTCCAGCGGGGGCAGGGGAATGACCGAGCCGTCTTGGGTTGCCGATGGCGGCTGGCGAACGCTGGCGGACATGCCGTGCGAGCCGGGTGCGTCCTTCGAGGTCGCCCATCGGGACGCGGTGCCGCCGTGGCAACCCGTCAGGGCTTTCATCGACGCCGATCAGAATTACCGCGCGAGCCGCCTGTTTCTGCTGCCCGGCGGGCCGTGCGGAATGATGACGATGATCCCGACGCACTGGCGCCCTTTGCAATCGGATGCCGCCGCATGACCGGCCTCGCATCCTTCTACCCTTCCTCTCCCGCGCGGGTATGCGGGAAAGCGTCACGGCGCTGTGTATCGCCGTGGTCGCTCCGGGGCGCGGGGCGATCCTCCCCGTTCCGCGCCCCGTTGTTGTCATTGGCGGCCCTGAGCCGGGCAAGCGCCCGCTCCACCGCCTCGCCAAGTCTTAGCCATCCGTCCGTGCCGTCCTCCTCGTTCATCGTTCGCCCCAAAGATGATCTCCGTCTCTCGCAGGTCGGAGAAAAGCACAGGGGAAATCCAAGATGTTGGGAGAGTCAGCCGAAGAAAACCGCCTGATCTTTTCGAGGGAGACGCGATCATGGACGACATCAGCAACGCGCACGCCGGCCAGCTCAAGGCCTTCATCGAGCGCATTGAGCGGCTGGAGGAAGAAAAGAAGCAGTTCGCCGACGACATCAAGGATGTCTACGCGGAAGCCAAGAGCAACGGCTACGACACCGCCGCGATCCGCAAGATCATCGCGATCCGCAAGCAGGACGCCAACGAGCGCAAGGAGCAGGAGGAGATTGTCAGCCTCTACCTGTCGGCGATCGGCATGGAAGCTTGACCATGCAGCCGGCATTCCGAGGTCTCAAGCAGCACCGGCGGCGTGAGCGCGGCCCGGCGGAATCGTCGATCCAGATCGCGATCCGCTCATGGCTGCAAGCGGTCGCGCCCGATCTTCTGGTCGGCCACGCGGCCAATGGCGAACTGCGCAACAAGCGCACGGCCGCCAAGCTCAAAGCCATGGGTGTCTATCCCGGATGGCCCGATCTGCAACTGATCGACGCCAGCGGCCGGCTGTATTTCCTCGAAGTCAAGGCTGGCGAGGGGCGGCTGTCCGATGCGCAGGAAGCCTTCCGCGACGAGTGCATCCGCCGGTGCATTCCCTTTGCTGTCGTCCGATCGATCGACGACGCCCGCACCGCGCTTGAGGCGTGGGGACTGACGACACGGGAGGCCGCATGACACTCGACGCTTACCGGCAGATTGTCGCTGCATCGCACACTGAGCAGTCGTGCGGCGGGTTTACAGGCGATTTTGACCTGCCATCGTGCATGTTCGATCATCAGCGTGCGTCGGTGGAATTTGCTCTGCGCGCGGGATCGTCGGCGTTGTTCCTCGATACTGGCCTTGGAAAGACGCTTTGCGCGCTCGCATGGGGCCGGGAGGTTGTCGAGAGGACGAACAAGCCCGTTCTCATGCTCGCCCCTCTTGGCGTCACGGGGCAGCACAAGAGAGAGGCTGACCGCTTCGGCATTGATGCCGTGGTTTCCCGTGATGGAGGCCCGCAGGATGCGCGGATCGTCATCACCAATTACGAGCGGCTTCACCTGTTCGATGCGTCCGCGTTCGCCGGGATCATCCTTGACGAGAGTTCAATCCTCAAGGGGTTCTCGGGGCAGACGACAAAGCGGCTGATCTCGACGTTTGCGCGCACTCCGCACCGTCTTGCCTGCACCGCGACACCGGCTCCGAACGATCACACGGAGCTTGGAACGCATTCCGAATTTCTTGGCGTGATGACGCGCGATCAGATGCTCATGCGATGGTTTCTGCATGACAGCGCCGATACCGGCACATGGCGGTTGAAGGGCCATGCGGTGCGTCCGTTCTGGGATTGGGTCGCGTCATGGGCGCGGTGCATTTCCCGTCCGTCCGATCTGGGGTTTCCGGACGATGGTTTTGCCATGCCGGCACTGAACGTCATCCGGCATCAGGTTGCGGCGGATCGGTCCGATGCGCGCGGCGCGGAAAAGGACGGACAGCATCGCCTGTTCCGGATGCCGGATACGTCGGCGACTTCGATCCACGCCGAAAAGCGCATGACCAAGGAAGCCCGTGCGGGCAAGGTTGCCGAGATTGTCGGGGCGGAACCGTCCGAGCCGTGGACGGTCTGGGTCGAGACGGATTACGACGCGGACGCGGTCTGCGAAGCGATCCCGGATGCCGTCGAGGTTCGCGGGTCGATGCGCCCGGACGAGAAGGAAGAGCGGCTTTCCGCGTTTTCCGAGGGCAAGGCGCGTGTTCTGGTCACGAAGGCCAGCATCGCCGGGTTCGGCCTCAACTGGCAGCACTGCGCGCGTACGGTCTTTGCCGGCATGTCGTTCTCATACGAGGCGTTCTATCAGGCTGTGCGCCGCCATTGGCGGTTCCGGCAGACGCGCGATGTCAATTGCCATGTCGTCGTTGCCGATACCGAGGCAGCCATATGGGACGTGGTTTCCCGAAAGGCTGGCGATCATGACGCCATGAAACGGGAAATGGCTGCGGCCATGGCCCGGGCGCATCGGGCGGAATCGCGACTGCACACTTATCACCCGCAACAGAAGGCCGCGCTTCCCGCGTGGATGGTGAAGTCATGAACGTGATCGATCAGGCGATGGGATCGCGGTTCGCCGCATATAACTGCGATACCGTCGAGTTCACGGCAACGATGCCCGACGAAAGCGTCGGGTTGTCCGTCTATTCGCCGCCGTTCTCGCAACTCTACGTCTATTCGGAGAGCGAACGGGACATGGGCAACGTTGCCGGGCATGACGAGTTTGCCGAACGGTATCGGTTCCTTGTCCGGGAGAAGCTGCGCGTAACCATGCCGGGGCGGATTTCGGCGGTTCACTGTTCTGACCTGCCGACGAGCAAGCAGCGGGATGGCGTGATTGGCCTGTTCGATCTTCCCGCGCTGATCCGCACGGTGCACGAGGATGAGGGCTGGGTTTATCACTCTCGTGTCACGATCTGGAAATGCCCGGTGGTCGAGATGACGCGCACCAAGGCGCACGGGCTGCTCTACAAGACGCTGCGCACGGACGGCAGCCGCGTCCGCGTCGGAATGCCCGATTACCTGATGGTGTTCCGGAAACCGAGCGATGGAAAGACACCCGATCCCGTCCTGCACAATCAGGATGTCTATCCCGTGTCGTGGTGGCAGGAGGCCGCTTCGCCGGTATGGATGACGGTCGATCAGACGAATGTTCTGAATGTTGCCGTGGCGCGCGACGACAAGGACGAGAAGCACCTTTGCCCGCTGCAACTCGATGTGATCGAGCGATGCGTTCACCTGTGGAGCAATCCTGGGGACGTGGTGTTTTCGCCGTTCATGGGCATCGGATCCGAGGGGTTCGTGTCGATCCGGCATGGTCGCCGGTTCGTGGGGACGGAACTCAAGCCCGCATATTTCAAGCAGGCCGTTCGCAATCTCCTTCTGGCCGAACAGCAGGGGACGGACGGCGATCTCGTGTCCCAGATGTTTGCCGGGGCCGCATGAGCCTCCTTGCCCGCTATCGCCGCTGGCGGCTGGCCCGCCGCCCGCGCGTGCTGATCCACCTCGTAACCCCGCTCCAATCCGTGAGGCTGCAATGTCCGATCCCAAGGTAGAAAGTTTCGCCGTGACCGATCCCTTCGCGCCGGAAGATCAGCGCACAATCGAGCCGATGAGCGCGATTGTCGCGCGCCTCGTCCAGCAGGACGTGAATACCGCGCTTGCCAAGCTTGAGGCGTCCGTATCCGAGAAGCAGGACGAGCCGCCGCTTGACAACGGCCTGCAACCGCCGCCGTCCGATGCTGCGGATCGGCTCTGGAAGATCGTTCGCGCCAAGGTGGCAGACATCATCGAACTGTCCCGCGTCTTGCAGGGCCGGGGCGCGTTCGCCGTCTCCGATGTCGAGAAGTCCGACGAGATCATTGCCATTCTGTCCGAGGACCGGAGCGCGTGATGCGCGCCTACTACAACGAAAACGACGCCTGCGCCGCGCACGTCCTGCGCTCGCTGATCGCTGACGGGCTGATTGCGTCCGGCGAAGTCGATGACCGCTCAATCAAGGATGTGCAGCCCGATGACCTCCGAGGATACACCCAGCACCATTTTTTCGCCGGTCACGGCGGATGGTCCGCAGCAGCTCGACTTGCTGGATGGCCCGACGATCGACCTCTCTGGACCGCCTCGTGTCCATGTCAGCCGTTCAGCGCGGCCGGCAAAGGGCGAGGAACGGATGATCCAAGGCATCTGTGGCCGGACCTATTTCGACTCGTCAGCGCCTGCCGGCCCGCCGTCCTTGTGGGCGAGCAGGTTAGCGGAGCGCCTGGCTATGGTTGGCTCGACGGAATCCGCGCTGATCTGGCGACGGAAGGATACGCCAGCGAGGCAGTCGATATTCCGGCTTGCGCCATCGACGCGCCACACCAACGGAACCGGCTTTACTGGATCGCATTGGCCGACAGCACAGGCGCGGGACGGGATGCCGCCGCATTCAGCGGCGTACATCGCGAAGCACAAGGCCCACGGTCACGGCATGGCGAATCTGAACGACTATCTGGCTTTGACGGCGCATTGGGTGACGCCTTCGGCGCGGGACTGGAAAGACAGTCCGGGCATGGCGACGCAGGCGGGCGATCGCTCGCGGCTGGATCAGTTGCCGCGCCAGATGGCCGCAACGGCGATGGCGTACATGCCGACGCCGACCAGTCTTTCGGGCGGTTCGGCGACCAGCAACCCTCCGGGCAACTGCCGGTCCATGAACGCGATGCTGGAAGCCGTCTATGGCCCGGATCGCGGAATGGCAGCTTCTACGCCGACGCCGAATGGATCGCCTGCCACGACGGCAAGGCGCGGCGCACCAAACCCGGCCTTTGCCTCCTGGCTCATGGGTTGGTCGGACGAATTGATTGGTGGCGTCTCGCGGGCAACGGCATCGTTCTCCCGCTCGCGGCGGAAGTCATTGGCGCGCTGATGGATGTCCTTGACGAGCGGAGGACTGCCGCATGATCCCCATCACCGAATGCCGCACAGCGGAAGATGTCATGCGCCTTCACCAGCAGGTTCGCGAGCGCCTGCGTCGGCAGTACCCCGCGAAGCCTCTGCGGGTGGTGGTGCATCGCGCCGTCACCGTGGATGACGAACCCCGGCCCGAGCCGCCCGTGCCTGTCATTGCCGATGCGCCGGTCCTGCCGCCACGGGCGCACCCGCTCGTCATCGGCATCGAGGACGCGCCGCCGCGCTCGGCCGCCATTTCGGTTGAGACGCCGGACATTCCGGTGTTCGCGTTCATTCAGCGCCGCGTCGGGCGGTTCTACGGCATCACACGCGATCAGATACTGGGCCAGTCCCGCCAGAGCCAGATCGTGCAGGCCCGGCACATGGCCGTGTACCTGTCCCTACGCATCAAGGCGGCGTCCACGACGGAAACCAGCATGGCCTTTGGTGGCCGCGACCATAAGACCGTCATCTATGCCGACAAAACAGTGCGCGCGTCCATCCGATCGAATCCCGAGACGGCAGAGGCTGCGGACTATCTCGAAGCCGCGATCCGCGACGAATGGGCCGCGCTGGTGATCCGTACCGGCATGGCTGTGTCGGCGGCCAACGACGGGGAGGCGGGCGAATGAGCCTGTCGGCGATCGTCGAAGCTTTGGTGCTGGCCGGTGCGACGCCGGAGATGATCCTTGCCGCCGTGAAGGCCGCAGAGACATCGAACCAAGCTGCTATCGACAAGCGGCGGTCGAACGATGCTGAGCGGCAAGCTCGTATGCGGGCCAAGAAATTCCACAATAGTCACGTGACATCACGTGATGTCACAGTGACGGACCGTGACGCCTCGCGCGCGGTAGATAATTATCTCTCTACCCAGAGTAATATTATCCCCCATTCGCTTCCTTCGGAAGCTCATACCCCCATCGCCGAAAAGCCTGATCGAAAGCCGACGAGGGCTAAGGCTGCCCAAGCCTCGGATGCCGAAATGCTGGCGATCTTCTCGCCGGCTTTGGGTGATGAACTCGCTGGCGAGCTGGTCAACTACCGAAAGCTCAAACGGGCGGCGCAGACGGTTTTCGCCAGCCGGGAACTGCTGAAGGGCTTCGAGGCCACGGGCGATCCGCCATGGGCGGCGCGGCTGATGATGAGCCGAAATTGGGCAGGGTTCGATCCGAAATGGGCTGAAAATGAACGCAATCGTGGAAATCTCGGAAGATCGCAGGGCGGCGCTGGCGGATCGTCTGATGGCCTTGGCGCCGGCCGTCGTGGACGTGAACCTTCAAACTTCGCTGAGGCGTTTACTCGGGAAGCCAGTCGAAATCGAGACGGAACGTCGGTATCCCGAGAACGGCCCCTACGTGACGATACCGATCCGGGCGGTTGTGCGGGGAACTTTCTCGACCTCGCAGTTGTCCGATGCGAGGCGAGCGGTTGAGGAAGCTATGACGCCAGCCCCGGATGCCGTCCTGGGGCGGGAACTGACGCGGCTGGCCCTCACCACGGCTCACCGCGCCAAGGGCGATCTCGACATGCAGTTGATGGCCGCCGCCTACATCGACCTGATGCGGAAGTATCCGGCCGATGTTGCGGTTGCTGTCATCCGCAAGCCGCGCCAGTGGTGGCCGACCGCCTTCGAGTTGTCGACCGAGGCCGATGCGCTGGTCGCCGAGCGCCGGCTGCTGCTCGATCTCATGGTCATCAAGGCCCCGACGCCGGGCGAGGCGACGGCGCGCGCATTGCTCAACCGCCCTCACGGCCCGCGTAAGCTGCCGGAAGGCTGGCGCGAAGCGGCGGGCATCAAATCGCCTGCGAAGGCCGCGCCGGCCGATCCTGAGCCATGGAACCCCGACCTCTCGCCGGTCAAGGTTTCGGGAAGCTTCAAGGCTGCGCTTGCGAGCAAGGTCTCCCCCGCATGAGCAAATCAGATCGAGACAGGAAGAGGGGCGTCTGATGGCGTGGCGCAAGAAATGCCGACGCACCGGCCGCAAACGCAAGGACGCGATGCCGCGCCAGCCGGACGGGTCAATCAAAAACCCGCCGCCCCGCGAGCGGGAACAGGACATCCTCGCGGTCGGGCTGGGCAACCCCGATCGACGCGGCCAGCCCGATCCCCGTTCGCCGCGCCATGCCACGCTGCTCGGCAAGCTCAGGCTGTCTGGCCAGATCGATGCAATCCAGTTCGGGGCAGGCGAGCGGTACGCCAGCCTCAGGACGCGCTACCTGTCCGCCATCGCGGCCAACCGGGAAACAGCCCCGGCCATGGACACGACGCAGGAACCCACCGCTCGCCCACTGTGGTCGGGCGTCGTTGCCGATGAGGATCAGGCGCAGGCCGAAGCTGATACGCGCCGGGCATGGGCCGATTGCCTTAGCGCGTTGCGCGACGCCAGCCGCGTCTATCACGGCTGGTCCCGCCCGAATGTGCTGGCGGAAATCATCCGCGCCGCCGTGGTCGATAACCGCATGGGCAATCTTGGTGACTTGATGATCGCCCTCAACGTGCTGTCTTCGCTCTGGCGGATGCGCGAACCTCGTGTGGAATAAGCGCGCCCCCCTTGACAGCCGCCCGCAAATCAGAAAAAAACGCCTAAAATGCAATGTGCGGTCTTGCGCCCGGAACCGGAACCGGAAACGGTGGCCGGGTTTTTTGTTGCCGCAGGTGCCCCATGAATGACACGAAACAAGAGGCGCCTGTTGCCCGGCGCAAGCCTCCGGCCGCCGGCATGGGCCGCAAGGCCGGATCGCCCAACAAGACCACGACGGCGCTCAAGGAGGCGATCCTGCTCGCCGCTGGACGGCATGGGCAGGACGGGGCCGGCAAGGGCGGGTTGACCGGCTATTGCCTGTTCTTGGCCGCCAAAGAGCCAAAGGCCTTCGCCGGGCTTCTCGGCAAGGTTCTGCCGCTTAGCATCAACGGAACGCTCGACGGCAAGGTGACGATCACGGTTGCAACCGGCGTTCCGCGTGCCAACGATTAGCCTGGGGTACGTTGCTCGAAAGCAGTTCGTCCCCTTCCACATGCGCCGGCAGCGATGGTCCTGCCTTGTGATGCATCGCCGCGCTGGGAAAACCGTGGCGTGTGTCGCCGATCTTGTCGACGCCGCACTGCGCTGCACGAAGGTCGATCCTCGCTTCGCCTATGTCGCCCCGTTCTATGTGCAGGCCAAGGACGTGGCATGGGGCTATCTCAAGAGGTTCACGGCTCCAATCGACGGGGTGAAGTTCAACGAGGCTGAATTGCGCGTCGATCTTCCGAACGGCGCGCGGATCAGGCTCTACGGTGCGGACAACTACGACCGGATGCGCGGCGTCTATCTCGACGGCGTTGTGTTGGACGAATATGCGGACATGCCGCCCGGCGCATGGTCCGAGGTGATCCGCCCGGCTCTTTCGGATCGGGAAGGATGGGCGATATTCATCGGAACGCCGAAGGGGCGCAACGAGTTCTGGCGCGTCTGGGAGAATGCGCAAGGTGATCCGGCATGGTTCACCATGATGCTCAAGGCATCCGATAGCGGGATTGTCGCAACCGCAGAACTGGCTGACGCAGCGAAGGACATGACGCCGGAGCAATACGCGCAGGAGTTTGAGTGCAGCTTTGATGCCGCGATCATCGGGGCCTATTACGCGGCTGACATCGTGCGCTCCGAAAGCGAAGGCCGCATCGGGGTGTTCCCGGCCGATCCATCTTTGCCCGTGCATACCGCATGGGATTTGGGCATCGGCGACAGTACGGCAATCTGGCTTTGGCAGGCTGCACCGGACGGGTTGCGCGTGATCGATCATATCGAGGATCACGGCAAGCCTCTGGCCCATTACGTCGCGGAGCTGTCGGCGCGGGGGCATCGCTACGGCTTCGACTTCGTTCCGCACGACGCCAAGGCGCGCGAACTCGGCACGGGCAGAACGCGGGTTGAAACCCTTGACGCTCTTGGCCGGCATCCCAGGCTGGCGCCGATGCACACGGTTGACGATGGCATCAACGCCACGCGCGTGATGTTCGAACGCATGAGGTTCGACGCGGAACATTGCGCGGCAGGCATCGAGGCGCTGCGGCAATACCGGACGGATTACGACGAAAAGACGAAGGCCTTCCGGGACAGGCCCCGGCATGACTGGACATCTCACACGGCCGACGCGGCCCGCTACATGGCTCTGGCGTACCGTGACCTTGTTAAGCCGGCAGAGAAGCCGAAGATCATCCACCCGCCCGGCACGGTGTTCTTGCCGGGCGCTCCCAAGCCGCCGAGCGGCGTGAGGATCAGGATATAACCGCATGGCCGATACGGACAACGACAGCGCAGCCGAAAAGGCTCGGCGCCCGGCGGCCTATTGGCTCGACCGGATCAAGAATTACCAGAGTGCGTTTCAGGCGTGGGAAGATCGCTGCCACAAGGTTGACGATCTCTACACGCGCCGCACGCGCAACGAAGTCGCGGATCGGGAATACGCGATCTTCTGGGCGAATATCGAGGTTCTGAAGCCTGCCTCCTATGCTCGTCCGCCTGTCCCGGTTGTCGTGCCCCGTTTCAAGGACGGCAATCCGGTAGCGCGGGAAGCCTCGGAAATGATGGAACGATGCTGTTTGGTGTCTTTTGAGCACGGCGATATCAACGGCGTGCTCGAGCGCGTGCGGGATGATTTTCTGCTTTACGGGCGCGGCACGGCATGGGTTCGCTCGGACGGTGAGCAACTGTTCTACGATTACGTGAACTACCGCGATTTCGCTCATGCGGATGCGCGCATCTGGCGTGAGGTGACATGGGTTGCCCGGCGCGTATGGATGACACGCGAGGCAGGGCTTGCGCGGTTCGGCAAGGCGTTCCTGTCGGTAACGACACGCAAGCAGGACGATAACCAGTCGCAGAACGAGAACGCCGTTCCGCTTGCTCCGGTATGGGAAATCTGGGACCGTGAGGATCAGTCCGTTGTCTGGGTTGCGGAAGGCGCGGAACAGCCGCTTGACCAGTCCGAGCCGTTGTTTGCCTTGCGTGGGTTCTTTCCGTGTCCGCCGCCCGCATTCGGGACGCTCAATCCCGATGGCATGATCCCGGTTCCCGAAATCGTCCAGTACAAGGATCAGATTGAGGAAATCAACGAATACACGGCCCGGATCAGCGCGGTTTCGCAAATCCTGCGAATGAAGGGCTTCTACGCCGCCGGCAATTCCGATCTCAAGGGCGCGATTGAAGCGGCTATGCAGAACGTCGATGATCGGGCGATCCTCGTTCCGATCTCATCCTTTGCCGCGCTCGGTGGGCAAGGGCTGAAAGACAGCATCGTCTGGGTTCCGATTGCCGAGGCGGTCGCGCTGGTCAAGACGCTGGTGGAACTGCGGCGCGTCGTTATCGAGGACGTTTACCAGATTACGGGCATTTCGGACATCGTTCGCGGGCAGTCGGAGGCATCCGAAACGCTTGGCGCGCAGCAGTTGAAAAGCCAGTGGGGATCGATGCGTATTCGCGAGCGCCAGAAGGAACTGGCCCGGTTCTCGCGTGACATGACGCGGATCAGCGCGGAAATCATGGCCGAGACGTTCGACCCTGCCAATCTGGCGATGATGAGCCAAGCGAGCCTTCCGAGCGCCGAACAGAAGGCGCAGGCGGAATACATGGCAAAGATGGCGGCGCAGCAGCAGCAGCCCGTTCCCAAGCAGCTTCAGGCGGTGCTCAAGAAGCCGACGATGGAAGAGGTTGTTGCGTTCCTCAGAAACGACAAGATGCGCGGCGTCGTCATCGAGGTGGAGACGGACAGCACGATCCAGCCGGATGAAATGGCGGAAAAGCAGCGCCGCATCGAGTTTGTCACGTCAGTCGGCGGCATGTTCCAGCAGGCTGCGCCGATGGTGATGCAGGCTCCGATCCTTGGCCCGTTTGTCGTCGAGGTGATGAAATTTGCCGCGTCCGGGTTCCGTGCGGGACGGCCGCTAGAGCAGTCCCTTGACGATCTTGGCTCGCAGATAGAGGGCATGGCGGAAGCGGCGGCACAGCCGAAGCCGCAGCAGGAAGACCCGAAAGTCGCGATTGAGAAGGCCAAGCTGGAATTGCAGGCCCATACCGATCAGCAGCGGCTGCAATTCGAGCAGCAGAAGCACCAGCAGGACATGGAATTCTCACGCGAGAAGCACAACGCGGAGATGGCGATGAAAGCCCAGGATATGCGGGTTGAACACGCCATGGCGGTGCAGGACGCGCATTTGAAGCAGCAGAACACGGAAGCTGACATGCACATGCGCGGCATGGCGGATGAGCGGAAGTACGCCGATGCGGAGCGCGCGCGCCAGTTCGGAGCCGAGCGCGAGGATGCCAAGGCGGAACATGACGATGCGGCGCTGATGGAAGCCATTGAGGCGGTTCGGGCTGAAATCGCCGCGATGCGCGAACAGATCGGCTTGCCGATCCTGAACGCACTAAATGGCTCAGGTTCAACAGCCTTGCATGGCCGGGTGTGATGGGCATGGGCGTGCTGGCCTACCCAGGCGATAAGCCGGAGTGACGCTCCCCAATGGCTGAGCGGTTGTGCCGCGTCTGCAAGGGCTGGCACGATCTCTCCGAACCATGGCCGCGCGCCTGCGTCATCGTGGCGCCGGATCGACGGTCGCCGCTGGCGACGCCGATGGTGGTAGCGGACGGCATCGAGGTCCAATCGATGGTCGATGGCAAGGTGTACACGTCCAAGCGCACGTTGCGGCAATCGTACCGCGAGCATGGGATGATTGAGGTCGGCGACCAGAAGCAGACGCCGGAGCCCCGTCCGAAACCGGATCGCGCCGGCATCCGCCATTCGCTTCGGAAGGCCTTTTCGCAGGCCGGAATACCAGTCTAACCAGCAAGGATTACAGCATGTCTGACGCTGACGTGGCCTCAAACGCCGCGCCGGAAACGGTCGCGCCTGTCTCAACGACGCCGGAAACCTCGGCGGATACCGCTCCTGCATCGTCCAATCGCGAGGCACTGGAACGCCAGTTTGCCAGCCTGATGGGCGATGACGCCAAGCCGGAAGCGCCGCAAGGCCAGCTTCGCGACGAGGCGGGCAAGTTCAAGGCTGCGGATACGGGCAAGCCTGATGTTCAAGCCCCGGTTGAGGCAGCCAAGCCGGATGAGGCGGAAGCCGTCGAGACGGTTGATCCGTCGAAGATCATGATCACGCCCCCGGCCCGGTTCTCGCAAGCCGCTAAGGACGCATGGGGAACGACGCCTGAGATTGTTCGGACGGAGACGGAACGGGCAATCGGGGAACTGACGCGCGGTGTCGAGGCGTATCAGGCCCGGTGGGAGCCTCTGAGGCAATTCGACGAAATGGCCAAGGCTGGCGGGACGACGATCCACGATGCCCTTGGCAGATACGTCAACCTTGAAAATCTGCTTCGCGCCGATCCTGTCGCGGGCATTCTGGCGGTTTGCCAGAACATGAAGATTGATCCCGCGCGCATGGCGGAAGCCATGATGGCTCCGGAAGCCGGTCAGAGGCAGCGGGCAGCCGTCGAAGGCCAGCACGCGCGACAGCTTGAACAGAAGCTCGCGTATCTTGAAATCCAGGTTGATGAGCAGCGGGCGCAGCACCAGATCGCAGCGTTCTCCCAAGTCAATCCGCGCATGTCCGAGGATCACGTTCGCGCCGCCATGGCCGATATGCTCCGCACGGGCTACGCGACAGACATGCAGGACGCATACGACAAGGCTACGCGGATCGTTCCCGCTGCCCCGGATGTGTCGGCGCAGACTATCCCGGTTCGGCCTCAGACGCCGAAGTCGGCTCCCAAGCAAATCACCGGCAGCCCATCAGGCTCAAACCCTGCGACAAGGCCAATCGCCGGTTCCTCGCGTGAAGCCCTTCTCCGGGCGCGCGCGGCAGTCGGGCTTTCATAGCCCAGTCATCAAGGAACTGCCAAAATGGCATCCATTGTTTCCAATGAAAAGCTCACCGAGCTTTTTTCGCTGGCGCTGGAAGATCGTTCGCGCGGTTATGCTGACCTCGTGTCGAATTCCAACGTCATCCTGTCCGTCATGAAGAAGAAGGGCGGGTGGAACACGTTCTCCGGCCCGTCCATTCGTGAACGGCTCCTCTACAACGAGAGCGGCACCTATGTCCGGTACTCCGGCTATGAGACGCTGAACCCGCGTCCTGCCGATCTGTTCGCCGATGCCGAATACACGCCGAAGATGGCGGCGGTTTCGATCACGCTTTCCAGCGAGGAAATCCTCAAGAACAGCGGATCGAACCAGCTTCTCGACGTGATGGAAGCGCACATGGATGCGGGCGAAACCGAACTGGTTGACCGCTTCACCGAGGATTTGCACTCGGATGGATCGGCAACCAATCAGGTCGGTGGCCTTCAGCTTGCGGTTCCGACCGTCAACACCAGCGGCACGTATGGCGGCATCGACCGCGCAACCGTGACCAACTGGCGTACCGGCTCCTATACCGCAACCGGCGTCGTCGGTGGCGTCCTGTCGGCATCGAACATTCACAAGGCCTTCACCAGCGTGCTGATCAGCCACACGCGCGGCAAGACCGGACCGAATGTTATCGCTGTCGATGCGACGATCTACCAGATTTTCTCGGATGCGCTGATCAATATCCAGCGCGTGCAGTCCGAGAAGGACGAGGCCACGCTCGGTTTCCCGTCGCTGGCCTATGCCGGCGCAGGGTACAACCTCAGCGTCGTGCTTGAAGGCGGCATCGGATCGGCCATGCCGTCCGGGACGGCCTATTTCCTTCGCGTCGGCAAGGACGGGATGAACTTCCGCTACCATCCCGAACGCAACTTCTCGTCGTTCGGCGGGAAACAGCGTCCGGTCAACCAGGATGCCATCGTGCAGCACGTCGGTTTCATGGGCAATCTGACCATGGCCAACCCGCTGCATCAGGCGAAGCTGCGCAACGTGTAAGGAGGCTGATTATGGCCGTTTCCCGCAATGTTTCTCCCACTCTCGGGATTGATCACTCGGTCGTCTACGCTTCGACGGACGCGCTTCCTGTCCCGCTCGGGACGGTGACGCGCGCCGCGAATGGTCGCCGGTACATTCTGGCAGCCGCGTCCGGCACCATCGCCAATGACACGGCGGTTGTTCTGACCGAACCGGCGATGACCGTCGCGGCGGGCGCAGGATCGTGGACGACGCGCTCAGGCGCTCTCGTGTCCGGTCAGCGCGCGTGGGTCGAAAGCAACGCAATCTGACCAATCGACCCGGCGCTTCGGTGCCGGGTCTTTCCCTTTTTCTCTCTCCCGGAGCATCCGCGATGGCCTCAAACGCACGCGCCCGCTTTTTCAACGAACCCGTTCTGAATGAGGAACGGACCAAGGCCGAAGGGCGTCCGATCTACGACGATACGGAAATGGTCGAATTGCTCATTCCCGGCGACCGGCTGAGCCGTGGCGTCTATCTGGCGCATGAGCCGAGCATCTACGACAAGGAAGCGCGGCAATACATCACGCGCGCACAGCTCTATGACGATGCCTATCGCGCGTTCAAGCGTGGCGAGGCTCGTGCGGTATCCGGCACGCCTCTGGAGATGTGGCCTATTCTCACGCGCGCTCGTGTGATGGAACTGAAGGCCGCGAACGTGCTTTCGGTGGAAGAACTTGCCGGCGCATCCGACAGCATCTTGCAGCGCCTTGGCATGGGTGCTCGCGAGGAACGCGAGAAAGCCCGCGCATGGATCGAGGCGGCGAAGGGATCGGCGGAAACGCAGGCTCAGGCGGCGCGGATCGCCCAGCTTGAGGACATGGTGCAGAAGCTGCTTGCGGCGAACACGGCCCCGGCTCCTGTCGAAGCGCCGGCTGATCCTGTCGAGAAGTCGATTGCGGAATGCAGCGATGATGAGCTGAAGGCGTTCATCAAGGATCGCAAGGGTTCGGCCCCGCGTGGCACGCCGTCCCGCGACACGCTCGAGCGGCTTGCGGCTGAAGCGGCGGAAGCGGCCTGATGACCGTCCTTGCCGCCTGCAAGACCGCTGCGCTTCGCCTGACGCGGACGGAATATGCGTCCGTGTTCACGGCCCCGGACACGTTCGCACGCGAGCTGGTTGATCTTGCGAACGATGTCGCGGCGGGGATCGTCAAGGCGAACGAATGGCAGGCGTTGCGCACGGAAGGCGGCGTAACCGGCGATGGCGTGTCAACGTCCTTTGCCGTTCCCGCCGATCTTGATCGCATGATCACGGACGGCAAGCTGACGCTTTCGGACGGGACGCAGTATGCGCGATCCTATAGCCCGGATGACTGGACGCGGGATCGCGTGACGGGCGGCGCGTATGGATGGTTCTACAACGGCAACGCCGTGCAGATCGATCCGGCCATGGCGTTCGGTGCCGTTGCGCGGTTCTGGTATGTTTCGAAGAACTTCGCAAACAACAAGACGGCCGCGCTGTTCACGGCGGATAGCGATACGTTCTTTTTGCCGGATCGGCTGCTGGCGCTTGGCATCATCTGGCAATGGCGGGCGCTGAAGCGGCTTGAATATGCCGAGGATATGGCGAATTACGAAGTTGCCCTGTCGCAGGCGATTGCGGGCGATGGTCCGCGCAATATCCTGCGCGTCGGGCGGCCGCCTTCGCTGAATGCTCCGATTACCATTGGCGGTACATCGGGCAGCAGCGGGCTTCCCGGCTACGTTGACGGCGGCATCTACTGATGATGCGCCGCCCTGCTGCGAAACGGTCAAAACCGAGGTCAGCGCAGCACAAGGCATTTCCTGCGCCAACAAAAGGATGGATTGCCAACGAGAACCTTGCCGTTTCGACGCCTCTTGGCGCGTCCGTCATGGATAACTGGTTTCCGATGGCGACAACCGTTCGCATCCGGCGCGGGTCGGCAAAATGGGCGGTGATCGACGGGCTTCCTGATGTGCGGTCGCTGTTCACGTACCGGGAAGGGACGATTGAACAGGTGTTCGCCGCGACGGATACGGACATCTACGACGCGACATCGCCAGCGCCGGGCGATCCTCCGTCTGTCGGGCTTGCCCATCGCGTCATGGCGGGGATGACGAACGGGCGGTGGATTTCCGTTCAATTCCAGACATCGGGCGGGACGTTCCTCCGGCTTGTCAACGGGGCTGACGTGCCGCTGGTGTATGACGGTTCGTCGTTTCTCACGACGCCTGCGATCACGGGTGCCACGCCGGAAAGCCTCAATTTCGTATGGCAGCACAAGAACCGGCTCTGGTTCATCGAAAAGAACTCGCTGAACGCATGGTATCTGCCGGTTGACAGTATCGGCGGCGCGGCGGTCAAGTTCCCGCTCGGTGGCGTGTTCGTCCTTGGCGGGCGGCTGATCGCGGGTGCAACATGGTCGCTCGATGACGGCGGCGGGTTGTCGGCATCGTGTGCGTTCTTCACCTCGGAAGGCGAGGTTGCGATCTACAGCGGAAGCAACCCGGCTGACGCGGCGGATTGGCAGTTGAAGGGCGTTTATCGCATGGGCAAGCCGCTTGGCCCGGAAGCCATGATGCGCGCGGGCGGCGATCTCGTGATTGCAACGGATATCGGGTTCATTCCGCTCTCGCAGTGCCTTTCCCGCGATGTTGCGGCGCTGGCACCGATTGCGGTGTCATATCCCATCGAAAAGGCCTGGAATGACGCCGTTGCGCGCCGGGCATCGGACGGGAATTGGGTTGTCGAGGTCTGGCCAACCGAGCAAATGGCGCTTGTCTGTCCCCCGGTTGTCGCCGGCGTCGATAACGAGGTGTTCGCGGTCAATCTGCGAACCGGGGCATGGGCGCGGTTCACCGGCTTTGACGTGCTTTGCATGGTGCAATTCGCGAATGTCGTCATGTACGGCGGCTCTGACGGGCGGATCGTGCAGATCGAAACGACAGGGCAGGACGAAGGCGAACCGTATACGGGAACGCTTGTCCCGCTGTTCGACGGGATGAAAACGCCTGCTTCTCCGAAAGTTCCGGTACAGGCGCGGGCAACGCTGCTTTCCTACTGGACGCCGGGCGAAAACGTGTCCGTCGCGTTCGATTACGTCATGAGCATTCCGCCTGTTCCGAACCCGACTGTTACGCCTGCCAATTCGGTATGGGGAACATCGATCTGGGGATCGGGCATATGGGATGTGTCGTTGACCAAGCAGACGTTCGCGCAATGGCGGTCTGTTGGGGGACAAGGCTATGCGCTTGCCCCTGTCGTTCAGGTATCGAGCGGGAACGCGCAGCCGCTCGACGCTGAACTTGTGCAGATCGACGTTGTGCTTGAGGTCGGCGACATCGTTTCGTGATCGTCACGGACGGGCGCGTTGCGGCTTTCGTGGCTGGCAAATGCGGGATTTCGGCATTCTACCCGCCGTTTACGTGCCTTGGCGTCGAGCGAAACGGGCAGATCGTCGCTGGCGTCGTGTTCAACTGCTTCCAGTTCGGGCGGGATATTTCGGCGACGGTCGCGGGTGAGCCTGGGGCGTTCGGGCTGATGTTCGCGCGGGAAGTCGGTCGCTACGTGTTCGAGCGCCTTGGGTGCGCGCGGATCAGCATCACGACGGAACAGCCGGCCGTCATCGCCCTTGCCGGGCGGCTCGGGGCAAAGATCGAAGGCGCAAAGCGGGATTTGTTCGGCGATGGGCGCGATGGCGTTCTTCTCGGCATTTGCAAGCAAGATTGGAAATTCCGATGAATTCACCTGATCCTCCGGCTGCGCCCGATCCGAAAGTCACGGCGCAGGCGCAATCGGCGTCGAACGTGGCCACGGCGGTTGCGAACCAGTCGCTGAATTCGGTCAACCAGTACACGCCGGAAGGCTCGGTTGTGTACAACAAGATCGGATCGCAGCAGCTTTCGGACGGGTTCGGCGGCACGATTGACGCGCCCGTCTGGGAAAGCCGTCAGACGTATTCTCCGACGCAGCAGGCGATCTACGACACAAACAACCAGACGAAGCAGAACATCGCGACGATTGGACGGGACCAGTCTGCCCGGATCGGCGATTTGCTCGGAACGCCGGTCAGCATCTCGAATGAGGCGACGGAAGCGCGGTTGTTCGATCTCGGCCGCAAGCGGCTTGATCCGCAGTTCCAGCGCGACGAGGAGACGTTGCGGACGCGACTTGCCAATTCCGGCATCCGGCAGGGTTCGGCCGCATGGGATGCCGAATTCGGGCGGTTCGGTGAGAGCAAGAACGACGCCTACAACCAACTTTTGCTGAGCGGGCGCGGGCAGGCTGTGCAGGAGGCTCTTGCCGAGCGCAATCAGCCAATCAACGAGATTTCCGCGCTGTTGTCCGGCTCGCAGGTTTCACAGCCCAATTTCATGAACACGCCGCAAGGGCAGGTTGCGGGCGTCGATTACGCTGGCATGGTCAAGGACAAGTACAACGCTGACATGGCGGCGTACAATCAGCAGCAGTCCAGCCGGAATGCCATGATGGGCGGGTTGTTCGGGCTTGCGGCGGCTCCGTTCCAGATGTTCCGTTTCTCGGATCGCCGGGTGAAGCGTGACATTCGCCCTGACGGCATGATCGGGCGGGCGAAGGCGTACACATACGTGATCTTCGGCAAGCGCGAGCGCGGTGTCATGGCGGATGAGGTCGCGCACATTCCGGGCGCGGTCGTGACCGGCGCATTCGGCCTCAGGATGGTCAACTATGATCTTGTGGAGGCTGCGTGATGGCCGCTTCTCTTGCGCCTTTCGTGTGGGGATCGGGCGGTGAAGCCCTGTCGATGGACGAGAACAAGCGCCGCCGGCTGCTGGCGGAAGCACTGATCGCGAAGGGCGTTGACACGTCGCCGATCCAGCATCCGTTGCAGGGGTTTGCCCGCATTGCTCAGGCCTTGGCGGGCAATATCGCGCTTGGCAGGATCGATGCCGAGGAAGCGGCGGCGAGCAAGAAAGCCGGCGAAAACTTCAACGAAGGCATTAACAGCGTCTTCGGGGTTTCGCCGGCCACCACCGCGCCGAGCGCTACGCCTGCGCCGGTCAAAACTTCCTCGCTGCCAACGTTCGCGGGCGCGGGGAGCGACGCGGGCCGCGCGGCGAATTGGACGGGCAATGCCGACCGCGTGCAACCGGAATTGATCCAGGCGTTGCAGGCGGGCGCGAGCGCACTTCCCGATGGCTACAGCATCCGCATGAAGTCGGGCTTCCGGCCGGGCGACCCTCGCTTTCACGGCGAGGGCATGGCGGCGGACGTGTCGATCATCGATCCGAGCGGTAAGGCTCTGGCGGATTATCAGGACCCCACGCATTTCGGCATCTACCAGAACTATGCGCATTCCGTCCGCGCCTCGAACCCGAACATGCCGATGCGCTGGGGCGGTTACTTCTCGGGCGGCAAGGGCAAGTACGGCGCGCTCGACCTGATGCACTTCGACACGGCCGGGAATGTCGGCACGGCGGGCGGGAACTGGGAAACCGGCCTGTCGCCGCAGCAGGCGAAGATTTGGGGGTTGCAGCCCGGCATTCATCCGGCCCCGCAGGGCTGGCGCGGCGCATCGACGGTGCAGCAGAACCCGCAGGACGCAACCACGCCGCCGGTGCAGATGGCTCGCCTTGGTATGTCGGATGCGCCTTTGCCGCCCGTGCGGCCGCCCGAGTTTGGCGGATCGGGCGCGTTCCTCGTAGGCCAACAGCAGCAGCGGAACGCGGCCAGCTCTGGCGTGCCGTCCCAAGCCCCACAGATGGCGCAGGCGACGGTTCCCGCTGCGCCCGCCCCTGCGACCGCACCCAATCCGCTTGCCCGCGTGGCGCCTCTGGTGAAGGCACTGCAATCGCCATATCTGTCGGCTGGACAGCGCGCAGTCGGACAGGCGGTGCTCGCGCGCGTCCTGTCTCAGGAGCAGAAAACACCGGCACAGATCGAAAAGGAGAACATCGATCTTCAGAAGGCGCGGCTTGACCTTGTGAAATCGCGCCGGGACGTGTCCGGGCCGGGGTACGATCTCGACGTTGAAAGCAAGCGGCTCGCCAATGCCAAGGCGCAGAAGGACATCGCATCGGAGTCCATTCAGGAAGGGTACGATGAGCAGGGCAGGCCGGTAAAAGGCTATTTCCGGAACGGGCAATTCGTGCAGATCGGCGGTGCGAAGGATACGCGTTCGACCGAAAAGCAGAATTACGACGAATATGTTTCGGATCAGAAGCAGCGTGGCCAGCCGGCACTGTCGTTTTTCGAGTGGGGGCAGCAGAACCGCAAGGCCAGCGCAACCAACCTTGGCGGCGGATCGGACAAGCAGATTTTCGACCATCTGGAAGAAAGCTACAAGGGCGCGTCGGCGGCTTCGACTGGCCTGGGCGCCATTCGTGAGGCGCGCACGGCGCTCAAGGGCGGCGGCGTGTTCGGCGCGGGCGCGGATGCCCGTCTGTTCTTGAGGAAGATCGCAAAGGAGGTGTTCGGGAACGACGACGAAAAGATCGTCAACACAGAAACGTTCCGGGCCGCGATTGCACCGCAGATCGCCGCGATGATGAAGGCGACGGTCGGGTCTACGCAGATTTCGAACGCGGATCGCGAGTTTGCGGCACAGGCGGCAGGCGGCGCGATCTCGCTCGACGAGAAATCGATTGATCGGCTGCTTGGCGTCATGGACCGCGCCGGCAGGATTGTGATCGACCGGCACCGGGGCAAGGTTGACCGCGTATATCCGGAAGGCAAGTCGTTTGATCGGGAACGGGCCTTGTTCGGCATCGACATGCCGGAACCGGCCCCGGCCCCGGCTCCCGCTCCCGGCAAACCGCTTCGATACAACCCCAACACGGGGGATTTTGAATGAGCGATATCGAGGTCATCGGCCCGGACGGCGCAACGCTGCTTTTCCCGGCTGGAACGGCGCGGGAAACGATCCGTTCGGCCATGGCGAAGCGGTATGGAGCGCCAAAGGCCGGAAACCCGCCTCCTCCGGGCGCGGTCATCCATCATGGCGACGGTCGGACAACGGTTGAAGGCCGTCCCGATCTCACGATTGACCGCTCCAAGGTCGCAGGGACCGAGCGCGAAGGCATCATGCTCGAAGCGCAGCGCAGGCGCGCGGAAGGCGGCGAAGGCGGGCTTGCGCAACGGCTGATGCCGTTCGGGCAGGGGCTTTCATTCAACATGCTGGACGAGGCGGCTTCCGCTCTTTCCGCTCCGGTCAACGCTTCCCGATCCGGCAACACCATGGCGGATGAATATGCCGTTGCGCAGGAGCAGCAACAGCAGATGCTTGACGCGGAACGGGCGGCGCGTCCGAAAACCGCAATCGCGGGCGAAATCGCGGGCAATGTGGCAACCGGCGTCGGATTGATGAATGCCGGGTTGTCAGCCGGAATGCGTGCCGCCAATGCCGGGCGCGGGCTTGGTATGACGGCTCTTGGTTCTGCCGTGGACGGTGCCGCCATGGGCGGGCTTGCCGGGTTCGGTGCGACCAAGGGCGATGAGGAACGCCGGTGGGAAGGCGCGAAGGGCGCTGGCGTCGGGGTCGCGGCGGGGGTTCTTGCGCCTTTGGTGATGGCAGGCGGCGGCCGTATCATGTCGCCGCTGGTCAACAATATCAGCGCGAGGTTCGATCCGGCGCGCCATGCGGCTGCGGCCCTGCTTGAGCGCATGCGTTCCGCCGGGCTTTCGCCTGACGACATTGCAGATCAGTTGCGCCGGGCAGCGTCCGATGGGCAGGGCATGTTCACCGTTGCCGATGCCATGGGCAATGCGGGCGGGCGGGCGCTGGCAACCGTGGCGCGGTCGCCGAACGATGCGCGGCAGGCGGTTGTTGATGCGCTCATGCAGCGCCAGGCCGGGCAGGGGCGGCGCATTGCCGGATATCTTGCGGAAGGGTTCGATGCGGCTGACACGGCGGCACAGCGCACGGCGGCTTTGACGGATGCCCGACGCGCTGCCGGAAACGCCAACTATGGCGCGGCACGCGATGCGGCTGGGGCGGTTGATCCGACTGCGGCAATCGCGGCCATCGATGATGTTGTGCGGCCCGGCGTCACGCCGATGATCGGGACAGGCGCAACGGACAACAGCGTTTACAACCTCATGTCGCGGGCGCGATCCTACCTCACGAACGGGCGCGCAGTGGTGCAGGATTTCGACCGCGCCTTGCTGGCAAAGCAGGAAATGGATGCGATCATTGAACAAGGCGGCACGGCGGCGGCGCTTCTGCGGCCCGCTCGCAATGCCCTTGACGATGCCCTTGCGGCGGCAAGCGGTCCATACGCGCAGGCTCGGGACGCCTACCGGCAAGGGTCAAAGGCTATCGAAGCCGTCGAGACAGGCCAGAACGCGGCCATGCGTGGGCGAACCGAGGACACGACGCGGGCTTTCGCGGCCATGACGCCGGATGAGCAGGCCGCATTTCGTGCCGGTTATGCCGATCCGCTCATTGCCGATGCGCAAAAGGCGGCAACCGGCGTCAACAAGGCCCGTCCGCTGATCAATGACGCGACGGCGATCGAATTCCCGGCCTTTGCCGCTCAGGGCCGGTCGCAGCAGATGCAGGACCGGCTTGCGCGCGAACAGCGCATGTTCGAGACGACGACAGCGGCAACGGGCGGATCGCGGACGGCGGACAATCTCGCTGACATGGCGGATAAGTCCGTTGTTGATCCGGGGGTTATCCGCGCACTTCTCCGGGGCGATATCGGCGGCGCGCTGGTTCAATCCGGGGGCAAGGTCGGCAACTGGGTTTCCGGCATGTCGCCTGCCGTGCTCGAACACATGGGACGCGGCCTCATGTCGCGTGATCCGGGTGCAACTGCGGCGCTTCTGGCACGGGCTGCGGAACGCGAGCAAATGACGAAATCGGCAAAGCAGGCGCTGATCAACGTCCTACTCGCCGGAAGTGTCCCGGCGTCTGTCCGGTGATTTCATCCACTCGGGAACGCGGTTCCCGGTCATGTTCATGACGTAGGCGGTAATCAATCCGCCCGTCAGAATGCCCAGGCTGACATGGGGCCAATCGATGCCCGGCCCGCTGATAAGATAGCCTCCCCACATGAAGGCGAGGAAAGCAAAGACCATCAGCCCGTATTTCGGGTGCCGGTCGAAGTGCCATTCGTTCGGGTCGTGATCGATCTGTTTCATCCCTGAAGCCTAACACCACGCCAAGCCTTTGCAAGCCGTCCCTCACCGGGGCGGCTTTTTCATTGGAGCCGACATGCCAAGAGACGTTTCAGGGCGATACACGCTCCCTTCCGGCTATCGAGCCGAGGACGGGACAACCATCTTCGCCACTCAGCACAACACGCCGCTGGAAGACCTTGCGGACAGCATGACCGGATCGCTTGCCCGATCCGGCGTCGGCGGCATGTCGGCTGCGCTCAACATGAACACCAACAAGATCACGTCGCTGGCCACGGGGACGGACGCAACCGATGCGATCACGAAAGCCCAGCTTGACGCGCTGGCGGCATCGATTGCGGCGCAGCTTGTTCCGACAGGCGTTGTCAACTTCACCACGGCGGCAGCGGCCCCGACAGGATGGCTGATTGCCAACGGCGCGGCGGTGTCACGGACAACCTATGCGGCCCTGTATGCGGTCATCGGCACAACCTATGGCGTAGGCGACGGGTCAACCACGTTCAATCTTCCCGATCTGCGCGGCGAATTCCTGCGCGGCCTTGATATGGGGCGCGGCATCGATACGTCCCGCGTTCTCGGATCGGCGCAAAGCCATGCCTTCGCCGCGCACAACCATACGGCACAGGTCAACGATCCGGGGCATCAGCATGTTGTCCCGTCCTTCACCTCGGACGGCGTCAACGGTGCAGGGACGGGCGCTGCACTGACGCAAACAACCATTCTGAGCAGTTCGGCGACAACGGGCGTGACCGTCGCCATCGGGCAGACCGGCGCCACGGAAACCCGCCCGCGCAACCTCGCACTGACGCCGATCATCAAGCACTGACGGACACGCCATGACCGATCTTACCACGCCTCCGCTATCCATGCGGTTTCTGATCCGTCGCCGCGTGACGGGCGATGCCGGACCGCCCGATGATCTCCTTGGCGGTGAACTCGCGCACAACGAGCCGGAAGGCGTGCTGTACGCCGGGTTCGGTGACGATGGCACCGGACAGGCCGTGTCAGCGGTTGCCATTGCCGGCGTGACGATGGTCAACGACACCATCGACGCGGCGATTGAGCCGATCAACACCAGCATCGCCACGCTTGAAAGCGACGTTGCGGCGCTTGAAGATGGCTCCGGGTTGCCGCTCGCATCGCAGGATGAAGCGGAAGACGGGGATGCCGTCAACAAGGTGATGACGCCGGAGCGCGTCAAGCAATCCATCGCCGTCGAGTTGCCGATCACAACTGCCGATCTTCCCGATAGCACGGACAAGCGATACGTCACGGACGCGCAGCTTTCGTCCATTTCGGGCGGATCGTTCAACGGCGGGTACACCTACCAGACGAAGGCGCTGATCGACGCGGACACCGGCCCGGCGATCAATTCCATGGGTTATGTGGTTGCGGACGCAACGGCTGCGTACAACGGCACGTACCAGAAAACCGCAGCGGCGGGCGTTGCCGGATGGACGAAGATCGGCGAATTGCCATGGGCAACGTCCGTCCTGTCGTTTCAGGATCCGGTTATCTTCGACATCGAGGGGCTTGTTACCGGCTCGCCTGTCGTGTTCGTGCCGCGTCAGCGGTACTACTGGAACGGATCATCGGGCGCGCTGGCGACGAACGGCACGGAAAGCGCCACCATTGCCGGCTATGTCGAGATTTCCGTCAGCGCCACGACGCAGACGATCATCTACTTCGACGCGAGCGATGCGGTCACGCCATACAAGAGCGCCGTCTATCCATCCGGGATGCCATCGGACAGCGGCGGGCGGTACAAGATCATTGCAGTTATCTGGTCGCGCCATATCCATTGCCCGTTCAATTTCGACACGACGGACAATTGGAACGATGGCCGGTTGCTGTTTCGCACGCCTCCGGTCGTGGACGGGACGAAGCTCTATATCCCGTCGTTCTATCGCTGGTTTCCGAACACAAGCACCAGCCTCACGCTCATGTCGCCGTCCGATGGATCGAACTATTGGGCGCTGGATATCTCCACCAGCACGACAGAGGAACGCCGGCACTACTTTGACCTGACGGCGGCGCTTGCCGGGGCAACGCCGGTCAAGACGGCGATTGGAACGGCTGTCCCGCGCATGGGCGGCGGGCGCATTCACCTCATTGCCACGTCGATGAACGGGCGCGTTACGCCGCGCAACGGCTACCAGATCGCAGGCGGCGGCAATGGCGGGGTGCTCGATAACGGCTACGATTTCGCGCTCGGGAACGATCCTGACATCACTCCGTATTTCTTCACCGGCACCACGGCGACCACGATCACGGATGCCAGCCTGACCGCGCTTGGCTTCACGCGCGGTTTCGAGGCGACCGGGACAAATCGCCCGTATGCGGGTGCGGCGATGAAGAACCCGCGCCTCGGGTACTACTTTTTCGGGCGCGCGTATTACTCGTCAACCGTCGATGACACGTTCGCAACGGCGCGCGTGTATCTGAGGCGCGGAACGACAGTCATCGCCAGCGGCACGTTCAACATGACGCTGGAACAGAAGCTTTCGGCGCGGGCGCGCATCTACTCGGTTTCCGGGCAAATTCCGACAACCGGCGACATTCCCGACAACTACATCATCGGAATGGAAAACGCTGCCGGATCGGTGACGAATGTATGCGGTATCCAGTTTGCCGTTTCTCCTGAGCCGGCGCAGTGGATCGCGCGCGGTGATTACGCCACATCGACAAGCCCGGCTGCCGTTGTCGGCACCACAACGCCTACGGTGCTTGCCGAGGTTACGGCATCGTCTCTCCTGATGGGCAAGGACATATGGCTGACGGAAGGGCGTCCGATGCCCCTGTTCGTGCAGAATATGTTCTCCCAGCGCACGGAAGCCCAGACGGTTTCGGCCGTTCTGTCATCCTACGGGATCGGCGGCACGTATCCCCATGTCCGAACGGGCAACAGTGAAATCCTGCTCGATCCGGCATATCTGGGGACCACGGCCGATTTCTACGTTCGGCACCGGACAAGCCTTATTGATCGACGATATCGCCGGGCATTGAACGTTCACATTGCCCCGGCGATATCGTCCGGTTCGCCCAACATCCTGCTGATCGGCAACAGCCTGACCAATCGCGGCGCGGGCGCGTGGCTGGATACGCGGCTTGCCGCCCTCGGGTTTACGCCGACGTACACAGGATCAATCATTGGGCAGGGAACAGACGGCGGCGATCTGACCGGAACAAACGGTGAGGGTCGCGAAGGCTGGAAATTCGCGGATTTCACCTATGAGGATACAGCATTTACGCCGGTCGCGGTTGGCGGCGAAGCGGCCTATCTGGCGCTTTCCAAGGCGAACAAGCGGCTGGTCAATCCGTTCATCCGGGTAACGACAGGCGGCGACGATCCCGCGCATGTGTTCAACGGGTACATCTTCGATCTCGATTTCTACCTGACACGGTTCGGCTATGCCGATCCTGACGTTGTGCTGATCGAACTGGGAACGAACGACTTTGCGCAGGGATCGGCCTCGCAATCGCTGACGTGGGTGACGAACGGGCTTGCGGCCATGGTCGCATCCGTTCGGGCAACGCTGCCTTCCGCGCACATCGGCTTGATCGTCCACAACATGCCGCGTTCGTCCAACGGAGATGCCGAATGGACCGAGCGATACGCTGGCATCAAGGAGCATGTCCGGTACGTCGCGGCGGCGGCGGATAGCAATCTGCACATCATCCCGGCATGGCAGCACATGAGTTCCGAATTCGGCTGGGGTGACACGCTGGTTTCAACCGACACCAGCACCGGGACCGAAACCCGCGACTGGTCCGATCAAATCCACTTCCTTGAACCTCAACGCCGCGTTGTCGCCGAGCTGACGGCATCGTGGGTTGCCGCGCGTCTCAACGGCCTCTGATCAGAAGGATTTTCCCATGGCATCGACTGCGTACAGCCTCACCACGGCTGATTGGACGAACTGCGGTGCAGCGGATGATTGCACCGTGCAGGTTGTCGGGGACGGAACGGTTGCGTTCACAACCGCTTCCAGCGCGCCATCGGCGGGCACGGCAACCGGGCTTGTGCTTTCGTCGAACAAGGGCGATGCGCGAAATGCGACCGTGGTTCGCGCCGGCAAGACGCTGTATGCGCGGGCGCTTGTCGGGACGGCTTCTGTCGTCGTGGAGCGGTAATCATGCCGATCCGGCTGGGCGGCATGGACCGCCGCATGGACGGCATGGTTGTCGGGGGGCAGGGGTACGATCCGGCCACTGTCGCACTGCTGGCGCGTATGACGGGCGTTGACGCCACGCGGGCGACGCTGATCGACGCCTGCATCGTCGCGCTCAAGACCGGCGGCGTGTGGGACAAGCTCGACGTTTTGCAGGTCCACGCCTGCAACGCGGAAGCGAACGCGCTGCTGAACTGGAAGGGTACCAGCTACAGCGCGACGAACAACGGCGCGACGTTCACGGCGGATCGCGGCGTTGCCGGCGATGCCGTCTCGACATGGCTGGATACCGGGTTCAATCCGACAGGATCGGGGCGGCTCTATGCGCTCAACTCCGCGCATGTCTCGATGTGGATCGAGACGGACGGCGCAGGGGCGAACGGCCATGGCGCGGCGACAACCGCCTATGTCCGCCACGCAGCGAGCAACATCACCGGTCGCATCAACGACGCGACGACATCGACGTTTGGCGTAACGCCAGCAGCGACCGGCCTGATGTCCCTGATCCGGCGCGGCGCGTCCGACAAGCGGGCGTTTCACAACGGCGCGCAGATCGGATCGACGCTGACGACGGCATCGACAGGCATTCCGAATGCGACGATGGGCATCGGCCGTTGGAACGCGAATGCGACCTACACCGATGACCGGATCGCGCTCTATGCGGCGGGTGAGCAACTGTCCGACGCGGGAATCCTCGCCTTCTATGACGCGGCGCGGGCCTACATGACCGGCGTGGGGGTGGCATGAGGGCGGCAGTTCTGGCCCTTATGGCCATTATGGCCCTTTCTTCCGCGCTGGCGCATTCTTGGTACGAGCGGGAATGCTGCTCCGGGAACGACTGCGCGCCGATCCCCGATCATGCAGTGCGCGCCGTCCGGGGTGGCTACGCGGTGCTGATCCGGCCCGGCGAGCATCCGCTTGTCAAGGATGCCCCGGTTTCCGGGTTCATCGCCTATGCCGATGCGCGGCAATCGCAGGACGGCCAGCCGCACGCCTGCATCGTCGCGGGGAAGATCAAGTGCCTCTACGAACGCCAAGGGGGCGTGTGATGCGCGACCCAATCACTGAAACCCGCGATACTGCGGGCGCTCTGCCGGGAGATACCGGCAACCAAGGAGTCTACCATGGATATCGAAATCGCAAAGACCGATGGCGGCAAAGCTGTCGTGATGGATTACACGCCGATCAGCGACGACGCCAAGGGAGCGATGCGCGCGGCAAAGGAGCTTGCCGCTGCGTACTTCAACAAAATCGTCGAGTGCGAACAACGCTTCGGCAGGCACCGGGATTTCTCCATCGCCAAGACGAAGGTGCAGGAAGCGAGTATGTGGCTGACGCGCGGCCTCGCAAACCCGGAGTAACTGGGCGGTGTTTGTCTGCGGGATGCGCAAAGGCTTCCCGCAGATTTCCGAAAGGGGGCGTGTGATGCGCGACACCTATGACAGCGCCCTGCGCCGCATCCTGATCCACGAGGGCGGCTATGCCGATCACCCCGCCGACCCCGGTGGCGCGACGATGCGCGGGGTGACGCAGCGTGTGTACGACGGATGGCGCGCCGGCGCCGGCATGGCCCGCCGGCCTGTGCGCCAGATCGAGGCCGGCGAGGTGCAGGCGATCTACCGGCAGCTCTATGCCGACAAGATCGCCTACGACGCCCTGCCCGCCGGCGTCGACGCCGTGATGCTCGACGCGGCGGTGCATTCAGGCCCGGCGCAGGCCGCGAAGTGGCTCCAGCGCACAATCGGCGTCACGGTCGACGGCAACATCGGCCCGGCCACCGTCGCGGCCGCCGCAGCGGCGGGCGACCCGCGCGCGCTCGTCCGCGCCATCATGGAGCGCCGCCGCGCATTCCTGCGGGCGCTCGGCACCTTCAACACCTTCGGCGAGGGCTGGCTGCGCCGCGTCGCCGACATCGAGGCGTTCGCAATGTCTCTCATCAGCGGTGCCGCGCGCCCGGCCGATCCACTGCCGCAGCCGACCGGCCGCGCGACGATGGCCGATGCCGCGCCGCGCCCCTCGAAAAAGATCGGCGACGCGGCGAGCGGTGCC
>ERZ724505.339-NODE-339-length-31313-cov-6.483300_pt1 | contig 31313 bp, 37 predicted proteins | sample MGYA00376038_ERZ724505 | MGnify/ENA primary metagenome ERZ724505 (study PRJEB28724, sample SAMN07190884) | wastewater metagenome | isolation source: effluent of sewage treatment plant in Hong Hong | place: Hong Kong | collected 2016-03-17 ...
AGTGAAACAGGTTCTTTTGAAGAAGTTTTAAATGAATAAACAAGAAACCATGCTAGACAGTATGGGTAAATTCAGAACTCAGTCTCTATTCCTGGAACTAGGATATGGGACTGAGGCTCTTTTTACACTTAAAGATCAAGATCACGAACATGATGGAAAAATCTATCCATCTATGAAACGTCTATATCTTGAGTTTGAAGACCCTACTGAATATGAATTTGCTAATACAGTTCTTCTGAATTGGAAACATTGGCAACGTATGTGTGAGAATAAGGTTATTCGTAAACACATAGATGAATGGCGAGAAGAGTTGGAGGTAAAACTTCGCTCACAAGCTATTCGAGACGCTATCCAGGAAGCCAAGAAAGGCCACTTCCAGGCTGCTAAATGGGTAGCAGATAGGGGATGGTCAACTAGAGGTGCTGGACGTCCTACAAAGGCTGAAATTGAACACGAGAAAAGAGTTCAATCTAAGATTACAAATGAATATGATGCAGACGTTGTTCGTCTGTTTGCTAACCAAGGGAAATAATATGGCTACACTATTAGGCGGAATGTCTGGCAAAGCTGAAAAAGCATTGCGTGGGCGTAAAGAGCAATTGGACGATCAAGAAGCTAAAGCTCTTAATACAACTTACGACGAAAAGAAAAACAAAGACGCTGCTGAAGGAAAGACGCGCCTGACAACTGACGATAAGAAGTATAAATAAATGATTAAAGAAGAAGAACAGTGGCTCATAGACGCACAGACTAAACTAGACAAAATGCCTGAAGAGGCAAAGCAGATTAGAGAAACTGCTATGAGCGACCTCTTCTTTTTTGCTCGTTTAGTCAACCCTGGTTATATGTATGGTGAAATCCATAAGACAATCTTCAAATGGATGGAAGAATACACTCTATATGGCCAAGGAGCAACTAATGTAACTAATAAGCTCATCATGCTTCCTCGTGCCCATTTGAAGAGCCATATGGTGGCTACATGGGCTGCTTGGATTATTACTCGTCATCCTGAAGTAACTATTCTTTACGTCTCTGCTACTTCAGGGCTGGCTGAAACACAGCTTTTCGCTATTAAGAATATTCTAGAGAGTACAGTTTATCAGAGATATTTTCCAGAATATATTCATCCACAAGAGGGTAAACGAGAGAAGTGGAGTCAAACAGCAATTTCTATTGACCATCCTAAACGAAGAAGGGAAGGTATTAGAGATGCTACTATTTCTACAGCAGGATTAACAACTAACACTACTGGATGGCACGCTGACATTCTAATCCCTGATGACTTAGTTGTTCCTGAGAACGCATATACAGAAGATGGTCGAGAGAGCGTTTCTAAGAAAGCCTCTCAGTTTACCTCTATTCTTAATGCTGGTGGCTTTACAATGGCATGTGGAACACGTTACCACCCTTCTGATATTTATGCAGACTGGAAGAAACAAGAATTTGATATTTACGACGAACAAGATAATGTAATTGATCGTGTAAATGTGTGGGAGATTAAAGAATACGCTGTTGAACGAGATGGTGTATTTATTTGGCCTCGTGCTGTTAGACCTTCTGATAATAAAGCTTTCGGATTCAATAATCAAGTTCTATCTAAGATTCGTGCGCAGTATGAGGATAGAGTGCAGTTCTTCGCACAATACTATAACGATCCTAACGATACAGGAAGTAATAGAATTGATAGAAGCAAGTTCCAATACTACGACAAGAAATTTCTGAAACAAAGCGATGGACATTGGTATTACAAGAATAGAAAACTTAATGTATATGCTGCTATCGACTTTGCTTTTAGTTTAAACAAGAAGGCAGACTACACTGCAATCGTTGTTATTGGAGTGGATTCTGATGGTTTCTTTTACATCTTAGATATTGAAAGATTTAAGAGTGATAAGATTGGAGAATACTTTGATAAGATTGCTCATCTACATTCCAAGTGGGAGTTCAAGAAACTAAGAGCTGAAGTGACAGTTGCTCAAGCTGTTATTGTAAGAGACTTGAAGGATAAGCTTCGTCAGGAAGGGTTAAGTTTATCTATTGATGAACATCGTCCTACAAGGAATGAAGGCACTAAAGCTGAACGTATTGCAGCAGCTCTTGAACATAAGTACGATAATATGTCTGTATGGCACTTTAAAGGCGGTTATACGGACATTTTAGAAGAGGAATTGGTATTGGCAAGGCCACCCCACGACGACGTTAAAGACGCCCTTGCAAGTGCTGTAGAAATAGCTGTAAAGCCTAAAGCTAGTCGTGGAGAGCACACTTTCGATAATGTTATTCAATTCCATCCCAGATTTGGTGGAGTTAGGTTCTAAGGATAAAAATGGCAAATAAACCACTGATAATTAGTGAAGAGTTCAATCAAGATTCCAAAGCAGCATACATTGCTCATACATGGCATACGTACGATTCTCAAAGAGAGTCTAAGATTCGAGATTGGAAAGAGCTTCGTAATTACATTTTTGCAACAGACACTACTACTACAACTAATAGAACACTTCCTTGGAAGAATAGTACAACTCTTCCTAAGTTGTGTCAGATTAGAGACAACCTGCATTCCAACTATTTGTCGGCATTGTTTCCTAACGATGACTGGCTTAAATGGGAAGCATATAGCAAGAATGATGCTACTCAAGAAAAGACTAAAACAATTGAGGCATACATGTCCAACAAGGCTCGTCAGAGCCATTTTAGAACTGAAATGAGTAAGCTTTTGTATGACTACATTGATTATGGTAATGCATTTGCTACAGTAGATTTTGAGGCATCTTATGTCATTAATTCAAGAAATGAGAAGGTTCCTTCCTATATTGGACCTCGTGTACGACGTATTAGTCCTCTCGATATTGTTTTTAATCCTTTAGCTGCAAACTTCCTGAATAGCTTTAAGATTGTTCGTTCTATTAAGACTGTTGCTGAATTGGTTGCAATTTCTGAGAATGAGCCTGAAAATCTATTTCTAAAAGAGGCAATTGCTAAACGAAACAAAATGCTTTCTCGTATGGGAGCCTATAGTCGTGAAGATCATGCTAAAGCAGAAGGCTTCAATATTGATGGTTTTGGTAATTATTGGGAATATCTGCAAAGTGGATATGTAGAGCTGCTAGAGTTTTATGGAGATATTTACGATAGTCATACACAGACTATTGCAACTAATCGCGTAATTACGATTATTGATCGTATGTATACAATACGTGATGAACCCTCTCCAAACTGGCTAGGACACGCTCCAATCTACCATGTAGGGTGGCGTACACGTCCTGATAATTTATGGGCTATGGGTCCTCTAGAGAACCTCGTAGGTATGCAATATCGTATGGATCACCTTGAGAATCTGAAGGCTGATGCTATGGACTTAGCAGTCCTTCCTCCTCTGGTTATTAAAGGAGAGGTGGAACAGTTCCGTTATGGCCCTAACGAAGAAATCCATATTGATGAGAATGGAGATGTTCAAGAACTTGGACGTAACGCACAATGGGTTATCACTGCTGAAAATAACATTGATAAGCTAGAAATGCGTATGGAACAATATGCTGGCGCTCCTCGTGAAGCTATGGGTATTCGTTCTGCAGGGGAGAAAACTGCTTTTGAAGTTCAACAGCTACAGAATGCTGCTGGTCGTATTTTCCAAGAGAAGATTACTACATTCGAGATTGAACTGCTTGAGAGAGTTCTCAATGCTATGCTTGAAGTTGGTAAGCGTAACATGGATCGTAACGACTGGATTCGTGTCTTTGATGATGATCTGGGTGTTGTTCAATTCATGGAGATTACGAAAGAAGACATTACTGCTGCTGGCACTCTCCGTCCTATCGGAGCCAGACACTTTGCTGCTCAAGCCCAGCTTGTTCAGAATCTTACGCAGCTCTCTCAAACTCCTGTCTGGCAACAGGTTGCTCCTCACATGAGTTCGTTGCAAATGACTAAACTTGTAGAGGATGTTCTTGGTCTTGGTCGTTATCAGTTGTTCAGACCTAATGTTGCAGTTATGGAAGGACAAGAGACTCAACGTATCTCTAACCAAGCTACTGAAGACTTGATGATGGAGCAACAAGCTGGAGCAATGCAATGAAGACAGTTTGGACGAAGGGACTAAATGAACAGCAGAAAGAAGAAATTCGTGGAGCCTTTGTTGGCTCTGCGAACCTTCGTTCACGCTTAACGCATCTCTTGAACGAAAAAATTCAATCACGAAGGAAAGATTCTATAGGCGTTGATAAGTATGACTCGCCCGGATGGGCGTATTTACAAGCAGATACTGTTGGATACGAAAGAGCACTTAACGAAGTTATTTCATTAATTTCATCTGATTCTGTCGAAAAACAGTGAAATCTGGGGTATATACTTGTACATAAGTATAGTATAGTATAAGTTAGTATATTATATAATATGTACGAACGAAGTGAGTACGTTAACGGAGTTATATAAATACTAGAAATACTTAATAGCGAGTTTAGTTTAATGGTAAAATACTTTCCTTCCAAGTAAGTGTCATCAGTTCGATTCTGATAATTCGCTCCAATGAATTCTTTCCGTCTTAGCTCAGTTGGTAGAGCGCCACCTTTGTAACGTGGATGTCATCTGTTCGATTCAGATAGACGGAACCATAGATATATCCCAGTAGCTCAATTGGCAGAGCGCCGGTCTCCAAAACCGAAGGTTGTAGGTTCGATTCCTACCTGGGTTGCCAAATAATCAATTAATAGGAAACATCAAGTGCCAGACCAGGATACTTCGATTTTTAATCAAGGACAACCGCAGGCAACCCCTGCCAATCAGAACACCAATGGTGGTGTGCCCCCTGCTCAAAATAATGACGACCTCTCTACCCTGTTAGGCGCAATTAGGAATGAGCGTGGAGAGCAAAAATATCGTACAGTTCAAGATGCACTTAATGCACTGAAGCACTCGCAAGAATATATTCCCGAGCTATCACAAAAGTTGACACAGCAGGAACAAGAGTTAAAAGCAGCGCGTGAGGCAGCAGCTAAGGTAGCAGAACTGGAACGAGTCGTTCAGGCCCTGACTCAAGAGAAGCCCCAACCAGATACACCTTCTCAACAAGGACTTACAGAGGATCAGGTAGCTGAACTTGTTACTCGCACTCTTTCTAAGAGGCAACAAGAAGAACTCGCTAAGAAGAATATTTCTTCTGTGGCAGAGACGGTCAAGCAGGTTTTTGGCGAAAAGGCAGAAGAAGTGTTCTATAGTAAGGCTCAGGAAATGGGCATGTCTAAGGAACAGTTTAATACGTTGGCAGCCACTACCCCTAAAGCTGTTTTGAAGCTTCTAGGAATTGAAGATCAACAGAAAGTTTCTAGTTTTTCTCCAACCACTACTAGCGTTAATTCCGCTGGATTTGAACCGAATAAACAAACGTATATCGGACGTAATACTAAGCCAACTCTTGTTGGAGCAACTTACGATGATCTACGTGAAGAAAATCAAAATGCTAAACGCATGGTTGAAGAACTTCATGCACAGGGTAAAACTGTTCACGATTTGACTTCCTATGCGGAATATGTAAAGTATTTTAAGAAACAATAAGGAAAATAAATGAGTCAAAATCGTGCAAACAGCACAGCTTTTATTGAAGCAGAGCAATATTCGGCGTTCATTCTTCGTAATCTCGAAGATGGTATGCTCCCCGGTGTTATGTATCGTAACGTCTCTGACTTTGGTTCGGGTAGCACCCTCCATATCAAGACTGTTGGTACTGTCACTATTCAAGACGGTGCTGAAGAAGTTCCGTTCGATTACACTCCCATCGAATCTGGTGAAGTCACTTTGACTATTACTGATTATGTTGGTGATGCTTGGTACGTTACGGATGGACTGCGTGAAGACGGTGCTCAAGTTGAGGCACTTATGTCCGCTCGTTCTAGTGAGTCTACTCGTGCTATTCAAGAGACTTTCGAGACACGCTTCCTGAAGAAGTGCAACACTTCTCAAACAAACGCCAACCCCAATACGATTAACGGTTTTGACCATCGTATTGCTTCGGCAGTTGCAACGGTAGGCAGTGAGAATACCATTACCCTTGACCACTTCATTCGTATGAAGCTGGCCTTTGACAAAGCTAATGTGCCTATGTCGGGTCGTGTGGCTATTGTTGATCCTGTGGTTGGTGCAACGCTGGATCGACTGGTTTCGATCTCTCGTGATGTTACTCCATTTGGTCAGAAGATTCTGGAGAACGGCTTTGATCGTGACCACAACTTCCTGATGAATCTGTATGGATGGAACATTGTTACTTCCAACCGTCTGGACAAGGGTACTTTCAGCGATGGTACGACCTCTGTGTCTAACGCTGTTGCTAACGTGTTCATGTGCGTTGCAGATGATAATACTAAGCCCATTATGGCTGCATGGCGTCGTCTCCCCAAGGTGGAAGGTGAACGTAATAAGGACCTGCGTCGTGACGAATTCGTGACATCTGCTCGTTGGGGCTTCGGTACTCAGCGTGTTGATACTCTGGGTATTGTCATCACTTCCGCAGTTAAGATTTAAGGAATAAATAAAATGGGTTTTGAAAATAAAGCAGGTATTAACGTCTACAACCACTATGGTGCTCGTGGCACTGGTGGTTCGGTTGGTTCTGAACACACACAGAACAGTGTACGTGAATACTCGGTAGCATTTACAGGGGAGTCGCTTAACAGTGGCTTCCTCCCTCCTGTGTATGTACCTAAGGGCTCGCTTCTGCGAAAGGCTGTCCTTCGTGTTGATGAGGCATTCGCTGTCTCGGCGTCAGGTACTGTGGCCTTCGGTGGAGCAGTTCCTGGTACGAATGGTGCAGTGATTACTGAAACGCAGCTTGAGAATATCGGTACTAAGGATGTGTCGGCTACTGCTATCGGTACGTGGGCTACAGCTTCTACGACAGGTACAACTGCTCAAGAGAAGATTACAATTGCTATTACAGGTACAGTTACCGCTACACAAGGTAAGGGTACACTGATCCTTGAGTTCGTTAATAAGACCAAGGCTTAAACACACTAAGGGAGCCTCGCGCTCCCTTTTTGTTTTTGTAAAGGAACAATAATGAAAATGAGTTTGCTGGAGATGGTCCAGGATATTCTAAACGATATTGATTCAGACGAAGTGAACAGTATTGATGACACTGTTGAATCTCAGCAAGTAGCTCAGATTATCAAAACGTGTTATTTCGAGATGATTGCCAACAGAAATTGGCCTCATCTTCGTAAACTTATTCAGCTTGAAGCAGCTAATGACATTCTGAAGCCTAATTACCTAACTATAGACAGTCGTCTTAAAGAAGTTGTTCAGATTGAATATAACTGTGTTAAAGATGATTCAGAAAGATTTGAATACAAAGAAATCAACTTTCTACATCCTGACGAATTCCTTAGAGTAATCTCTGGTCGTAATATTGATAACAGTAATGTAGAAGTTGTTGAGGATTTTAGCGGAGCAAAGCTTCTAATCCTTAATGATGTAGCTCCTTCGTTTTGGACTACCTTTGACGACAAATACATCGTAACAGATTCGTGGAATAAGAACGTAGACGACACACTCAAGAAAAGCAAGACACGCTGTATAGCTTATATGCTTCCTACATGGGAGCGTAAAGATGAAAGTATTCCTGATCTTCCAGCAGAAGCATTCCCTGCATTGTTAGCAGAAGCTAAGAGCACAGCCTTTGTTGCGTTGAAGCAAATGGTTAATCAGAAAGCAGAACAGAAAGCTGGAAGACAACAAAGATGGTTGTCTCGTAAAGCTTGGAGTATTGAGGGGGGTGTTCGCTATGAGGATTATGGAAGAAAAGGTCGTCGATGATTGTTGAGTATAAAGGTTATCAGATTAAATCAAGCCCTCTCTCTCCTAAGAGCTGTATTATTGTTACATCAGGGAGAGGAGGAAAAATCCCAGATGTTATGAACGGAATGTTCACTTCTATTGGGGTTGCTAAATCAATTATTGATGTGTACACTGATATGAAGGAACAAACAGGTGGTAAAAAAGGCAGTAAAGGCGGAGATTAACGCTTTCGTAAGAGGACTGATTACTGAAGCCAGTTCTCTAAATTTTCCTGAGAATGCGTCTTTTGACGAACAGAATTTTGAGCTTAATAGAGATGGTACACGTAATAGACGTTATGGCTTGAATTACGAATACTCCTATGCAATTAGGGATGCTATTTCCTCGTATACATCTTTCTCTGAAGACCCTATTACCACGTTCGTATGGACAAACGTAGGAGGAAACAAGGACAAAGACTTCCTTGTAGTTCAGATTGGTGTAAAGCTGTTCATATTTGATCTTAATGTTGTACCTCTTTCGTCTTCTGGATATGTAGCTACTGTTGATATTTCTGGTATAGGTGCTCTAGGTAAGAGGCATTCCATGACCAGTGTAGATGGTAAGCTCATCTTCGCAGCAGGAACAGGTCTTATTGCTGTGATGACGTATGATGGTTCGTCTTTCACTATTACAGGAGAACGTCTCAAAGTTAGAGATCAATGGGGTGTAGCACACGATCCCACGGATGATGATCCTACACTTCGTCCTGTATCTCCTCCTGCCGATTACATATATAATCTGTATAACCAATCTTGGGGTATTCCTCGTAGATTCAGTCCTACTGTAGCTACAGATTTTGATGATCCTATTGGAATATATACAGGAACGTATGCAGGAAAGCATCCTAGTAATTCGGAAGTAGTGTGGACAGGGATTAGTATGCAAGCTCGTCCTCATCCTGACTCTCCGTATGAGATGATGTATCCTACCATGTACGCAGAAGTTCTTGGTTCGTCTACATTAGCTCCTAGAGGATATTTCATCATTGATCTTCTAGAAAGAGGTATTTCTAGAACAAATGCTGTAGCAGCAAATGGTGTGAAATATCCTGAGTTGAATATGCTTACATATTCTGCTAAAGAGGATAAGACAGAGGGTGGAGCATCTTGCGTATGTGAATTTGCAGGAAGAGTGTTCTATTCAGGATTTAGTGGAAAGGTTATAAACGGAGACGCTAAGAGTCCAGACCTTTCTTCGTATGTTGTATTCTCTCAGCTAGTCCGTAGCTATAAGGATATAACCAAGTGCTACCAAGAAGGTGATCCTACTTCCAGAGAGAATAATGATATTGTTGACACAGATGGAGGAGTGATTCGAGTATCTGGTGCAGAGAATATCCAAAAGCTCGTAAACCTTGGAAGTACATTGATGGTGTTTGCTCGTAATGGAGTGTGGGCAATAAGTGGAGGGTCTGACTACGGATTTACAGCAACAAACTACAAGGTTGATAAGATTACTAATTTTGGTATATCTTGTGAGTCTTCTGTTGTTGTGGAAGCTGGTAGAGCCTTTTACTGGTCTATTGATGGAATTTACGCTATTTCTAAGAATCAGTTTGGAGGGTATGAGTCTGTTAATATTACGCAGACAACCATTCAAACCTTCTATAACAACATTCCTACATATGCAAAAGAAAATGTTATAGGCGTTTATGATTCTTTCAAAAAGAAAATCAGATGGGTTTATAGAGAAAATCATAGATTCTTTCTTAACGTAGGAATAAAGGAGCTTTCTCTAGATTTGTCGTTGAATGCTTTTACTGTTTTTAATCTACAAGCTCCTGTAGGAAAAGCTGCTTCTATTATTGGTATTTTTGATTACGAACCAATCAATGCTGTTTCTGATGATAATTCAAAAAGTTTAGGAAAGATTTCAACAAGATACATTCTTGGAGAAGCTATAGCAAGTGTTCCTCATTTCTCTATAGGGTATTTCAACAACACTTCTTTTGTTGATTGGAAAGCCACTAATGGTGTAGGAATAGATGCTAAGGCGTATCTGATAACAGGTAAAATCACAGCAGGAGATAGTTCTGTTAAAAAACAAATACCATACCTCGTTATGCATTTTAAGAGGACAGAAGAAGGTCTTGATTCTGGCTATAATGTCATTCATCCTTCTGGCTGTTTGATTGGATCAAGATGGGGATTCACAACATCTGACGCCTCTAACAAGTGGAGTTCACTGTTTCAAGCGTATAAGCCTAAGCAGGCGTATATACCTACATCGACTGGAGCATTCGATACCGGATATGAAATAGTCACCTCTAAGAATAAAATAAGAGGCTCTGGAACAGCAGTTTCTTTGTATATGGAGACAGAACCTAATAAAGACTGCTACATTGTAGGATGGAATATCTCTCTAAATGGAAACTCTGTTACCTAAGTGTGTCTATTACAGTGATGCTGATTTCAAATTTGAAATACAACAGATCGGTAATGAAATAGCTTTACATTGTGAAGTGTATAACTGGAAGCCCTCGATATTACGTCGAGGGTATTCTGTATTAAACACTCTGATAAAAGAATCAACTGAAAAAGATATAAGCAAACTTTTTACGATTACTCCTAATCCTAAATTTGCTAAACTACTTGGTGGTAAATCAATCGCTGAATTACACCATAATGGAAAAGAATATGAGGTGGTAATATGGGACTTGAAGCCGCAACAATAGCAGCTATTGGTGCTGGGGCTTCTGCTGTTGGAGTTGTAGCCGGTATTGCTAATAACCAGTCTGCACGGAGAGCACAGAAGCAAGCTCAGAACGAACAAAGAGCAAGTAATAAAGCTCAACAACTAGAAGAACAAAGACGACAGATTAGAGAGGAGCGTGTAAAAAGAGCACGTATTCTTCAAGCCGCTGAGAACACTGGTACAACAGGTAGTTCAGGAGAAGCGGGGGCTCTTAGTAGCCTATCTACGCAGCTAGGTGCCAATCAAGGTTTTGGTCTAGGAGCTGTACAAAGGGCTGGTAATATTAGTACGTTCCAACAGAATGCAGCAGATGCTGCTGATAGAGCACAATTATGGAGTGCATTTGGTCAAATAACCCCTACAGCGATTAAAGTTGGTAACAGTATATTCTCTACTCAATCAAGCCCTGAATTACAAGGTCCATTGATTAATCAACAATTTCCGAATCAATAATGAATAATGAACTAGACGATCTGATGGGCGTGGAAACAAGCCCTGTAGAATTAAAAGAGATTGTAGGTGCTCCGCTGGAGCCAATTTCCCTACCTGATGGCGCAGTGCGTAACAGAGCAGCTCATCTTGCTCTTTTATCTCCTGATTCGTCTATGGTGGTGGATAACTACACTACAATGGTTGCAGAGGCACAGAACGGATCAGAAGCTATTACACAAGGCATTCAGAATCAAGTGTTGTCTCAAATGGAACAAGAGGACATGAATAATTTCATGAATGTTCTCTCTGATCCTAAGATTCCATTGGAGCGTAAAAAGCTACTGGTTAAGAACCACGCTATTGACAATGTTCGTAGAGACTTTGGTACAAAGCTTTTAACCAACAATCTTGAGAAGCCAAGTGAAGGTGAATCTATTGAAGCAGAGCGTGCTCGTGTAGACAGCACGGCTTCTGTAATTAGAGAGATTTACTATCAACGAGAAAGAGAGCAAGGACTCATTAACGCTTTTGCAGCCAATCTTGATAGTGAATCTGCAAGAGCTGTTTATGAAATGTCCAGCGCTATTGTTGCTCCTTTCAGTCAAAACATTCTGATGGCAAACATTGCACAGAGTGCTAAGGATGGTAACTTCTGGAAAGGACTGAAAGCATTCCTGGCTCCTGGTCACGCAAAGATGGATATGCGTAAAGAGCTGGAGCAAATGCCTCTCAATCAAAAAGAAGAATTTACTAAAGCGCTATTAGCCAATATTGATAAGAATTCAGAAACACTGTTTGCAAATAATAATCAATATGCTAAATACCAACTCCTTCAAGAAATTGCAGGACAAGGTGATTACAGTGATTTAGATAAATGGGTTGACACTCTTAGCAGTGTTCTTGACATTGTAGGTTTAGGCGCTGCTGCAAGGTCCCCTAAGGCTGCTAAACAGCTTGATAAGGGGTCAGGAGCTGCTGCTGGAAAAAAGGCTGCTGTAGAGGCTTCTGGAGCCATTAAAACAGATGTTCCGAAGGTAGATGTTACAGATTTGGCTCAAGTCACTTCTAAACCTACTCGTGGGGTATTCGATGACAAGATTGCACAGCTTGAAGCGCAGAAGGCAGAGATACTTGGTAAAGCAGGTAATCAGCTAGGAAAAGGTGAAGTTACTCAGCTTAACGCCGATAAGAAAGCTCTTATCAACAGCATTCCTGATCGTAATGCTTTGGCTAAGGATATTCAAGAAGCTCAAGGTATTACCTCTAAAGCTGCTAAAGAGCAAGCTGATAAAATCATTGAGAGTAGGAAGCTGGATGTGGATGCGCAAGTTAAGCGTATCGACTCTATGCTGGAATCTAACAAAGAAGCTTCTACGTTAACACAGCGTATTGCTTCTTTGGAGAAGCAGATACAAACACTTCAGAAAAACAATACAGATATTTTCATTAAGAAGACAGTTCTTGCTGATGACATTTCTCGTATTGAAATGAACAGTGTTGTACGAGTGGCTCATCCTTCTACTCCGATGGAAATTGTTAAGCTGGCTAACCCTCAACAATCTCGTAATGTCTTTGAAACTATTTTCAAGAGCGAAGGCGATGATGTTGCTAAGGGTTTGGCTGGTACAACGAAGCAACAGGCAATGGCTAATGCAATCTTCCCTCAAGTGAATGTTGGAGGAAAGGCTGCAACACAGACAGTTGATGTTCAGCGTAATCTACGTAAGGCTCTACAAGTCCCTGATTCTATTTACAAGGCCATCTATGATGATGGTGGTATTATGTATACGACTCAGGAGAAGGCAGAAGCTCTTGCTAATGTGAAACGTGATTTTGAGTCTGCAAGTGGATTGTCTCTGAGAGAGAACATGAGTGGATTCTCTCAAGATGGATTACGTATCAAGATTGATGCTGTGTATGGATTACCAGAAGGTGATTTCATAAACGCTCGTCAAGCAATGGAACAGGCAAAGCTTGCTCTACGTCGATATGGTGTTCTTGATGAGGATATTGAAATTCTTCGTAAAGAAGGGCTGGATTATGTCCCTGTCCCCATTAAAGAGGTAGATGGTATTGACGGTGCATATGCAATTCGTGTTAACACATTCCATGAAGTTGATCCTACAGATATAACTTACTTTGAACGTGGAGATGTTAAGTGGAACTTGTTTGATCGCTTACCTGTTACTCAGTGGGGTACACAAGGAAGTCTTCAATCTCATTTGATGGATGCATCTTCTATGCTGTCTCCTAAGTATACGCAAGGAGCTATCACAGCTACGGACAGAAGCGCTAAGTTTGAGAAGATAATGCTTGACATTGCTGATGACTTCGCTGAAATATTTGTTAAGCTCCCTAAGAAAGAGCAGACAGCAATCAACGAATACATCAAGAAGGCTAACTTTGAAGGACTTGCTTTTGACCCTGTTGCAGTAAAAACTGCCTACCCTATTAGCGATAAAGGTGTTGAGGCAATTCGTAATTGGAGAAAGTTCTGGGATGCACATTACTACCTAGAGAATCTGGATGTTATTAGAACGCTCAATTCTCAAGGATATAATCTCTTCAAGAATGCCAATGCAGAATTCATTGCCAAGGCTGCTGCAAAAGATGGTTCTATAGGTAAGGTGTATGATCCTGACTTGGATCAGATTGTCCAATTGTCTCGGCAAGAAATGGATGATTTGTACAATGCTGGAGGTCATTACGCAAAGCTTCGTAGACCCTCTGAGTTCCACGGTGAGATTGTTGAACATGCTATTGTGCGAAACACTCCTTCATCTTATCTCCGTCAAATCCGTGATTCAGATCAAATTCTGAATTACAAAGAAGGCTATTATCAAATCCAGTACAAAGCTGCTAGATTTGTTGATGAGATTTCTATCGGAGCAAATGGACAAGAAGTTCGTAGAGCAGTTGCTGTAGCTAAGGATACGCCAGAAGCTAAGGCTTTTGCTGAACGTATGAATCAGAATGCTGCTCCTGGAGTGATTTATGAGCAGCGTGCTGATAATAGAGCTTTGCAACGTGGAAGTGACGATTGGTTTGATGTTAACTCTGCTGCTGGACGTATTGCTCAAAGGCACAGAGGAAAGCTATTAGAAACAGGTGCAGGTGTTAACCATCTAGGAGATGGAAGCTACATCCTTGATCCTGTTACTTCTGCTGTTCGTGCAGCTAAGAGTGTGGCAGGCCGTACTATTACACGTCCTGTTATCGAAGCTGCAAAGCAACGATTCATGGCTCAGTATGACCATTTGCTTCAAGGGAACGGAAAGGGTGGAAAAGACTTCCCTCTTAATTCCTCTGACATTGGTAGAACAGGTGGAACAGTTGCTAAAGATGTTGCAGATGCACGTACCACTTTTAATTACATTCGTTATCTGGAGAACGGATATGTGAATGCAATTGATACAGGGTATAAGCAGCTCCTTCATACTATTGCAGAAATGCTTGGTAATATTGGGACAGGAAAGGCACAAAGAGCAGCTCTCTCAGCTGCTGAAGTGTCTCCTATGCAAGCAGCTAAAGGAACAGTGTTCACAGCATACATTGCTACAAACCCTATTCGTCAGTTGATTATTCAACCTCATCAGGTTGTTCGTACATGGGCATACAATCCTACAGGATGGTTGTCTGGAGAAGTACCTAAGCTGATAACTGGATACATCCATCACAAGCTTGGTGGAGGACAGCTAAAGGGAGCAACAGGTCAGAAGATGAAAGACTTCTTTGACTTCGTTGAAAGCAGCGGGATGATGCAAGCAGTTGATAAGCAAAACCTTGTACGAGGTGCTCTGTTGGATGCAGCAGATTCAACCAATAAAGCTTTACGAGTAGCAGATAAGCCTATTACTCTTATGCGTAGAGTTGGTTTCGATCTTGGTGAAATGGGTAACAACCTTGGTCACCTTGCCGCTGTATACGACAAGTATGAGCGTAGAGGGATGAACTTAAAAGACCTTGCTGTACGTGATGAAGCATATTCTACCACTCGTGCTATTAGCTATGACATGAACTTTGCTGGAGATATGGCATATAATCAGACAGCAGCAAATGCTGTTCTGCAATTCTTGCAAATCCCACACAAGGCAATGTTAAACTATACTAACAGACGAATTCCTTTACAAGATCGAATGAATCTGTTGATGGGGGATGTTCTCTTCTGGGGACCTCCTACGCTGTTAGTGAGCGAATGGCTTGGAGGAGATATTCTCCCTGAAAACCATACGGCTCGTGACTTTGTTGTATACGGCTTCGAGAGTGCATTCTTGAACTATGCTTTCCAAGAGCTTGTTGGAGATGAGGATTTCAGTGTAGACTGGTCTTCTCTTGCTCCTATTGATGCTCAAGGTTGGTACAAGATGTTCTATGGATTCCTCACAGGGGGTCCTATGCAAGCTGTAGCAAACAGTCCAGCAGGTCAACTGTTAGGAGAGCAAGGACGAATTAGAGATTTCATTCGTACTATGGGACGTTTCTTTGCAGGATTCACTCCTGTTGATGAAACACCCACTAGCTTTACACAAGTGTTACAGAGCTTTGCCAACATCTCTTCTGGATTCAGTAATGCAACGCAAGCATATGCAATGCTAGAAGCTGAAAAAAGAATTGGTAAATACGGTCAGATCATCTCTGACAATGTTCATTTTACAGAAGCAATGATGAAAATCGCTGGCTTCCAAACCTCTACGCAGAGAGATAGATGGGCATTGATTGAGAGCATAAACAAAGACAAGAAGAAGCTAGAAGCAGATATTAAGCAAGATGTTAAGGAAATTGCAAAGTATTACCAGAATCAATTCAATTCTGGTATTGCTGACCCTTCTCAAATGCAAGCTGTTTCTGGACTCGTCTTGAGTAGATATGCTAATGATCCTGTTGCACAAGAGATTGCTTGGAAAGAGATTTCTATCTACCTGAGCGATCCTAAATATCAACTTCTTCGTCAAATGATGAACCATTCTGGATTTGTAGACGCTAAAAATATGAGTGATAAGATTCGTATGTCTAACGACTTCACTCCAGAACAGAAGGAATTTTTGTTGAAGAAATACAGTTCTATCGGTAAGGATTAAAATGGCAGAATTTGGAGTACAAGCAACAGAGCTTTCTGCCCCTTCGGGGGCGGGAGCTAATGTGGTTGCTCCTGCAACAGCAGGTCCTCTTGACAACGGTGTAGGAAATCTTCTCGGAGGTATTCTGAATATCTTCGAGAAAGGTTTAGAGAACGAAGCTAAATCTAAGGCCAAGGCTGCTGAACGAGCAGTTGTAGATCAATATGCTAAACGCCTTGGTTCTCTTGTTGATGCATCAACAACAGGAGGGATGAAACCTAGCGAAGTGAGTGCTCGTAAACGTGCATTACACGCTGAGTTCACTGCGGGATATTCTCAATACGTAGATGAATTTGAAAAGATACGTAAGAGCTTTGAAGGAGGAACGGAGCTTGGTGAGATTGAGCAAGAGCAAAAGAATGCAATGGAGATTCAGAAATCTCTAGAATCTCAAGCAGCTCAAGCTGGATTTCCTATGGAGCGTTATTTTTCTCCTGAAGCCCGTAAGCAAAGCACAGACGCATATCAAGCAGGTATTCGAGCAGACACTGCATTGAAGAAGTCTATGGAGAAGGCTAGATTTGATGTGGAGATGGGGAGAGCCTCTAGAGAAGAGGCCATGTTCAAAGCTAAGAATGATTCGATTGTCATTCTGAATGACTTGGCTACGACCAATGTTGATTTGTCGTATACAGCTTTGAAGGAGTTTGCTGCTGAGGCGAGACGTACCGGAGATTGGGAAGGCGCTAAACTGAAATGGGGACAACACCTTGCTCGTATTGATATGGCAGTCAAAGGAGCAGCAGGGATTGATCCTAGCTTAGCTAGTGGTGTTGGAAGTATTTTTAGTAATATTCGTACTGAAGGTATGGCACTGCTTGATCCTAGTGTGGATGCTAAAGCTGCTGAGAATAAGCTTAAAGCTCTCGTAGATAATGCTTCTTACCAATTGCTGATTAGGAATCCTGATGTTCTTAATTTCTCTGTAGCTTCTAAGGTATTAGGTGTAAATGGTCCATTGATTCTTCAAGGTGTTTCTAAAGGTGTTGTTGAGACGTTGGGTAACTTCATCAACCCTAAAGGTAACGCAGAGAATATCATTGGCACGCCTAAGGATAAGGAAGTATTCAAAGGTATTCAGAATGGATTGGATGCATACAGTCGCGGTACACTGATTGATTCTCCTGAAGCAAGTAAAGAACTTGTTACAGGTATTCAAACAGGTTTGCGACAAGCTATGCAAGCTATTAACAATCCTAACTTCAAACCTACTGACTTAGTTAACATTACTAATATGTTGGCTTCTCCTTCGTATGGTAAGTTTGTTAAGGAAAACCCTATTGATCCTCAAATCACTGCTATGGCTCAGGAAGTGTTCAAAAACTTCTATAGAAAGCAAGTTATTGAAGGGATTAATAAGAAGCTGGATGATACGTTCATAACACTGGTTGACATCCAGAGTCCTGTGGAGACACGTAAGCTTGATATTAATAATATCAGTCTGAATTTTGATGGAAGCTCTGCTGTATTCACTTTAGATAAACTTCCTGAAGATCGTGCTGATCGTCGATTTGCAATGAAGAAAATAGAAGAACTTAAACAGGCACAGGATGGTATTTCCAAACTGGTTCGTTTAGGTGCTCATATGAATGGAACAACCGACTACAAAGCTTATTGGGAATCTAATAAGCATACGTTGGTTCCTAGCCTGTTCCCTTATCCTCCTGGTGCCGTTATTGACGGTTTCAAATATTCCGGTAAGGGAAAGTGGACAGATAGGAATGAGTGGACAAGGGTTGATAATGGAACCAACAACTAAACAAGAAATGCCAGAGAAAGGCCCTTGGAGCCTTCCTTGGAAAGAAGCCGCTAAAGCTGCTGGTACTTATCAAAGCACTCAAGGGAAGGAGGAGGCAGCTCCTTCCTCCCCTAAGAAGATGCCTTGGGAATACTCTATAACAGAGGCTGTAGAAGCGGCTAAAAGGTTTATCGGTACGCAGCCCCCTCCTAAGCCTCAAACCCCTGTTGTAGCCCCTCCTAGCGGCCTTGGTAAGGCTCCTGCTGGAGACTTCTCATTAGAGAAAAACCTTAAATCATTAGCAACACTTTCTCCTGCTGAACAAGCTCGTTCTATGAGATTTGAAAAGAGTGATGCTAACTTAGCTATGCTAGATGAAGAGCTGGCCCGTCCTGGACTCTCTCCAGAGGCTAAGAAAGCTCTAACAGAAGAGAGAGCTAGGTTGATTAAAATTCGAGGAGAGACTACTTCCCAAAAAGAAATAGGGGCTAGTACGGATGCAGGAGATGCTAAATTAAAAACACTGCTTGATAACGCATCAGATAATTCTGACTTTAAGACCCTTTATTCATTTCTAAAAGATAAAGACAGCTTACCTAATATGAAAGTAGATTCGTCTCTTGATAGTAGAGGACAGTTCACGTATGGGGAGGGTGAACCGGCTGAGGGAAGTATAACTGTATGGGGTTCCTCTAAAGGCTTTGTATCTACATTGATTCATGAGATGACACATGCTGCTGATCGTCAGATGATTAAACTGTCTTCCGATATTGAGGAATCTATTCGTAAAGGAGAGAAAGTATCAAAAGAAGAGAAACAGTTTCTAAGTAATTGGAAGAAATCTTTTGGGGTTAGAAGTATCGGAGAAGGAGGGGGAGAAGCAGTTGGACTAAAATCCTTAATGAAGTCTATTGCTGATCCTAAATGGCTTTCAGAGAACCAAGATTATCGTACTACTCGTGCAGAAGCAATCGCTCATGGTGTAGGTAATGTTAATAAGAAATCTTCTGAAATCTACAACCTTCAGTCTCACATGGACCCATCTATTGCTACAGAGTTTATGATTCTTTTGAATCAAGCAAAAGGAATTAAAAGGAAACAAAAGGAATAAGTAATGCCTAAGAAGGGTGAATTTAAGAAGAACGCTAAACCAGATTCTGTACGTCAACGCAAATATAACAGCCAACCTGAACAGAAGAAGAACAGAGCTTCTCGTAATGCTGCTAGAGCAGCAGCAATGAGGGATGGCAAGGTCCGTAAAGGAGATGGTAAGGACGTTGACCATCAAAATAGCAACCCAAGAGATAATTCAAAAGGTAACTTGAAGGTTATGTCAGCCTCTAAAAACAGAGCTATGAATCAATATGATCCAAGACAGAAGAGGCATAAGAAGAAATGATAAATATGGAAGATGTTAGATGTTTCATCATTACAAGCTCCTCATATCCTCTTTAAATCATTCCAATTAATAAAAGTAAGGAATATAATGGCAAGCAAACAAGCTCGTAAACGACAAGTGCAAGAAACCAATGTTGAGTATATCAGGGGATTCGAGGCAGTAGAGCCTAAGAACCTTGCTCAACAACTTTATCTTGAGGCTATTGAGAGAAGCGATGTAGTGTTTGGTGTTGGCAGCGCAGGTACAGGCAAGACGTATGTAGCTGCAATGTATGCTGCTGAGAAGCTGTTCTATCGTGAAGTGGAACAGATTATCGTTACTCGTCCTAACGTAGAGGCTACGCGCTCTATGGGATTTCTTCCTGGAGAGTTGGAGGAGAAGTATGCTCCGTATCTGGAGCCCTTTGATGGTGTGTTCAATCGTGTATTCGGTAAGACACACTATGAACTTCTGAAGAAGAGGGAGAAGATTGCAGCGAAGCCTCTAGGCTATATGAGAGGTGCTACGTTTGACAACGCCATCGTGCTTGTCGATGAGTGTCAGAATATGACAGAGAAGGAATTTAAACTCTTGCTCACTCGTATTGGGGAGGGAACGAAAGTTATCTTCTCAGGAGACAGTAGACAGGTAGATATTCCTGACTCTGGATTGAATGCCACTATTGAACGTCTGAAATATATTCCAGAGATTGAAGTGGTTGAATTTATGCCACAAGATATTGTACGTAGTAGGTTGTGTAAAGACATCATCCTAGCTTACGAACATTAATTATAAGCCCCTAAGTCCTAAGAGAAATCTTAGAGCTTGGGGGCTTTTTTTTTCGTCTATGCTACTTCAATTATATATGGTACAGACCGTACAGTAGGATAGAGTGCTTTAAACTCTTCCATCGTAATATCCTTACCAATCATAATTTCTTCAAACTCAATACCTTCACGCCTATACTGTTCCTTGAGTTTAGAACAAGCTTTGCAAGAAGGGGTGGAATACACAACTTTCATATTAATGAGGAAAACTTCTTAAAAGATAAAGGAGGAGCATAACTACCGAAATAGCTATGCTCATGAGTGTCTTGTAAATGTTTTTCATTACCTAATTGGACAGTGCCCTGTAGTACAATCATCTTCGATTGGAGCGTCAATGTCATTACTCTCCTCTAGGTTAATAGGCTGAAGAACTGCTACATATGCATCATACACCTCTTTAGTAACTACTTCTTGGGGAAGGTAAAAGTACCCCAAATCTGCTGCGGATTTAGTGGGATCAGTCCGAAACAGGAAAGATACTCCGACATAACAATGCCAGTTATTATAAAGCCACTCCACAATGTCATTTACTTCCTCCTTAGAATAACTAATAGTTGCAGAGACATTCTGTTGACACCAGTTCTCCATCAACATCTTATAACGCTCAAGTTGAGCCACTGCACTCTCTAGATTAACCTCCATCTCTTTACCATTCTTAACTACTTTATCGAATGGCACATCTTCCCAATTGACAGGGAAGGTGATTAGGACAGAGTTAATATCAGTAGGATTGTCAACAACCTTATAACCTGCTGCACGACACAGAGGCACAAGAGGATCATGCTTACCGAAGTTCACATTGTTAAAGATATACTTACCAAGAGGCTTGTGAACACCCTCTGTAGTATCCATAACCTTACTCAACGTACCAGATGGCTTCACTGTGGTGACGTTCTTCGGACGTGGAAGCCCAAGTTCGTCAGCCATTGAATAAGCTCCGGCTGTAGCTGTTCGCTGAAGTTCGGTGTAATCGTAAGCAGATAGGTCTGGCCGTCTAACGACTCCCGTAATTCCCACACCACAGAGTCGGAGAAATTCGTTATTGAGGTGCCATGCTTCTTGAAGAATGCCATCAAGAAGGTTAACACAAGTTTGTCTGTAGTTCGCCCTAGCAGCCAGGTGCGCAGCTCTAAGGAGTCCAGCAGAATCTCCACTGAATTTTGCAAGATCAAGTTCCGTTAAGTTACAGAAGGATTTATTACCTAATAGGATTTCCAAGAGGGTATAGTTTATACCCTCTCCGACTATATCTTCATTTCACACTTATATTTCATACATTCTGGAATCATGTGGATGAACGGCTTCGTGAAGCAGTTCATAAACATTGCGACTTTTACACTATCTTGTAAAACAAGCTCAACATCTCTTACAGTAAATTCAATACCATAAGACTTGAACACGTCGTATGCTTGTTTCTTAATCTCTTCATTAGGAATACACATTGAGATGATATGTTGACCTTCTTTAGATACATGGTAACACCCATCGTCTAGATACCACAACATAAGACCCAGGGGTGTCATCTCCTCTACTGTTTTAGAGGTTTCAACATAATTGTTAGGTAGTTTTCCCGAGTACCATGTATAGCTCACATATCCCGTACTCTCTCGTATAACTTCTCTTACTGATTCAATACCGTTTGTCGTTGGAAATGCCTTATTGAAAAGACCAATCTTAAACAGAAGGTAATCTTTCTGCTTATATCCGTGTTCAATTCTGATTGAATTGCGGATAGAATCGAAACTGCCATCTCCAAAATATTGACTAAGGAAGATAGATTTGTTATCGTAGATTGTTGGATTATAGTTTTTACAAGGTATTTTTGAAATTACACTGGCCTTAGCTTTCTGATAATTAGATACTCCATAGTATCTATCAAACAAGCCTTTAAAATAGACCGATGTACTTGTAAACCCTGCTTTATTCTTAAAATCATTAACATCTGTTGATGTTATCAACAGAAAGTCACATTCTTCTTTTGAAGGGGTGGACTGTTCTCTAACAATCTCTCTAACTGTTTTTCCGTAGTAAGTTTTAATTCTCGTACTGACAGTTTTGACAGAGGTATTAAATTCTTTTGAGAGAATCATAACGGTGTTCAAGTCGTTAGATTCAATAAGTTCTTTAGAGCGTGTGTAAAAATCTTTCATAATTCCTTATTAGTATGTTAGGTGAAAGTACCGTACATAGTCTGTGAACCTTCCCCTGTACGGGGCTCGGCTGCTGATTGTCCAACACATATCATTTTCAAACATTCACGATTACCTTTTCAAGTTGCGTTGTAGTTGATATGTTTTATCAGAGTTCCAGCAATTCTCGATATTTTTAACGTGAGCCAATATTAAAGGCTAGCACACGGATTGACTCCCTTAAACCAAGGAGCACGCTTAACGGCTGCTGCTCCATTAATAAATCCGGGTTCAGAGCCACCTGAATCAACCAAGAGTTGAAAAATATGTTCCAATTCTTGCTTGGAGGGCTTATGCTTAAACAGCAGGCTATTGTTACTTTGGAAACGTTGTACATTATTATTAGGGCCAATTCCTTTCTTTGCTACCGAGAACATTTGCCATTCATCTTCTCCATACTCAAACAGAGCAATTTCTGCGGAACGGCGAGAAGAGAGAACAGTGCCGAGCCAATTAACAATATCAAGAATATCAATACGACTAAGAAGGCTCCCAGCACGGCGATTAAGGATTCTAAAAATACTCTCATATGCTGTAGCAAGAGACGCATCACCTGAAGAAATCCACCCATAACCTTTAAGCCTTTCCCCTGCTGGACGAATTTGAGAGAAGTCAAGGATGAGTTTTTCAGCAGGGAACTTATGAGCCATCAGCTTACCGATGCTCTTACTCCAGGCTTCTGCACTGTCTCCAATACGAATAGTCCATGTCTTCGTATCTTCATCATATAGCTCTGTGTTATGTTGTTCACCGTCCTTTGCAGAACGAGTAGAACGAATAACTTCAAGTTGTTTGATTGGTTTCTGGAAGCCAGTGAGTTGACCTACGATTGGTCGAAATCCCACTCCACATCCTTGCATGAGTAGCCAGAGCACATCAACAACGTCATACACTGTTTCAACATGTGTGAAGGAGCAATTAAATTGACTTGCTTCCCGTCGTTTAGCCACTTCTGTGCCACCGAGCCAGAGAGTACGTCCTGACACGAGCATCTTCCGTTCGAGCATGAGCTGTCGTAGTTCTTCAAGTTCGGAGGCTTGAACATAATCAATTCCACGTTTTTGGGCTCGTTCCCAGAGCCACTTTTGATGATTAATAACACGATCAATTGTTTGTTCAAACGATTCAAAGACAGTTCCTGTCTCATCCAGAGGACGGTTATAAGTGCGTCGGGTGAGAAGTTGAGATCGAAGAGATTGTTCCATTAATTTCCTTTATAGTTATTAGCGATTGTCACCACTCCCAGAGAGAACACCACGATTAGAGCGACTCTCTAGTTTAAAAATATTACTATTAGCAATATCAGAAAGAGTGAATCCATTATCAGCAGCAATAGCGGCAACACTCCAAAGAATGTCTCCCAGCTCCTTCTTAACATTTTGTTCATAATCAGTCTTACGTCCATCTCGAATTGCTTTAGCACGAAGGGAGAAAAGCTCTCCCACTTCACCTGCCAAGTTCTCTACAGCGTATTGTTCATTAGCACTCTCCATTCGGAAAGAAAGTGCTTTAGCTTGGTAATCGTTCAGTGTGTAAATCATTTGTATCGTTTATTCAAATAGTCAAGAGAAACTGGCATCAAGTCGAATTGACCTTGATTAACCTCATGGAACATCAGAGCACCTCGCCAGTGTTTATTTCCTTGTGGACCAAGATAGTCTTCATCGTGTTCATAACAGCTTCCTGCGATGATGCTTGTTAGTCGCCTACCATCTGCACGATGTGCTGTAGCAATTTGGAGTCCTTGTTGGTGACCCGCAACGCACGACATGTGCTTCTTACCCAATTGCGCATTGGCCGTAGTAGCAGGTCGTCCAGCAATTCCAGTAGGAAAGTAGTGACTGTAAGCAATATCATCAATAACCACAACATCAAGGAAAGGATAAACTTCCCAACCGAAACGCTCATAACCTAAATCCTCCGTTCGTAACAGACCTTCCAGCTTCGGATCGTTGTTAACAGCTCTGTTAATTCTGTTCTCATGGTTCCCCAGCGTCATTACCAGACGAGGCTTCCATTGTCGCTTCTTGTTCATGTGCAGACGAGTTTGCTCATTCACAATAGGCACCATAAGGGCATTCATAGCCTCTACAGCAGCCTCAATGTCATTAGTGTACCTACGCCCTTCAAAGTTTTTCTTACCCGCGTCGTAGGAGCTTAGAGAAGACATATCAGCGAAGTCACCGAGACATACAATTACATCTGGCTTCTTGTCTGCAATATATTGCCCAATCTTACGTAGATAGTTAAAATCATCACCAGGACGTACCTGACAATCTGGGATAATGAAATGTTTCAACCGTAAATCTCCTTATAGAGTTTAATAGCATCCTCTTCTGAGTCAGCATCAATATACATCCAATCGTCACTCTTCCAATCATATGGTTGTTCATCACCATCTTGAATAGTGTAGTCAGGCCAGATTCTATATGTAAACATCAGTCTAACAAAGCCTTTACAGAAACAGGGAAAATAGGTTCAATCAATGCACGAGCCTTCTGAGCTACAATTCGTGATTCATATTGTGTGTGTGGGTCCAGGCGGAGCCTGAGCATGTCACACCAAGCACCGAGAGTACCTGACCACCACCATTCAGTCATCATGTTTTGAGGTAATACCATTCGTGCTTGTTCAGGAGATACGTTCTGAGACAGCATGAATTTATACGTTTGCAAGGCAACCAATGTACTACTCTCTACATCTGTCTGCACATATACAGAAGTGTCTTCATCTACATAACTATCTGAACTTCCTTGTTTCACATTTTCAGCTCTCAACCTCCATTCATGTTTAGGAATATAGAATTCAGGTTCTTCATCCACATAACGCCTACTAACCTCGTTCCAAGGCATGAATCGGTGTTTCACCAATTGCCTAGCAACGAAGATAGGAGCCTTAACACGCATAGTGATGAAGCTGTGATTGAAAGGGGAGAAGTGTTTATGTTTAGCTAGGTAGTTAATGAGTTTTTCATCTTTATCAGATATTTGTTTATAGGTTTCACCATCCCAATGTGAATACTCCCAATCGCTCTCCTTATGAAAACTCACTCGTGCTGCATTGACAACAGACAGGTCACTGCCCATATAGTCAATTAAGGTAACTTGAATATCAGATTGCTTCATATTGTTGATAGAAATGGTCAATTAGTTGTGGGTCCATATGCTCATAATCATCTGGAATATCTAATACTTTCACTTTACAGTCAAATGTATCAAGATCAAACTTATAAGCTGTGGACATATGATTGGAAGGATTAACAAATACAACTTCATTAGCCCATAATAGGAGTTCATCAGATACTGGGATCAGAGCATATTTCTCACTACCTGCTGCTCTTGTGTTGTATTTTTTAGCATAGATACGGGCTGCTGTAGCACTGCGTAACAAACCAGCACTACATACGAACAACACTCGTTTATCTTTACCTTGGTAAGCATTCTGATAAGGACACTTACTGGTAAACATGGCTTCAGTTTTAGTTTTCTTTTGCATTCTCTTCTTCTAGCTTTTGTTTCAGATACATAGCTAGGTCTAACACTTCCTCGTAAGCATCTTTCAATGCATTACGACCATTACCTGCTTGTAAAACTGTACCATATTTCTTCAATCCCATTTGTTTACGACTCTCCATATCCTTGATAACTAAGTCGTGAATACTAGGCTTGTTATTCTTTCTAGGAGGGGGCTCACCCCACTCCTTGCTATTAGCCATAATAGGACGATTCTCAGGGAATGCAGGGTGTTTCACTAAGCCATCAATCATTGCTTCTCGTTCGTAAGCTGCATCAAGACTTGATGGAGGATTAAGCCAACGCATAGCCTCTCTCCTTCATGAAGTGAGTAAATTTCTTAACTACAACAGCCCGTTCTTCAACAGGAATCTGATCGGTATAACGAATCATTAGAGCAGCTCCACCAGCAGAAATACGCTTCTCTTTATTCGTGTGAGATTCAGCAATATTGGCTAGAGTTACAGCACGATTACGGGAACGAAGCTCTACATCTTCAATGTCGTTAAACAGAGAATAACCTTTATATTCATTTTGATTTTCTTGCGTCATTTTCTTCCTTAGTAATAATTTTGTGACAGGGCTTGCATAGAGTTTCCATTCCCTCTGCTTCGCAGAATAGACGCTGTATAACACCATCCCAATTATCAAACCCGCTAATTGGAACGACAGGAATAATATGATTAACCTCTACATCTTTCAAAGGAAAGAATCCCTTACAACGATTGCATTCATAATGCTTGGCCATACGACCAGTTTTCTCGTTAATCTTCGTAATCCTGTATGAATCAGCTAACACTTTATATTTAGGAGGCCATCGTTGGCTAGCACTACGTAATGCACTCTTTACGAATGAATTGAATCGTGCTTGTGTCCATTCTCCGTTATTGTAAGTTTTCTTTTCTATTTGGAAGCTCCCATAATACTGGACTACCATCAGGATGTACTTCTCTAGTCATCCACAGCAATTGTCCTTGTTCTAACAACGCCTTCTCAGCATCATCCCCATAAACCCCTCTATAAGCCTCTAGGACAGCCTTAAAAGCTTCGTCTGGTGTCTTGGTATTCTTTAAGATTTCAAAGGCTTTAACAGGCCCGCATCCTCCAAGACCCGGGATGCTGTCCACGCGGTCTCCTGTGAGACACTGGGAGTAGAAAAAGACCAAACCCTCACCTTTGATGGATTTTCTGTCACCAGACAGTCGTAACTCTCCAAATATGTCCACAAACCTGGGTCCAAACGATGGCTGATTTCCCAGCTCCCAACCATAATGCCATCCAGGAACAGCTCTAAGGTCTTTGTCTCTTGTACAGATGATTGTTTCATTTGGTCGTTTAGTTTGTTCAATAGCCATTAAATCATCAGCTTCCATACCTTCGGATTCAACGACATTATACGTAGCCTTCATATAAGCTTTGATGTTCTTATAATGGAAAGGCTTTAGTCCAGGTCTTTCTTTATAAGGTTGTTTGGTAGCAATCTTATATCTGAAATTACCTTTTCCTGTTAGATAGAGAATAGGAGGTTGTGTAGCATTTGTGATAGCACATATGTTGCTTATACGTGTATCTAGAAGCTCTGCTACATAATCAAAAGGAGGAAAGCCGGGCTGTTGCCAACCCGACTCTGCTGCAAAACCTATTTCGTAAACGAGGACACCTAATCCGCGTCAATGAGTGGTTGAATCATTAACGCCCTCCTTTCCATAATGTCTAATCATATGACAGTTAACTTCTTCGTCGCATCAATAAGGGGCGTCATCATTTACCTGTTCTTCAGGAACCTCTTGCTTAGGTTGGGGAGCAGGCTTATCCTTCTTACCTCCTTCAATCAATTTCTGAAGCGCACTACCTTCGTAATTAAGATTGCCCTTAATCTTGTCCTGAATCCACTGAGGAAGAGAGTTGAACACTTCCACATCAGGAGCGCTAGAATCAAAAACCTTAGCAGGATTCACGAGGGGAGGACAGTTGTTAGCATCCTTAGCCCGCATAGTGCTAATGGTTGCAACATTGTCATAAATCTTCCCGTCCTTACCGGGATTATTTACGATGGTGATGTTTACAGGCGTTTCAATAAGCTTTGCAAAATCACCTTCTGCTGCCTTGGTAGGATCAAGAGCGAAATAGCGTTGAGTGCTCTTAGCCTTCTCAGCAAACAAGCCGTGGAAAGGAAGGGTTTCACTAATCCAACGTGGCTTGTCTTCTACAGGATTGCCATCTTTATCTACCATAAACTCATCTACGAGTTCATACGTAAGCATAATCTCATGTGCAGGGGGCTTATCTTGTCCCTTATAAGGACGTTGAGGCTGCAAGCCCAAGTCAATAATCTGAACCAAACGACCTGGATAAGTACCGGGTTCAATATTAGGCTGCTCAATACGTTCAGCACCATTACCTTTAATCTTAGCTGCGTTCAAACCCATGTTATTTATTCCTTTACAGTGAGTACAATGTTGTTAATCAAATCTTGTGGATAGATGTAAGTTTTACTACCTACCATCACACCAATAAAACCACTACCTAGTTGGTAACCAATAATTTCTTCGTAGGTGATTACATCACCATTACGAAATGTAATTTCAATATCTTGCTTAACTTGTTCCATATATTTCCTTAGTAATGTCAGTGGATAGAGTACCAATTCTTACCTATAGCGCCTTCTCCGGCGTGTGGGCAAGAGATTTTGTAAAACTCTCCAGCATCTCTGATACATTCCTCAGAAATGCGCTTAACATCTTCTGCTATTTCTTCCTTACATTCGATAGTGTATTCGTCATGGTACCAACATACAACGCCATAATCAACTCCCCAGACATACTTTTCTCTAAGTCGCGCACAAAGAAGATTATACGCCTTTGCCATATGAATGGCTTCATCTGATTGAAGAAGATAAACAAGCAATTGATGCTCACTAGGAACTTTAATTGGACGACCGTCTAGTCCTGTGATTATACCGTCAAAATACTCAAACCTATTAAACTTATTGTTATATCGTTGTTTAGCAGTTTCCTTCCATTCTTTAGTGAGTTTCTCCATTAATGTACCAAGACCATCTAGGCCACGGTAGAGTTTAGCTCTAAGATCAGCTCCTGATCCCGCTGGTTTCTTAGCCGTCTTAGCAAGTTTAGCATCTCCTCCTCCGAAAAGGAGACAGTACATGACATTCTTTGCAATGTCCCTGGACTCAAGTTCACCAATATCTCTGGTGAGACTATGATTGTCACTACCATCCTCTTTCTTTCCTTCAATCAATGCCTTCGTATAAACAGGATTGTTCATACGACCAGCAAGTTGTCTTAATTGGTTCCCTGCAGAATCTGTACCAACTAATACATAACCTTCTCTTGAGGAGAATATGGAACGCATCTGTTTCCCATAGAAGCTTGAGGCTTTTGGGATGTTAACAATGTTCCTGTGGGTTGCACGTCCCGTGACTGCAAGAGTATTAACGACACTTGGAATTCTCCCATCTTCTCGAATAAGAAGTAGTAGTCCGTCAATAATGCCACGGCGTTGTCTACATTGGACTCGTTTTGCAACAAGCTTTCCAACTTTACCTTCAACTCCCTCAAAAGGATCATCTTTAGAGAGCTTAGGGCTTGTTCTGTTTCCGTCATCGTCTGTATTCCATTCTAGCGGTTCCCATCCTAATGAAAGTAAGAAATCTTTTGTCTCAGCTCCTGAATTTAGATCAGTCGCCCTGAAATTAATGCGGCTAAAGCAACCCACAACGGGCTTGTCACCAACATCATAACCAACACTAGCACACCAGTCAACAACACTCTTGGAATATTCACCACTTTTGAGGAATGGCTTTTTGATGTATCCATATTCTCCTTTTAATTTTGTCTCTTCAATTTCCAAAACTTTAGGAAGCTTTGGTATAATAACCCTGTCTATTCGTTCAATCCATTTAGTTAGCTGACGTATGCAGAAATGCATATGATCTTGGTCAACTAACCAACCATACTCCTCTTGTTCTTGTAAGTTAGTAAATAACTCGAAGGACAATAAGAAAGCATTACGCCATTTACCTCCTTTAGCTTCCCTCATTAGCTCATCATAGACAAGTTCTAGAATTTCAGTGTCTTCAGTACACCTGTGTAACATATCTTCTGAGAAATTCTCCCAATCATTATGTTCAGGCTTACCTCTACCAACTCTATAACCCCATGCCTCAATAGAATGAGGCCCAGCTTTCTTGTTAGGACAGTTGAAAGGAACAATCCGTTTAGGATTTAATAGACGACTCATTATGAGAGTGTCAACAATCTTCCCTTTAAACGTCCAGTTATAAAGCTTCTTCAATAAAGGAAAATCATAACCAATTCCATTGTGGGCAATAAGAACATCAAACGTATCAAGATACGCCAACAACTCTTTTATATTATGTGGACGAAATTGTTTAACCTCACCACCTTTGACTTTTACTACACCACAATGTACTTTAGTTGCTTGCCTAAGAAATCCGTTAGCTTCTAAGTCAAATAGTCCTATCTTCATTTTGCATGTTCATCACATAGCGTTCTAAGCCAACCATTACCTCTTATTTCACCCGTAGCACCACATTCTTCACAGATATGGTATGACATATGTTCAGCAAAAGAAATAGCTGCATATTGCACATCAGATGCATTATCCACGTAGAAGCGAAGTCCACCAAACTTTTCTTTGATTTGAACAGCCTTTACCTGAGTAGCATAATAATCTATATGTGAATTCTTATCAGTATTGAATTGAAGCCACTCACACAGAGCATCAATAAGAGGAAGCCATCCTTTACCAACTCCAGGGTAACCTCTTGCGTTGTCTAGGATTTTAGGGTATTTCTCTACAAGTTCATCATGCGTCACGATACAATTCCTTTAGTTCGTTTCTGAATCTTTGAATAATCTGATGAGTTTTAGAATAAGAATGCTCAGTAATAGCTGCAATGTCTTTAGCAGAGAATTCTTGTTTAAAATACATGTTAAGAATTTCTATCTGAACTTCACTTTTGGTGTTGATTAGCTCAAATATTTCTTTCATCACATGGTCTGTGTAATGGGGGCATCCCTCACTTGCAGCTACATCTTCATCATCAATATCAAGACACGATCTTCCATTCTCTTCTGCTTTATAGTCACGTAGAGAGTTATTAATCAATGTTGAAAACCATTGACCGAAACGATTAGGTTCACAACTTCTACGATAACGAATAGCTCTTTCGTAGGCAGTATGGACAATATCTTCTGCTGCCCACACTGTCCCTGCACGAAATGTCATCTTCTTAATGAGACGTTGATGATTGTCTCGATAATGCTTTTCAATTAGGGAGATTTCCATTTACCCTCATTTCTTTAGTTTTTCGACAAATCATTTCTACATTTCGTTAAAAAGACCTGTAGCTTTGTCCCAATACAGCTTATATCTACCTGTTTCTCCAAATTCTCGGTCTTCAAGAAGAACAAGCGTTCTTACATTTCTTTCTTCTTGAGAAAGATTTGGGTCACGGTTCCCTTCTAATCCTAATAGGAGGTTGCACGAACGGGCCATTGCTCTAGAGCCTGCAAACTGAGAAGAAAGTACCTCTCCTCCGCGCTCATGAGGTGTG
>ERZ724505.341-NODE-341-length-30965-cov-5.719896_pt1 | contig 30965 bp, 31 predicted proteins | sample MGYA00376038_ERZ724505 | MGnify/ENA primary metagenome ERZ724505 (study PRJEB28724, sample SAMN07190884) | wastewater metagenome | isolation source: effluent of sewage treatment plant in Hong Hong | place: Hong Kong | collected 2016-03-17 ...
GTCGTCTAGAAGTCCGCCACTCATCATCTCTACATCTTTTTCTTTGATTTTAATCTTGGATTTTTTGGTCATTGGCTCATTGTAGCGTTATCAAAATTATCAACAAGAAGTAAATCACTGTACTCTTACGCTATTAGCGGAATAATTCCTCATACATCCTCACCATCTTCTCCACCGAAAATAATTTCTCGGCGGCTGTTTTTCCGGCAGCGGCGATGCGCAGCCTTCGGTCATCATCCGTCACGAGTGATCTGATGGCTGCCGCAAGAGAAGCACTGTCACCCGCTTTGGCAATCACGCAGTTTTCGCCATTGTCCAGATAGCCGGCAATGCCGCACAGGTCGGTCACGACTGTTGCTGTCCCCATGCTAATGGCTTCGGCAGCAACCAAGCCAAACGGATCATGATCCGATGACGGCAGCACAAAAATATCGAGCGATGCATAGAATGCGCCAAGATCGGGTACCGCATCCAGAATACGGACCCGTTCGGTGAGTCCGGCTGTCTCAATGCGATCTGCCAATACCTGTCGCTCGCGGCCTTTTCCCACAATCGTGACATGGATGCCGGGCACCATTCTGGCCGCATCGATCAGATGTTCTATTCCTTTTTCGGGAGAGAGTCGCGCGATGCATCCCACATTCAGCGGGGAGCCGGCATGGGCAGTGCGGCGGGCGTCTGCAAAACGCTGTAAATCGATGCCGTTTGGAATCGCTGCCACGTGAGACGCCTCAAAACCCAGATCGACGTACAGCTTGCGACTGAGCTCCGACACGCAGATAACAGTGGCCTGTGCACCCGCCTTCTTCAGAGACGGAAACCATGGATTCATTGTCAGCCAACGGCCTACCCTGTCATGCTCAATCCAGAACACACGCGACCCGTGGGACGCGGCAAATTGCGTGAGGACAATTTTCTCCGACAGGCTGAGCATGCAGACGGCATCCGGAACCTTCATTTTTTTCATGGCCGTCATGAGATCCGCCTTCAGCTTTTTCTGCCTCCACGCAAAGCTTACCGCCCCCCATTTGGTAACGGGCGGCTCGCCGACATGCAACGGATACACCTCAACTCCTCTCAGAGGCGCCTGCTTGAGCAGGACACTGCAGCTGCCCAAAAAGCTGACACTATGCCCTTTTTCCACCAGCCCTTTCATGAGCGACAATGTCTGGATTTCCGTGCCGCCATGGACACTTTCTAGCGGGAAGCGGGTGAAGAGGATATTCATGAAGAGGAAAGGTTGTAGAAGAGTATACATATTCCGCAGACGGGACGCCGCGTCCCGCAGTTACCAGATATCCAATGGATCACATATTGATGAAAAATGAAACGATGTCCATGGCCAATCTTCGATTTCTTTCACCAAATGATGCTTCACCGCATTTCCCAATACATACCCTACTGCCGAAGATTGCTGCTTCGCATCACGAATGCGCTCATCGTAAAATCCTTTCTGCCAGCTAATCTTTCTGTGCAAAAGAGTCTGTATATCTTTGATACTGTTTGATTTAAAGCTCTGCATGAAAGCACTGAGTCCAGCCGAACCAGGAGTCAGTATAAGATGCAGATGATTTGGAAGAATGCAGAACGCATGCAGTAAAGCAGTATGAACATCACGAGTGAGGCATAGATGATGAACCAGGCGTTCGGGAATGCCGTTTTGAGTACACCACTTGTTATTATTTGCCGTCTTGGTGACGACATGAAACAAGCCCGATTGCTGATAATGGATTTGCGGCAATGCTAAAACACTAGCACGAGCGGGACGCGGCGTCCCGTCTGCGAAGTACGTACGAACACCTTACCCTTCCTCTACTTTCCTTCCTCCTCTCCTCCTCCTTTCCTCTTCGCAATAATCTTCTGCCCGCCCATGTACATCCTCAACACTTCCGGAATCGTGACCGATCCATCGGCATTCTGATAATTTTCCAGAATGGCAATGAGCGTGCGGCCGATGGCAAACGCAGTGGCATCGTTCATGTGCACGAGTTTTCGCGTGCCGTCTGCTGTTTGATAATGCGTCTTTAAGCGACGAGCCTGATAATCGGTCATGTAGTCACTCGTGTGCGTTTCGCGGTATGTGTTCTGGGATGGAATCCAGCATTCAATATCAAGCCCGTTGGCATTGGGCTTGCCGATATCGAACGTGCATTTCTGCAGCAGGCGATAGGGGATGTTCAGTTGCTGCACGAGATACTCCTGAAGCGCGACAATAAATTTCTGCTCGTCCTCCCCGTTTTCGGCAGTCGTGAATGACTCGATCTCCAGCTTATCGAACTGATGCACGCGCAGAATGCCGCCCATGTCTTTTCCGTAGGTGCCGGCTTCGCGGCGGAAGGCGGTCGAGTAACCGATGTAGCGAATAGGAAGTTGCTTTTCCTCGAGTGTTTTCTCCATGTAGTACGGCCCCATGGTGTGCTCGGCTGAGCCGACGAGCACCTGACCGTCTTCCGGCAGCAAGTAACGCTGCTCTTCCGGCTGCAGGCGATCCATGCGATCCATCACATCGCGACGCATAATGACCGGCGGCAGGAGAGGGACAAACGGCTTGGTGGAAATACTGAGCTTGGCTTTGGCGGCAACGTCTTTCAGGATTTTCTCATCGGCCAATGTGGCAAACGTGAACTGAATGATCGCCATCTGCAGACGTACGGCGTCGCCTTTCAGGTACGCAAACCGGCTGCCACTCACTTCGGCTGCCTGCTCAACATCGATCACATCGAGCGCGGTGCCGATCTCCATGTGGCTTTTGACCGGGAAATCGAATGTGCGCGGCGTGCCGACTGTACGGGCAACGACATTTTCCTCTTCGCTGTGTCCTACCGGCACATGTGGCAGCGGCGGATTCGGAATTCTGAGTAAATCGGTGTGCCACTTCGCCTCTGCCTCCTCGAGCTCTTTTTCCTGCGTCTTGAGCTTGTCGCCCAGTTCCTTCATGGCGGCGATCATTGCTGCTTTCTCCTCGCCTTTCATGGTTGGGACTTTTTTGCTGACACTGTTGCGTTCGGCGCGCATGTTTTCGACCGATGTTAGTAATTCGCGTCGCTTCTGATCGAGGGACAGAAAATCCTGGACAGACAGCTTGATGCTCTTGGCGTCACAGGCCTTTTGATAGAACGCAGGGTCCTCGCGGAGATGAGCAATATCGATCATAGTGCGGCCATGCTAGCAGAAAGAGGTTACAGAAGCACAAGTTTGTCATTCTGTAAGACTTGCAAGAGTTCAGCGTCTACAACAGGCAATGCAGGCTCTGCCTGTGTTTCGTGTTCTTTGGCATTTATCACGCTCCGAGGAAGGCGTGAGCAGCGACGGTCGACTGTCGACGCAGCTGTGGAATCCTCAGGGAGCCAGGCGATGAAGCCCTACATCCTGGTGACAGTGCTTTCTGTTTTCTCATTCGCGATCGCCGGCTGTGTCAGCCGGAAAGCGCCACCGACCGTCCACCTTGCCCTTACGATTCTGATGACGGGCACGATCATGATGATCGTCGCCGGTATCATGATTGTTGTATTGCGGCTCAATGGCGTCGCAATCGCTCTTCCGGGCAACGCCAGCGATTGGACCAAATGGCTGGGCTACGCCGCCCTCGTCGCCATTGGCGACGTGTTGCTCATTTCCGCCTACATGATGGGCGGAGACCCTCGGACGATCCAGGGGATTGTGGCGGCACTGCCAGTCATCACATTCTCGATTCTGTTTGTCGGCTGGCGCGATACGCCGCCGAGCATCCAGCATTTCGCGGCTCTGATGTGCATCGTTGTCGGCGTTCTCATGTTTTTGAATGCTGAAAGTACGACGAGCAACTCGCCCCCGGCTCCACCGCCGCATGACTTGCGGCTGGACCCCAAAAATTCCGCCGAAGAAACAATCCCGCCGCCCCACATAGGGGCGGCCTTTTTAAAAAATCTCGAGAATTTTGCCCCCGCGAAGACTCCGACCATTGCTCCAGCTCCCCGGTTTGTGTACAATGCCCGTTCTATGTTAGATAAAAAATTCCGCCTCGTCTCCGACTACGCACCCAAAGGTGATCAGCCGCTCGCGATAGACAAACTGACAGCAGGCCTGGAAAAAGGCGAACGTCATCAGATTCTGCTGGGCGCCACCGGCACCGGAAAAACTTTCACGATGGCGAACATCGTGAACAAGCTGCAGCGCCCCACACTCGTGCTGGCTCACAATAAAACGCTTGCCGCTCAGCTGTGCAGCGAGTTTCAGAGCTTCTTTCCGGACAATGCAGTGTCCTACTTCGTGTCCTACTACGACTACTACCAGCCGGAAGCCTACGTCCCGACAACCGATACGTACATAGAAAAAGACGCCAGCATCAACGACGAAATCGCCAAGTTCCGCCACGCCGCCACGCATAACCTGCTCACACGCCGCGACGTGCTGATTGTCGCATCGGTGTCGTGCATCTACGGTCTTGGAAGCGTGGAGGACTACCAGCTGCTGGCAATTGATTTAAAGCGCGGTATTCCGTTTCAGCGCAACAGACTTCTGCGACTTTTAACCGATATCCAGTACAAGCGTTCATCCATGCACTTCAAGCAGGGCATGTTCCACGTACTGGGCGATACCATCGAAATTTTCCCACCGAGCGGAGACACGGTTATCCGCATCGAAATGCCGTTTGATGAAATCGAAACCATTCAGGAAGTCGACAGCTTTACCGGTGAACTCATCACCGAAATGAATGAAATCAAAATCTTCCCGGCCGCCCACAACGTCACCACCAAAGAGAAGATCGATCAGGCTGTGGCACGCATAAAGGAAGAGATGATCGAACGCGAGCAGTTCTTTTTGAAGAACGGCGAGTTCGCCAAAGCCGAACGCATCCGCCAGCGCACCGAGTACGACATGGAAATGCTTCAGGAAACAGGCTACTGCACCGGTATCGAAAACTACGTTCGGTATTTCAGTAACCGCGAACCAGGTGAACCGACAGAAACACTGCTGGACTATTTCCCCGATGACTATCTGCTCTTCGTCGATGAATCGCACATTTCCATTCCGCAGATCGGCGGCATGTACGAAGGGAACTACAGCCGTAAGCAGACACTCATCGATTATGGCTTCCGCATGCCAAGTTCGCACGACAACCGCCCGCTGCGCTTTCCCGAATTCGAAGAACGCGTTCATCAGGCCGTGTATGTGACCGCCACTCCCAGCAAGTACGAGTACGCCAACACGCCGAAGGAAAATATTGTCGAGCAGATCATCCGCCCGACCGGTCTTGTTGATCCGATTGTTTCCGTTCACGAAAAGAAACACCAGATCGATCACATTATCGCCGAGGTCAACCGGACGATTAAAAACGGCGAGCGCGTGCTCATTACTGCTCTCACGAAAAAGAGTGCCGAGGATCTGGCGAGCTACTTACAGAATGCCGACTACAAAGTGCGCTACCTGCACAGCGATATCGAAACGATGGAACGCATTGAAATCCTGCGCCAGCTGCGCACGGGCGAAATTGATATTCTCGTCGGTATCAACTTGCTCAGAGAAGGCCTGGACTTGCCGGAAGTGAGCTTCATCGCCATTCTGGATGCGGATCAGCAAGGCTTTCTGCGCTCACGCGACGCCCTTATTCAGACCATCGGTCGCGCCGCACGTAACATCAACGGACACGTTATCCTGTACGCCGATAAAATGACAGACGCCATGAAAGCCGCCATCGACGAAACGAATCGCCGTCGGACTATTCAGGAAGCCTACAACAAGGAGCATGGCATCACGCCCAAGACGATCATCAAAGCTATTAAAGATATTGCCGAAGAGCACAGCAAGCAGAAGCTTACGCGCAAGAAGTACGACACGCAGAAGATTCCGAAAGACGAAAAGAAGCGCCTTATGGAAGAGCTCGAACAGCAAATGCAATTGGCTGCCGAGAATATGGAATTCGAGAAAGCTGCGGACCTGCGTGATGAAATTGAATTGCTGAAGCGGGAACTGAATGGCTAATTAACGATTGCACTGTGCGCAGAAAAGATACTATCTCGTAATTTTTCAATCTGCTCACGAACAGCAGAGGCTGATAATACATCGACATCACAATCGTGTTTTTCTGATATGTCGGACCATCGCACGCCAGGTATAAGAAATCGGATACTGTCTCGTATGGCACAAGCCATATCTGATAAGCTTTCGACGGTTTGCGGATCTAACAAGTGCTTTGCTTCCGCAAAAGTGGCAACAAGCTCGGTTTTCAAATCGAAGGCTGTCATCTTGCCGTATGAAAACGCTTTTGGTCGCATGATGTTCAGCATAATAATAAACAATTTAAAATAAATTTTTATGTTGTCAATTTTTTACAAAATCCTGTCTGTTTTACAGCTTTCTTCTGCTGAAAATGCACTTCTGCAGAACTTTGGGGGCGACATCGTGAAGCGGCAAGACACAACAGAAGATTATCATCGTACGGAATAGATACGTCCTCCAGCCTTCATTCGGTGACAATGAAGCGCATTTCTTCCTGCAATGTGGCGATGAGTTCGCGAATTTGCTCTGCATGCCTCCCGTCAACATACAGCTCCGGATCATCCAGTTTCACACGAGCTTTTTCGGTTGCCACAGCATACAAAGAATATCCGTCGTCTGTTCCAACCTGATGATCAGCGTAATCTGACAGCATTCCCAGCCTTCTCAGGCCTAGGCACAGGCGAGGGTGATCCAGAAAATTATGGAGCATGACCGCAATTTCCTGATGTGTTTGCATCAGAGATTTTTTTATCAAATCGGGAAACGCATCGATTGCTCTCTGTACAGATGATAATTCGGCCCATATGTCTGCAGCTGAAACCGGTGATGAGGATGGACCTGATTCTTCTAAAAGCATGCTTCAACTATATTTCTATTTTAGTCAAATGCAAGAGAGGACAACGCCAGACGACCGTTTTTACTTCTCCCAATCGCGCACAGCCTCTTTGTAACCCTTCGGCGTACCCGTGTCGTAGCGCTTGCCTTCGAATTCGTACCCGTAGATATTCACCGTCCCAAGCTGCTTGATGAGCGCGTCGATGAGACGGATTTCGCCACCATGGCCGCTTTCAACGCCCGGCAGTACGTCAAACGTCGAGCGGGGAACAATATACTTACCGACAATCGCCAGAGTAGATGGTGCATCCTTTGGATTTGGCTTTTCTACAAGACCTTTGATCTTTTTGAGACGCGAAAGTTCGTTATTCATCTCTATGTCAACAATACCGTACTTGGAAACCAATTCCCGCTCCACATTCTGGAGCATCAGCATGGCTGCTTCGCCGGTTGTGGCAACCGTCTGATACGCTTCCCAGAGCTGCTGCAAACCGCTCTTTTCATGCTTGATGATGTCATCGCCAAACAGCACGGCAATATGATCGCTATCAGTCCAGCCTGCAGCTTGTAGAAGCGCATGGCCATCACCTTTCATATCGTTCTGATACACCGTGTGAAAGCGCACGTTATGGTACTTGGTGAGCTCATCGAGCATGTGCAGCTTGCCGCGGTTCTCCAGTTCACGCTCCAAATGCGGCTTCTTCTCGAAATAATCGGGAATAGCCTCTTTTCCGCGACTGATAATAAAGCAGATATCGGTAATGCCTGCACTCAAGCATTCATCGACCAGAAGGGCGATAATGGGCACATTGCCGATGGGGAGCAATTCTTTCGGCACCACTTTCGTCCATGGAAGAAAGCGTGTGCCGTAGCCGGCGACGGGGAGAACAGCCTGCGTAAGTTTCATGAGCGTACGAGAAGGTTGGCGCAGTATACCCGGACGACCTTGTTTCTCGCCATAGGAAGCAGGAGAAACCCGCTGCATTCACTTTTGCCGCGGCAGGAGGCGTCCACAGGGAATGCCTAAAACACACGACGCGCCACGAGGCCGGCATCCTGAAGCTGCCTTGCCTGTGTGCGATGCGCTTTCTGCATAATTTTGTACCGAGCCGCATACACAAATTCCCTCTGCGTTCCCGGTACAAAAAAATACGCAAAAATTTATACCGATAATATTTTCAGGGAACATACAAAAAATTTTCTTCGCGAAAATTTCCTGCACAATGCGGCGGATCAAAATTTCTGTATCTGCGTCATGATTCCTGTCGCAAGAAAAAACGCACGTTGTACGAAATGTTTGTGATTATTTTTTCCGGAAATATTTTCTTGTACTGTTTCATACTGGTTATTGCTCTTGCGACAGCCCAAAACGTTGACGCACACGACGCACTCTGAAAAAATTGCATCCACAGTTTATATCTTCCCCAAAACTTTTATGGCCACAAAAAAGAAGGCTAAAAAGAAGACAGTAAAAAAGAAGGCCAAGAAGACGACCAAGAAAAAGAAAAGGTAGTCTTCCGCTTCTTCCCTTGGAAAAAGGAAACGCGAAAGCGTTTCTTTTTTTATGGAATAATTGCTAGATTAAGCGCTGCAATATGCCATTTTTTTGATGTATTGTTTTTCCATCGATCACCCGTACTCGCACGGCGCCGACGATGCTGTTTGTTACAAACACTTCGTCTGCTTCGAGTAATTCTTTTTTTGTCGGCAAAGAAAATCGCACGCGTATTTTATTTTTCCTCGCACTGCGCAGAATTTTTTCCCGCGTGATGCCATGCAGTATATTTTTGTCCGGAGTATGCAGTATTTTATTCTTCACCCAGAAAATATTCGAGTACGCACCTTCGGAAATGTGTCCATCACTGTTCACAAGAAGCGCTTCGGTACATCCGCATTGAATGGCTTTCTGATGCGCTTTATAACAATCGTTATACGGAAGAGATTTGGCAGCCGGATGCGTGCGTTCGAGCGGGACTGTGATCACTGAGATGAATTTTTTTGGTGACGAAGAATGTTTTGAGCAGTGAATGAGAATATTTTTTTGCGTCACAACAATTTTCATCCGCACGGATGGATGCGTGACGAGCGTGATTGATTGCCTGGCAAATTTTTCAATCGTTTTGATTGAATGCGGAAAATGCATGCCGATTATTGTCGCTGATTTCTGTAATCGTCGGAGATGCTTCCTGAGATCGACACCCCTTCCGTTCTCTATGCGCAATGTTTCAAAAACGCCTTCTGCATGCGGATTTTCCGCAGCGAATGACCAGCGCAATTCGTCGGTAATGGTAGTCGGTACGCCATCTATAAGCAGCACTTCGTCGCTGCGATTGTGCGTGAGAAACGGCGCCGCTTTCTGAAATGTTTCCTGCCACTCCCGCTCCATAACGGAATCGAACACTATGCCGCCGCCAACCGAAAGGCTCAGCTGATTTTTTTGCGCAATGATCGTACGGATGAGAATCGAACTGTCGGTCACGCCATGATCACTGATTGCGGCAATGATACCGGTGTATATTCCGCGCGGCGCCCATTCGAGTGCATCGATGTATACGCAGGCGCGTTGTTTCGGACAGCCGGTAATCGAGCCGCCGGGCAAGCATGCACGCAGAGCTTGTACATGCGAGAATTTTGGATCCAGTGTTCCTGTTATTTCGCTGTACGTGTGCCATACGGCTGCGTTTTTCTGCAGCTTGCGCGCCGACAACACTTTTACCGAGCCAGTCGCACTCACTTGTCCGATGTCGTTGCGCAACAAGTCGGTGATCATCGAGAGTTCCGCCTGCTCTTTTTCGCTCTCGAGCAATGCTGATCGATTCCGCTCATCTTCTTTTGCATTCTTTCCGCGCGCTGCTGTTCCTTTTATGGGGCTCGTGAGAATTTTTTGCTGATTAATCTGAATGAAGCGTTCGGGTGAAAATGACAGAATGGCGTGCTGATCGATTTCCAGATACGACATGTGTGGCGCGCTGTGCGTCTGCGCCATCGCGCAGAACAGCTGCCTGGGATGCGCATTGCACTGCGCCTGCAGCGTGTGTGCCAGATTCAGCTGATAGAACTCGCCATCGATAATCGCACGCTTGGCTTTTGCGAATGAACGTGCGTATTGCGCCTTGGTAATCTGCGACTGAAAATCAATCGGCGGTACTTCAATCGATGTAATCGATCGCTCAGAAATCGCTATGACGTCTGATAGAAACTTTTTGTCACCGATCACAAATAATTCTTTTTGATTCCATGCAATTGCTTGATCGTAGAGAAAAAATGTCGGAGACGGTGCGGTTGATATGAATCGCGATGCTATTCCCAAATCCGCGATACTTGCGTCGTAGGGAATGCAGCCAATTGCACCGCCTATAAAAGGGATATTTGTTTTCCTGTGTTTCGACCGGGCTTTGAGGACTGTATCGAGCGCCGTCCAATCGTGCTCCGTACTGCATCGAATGATTCGCGAGGGATTCCAGGCGATAATCGTCCACTGCTCGTGACGAATGAAGGCAGGCGACAGCTCCTGTCCTTGCAATTTCGCAAAAAAGGCGAGGGGATCGAAGCCTATGAGCGATAATGGCGTTATCACGAAATGGTTGTGAGAAAATTGCGAATCATTGCATCGCCATGAGTGGTGAGAAATGATTCAGGATGAAACTGCACGCCGAATGTCGGAAAAGTGTTGTGATGCATGCCCATCAATTCTTTTTTCCGCGTGCGAGAACCCGTCCAGCACATCGCTTCAAATGCTGGCGGCACTTTTTTGACGATGAGCGAATGATAGCGGGCAACGATTGTCGGATTGTCGATGCCGATCATTAATCCTTTATTACGATGATAGATCTCACTCGTTTTGCCATGCAGCGGCAGATGTGCGTGACGTACGTTGTCCTTATCCGCAAATACGACGCCCAGACACTGGTGCCCCAAGCACACACCGAGAATCGGCATGCGACCGTGATACTTCATAATCAGCTGCAGTGTTTTCGGTCGTTCAAGCGGACTGCCCGGCCCCGGTGAGAGCACCATCGCATCAACATGCATTTGATTGATCGTTGTTATGTGCAAGTTTGCATACGGCAGAATCTCGACCTGCGCACCAAGTGAGCCCAGCTGCTGGGCAAGATTATGCGTAAAAGAATCTTCGTGATCGATGAGCAGAATCCTAGAGGCTTTGATCCGTGGCATTCGTAGCGGCAGAAGAGGTGGCGGGCGTTTTCACGTTCCTCAGTACGTCTGCTTCGACAATCTTTACCTGCTTCATTTGATCGGCGGAAAACTGCTTGGCCACTTCATCGCGTGCAGCTGCAGCTCCCTGATACTCGTTTTTCGCCGCTGCATCGAACCATGCGTAGGATTGGAGCGGATCTTTCTGCACGCCTTCACCGTTGGCATACATCACGCCCAGATTGTACTGAGCACCGGCGTCGTTCTGCTCTGCAGCCAGACGGAAGTAATGCGACGCTTTGGCATAGTCTTTGGGAGCCCCCATTCCTTTCACGTACGCCAGACCCAAGTTGTACTGGCCATTCACATTGCCGGCACCCGCCGCCTTGGCAAACCACTCAACAGCCTTGTCGGCATTCTGCGGCACACCCTGACCTTTGACAAACACCACCCCCAAACTGAGCATCGCTTCCACATTGCCGGCGTCCGCTACCTGCTCACACGCGCCCATTTCGGCACTGGTCGCTTTTTCGTCCGCATTCCACTTGGCAATGGCCGTATCGCACTGCTCGTACATGTCTGCCTGGACCTTGGGTCCGCAGGCGGCAAGCGAGAGAGCAATAAGAAGAAGTGGGAGAGTGCGGCGCATAGGAAAATCATCCTAGCGTTGCCCTATGCGATCCGTAAAGCAATTCAGCCCCTCAACTTGCTCAGTGCTTCGTTGACAGAATGCGTCATTATACGTGGACGCAGAGAGAAACCACCGGAATACTTTGACCACTCCTTTCTTTTTCCTGTCCTGTTTATGCGCACACGTCTTTCTGCATCCGGCCTTCTTGCCCTGGCTCTCTTTTGCTTTGCCGGCACCGCTGCCGCCGTCACCATTTCGTCTGTCACGATTATCATCGACCGCTCTGATACCGTTCGCCCGGACTGGCTGCCTCTGCCGCTACCGCCTAAATTTGTGAACATCCGAGCCGCCGGCTTTGGCCGCACGACGACACCGGTACTCATGCCGGACACATCGAAAATCCTGGAAGATGCGATTATCCACCGCATTGGACAGAAGCCGCGACACAAGTAGCAGGAAGATGCAGAGAGAGGAAGGCAGACCAGCTGCAAACTTTTGACGAAGCGCGAAATGGCAACTGTCTCTAACATTACACAAAAAATACTTATACAGTGAAAGGTCAAAGAACATCTTCTTTACACGACTCCAACGAATTATGTGGACTGCTTTTGCAGCATGTATGATCATTCATCCACTCAATTTCTTGTAAGAGTTGCCTGCGCGTACGTCTTCTATAGCGATCGCTTTCTTTTTTCTTACTTCTTTTTCTGTCCTCTTTATGCCGTCTCTTACCCAAGAGAAAAAATTAAAGCCGGTTCTGATGATCTCCGCGATCATCTTCGGCGGCTTCACCTTTGTCGCCAGCGTGCACGCCCAGAGCGTTCCGTTTACGACTGCAGCATTCAGCGATGTCCCCAAGACATCCGCCAACTTTGCCGCTATCGATTACCTGCGCGAGCAGAACATTGTCCGCGGCTACACTGACGGCTCGTTTAAGCCGACAAACCTGATCCGTCGTTCGGAATTCGTCATGCTGGCCACCAACCCGTTCTTGCTTGACCCCATCACGAAAGAAGACTGCATCGCCGCCCACGTGGCTGCATCGGGCTCCACCGTTTTCTTCTCCGATGTTCCACGCGACATTTGGTACGCAACACCTGTGTGTATCGCCAAAGTACGTAACGTGCTTGACGGCTATCCGGATGGAACTTTCCGCGGTGCAGATTTTATTTCGTTCGTCGAGGCATCCAAAATTCTCGCCAACGTGTTCATCGGTACCGACAGAAAAGATACGGATCCGGAGACGTGGTACAAGAGCTACGTTCAGTGGCTCAGTGACCAGAAGGCCATTCCCACCTCCATTCGTTCGCTTAGCCAGAAACTGACACGCGGCGAAATGGCTGAAATGATCTGGAGACTCAAGACCGATACCCGCAACAAGGCATCGGCAAGCGTTGCGACAATTGCGAAGAAATAAATTTATTGGCTCAAAGTAAAAAGAGGCAGTCTGTGCGGCTTGCCTCTTTAAAAATACGAAGATTAAAGAACCAAATTCGAGACAGATTCGAAATTGGAAACTCGAATTTTATAATTGTTTAGAATTTGGTTCTTCGTCGTTCGTTTTTAATCATGCATGTATAAAATGCTTCATGTATCTACGGGACGCCGCGTCCCGGCCCCTAGGGGGACTCTTTGGGTCTGCGGCTTTCTTAATCATTTATCCGAATAATCTTCACCTTCTCTTCTTTTGGAACGAGAATTTTGAGGATCGATTCTTTGTTGAACGTCGCCTTCACTTTGCGCTGGTCGATGGAACAGGGAAGTGTGACGGTGCGGGAAAAGTCTCCCCAGAAACATTCCTGAATGTAATACTGATTATCGGGAACGGTATCTGTTTGCTTGCGCGATCCGCGGATAGTGATGGTATTATCGGCGATTTCGATGTCGAGATCCGACATTTTGACGCCGGCAATCGGTGCCTTAATGATGTAGTAATTCTCATACTCAAAAATATCGAGTGCTACCTGACCCTGACCGCGTGCGATGGTCGGCGGTACTTTCTGGGCAGATGCTTGCGCTGTCGGCGCCATACTCTTCTCGTTTACAATCGATTCCTCTTCGTCAACCGAAGAAGAAAAGATGCCGTGGAACGGAGAGGGAATCATTGCCTTGTATAGTACAAAAAGTGTGAACAGGAAGCAAAAATGCGATGTGGCGCAAGCGGGGAATTTGTGAGGAAGTACGCGTGGAAGTTATGAGAGGCCTTGAAGGTAAGGCGTGTAAAGCGAGTAAGGCGGGTGGTGTGAGTTATTATGAGAAAGTACGAGTGGAGGGTGTGAGAGGACTTGAAGGCATTGTGAGTAAGGTGAGTAATGTGGGCGATCTTTGCGATGAATAGACGCAGCGGAAGATCCATATCTTCCGCGGACCAAAAGTTATACATCTTTCAAAAAGCGCAGAGGTTACGAACCTCTGCTGCGGAAAGTAATATCCAACTTACGCGCAATACCCGCTTTACCTTGCCCGATCCAACCGCTCTCCAAACCCCTCTCAACTTGACTCTTTCCCACCTCCATGTCCATCAATAACTGCTCAGGCGGCAAGCGAGGCTGTATGTCAAGAAAACTCTACATTTATCAATAGTATTGGAATGGGAAAGTGATAGCATGGCAGTTCAAGAAGTCGAAAATTGTCTTGCTCGGATGCGATCCATCAGTAGAATCCCGACATCCAATTTAAAACCGACCTCCTTCACTTCGTTTTTGCCCGACATTTTCTGATCTACTCTCATGCCCTCCGCCTCGCTCAAAAATAATATCCGCCGCATTCGTTTTGAAAAAAACATGACGCAGGAGGAGTTGGCACTGCGCGTAGGTGTCAGTCGCCAGAGTGTGATGAGCATTGAACGTGGGGCTACCAATCCATCGGTATTGCTCGCCTACAAAATCGCCATGGCACTGCAAGTTCCGGTCACCGAGTGTTTTCAGGTGGAGGGAAATCTGGTGCCGCTCTGAGCCAGGATAAAGTATTCAGTATGCTGAATGAAGAATGATTAAAGAGAAGCTCGAAGATCAAAGAACCAAATTCGAGACAAGTTCGAATTTGAAAATTAGAATTTCGAAATTATTTAGGATTTCGTTTCTGGTCCTTCGAACTTTTATACATGTCTGATGTCTTCAATCACAATCTGCAGATCTTCCCTGCCGTTCCATTTGTTGAGGGTAAAGCGACAGGCGATATCGTAGGTTTGATCGGGCTGACTGCTGAGTGATGGTTCGTGTCCGCCGAAGTTGAAGGCAATTGCTTTGGTTTGTCCGATGCGGCACTGCAAGTGCCGGCCGTCGGTACCAATACAACGCAGACCCGTGATCGTTTGGTTACGCAGAAGAAACAGCGGCTCCGCATTCGCCTGACCGTAGGGCTCAAGATTGGAAAGCGATTTGATGAAGTGATGAGACAGATGATCGGTTGTGACAGGCGCGTCGATTTCGAGAACCGGAATAAGTGTGTCGGATGTAAAGCCGGCGTCGATCATGACCGCATTAAGTGCAGCGCGCAGCGTATCGAGATCTTTGAGCGCAAACGTACAACCTGCAGCCTGCGCGTGGCCACCGAAGGTGAGAAGCAGCGGCTTCACTGTCGGATGAGTGAGTGCGTCCATAATATTGAACTGCGGAATGCTGCGCAGAGAACCTGTACATATGTCACCGACAATTGCGGCAACCAAACTCGGGCGGCCGTATTCTTCCGTGAGCTTGCCGGCAATCAGTCCGACAATGCCGGCTGTGTATTTTTCATCAGCCAGAACGATGAACGGCTGCGACAGATCGAGTGTTGCGCTGGCTTGATCGAATAAATCCGCGGTGAAGGACCGGCGATGCGTGTTGAGTTCATCGAGTTTGGCAATCGCCTCGCCGCCTTCGAGAAGTGCGTTGAGTGCGATAATGGGATCGTCCATGCGACCTGACGCGTTGATGCGCGGCACTAAACGAAACGCAATGTCCGTGCTGCTTAAATTTGCTTCCTTGCTGCGCAGAGAATCGGCAAATGTTTTGATGGGACCAGGCGGCAACTGCTGCAGACACTTAAGACCGTACATCACGAGTGTACGGTTTTCGCCGGTGAGCGGCACCATATCGGCAACGGTGCCGATGGTTGCCAGGACGAAATCTTCGGCGATGCCGTCCCACGCCTGCCCTTTTTCGAGTGCACGTAGCAACATGAACGCCACACCCGACCCCGAGATGTGCTCGTTTGGAAACGCATCCGGCACTTGCGGATGAATGACGGCATAGGCCGGAGGACGTCCGTTGGATGGATGATGGTGATCGGTGACAATGACATCGATGCCGTGGCTTTTGGCGCGCTCAATCTGTTCGTGCGATGCAATGCCGGTGTCGACGGTGATGATGAGTGTGACGTCTTTCTCGTGCAATGCATCGATACTGTGATTTTTCATGCCGTAGCCTTCGCGCATGCGGTGCGGCAGATATATGACCGGATCAATGCCGCGCCTGCGAAAGAAACGAACGAGCTGAGCTGTTCCGGTAATGCCGTCGGCATCGTAGTCGCCGAAAATGGCGATCACTTCGTTCTCGGCCATCGCATGATCGATGCGCTCCACGGCACGACCCATTTCTGTAAACAAAGACGGATCGGACAATTTCATTTGCTGACGCTGGATGACATCCAGAAGCTGGCGTTCGGTCGCCAGTCGCATCACCACGTCGTCGGCGGAACCGAATTCCTCATCGCGCCGAAGAAGCCATTGCCTGCCGGTGAGTGAGAGATGTGGAATCACCCGTCAACAGTAGCAGGATTGATGCAAGCAGCAAGGTAAGAGGTGGACGATTAGCTACCAACTTAAAAAACTCAAGAAACAAGATGCAAATACCAAAAAACATCAAATGACAATCCTCGGCGGAGCGCCATTATTGGCGCGGCGGTTCATCATGATCGAAAACCGCGGCAAGCATGCCGCTCCTCAGATTCATTCATTATAAAAATCATTCTCCATTCTGAATTCTCAATTCTGCATTCTCTTCAATGTCCCTTCGCAAAATCCACCTCCGGATATGTTTTGAGATGATCGACCACTTCCTTTTCGACCGCAGCCAATTTCTGAGCACTGCGCGCTTCTATGCATACAGAAAGGCACGGGCTGGTGTTGCTGAAGCGAATGCCCGCCCACGCGCTGTCGCCAAAGTCGATACGCGCACCGTCGAGCGTAATGGTTGGATGATCTTTCTGGAAATGATCGGTTGCTTTCGCGACCACATCTTTCTTTTTGTCGTCTGCGCAGTATGGCCGCATTTCGTGGGCCTGGTAGACTTTCGGGAAACCAGCGATGCGAGCGGAAAGAGAATCCGATCCATCAGCCAAAATTTTCAGGACATGCAATGATGCAACCAGCGCATCATCGAAACCGAAATAGCCTTCGCCGCAGAAGAAGTGACCGGACTGTTCGCCGCCAAGCAGTGCGCCGTTTTCGTGCATCGCATGTTCGACAAACGAGTGACCGACTTTGCTCATCAGCGGCTTGCCGCCCCACTTGGCTACTTCCGTTTCCAGTGTACCGGAGTTGCTGACGGTAAAAATAACGGGCTTTCCCGGGTGACGCTTGAGATGCTCTTGCGCGAGCAAGAGCAATACCTGATCCGCCGTGCAGATGTTTCCTTTTTCATCGACAAGTCCCATACGATCGCCGTCGCCGTCGTAGGCAAATCCGCAGAGCGCCTTCTCTGCAATTACTTTCGCCTGCAAATCTTTGAGAGTGGAATATTTGCTCGGGTCCGCCGGATGATTCGGGAAATTGCCGTCAGGGTCGGTGTAGAGCTCCACAACGTCACACCCGACTCTGCGCAGCACCCCGACGTTTACGGGACCGGCAACACCGTTGCCGGCATCGACGACAATTTTTTTGCCGGCACCGATCGAACCAAAAAGCTTCGCGAGGAATTCCATGTAGGGATTGATGCCATCTATTTCTTCCTGCGATCCTGTACACGAGAAAAAATTCTGCTTCTCAATGCGCTCACGCAACTTCTGCAAATCGTCACCGGAGTGCGACTCGGCATTGCGGATCTGCAGCTTGATACCGTTGTCTTCCTTCGGGTTATGGCTCGCGGTTATCTGCACACCAGCGTCTGTTTTGCGCGTACAAATGTTGAAGTAATTCACCGGGCTCGGTGTCTGGCCGATGTTCTGCACAGCGCAACCTGCTTCCATAAGCCCTTTGATGAGCGCTGCTTCCAGTTCCGGACTGTGCGTCCGGGCATCGCGCCCGACAACCACCGTTGGGTGATAGTCTTTTTTCCCTCCGCTATAAAGCTCCTGCAAGACAGACCCAAATCCGCGACCGATTTGCTCGCAGGCATCGGCAGTGAGTTGTGTAAGGGCTTTCCCGCGAATATCGTACGCGCGGAAAATATGGGGATCGATGGAGCTCGGCATAGAGAAAGAGGAATATGGGTATTGTAGCGAATGCGTGGAATGAAGACGAATACAAGAAAAAATCATTACACGAGTTACTGGCTTTGGAATGTCTCACGTACACAACATCTTGTTTTTTCCTTGACAGGAATGGAGAGCCACGGATTATAATGCCCCATTCTTTATGCACAATCTTATTCCCAGCGGGAGAGAAACCATTGAAGATGCATGTATTGCGAGCGACAGGCAATGCAGACGTGCTGTGGCACGACTGGAAAATTTACTATCCGCAGGCAGAATCTCGCTCTTTGGTACAACAAAACTGATTTTTCTTAGAAATGGCTGTTCGTATCGACTTGCGGAGTTATTGGCATTGGGCCGAGACCCCATACTGACCGAGGGGGAAAGCGCCGAGTTGGGCGTATTGATGCAGGGTAAAAGTGAATATTATGCCAGGCTTGTCCGAGGCGATATCGAAGGAACACTCTCTGAGCAGGAGCAAGCGATACTCGAAATCCGCAGGAAGATGGATTAAGGCATTCAAAGCATCACAGCAGTAACATCCCATCGCCAAACGAGAAGAAGCGGTAGCGCTGTTCGATTGCGTGATGATAGATCTTCATGAGTTTTTCATGGCCGATGAATGCTGCTACAAGCATGAGCAAACTGGATTTGGGCACGTGGAAGTTGGTGATGATGCCGTCGATGAACTTGAACGAATATCCATCGCGGATGAACAGATCGGTGGAACCAGTGAGTGTTGCGAGCTCCTGATTCTCGTTCGCCGCTGATTCGAGCGTGCGCACAACAGTCGTGCCAACCGCGATGATCGAGCGGCCGTCGGCTTTGGCCTGATTCAAAAATGCCGCAGTTGACGGAGCGATGTGATAACTTTCGTGATGGAGCTTTCCGCTTGTGATCTGCGCATCGGTGAGCGGGGCGAACGTGCCGAGACCCACATGCAACGTGACGCGTGCGAGCGATCTGCCCGACGCTTCGATTTGCTTCAGCAATTGACCGGAGAAGTGCAGCGACGCCGTTGGTGCCGCAGCCGATCCTTCTTCTTTCGCAAACGTTGTCTGGTATTCGCGCCGCAATTCCTGCTCGTTTAACGGACAGTGTTTGATATACGGCGGAATGGGCGTCTGCCCGATCTTGTCGAGCAGGGGCAACAACAATGCTGGGGCGAACAGCGGCTGGAGTATCCACTCTTTTTCGTCTCTGCCGATGACATTGAACAGAATTTCCCCATCGAAACTGAGCGGTTCATGGTCATGCAATTTTCTGTTGGCGAGCACGCGGATGGTTCCGTAATCGCCGGGCCGCAAATAGAGAATCTCCACCTTGCCGCCTGTCGGGCGCACCAGATGCATGCGCGCGGGAATCACTTTCGTTTCGTTGAGCACCAGCACCGCATTCTTTGGTAAATACTGATCGATGTGCGCAAACGTATCGTCGCTCATTGCATCCTTTGATCGAGCGGCCACGAGCAACCGCGCACTTTCGCGCGGAGAGGCAGGCGACTGGGCAATCAGCTCGGCTGGCAGCTGGTAATCGAAATCGGCGGGAGAGAGTGACATGGCAGCAAATTCTAGGCGAAAAAACTGCATTCGCGAAGAGAGAACCGTATGACAATCGTCTACTTCCCGCAGACCCAAAGGGTCCCCTTAGGGGCCGGAGCATCGTGCTCCGGAATGCCGGATGGCAAATCAACATACCGCAGGACACGATCCTCCTGCGCGCAACGCTTCGGCGGACACGTGTCCTGCCTGCGGACATATTATTTTCCCATTCCACTCTGCTTCATCTGCTCCAGTACCCGCGTTTTAAAGGCCGGATCGATATCCATCAGCTGCTTGTACGCCGCCAGTGCTTTCTCAAACTCCTTCTTCTTGCCATAGAGCGAGGCCACTTCCTGCAGTGCCAGAATATCGCGAGGGTCGAGCGCCAGAATCGATTCGTAGGTCGCGATTGCCGCATCGGACTGACCTGCGTCTTCCTGCGCCAGTCCCATGTTTTCCTGAAGCGCGATACTGCGTGGAATTTTTTGCAGACCGGCCGCAAACAGAGCGATGGCAGCCGGATATTTTTTCTGATTGGCCAGCAAGCTGCCGGCATTCAGATACGCATACTCAAACTGCGGATTGATGGCGACAGCACGTTTGTAGAGCGCCAGCGCTTCGTCCGTTTTGCCTTCGGTTTCCAGCGCGTTTCCCAGGTTGTTGATGCTGTGATATTCATCGGGAGATTGTGCGAGAATAGCCTGATTCAGCGCAACACTGTTGCGCCAGATCTGCGCTTGAAGAATGCTGATTGCGCCATAACTACTTGCAAGAACGAAACTGGGTATTAACGCAAATACTGCAACGTTTCGACGATGCATGAGGCGTGAAACGCCGGTGGCAATCAGCACGAACAGCATGATCGACGGCAGATACGCGTAGCGATCGGATGTCAGATACAGATGATCATCTTTGGCGAACGTGAAGAAGGACGGCAAGAGTGCGACGAGAAACATACTCAGTGCGATACTGAGTGATCGCAAGCGCCAGAGTGCGAGGCAGATCATTGTTGCAATGACCAGCAGCACCGGCACGGCGTACTGAGCGTGCAGAAAAGAAATATCACCACTTACCGGATAGAACGGTGACAGATGAAGCGGCCAGACGACGTGTGCGATGGTCATGACAACCGCCTTCATCGACAGGAGAACCCAGCTGAGCGGGGTGAGTACGGCGTGCGCAATGGCTTTGCGCTTGCCGACGAGCGCGATGACACCGAATACGGCAGAGAGAAGCGCAAGTGGTGCATAGTCAGTGGCCATCTTTCTGTTCGCGATCGATCGTTTTTGCCAGACATCGATCAGCAGAAAAATCGCCGGTAGCGTAATCGCTGTCGCTTTACCGAGGAGGGCGAGTGCGAAAAAAAGAATGGTTGCAATCCGCCACTTGCGGCGAGGAGTGTGGCGATACGAGAGAAATGCATACAGTGATGCAAGCGAGAACAGTGCGCTCAGCAAATCTTTGCGTGCGCTGATCCAGGCAACCGTCTCGGTATTGATGGGATGGAGCGCAAACAGTGCGGCAGTAAGGAGCGCGATACGCGCATCAAGCAGCCGACGAAGAACGAGAAACACGAGAGTGACGCAGCCAAGATGCAGCAGCAGATTGATGAGATGAAAGTGCCAAGCATTGAGACCTGCAACAGCCGTTTCAACCTGATAGCTCACAAACGTGAGCGGTATGTAGAGCTCCGGATCGTACGTGAAAAATGAATGCGCAAGATGGGCCGGAGAAAATACTGTCACAAACGAATTGTCGTAGACAAGCAGCGGATCATCCAGGTTCACAAAATGAAAACTGATGACTTGTGCGTACACCATTACCGCAGCCAGAAGAATCAGACCCAGAATAATGCGCTGCCGGTAGAGAGAAAGCTGATGCACGGACGCATGGTACACCAAGCGACATCACAAAACAGCCGCCCTCTTGTGAGAGCGACTGCGACAGAAAGAATCGATGTTACTGAGCAGCTGCCGGGTTTGTTGGAGCCGGCGTGTTGACATCCACGTTGATCGGATTATTGGCCGACCCCGGTGTTGTGCGCATCATGCCCGGGAACATGTTGAGTGCGTAGAGAGCGATGCCGATGATTGCCGCAATAGCAATGAGAGCGACGATCATGGTCATGGAAGACGACGCACCGTTATCGCGTTCGACGATAGTAGCCATACAAAAATGGGGAAAGAAATAGGAGGAGCAAGATTTGCATACTAGTTGACGACCGACTGCCGGTATTCTTACGAAAGAGAAAAGTATGGAATGAGAAATTTGGCCTAATGATGGACAAAAGACGCTATCTGTTCTAGGTTGGAGATATGAAAAAATCATCTCTCCTCCTTGGCGCCACTCTTCTGTTTCTCGGCGCTTGCCAGAGCAGCACCCCTATCGAACAGCCAAGCAGTTCCACTGCATCTCTCGCTGCATCGAGCGATATGAGTGTTGCATCATCCGACACATCGCAACTGACAAGTTACAGCAACGCGCAAGACGGCTATTCGCTTCAGTATCCAAAAACCTGGGCAGTACAGCCAAACATGCCGCTCTTTGATTTTTTCGACGGTGCAAAAGGCACACTCTTCACACCGGATTCGTTTATGTACAGCCATCCGCAACTTCAGATTATTGCGTCTGCTGATTGTCCGGCTATCCCACAAGGCTCCAAAAACGCTGCCGGCGTCACAATCGGCAATCTGCCTTTCTCTGCCTACTCGTGGGGAGACGGCGCGGCCGGCACTCTCACGGAAGCAAAGACCTACAAATACCAGGCAACCGGACACTGCATCGTCATTACGCAGTTCATCCGCTACAGCAATCCAGGCGCGTACGACGATTTCGCCACTCGCGGCCCGGCACTCGAGTTGGAAAAGACGCGCGCCTATGCAGCGTTTGATGCAGTCTTAAAGACGTTTACTGCTCTATAAGAACTCGCGTAATCGTCAAGTATCTCCCAGCAGGCTTTTCTGCTATACTTATGCGATGCCAACACAAAAAAAATCCAAACCGACGAAGGGCCTGACCGTTGCGTATTTCTCCATGGAGATTGGACTCGAAAGTTCGATCCCGACGTACGCCGGCGGACTTGGCATGCTGGCGGCCGACATTATGCGCAGCTGTGCAGACTTAGGCGTGAAGGCTGCGTGCATGACGTGCTGCTGGCAGTTTGGCTACTTGCACCAGGAAATCCGACCCGACGGGACGCAGAGTTACAGCGACATTCCGTGGGACCCAAGCAAGAAACTCGTGCGCGAAAAACAGACAGTAACAGTGCACTTGGAAGGACACGATGTGACAATTGCCGCGTGGAGGTACGACATCAAAGGCGAGAAATGCACCGTGCCGGTGTATTTTCTCGATACGAATCTGCCGGAAAACAACGAGACCGATCGCGCGATTACCAGGAATTTGTACGGTGGCGATGGCGCAATGCGCATTCGTCAGGAAGCCGTGCTCGGCATTGGCGGCGTACGCATGTTGCGCGCGCTTGGCTACAAAGACATCGGCACGTTCCATATGAACGAAGGTCATGCGGCGTTTTTGACGCTTGAACTTCTGCGCGAGCGGGAATTCAAGGATGAGAACGTGAAACCATCGTGCGCGTTTACGACGCACACACCGGTGAAAGCTGGCCACGACGTGTTCGATTACGACCTGGCCTACAGAATTATGGGCGACAACTTGCCGTGGCACATCCGCAAGGTTGCCGGCGAGGACAGACTATCGATGACGCACCTGGCCATGCACTTAAGCCACTACACGTGCGGCGTATCGCGTGTACACGGCGCTGTGTCGAACAACATGTTCCCCGGTGAAAACATTGATTACATTACCAACGGAGTCCATGCGCAGAGCTGGGCCAGCAAAGAGATGACAGCGTTATTTGATGAATACTGCAAAGGCTGGCAGGCCGATCCGACGATTCTCACCGCCGATGCCAACAGCATTCCGGATGACAAGCTCTGGAGCTCGCACAGCAAAGCCAAGGCGAGGCTGCTAAAGCTGGTCAAAAAAGAGACAGGCATGCAGTTCGACACGGATGTTCTGACCATCGCGTCGGCACGCAGAGTCGTTGCCTACAAGCGACCGGAGCTTCTGTACACGAACCTGCTGCGCCTCAAAGAAATCGGCCACGGCAAACTGCAGATTATTCACGCCGGCAATGCACACCCCGCCGATTCATTCGGCCAAAGTGTCATCCAGCGCATGATTGAGAGATCGCGCGAACTGAAAGATTCTGTGAAGATTGCGTACCTGCCAAACTACAATCCGGACCTGGCCAAAATGCTCGTCTCCGGCGCCGATGTGTGGCTGAATACGCCGACACGCTTGCACGAAGCATCTGGTACATCCGGCATGAAAGCGTGCGTAAACGGCACACTGAATCTCTCCACGCTCGACGGCTGGTGGATCGAAGGCTACGAAATGGATCCGTCCGCCGGCTGGCGCATTGGCGGTCTCGCCGAAGCGCTCGGCGACGAAGACACGCGCAAGATCGATGCAGAGGATTTATACACACAACTGCAGTATCAGGTGATTCGCGAATATTATTTTAAAGATCACAAACGCTGGGTACGCAGAATGAAGAATAGTATCGGTTTGATGGGTTACTTTAATACGCACCGCGCCGTGCAGGAGTATGTGGAGAAGGCGTGGAGGGCGTAAGAGTCGGGTATAGCGATTGCTATGTAGATTTTATTCAGATGAGGGAGCGGGATGCTTCCCGCGGCCTGCTTCTCTACAATGATTGAGGCCTATAGCCCCCATTTTGTAGCTACTTTCTTGATTCTTTCCAGATCCATTGTCATCAATACCAAACTTTGCTACTCTTTTGCCCTCGCAGAGCCAATCGAAGTAGCTTAGGTATGATACTATGGCAGGCGAGATCATTAACATCAATGGAGCCGTATCAGCCTAGGCTGATGGTTAGAACGCTCCAAGACATTTCCTTCATAACATCGAGTGGAGTCGATCGGCCCAGGTCGATGGCTAGATCGCTTCCCACATTCACTTCACCTCATACGGAGCCGTAGCTCAGCTGGTTAGAGCGCTTCCCTGTCACGGAAGAGGTCGCGGGTTCGAGTCCCGTTGGCTCCGCCATTCATACAATGCACACAATCTCTTCTCCGCAAGAAGAGAGTTTTTACGCGAGAATGAACAAGCGACCAGACAGAAAATGTAAGGAAAACAGGAAAGGTATCGTCTTACATGCACACTCTTTTTCTTATGTGGATTCGCCGTACTGCCATCATTGGCCTTCTGGTTCTTCTTGCCACAGGCAGCGCGCTGCTCATGCAGAGCTATGCCCAGAAACCCGCTGCGCCGCCACAATCTGCCCATACACCCTCAATCAGCTTGCCGGTGCCGTTTGCACCCCAGGCACCGTTTGCCAACTGGGACGCATTGCACGAAGAAGCGTGCGAGGAAATGTCGCTCATCATGGTGCATCATTATTTGCAGGGAACGCCTCTGAGCTTGAATGATGCCGAAAAGGAAGTGCAGGAGATGGTAGGTTTCGAGACAGCAAAAGGATACGGTGTGGATGTCAGTGCGTCGCAGCTGGGAGAGATTGCCTCCACTCTCTACGGCTACAAGACGCGCGTGCTGTCGAACGTGACAGCGCAGACGCTGCGTGCCGAACTAGATGCCGGGCACCCGGTCATAGCGCCGGTTGCCGGCCGCTACCTGAAAAATCCGTACTTCAGCGGCGAGGGACCGTTTTATCATATGCTGGTTATAACCGGCTACACCGAAGACGGATTCATCACCAATGAACCGGGAACCAAGCGCGGCGAAAACTACTGGTATTCCACCGACATATTCATGAACGCGCTACACGATTGGACCGGCGTGAAAGAGGAGATTGCAACAGGTGCGAAGACGGCGCTGGTGGTGGAGAAATAGCAATGAAATGCTTTAAGTAAGGCAATCTGTGCTGCTGGTTTCCCGGTCCTCTATGGCGTCTGGTTTGTTATTTTTTCAGCATCGCTCTATAGACTGGCTCCATTCTTATGGGGGGCCGCCATCTGCGAGCCGATTCCGGACAAAGTCACACATCCACAAAAGACGGTGTACTGACAGGAAAAATGCAGCCCGAACGGCTGGTCAGTTTCGAAGAAATGGCCAAGATGATTCTGCTGTCAGCAGGACGCACAATCGACTCGGTTAGCGGAGATGCAGCGAATGCATCAGCGCAAAAGAGCTGGTCGAACAAGTACGTCAACCTGGCCGAAGACACGAACCTGTCGCTGTACACCAAGAATCTGATTGTCACGAGCGCCGCCTCACGCGCCGCCGCTATCCACACTATTCTGGAAGCACTCAATATTCCACGTCAGAGTGCAGCTACCAGTCCGTTTAAAGATGTGGATGCCAGCAATCCGTTCTACCAGGACATTCTGACAGCAGTGCAGTACGGCATTATCACCGGCGATGTTGATGCCGCAGGCAAGCCGACGGGCAAAGTCCGTCCGGCCGATCCGCTCAAGCGCGCCGAACTGGCAACGATAATTTTGCGCGCGGTGAAGCTGAAGTGTCAGTAGATAGGCATTCATTAAGCCCGCTATGAATTATATGAGGCCGTTATCATAACGGCCTCATTTTTCATTACGCAGATTGTTTCCTTCCTTTAAAGCCGTCATTTTCATGAACAAAAACAGCTTTTCTTTTTGGTTTTTTCTCTACTAGATGCCATCTATTGGCTGTTTAGCTTTACAAATAGCAGACCCTTGCATTTTTACAGAGCCAGGAATAGGGTGCCTCATCAAACTATGAATCCAACCGGTGCCCCAGCTGCACTCTTAGCGCAAAAACCCCTCGATGAGACGCTCACCGAGCTCAAACAGGCTATCTGGCAACGCCGGCCTGTGCTTGGCGATATCATGCAGAAACATGGCCAGAAGAACCTTTTTGAGTACTCCAAGGACTTTTTTGACGTCAATCCGCTGCCCAGCCGCATCGAGACTCGACGTGAAGAGCTTATTTCCATTGTCGAAGAACAAGCCCGTTGCCGATTAGGCGCTGATACCGCTCATGCGATTGCTAAGCAGTTGCGCTCACTGCCACTCATTTCGACTGCCGATCATCATGCCATTATCGATAATCCGTATTGGGTGAATGCCAACCTTATTACCGCACTACCGTGTCTTGGTTGCGTAGCCGATCACATGCCGTACCTCGTCGTGTTCTCGTTTGCGAGCGTGTCGCTCAACAACCCATCGGGTTTTCCACGCGGTATTGAGTTTCATGGCGGTTTACATGGTGATGGACCAACCATTCGCCTACCTCTCTTTCCCGATAAAATGAAGATGGGCACGGTACACGGCACACGCGCATACGGTCGCGAGGATATTGAGCAAGCTAAGAAGTATATTAATAACCGCATGCAGGCCGGCGACATTTGCAAGGAAAAGGGGGCTCTCGTTCATACTTTGATTGATCAAAAACTAGCCGCACCCGACATTCTGGCATTACCAAACCTCAGCGAACAGATCAGCGCGCTCAATTACCGGCTTTGGCCCTCGCTATTTCACGCCAAAGGCTGCTCTACACCTACAAAGGATGTGCCGGATTTAGCGTATTTGGATATTGAGACAATCGTGACACAAGCCCTCCTGCGCCACCATCTCCATCAGCCGGAAAGTCTGATTTACAAGGCATTGTTTGACGCTAAGTTTGTAGCGTCCATTTGCGAAAATTTTGACGGTATTCCAGGCGCATTTTGTCTGGCTGATAATTCCGGAACGCACTTCTTTTGGGCAGTTGATGAGAAATTGCACCGCGTTCGTCTGCAGTATGAAAACGGTTTTTTGCGCTCCCACGATGGCTCCCTAAGCATCGAGGCAACGCCAAGAGGCATCGAAGACGCTCTGCAGGCCAAGAGAATATTTCCCTCTACCGCCCTGTGCTACCTGGTTGTTGCCATGCACTACGGCATGAAATGCCTCGGCGGCTTCTCGCAAGTGCACGATTTAACCGTCCTCAAAGAGGCCTGGTGCAAGGTACTCAACGAATGCGGCGAACACGAAGAGGCGCAAGGACTTGAACGGCTCCAAACGAAGGAAATGAACGCTGGCGGCATGATTCTCACGTTCTTCCGGTCTCTGCAAGACCGCCTCGTGATTCCAACTGGTATCGATATGCTGCTGGAAAAAGACCAGGACACGAGCCCTCAAACCTATATCAAGATCTCGCAAGATATCCTTCTGGATGAATCCATGCTCCCCATGGTCCCAAGCGCCTATTCGGTGTTCTATCCGTCTCATGAACGAACGATTGACACTTCTGCGCTTACTTTTCAGGAAATTGCTGAATATATTGGACTAAATAATAAATTGTTGTATAATTTATAAAGTTACTTTTTAGCCCCTCTGAGTATGATCAACCAAGGTCATGGTTCTGGCGACTTCATTCGCGATCGCATACATGAAATTCGGAAGAAAGGATTAAATCCTCTTAAAGCTCAAATTATTGAAACAACCGCACAGATTTTACACAACCATCCACGCGCACTCCACATTCAGGCGGATCTTGATCATTTATTGGATCGTATCTGCAGCGACGATGACATTGATTTATCTCGCATGCGACTGACCACCATGCTGCGTTATTTGCTGGAAAACAGCGAGTATAAAGCTGACCCCGTTCAGCTCAAACATCTTCAAGACAAGAAATTGCTTCTTCCCGGTAAAAAGCTCATCGACCTTGGTTCGGGGCCGGGTGATGTTGTCCGCCTGTGGGCCAATGGAGGAAATCCGGCGCTTGGTATTGATGCCAGTCCAAGTTTTGTCGCAAAAAATGATCATTTACGCCTCGGGCTGATCGATGACGATGTGGAACATATGAAACGTCTGATTGGAGAAGTGAAGGAAGGTGATGTAGTCGCAACCAGCCTCACACTCGATCGCGTCGCGCACCCTAAAAATCTTCTCCGCACCATTACGCACATGGCGAAGAAAGGTCGCTTTGCCGTTGCATCACTCTTTCCTATTGTGCCAGTAGATGATGAACCAGGCATTGCCGAAGATCATCGGATTACCTATACACCCGAACGACATCGTCTCACGAATACTGGTACATTCGATGGAGACCTTCGGAATGTCCAAGAATATATTGAAGATATGTCACATCGCCTAACCGATGTTATACAAATCCCTTACGTTGTTCGCACAAATTCCGGAGAGCAACGATATAAGAATTATGCGATTATCACGAGTAAAGCCAGTAAATAAGCTATGCTCTGGCCATGCACTCTTACTCTCTCCTCGACTTTGGCCACGGCAGACGCCTGGAACAATGGGGGAAATTTCGCCTTATTCGGCCGGACCCGACTGCGGAAGGGGATCCAACGATACTTGAGGCGTGGAACAGCGCCGATGCAACGTACGACGGAGAAAAGGGCAAAGGCGAGTGGCATACTCCTACGCCCCTTCCAGAGCATTGGCCGGTTGCCTTTGACGATCTGCAGATGACGATCAAACTGGCGCCGTACAAACATACGGGCGTATTTCCGGAACAGCAGAAAAACTGGAACTGGATGCGTGCTCATGCAAAGAAACCTGGCCGACCGCTCACCGTACTCAATCTCTTTGCCTATACCGGTGGCGCGACCATGGCGCTCGCTAAAGACGGACATAAAGTGACGCATGTCGATGCCAGCAAGCCGGCCATCGGCTGGGCGAAAGAAAATGCGCAGCTGAATGCGCTGGCACCCGATGCGGTGCGCTGGATACTGGAAGACGCGCCCCTGTTTGCGCAGCGCGAACTCAAGCGTGGCAAACGTTACGATGCCATCGTGCTCGATCCGCCGGCATTCGGACACTCGCCCACCGGTAAAACGTGGCGCGTGGAACGAGATTTAAAGCCGCTGCTCGAGGATTGCATAAGCCTTTTATCCGATCAGCCATCGTTCCTTGTGTTAAACGGCTACGCCAAAAACGATACACCGGACAGTTTTCACCGATTGCTCAGTGGGATTCTTCATACCAAAAAACCCGGATTACAATTTACTATCGAAGCGAGTGAACTGATTTTACAGGCGCAAGATGGGAGAAGATTATCGACGGGAATTGTGGGGAGATGCATGTTTTGAAAATTCGAAATACGAAGAACCAAATTCTAAACAATTTCGAGCTTCTAATTTCCAAATTCGAATTTGTCTCGAATTTAGAATTTTGATCTTCGGATTTTATTATCCCATCGCCAACTCTCCCTTTATCGTCGCCATGATATCGGCAAGCGACATGGCGGATTTGTAGAAGGCAGCTTTGGCTCCGAGCTTCTTGGCTTCGGCAAGTTCCGCATCATGACCAAGCGCCGTTTGCACGTAGATCGGCGTATTGCAATTACAGGTGGAACTACGGCCGCGCAGGACATCAAGTCCGTTCTTGTTGGGCATATGAATATCCAAAAGAATGACGTCGAACTGGCGGTCGGCAAGAATCTGCAGCGCTTCATTGCCGTCGTAACAGGCTTCGGCGTCCATGCCGGAATGCTGTAATTTCATGGTGAGTGCACCGACAAGTGTTTTCTCGTCATCGACAATCAGAACTTTTTTGCGGCGCTGTGGGGTGGGAGTGTGAATAGACATCGCATTAGTATAGCGGAAGTCATCAAAAACTCCAAGGAAGACACGTATCGTCACTCTATAAATGAATGCAGATGTGCATTTTCTTTACATCCGCCCCACAGCTGACGAGGGGGTACCTGGACTCTTGCTCTCAGAGCGATGATTGGCAAACAAAAAAGTATGTGCGAAACAGCAGTGCAAAACATGCAAGGACACTTCCTCTTTTTGCACTTGAAATGATGGGTGTACGAACGTACACTACGTCCATGCAGCTCACATCCACTCTCCCATCGGCCCTCACCCAGACAGCAAAAGTCATTATCGACTGGTCCAACGTTGCGGCCAACGTCGACACTAGTTACGCCGATCAGGATATCGACACACTCATCAATTGGGTAAAGGCGCATCCGCGTCGCAGCAACATTCACGTGTATCTGCGTACCAGTCCTCAGTCACAAACGCGCATGTTGCAACGATCACTACAGACACTCGGCTGCACCGTGATCGGCAGAACCACTCTCTCTTCGAAAACACTTCCAAGACTTGCGAATTTCGTACCTCGCGAGTGGCGGTAATACCTGGATACAAAGACACACATTCTTTTTATTTTTCTTTCTGAGTTGTAAGAGCCGATTTAAAAGTCCGTCTTGTATACAGTTATGCGCAGCAATCTCTACATCCCCGGCGCTCGCAATTCCGACAGAGATCAGTCGATCATCAATGTGTTTTTGCCAGCTGTATTACTGGTAACAGCGATGCTCGTCCTTCTGTTTGCATTCTGATATCTCAGCATCACCCTCAACGAGCCGAAGGGTTATTCTGCTTATGTCAGAATGAATTGAATGATCATTTTGCAGTAGTCATCAGCCCT
>ERZ724505.343-NODE-343-length-30750-cov-23.552370_pt1 | contig 30750 bp, 24 predicted proteins | sample MGYA00376038_ERZ724505 | MGnify/ENA primary metagenome ERZ724505 (study PRJEB28724, sample SAMN07190884) | wastewater metagenome | isolation source: effluent of sewage treatment plant in Hong Hong | place: Hong Kong | collected 2016-03-17 ...
TCGTTCCCCCTTCTGCATTTATATTTACGCCTGTTGCATTCGTGCTTCCACTTGTGTTAACTGAGAATGATGCTGCAGGATTTACTGTTGATGTGCTCACAACATCCAGCTTTGCATCTGGGCTTGAATTGCCGATTCCTACATTGCCGGTGTTATAGTATATGTCGCTTCCTGTGGTTGTCCATTGGGATGCTCCTCCAGAATAATTAGGAACATTTAAAACTCCTGTTCCTGAATTGTAAGTAGCAACCCCACTCGTTCCTGTAGTGGTTAAGCTTATAGAGCTCCTAGCCGATGAAGTAAAATCTGAAATCGTAGAAGCCGTTTGTGTGCCGGTGTGATTGGCACGAGCTGTAGCATCTACGTTTGGAACGTTGGATAAACCTACGGCCGTCTTATCTAACGTCTGCCAAGTTTTATCACCTCTCCAATATTGGGCTGTAGTTCCAGGGGTAATTGCCGGCTCAGTACCACTAGAGCTTCCACCTATAATATCCCAGCAACTTGTAGTAGAATTGTACTTAGCTATGTAATAAACATTAGCAACAAGATCGCCCGATACCAATGCCGATCCATTTTTCTTAATACTTCTTGCCGTCCATCCATTTAATTTTAATGTAGAGGCTCCTGTATTAGAAATGGCAGGCATCATACCTATTTCAATGCCGTCTTTTTCTAAAGGAGGAATAAAACATTTAGAATCAGTAATAGCTATAGAATAACTATTCGTACCAAGAGCGGTCCCTTTTGCACACGTAACTACCGATTGATCAATCTGTGCCTTTGCAAAAACAAAAGCAAATAAAAAAGTTATTAATAAATATGCTTTTGTTTTCATCTAATTAAGAGTTGTCATTATAGTTTAGTGTGACCTTCCAAATGCCTGTAGTTATTGTATTCCAGTTCACTGTTGGAGTAATGCTTAGATAAACCCCGGAAGCTGTAGATATAGGAGATACCATAGCGCTCATAGACGATATCAGTCCTGCCGTTTTAACATCATTCATTGGGAAATACTCATCCGTACCACTCGATCTTCCTGATTCACAATAAGCGGAACCACTATCAATTGATTTAAGACATTCTATTTGTACAGATGTTATAAGAGCCTTGCCAGGTATGAGTGCAGCATCAGCCTTCATTAGTATAGACTGCTTATTCATATTGGCCGCAGAAGTGAAAAAATGATCTACCGTAACTCCCGACATAGAATCTCCGGATATAGCTAACACGGCCGAAACCTTTCTTACCGGCATAGAACCAATCGTAGATGAGAGGCTATCAACCGTTGTGTTCAACGTATAAATCTGCTCCATGAGCAACTTTAGATCGTTGACTATTTTTTCTCTTATATATTTATTATCAGGAGTATCGGACCCTGGCAGTTTAAACATCTCTGTGCTTCTCAGCTTATTAATCAACTCCTGAAGGGTAGTAGGCATGATATACTTTTCTTAGTGAGATATTTTTCAAAAGTATATCAGATATTAATAATGTTTGTTACGAAAAAACATAACAATTAAACATTTTGTATATTTTACATTTGTATTATTTATCTGATTAATCATGAGCCTTATCATTAAAACCACAACTTCAAATTCAAGTATATGTGAAAAAATAAATATCAAAGAAGAGACGGGTGCTTACAGTGCTACTAATCAAGGTGGATATGGAGTTCCAAATCCATTAACATCACACGTACAAACAGCTAAAATTTATATATCAAAAAGAGATTCTACGGGAATATTTTCAACAGAAACAGAGATAGATGCTTTCGGAACTTTTCCTTCAGATTCAGGAGCTAATTTTGAAGTAGATTCTACTCTATACAGTCCCGGATTTTCAGACGGCATTTATAAAATAAGATATGTAGTTACTGGAGTAGATGGAAGTTCTAATGCATTCTCCTATGAATCCATAGAGTATGTTGTTATGCAGTGCTCTATAGATTGCTGCTGGCAAAAATTATCACTTGAAGTAGTTACTTGCTGTACGCCTGAAATAAAAGATAAACATAGAAGAATCGGAGTTTTAATGAGAGCTTTAGAAGCCTCTAAATATGGAAATGAATTAGATAATATTCAAAAAATAATAGACGAAATTACAAGTATCTGCAATTGCAGTTGCGGATGTTAATACAAAAAAAAATGGGAAACACTTCATTGAAAGTTCCAACGGGACCAAGAGGGCAAAAAGGAGAACCATCATGCCTGGTTGTTCCTATTACCGCAAACGCTTCTCACACACTAGCTTCCTATCAAACAGTAGGAAGCATAGTAATAGGCAACGATACCAACTCACCTTTTACGGCAGCAGCTTTTGGGATATATGTAGAATCAGGAAGCACGGGAAGTGTAAAAATATTACACATAGATTCTAATGGAGTAAGCACAACTCTATACGAGAACACAAACATTACTTCAGTCAATCAATACAACGTTGAAAAAGCAACTAAGTATCTAAGCAATCCGTTAAGTATTGTGTCTAACCTTGGAACAGTATATATTCAAACATTGAATCAAACTGCCGGAAAATACATTAAAATATCAGGCTGCACTTTATACCACCAATTCAAATAAAATATGATTTTTGTAGCTGAATCTTTAACTCGTTTTGAACTTATTCAGCATTTGAGATATGCTAATCAAATGGCTGTAGAGAAAATAGTTTCCTACATAGACAAAATGAAGGATGGAGAAATGGATGAGAAGTTATTTGATGATGCAGAATTGTTATTTAATCTTATAGATAGTATAAAAGAAATTACTCCTATAGGAGATATGATAGATGGAATACATGCAAGTGCCAGATTTACTATGTGGTCCGGATTGAATGCAAGGATTGATTCTATAAAAATTAATAACATAGACTATCCGTCTATGTACATGCCCCCTGCCATTAACCACACACAATCTGCCATGGCAGAAGCCTTTTCACTTCATATAAATTCTTTTTATCCACAGAATCCATATTATGCAATTGCTGAAAAAGACGATATAATTATATACGGAGTACAGTACAATAATGATAATGGAGCCGCCGTATCTTTTCATATAAATCTACCCGGCATAGGTGGTTCTTTTTCAGGAACATTAGACGGAGGTGTTGATGGAGAAGAGCAGGAGAGCAACTGCCTAACCAACGCCAACCTTGTTCTCATCCTTAATAAGATTTCTTCTCTGATTGATTGTTAACAGTCTTTTGCTGAACAACCTTTCTTCTTTTTATCATTTTATTTTCCATAGAAGGCTCATTAGCACCGGTAGCATAAGGCAACAATACGCTTTCAAATCCCCTTTCAGCATCCTTGTTATCAGATGTTTTATAAACGTCAAGATCGTCTGAAAGAAATGGAATATCTTTTTCAAGAGATTCAAAAAATCCATTTGCCTTTCTATATTTTTTATCTTTCCATTTATTGATATATCCTATCAATCCCTGATATGGAAATAGTTGCTTAGCAGAAAAGCCCATTTGATTCATTAAAGTATAATCCCCCTCTCCATCTAATACTTTAAACATGCCACCTACGTTGGCTAATGGTGTTGTTTCTAATATATACTTGCCCATTCCATAGGTAGCCTTTCCTAATGCATCTAATGCATTATTGTTTAACGCCTCTTTAGAATCTTTAAAGTGATGCTTAAAAGCAGCCGGTATCGCCATGGACAACCCGAATGGTCCAAAGTATTGCATAGGCACCCAGGTATCCCCTATTCTAACGCTATATGGCTTTCTTCCTGAATCATAAAATAAAGCCCTCTCCTTTTTATCTTCCGGTGCCGACCATGTTGTTTTATCAGTAGCCGCCATCATGGCTCCTATTCCCATGGCTACGGATCCTAATGTAGCCCTTGCTATTTTTTGTTTGCTGAATTTACCACCGGCAAAACCCAATGGAGAGAATTCAAGAGCGAATTGTGTAGCCCTCATGGGGGTCATTACAAACGGTACAAACCAAGATGTTCCATACCCTACCCAATCCTTTCTGCTCCTCCACTTATTAATAGCTTCGGCACCATTTTCTAATCCCTTAGAAAATACATCCATTTCCTCTTTATTCAGCAACGCTCTGTTTCTATATAAGAATTTTTCTGATAATGATTTTGCTTTATTATTCGCCTCTTTCTCAGACATCCCTTTATCCATCAATCTTGTTTTTTCTGCCTGCCCAAGCATGGTGCTTATAAAAACATCCTCCGATTCCATAAGCCTTGTTGGCACTGAGTATTTGCGTAACGTTTTAGAACGCCTGAAATTTTCAATCATTCCTTTAGGCTCCCCTACATCAAGTATGCGGTCCGCCACATATCCTTTTTTAAATGATTCTTTCGCAGCCATCCATGCATTAGGGATATTGGTCAATGCACTCAATATATGCTTTGGTGCATCTGCTAATTGATATTCCCTGGCAGAAGGGTTGTCAGGATGCTTTGTATAATCATATACGGAACCGGCAAACATCTCTAATGGCCTCGTTAGAAATGTATTAAATAGTCCTTGATAAATATTTCTGGCATGAGACAAAGGATTCGATAGCATGTTATTGTATCTAAACGCATCAAACTTCTCTTTAAATGTAGGAGGGATTTGATCAGCAATATAGTTGAGCACTCCCATAGTAGCCTCTGTCTTATCAACCCCTTCAGGCATCTTGCCTATATCCGACATCTTTTTAAATATAATCTCCTTTACTTCCTTCGGCAAATCTTTTTTATTAACCTCATTCATCATCTTATCGGACATCTTAACGATTGTTTCCGGAGATAGCTTATTCCACAGCGTAAAGGCCTGTATGCCCTGCCCTGCTTTTTTACCCATAGTGGTTAGGTGGTCTACTATCTTAACAGCCTCCTCCCAATTACCTAAAGATTCATGATGTTTTATTAATCGTATGCCCTTAACGGCTACATTGGCATCTAACCCTTTGGCTTCAAATACATCTTTTTCAGCTTGTGTAATATTCGCTTTTATATCTCTATCCGCTTTGGCAATACTCTCTTTGTTTGATACGCCTTCATAGAATTGATCCAACTCTTTTGTAGCACCTTTAAGTTCTTCAGTAGTCTTGTCACTTCCTAATACAGTTTGTATAAATTTTCTTTTTTTACTTTCTTTAGAATCATCTATGTACTCATCTGCTTTTGTTTTAGCATTTTCAAAAGTCAACTTCTCTCCCCCTATTTTTTCTTCAATATCTGCAAGGAAAGTACTTTCATTAAAGTCGGGCTCACCCGATAATTGTTTATAAAGCCTGGTATTCCTGATGTTATCAATTACATTATTCTTTTCTAACTCTTTATTATCAGAATCCTTTATTGCTTCTTTAATAGAATTGACAGTATGATCTAATAATTTGTTATACGATTCAGGACTGGTAGCTTGAGAGTACGCCTCTGCATCCGCAAATGACAATATCTGCTCCGCAGGGCCTATCTCTTGTGTATTGCTGAAAGGACGATTTGCTTTTTCTTCATTTGTAAGATCAAGTCTATAGGCGGCATTTCTCGCTTGCACCTCTCCTGAAAGTTTTCTATATAGCTCATATTTTATCTGATCTTCAGATAAACCCTTATTAAGCAAACCATGTTTTTGTGCTAATTCTTTATATAATTCAGGATTGAAATTATATGGAGTACCTCCTTTTGCAAAGCCTTCTTTATCTTGAACAATATGTTCTAATTCGTGAGTAAATAATCGTCTAACCCCACGCAGATTATTTGTTCTTCCGAGGATGTCTCCCTCACCCACTTTGGAGAAATTGGTTTGAAACTTTGCTGTATTGATTTGAATTGTTTCTTTGTTAGAAGCCCTTTCTTTGATGTAGACCGCTTCTTCGTTTTTGTTTTTTTCATCAAATATGAATTTAATGTTTACATTTTTTATTTCAGGATATGCCTTATACAAATCTTCCGCATCAAACAAATCAGTTATATTGTAATCTTTCCCATCCGGATTTAACATCAAATTTACAACATTATGTATATTTTTAAAATCACCGTCAGGCAATTCGTAGTTCCAATTCCCGTCTGTACCCCTTTCCCACCCTGTTGCTAAAAATATTTTACGGCTGCCAACACCTGTTGATTCCATGACCTTTGCTATTCCTAATTTAGCAGCAGCACCATTCTCTGTCTTATCATTAATCCCCTCTATTTTGTTGAAAATATTCTCTGCATCTTTATTGGTAAATACGATTTTAAATTCATCATGCATATCCTTGATGAATTTCTCAACAGTATAAGCACCTAATTCTATTTGTGCTTTTGCGTATTTGTAAGTAGCATCTAAAACACGTAAATCTGTCTTAGCGCTTTCCCACGCCCCTTTCTTTCCGGCAATAATGCCAAGTTTTTGCTGCTCATTCCACCATTCATTGCCGGCAGCCTTTAGCTCTTCTCTTGCTGTTTTGGCTCTTTCTCTGATGGCTTGTCCTTCATCTTGGACTTTAGTTTCTCCCACAGGTTCGCTTTCCAAAGGAGTTGTTTGGCTTTGAGCATCGCCTGCTCTTTCTCTTTCTGTAGTTTCATCAAGATATGTTTTTATTCTGTTAATCTCTTCCGGTGTATACAGCCAGCCATTCTCTTTAACGAATGTATCAAAATTATCTTTATTTATTCCCTCGTTATTAATAACTGATGCTGTATGATCTTTAATATTATTCGCTTTCTCTATGTCCATGGCCTTTAGCTCTTCCGGCATAGGCTTCTCCTTTACAGCTTTAAAATATTCATCCAGTGGTATCCCGCTTCGTACAGTATTGCCTCCTCTTCCTCTAATTGTATTGATCTCCCCTTTATCCTGAATGTCTTTTGCCGCTTCAATTATTTTACGTGCCGGAACTGAATTAACTCCATTCTTAATATCATTCAGCCCTTTTGTTATTTCTGCGGTGCTCAAGCTAAGGTCCGCTCTCCAGTCCAATATTTGTCCGGCAGAATTAAACAGTCCGCTATCAATTAATTCATTTGCAAAATCTATGGTAGGCTTCTCATAAACATCATCAATAGCTTTTCTCTTCTCAACAGGTATTTCACTATTCTTATATAACGACCCACCAGACAACTCTTGTGTATTACCCTTTGGCAAGGCACTATTTTCTATAGGAGGATTAGCCGGTTCATCAAAAACAGATCGTTCACTTTCCACCCTGGCAGGCTCTTTTTTTATTTTCAGCGCTTCCAACTCCTTAAACTGTTCATCCGTCATAAAATCAGGATCCATAGAACTGAGCTCATCAAATCTTTTTTTCTCTTCTATACTTAACTCCTTAACATTTATTTCTCCAATCTTAACCTTGTCAAAATATTTAGCCATAGCACTTTTGCTGATTGGCATACCCCTGTCATTCATGTCTGATATTACCTTATCGGTAGGCACTTCATCAATAATTTCTTTCAGATCGGGGCGTATACTCTTTAGTGATTCTTTTATGATATATGCTTTTTGATTTATAAGCTCAGCAGAACTAGCACCGGTTCCATCCGATATTCCTCCAGCCTCTTCAACTTTATTAAGATTTACTTCAAGTCCATTTTTCTCTGCAATATCATATACATCTTCATCGTCTAACATACTCCCCGCCTCTACTATCGTAGATACGTCTTTTTGAGTAAGGCTCTTTTTGTCTTTTATCTTCTTTATAAGATTAGCTGCATACTTTATCCCCTTTCCTGAAGCAATTACAAGAACGTCTTGCAATATATTATCTATCACCTCTGCGCCTAACTTACCTGCCTCTCCTTTTGGTTTGAATATAGAATTCATAGGGGATAGCAATTGGTTGACAACCTCTTCTCCTCCGATGGCAACACCGGATAGTTGCATCCCTTTCTGAAATAGTATGCCCTGTGGTGTAAAATTCATTATTATGCCACCGGCAGATTCAAGAAGCCCTGCTGCTGATTTTAAAAATCCGAACCCTACTTGAGAAAAGCCTCCTTTATCCACGAATGACCTTTCGGCCCCTTGTGCTATATCTTTAAAACCATTAACGTATTTTACCCTTCCTTCTTCAATCGTTTCTCCTGCTTTACTAACGTATTCTTTTGCCGAATCTATGGGATGACTAACAACAGCGCTATAGTCTAATGGCTTTAACAGTTCATCCATAGCCTCTCCAATAGCCAACCCTCTTTCAAGCCCTTTTAGTTCTGCACTTGCAAGAGAGGGGCTTTCCCACATCTTTTGCTCCTGCTCTGTAAGCGGTTCCCCTTTTTGTATTTTAGGTAATATACTTTCACGTATATGTTTCTCCTGTTCTATAGCTGCTTTTTTATTCTCCTTGGCAAGTTTTAAATAGTTTTCCGTTTCGGCATCTGCCTGTTCCTTAAAATATTCCTTATCAATTGTTTTATCATCTTGCCCATCTTTATTATCCAGAAGGTCAATATATTTTTGAGCAACATCTTTATCCTGGCTCCTTTCTAAATTTCTCCATGTCTGAACCCTTTTTAATGTCGCCTCCTGCATTAAGTTTTTATCTCCACTTAATTCTGCCATCTTGTAAGCAGTTTCGTAATCTTTTAAAGCAGAAACATCATCCTTAACTCTTAGCTTATATGTGCCTCTGTTTAAGTATAATGAAGCATCGGTAGGATTATTTTCAATACCACGGTCTAAAGCATCAATGGCCATTAAGTTATTTCCGGAAGTTCCGTATATATACGCTATTCCATTATAAGCATTAGTATAATTCTTATCATTGGCAATGATGCTCTCATAATTAGCTAAGGCTTCTTTGTTATTGCCCATCCTGTTTTGGTGATAGGCTAAAGAATAGCGGGAATCAATATCTGCTGGATTCTCTTTAAGTTTTTTGCTTACAAGCATTACCTGCCTGGCATTGTTAAATACATCTTCCAGCTTATCTTTTATAACCCCTTCTTCCTGCACACTAACTTTCCTTTCTCTTAAAAGTTTTTGGTAAAAATCATTCCTGCTTTTATCTGCCGCAAGATCGAATAGAGATGGGTCATTAGCCCATGAAATAAATAATGGGGTAGCTTCTTTAACTACTTTATCTACAGAGTTTTCAGGAGCATCATTATCGGGCAGTGGTACTTTTTTAATAACCCTTAACGCTTTTTGCTTATAAGGCCTAAACTCTACACTATCATTATTTCCCGGATATAAAGTAGATGGGGCTTCTGAGGCGGATGGACCTAATGAACTCTCTGATGGTTCTTTTTTTTTTACAGAATCCGTTTTAACAATATCGGAAAAGTCAAACTCTTCATTTCCCGAATTGCTTATAGTAGGTTCAGATTTAACTATATCAGAAAAATCGAACTTTTCTTCTGTTTCTTTATTTTTATTCTGATCCATTATTTGTACTTAGATAGTATTTGTTGTAACTCTTCTTTACTTGGCTCCCGTTTAAACTGGCTCTTGAAGGCGGATAATGCTTTCTTTTGCCTTTCACTATAGCCGTTATTTTGATTTTTGATTTTAAATAAAGATTCTGTATTTCGACCAATAGTTGCTTCCAATTTCGTTTTGTTGAAATTGTCTTTTAAAGGGGCGAAGTCAAAATTAAATTTATTCGGGTCTTGTCTATACTGTTCTTCATACCATTTATTTTTATCAAACTCGCTCATATCTTCCCACCATTCAGGCTTTACCATATTAGGATCGGGAACTGCAACCTCCATAAACAGTTCACCTGTTTTTTTATCTTTTAATATGGCCCCTGTTGGCTTGCCATGAATAGAATAGTAATTCTGATTTTTATAAACATCAACCGGCATCATACCTCCGCCAGCCCTGGTTATCGTCTTTTCCGTAAAATCCCTCGCTCCAAGTCCTATTATCTTTCTTTTGACATCCTGCTCATTATCTCCTACTATATACTTCTCCCTGGCTTTATCCATAGAAGATTTAGCGTTGCTTGATGGAAGGTTTGAGACTGTATTATCAACAGAGTTTTTATATACTTCAAAAAAATTAGTATCAAACTCATCAGCAGTAACGCCCTGATCCATCGCTATCTCTTTAGCTTTAATATAAGCCGGGTTAGAATTTTTAAATGCCACCCATCCGGTTTGTATTGCTTCCGGAGAAGAAGTTAATGTTCGTACATCATGCCCGTTAACATTCGCTGATTTCAAAAGATCATCGGTAAGTTTTTTTGCAGACGACTGTAAAGCGGGTAAAAAATCTTTAGGGGTTACTTTGGCCGTAATTAATCCTGTAGTATATCCACCATCAATGGGAATTAGATCGGGGTCTAACCCTTTCTCTCTTACCATTTCTTCCTGTACTTTTCTTAGTTCAGCACTTTTACCGGACTTTATGGCATTTGCCCATTTTTCATTTACATTGTATTTATCAGTCTTTGCCGCCAAATTAGCATCTTCAATAATGCGCTTAGTATAAACCTTGTATTTACCAATATTAGCGTAGATATTGTATAGTTTATCCGTCACCTTAGAATCCGCTTTTGGATTATAATAATCGTTTTCCCTCGATTTTTTTTGAGTATAGTCAACTAGCTCTGCCACATCTACTTTTATTTCATCGGCATAATCTCCCCATAAATCCTTGCTATCCACAAATACATTGTTCATCTTGTCATAGAACTCATCTTTCTTCTTTTCACGATTTAATCTTTCCTGCCTGATACGGACGGCCTCTCTTTCCAGGTAAGCATCTTCCAACCTCATTGTTTGCAGCATCTCAGGCACATAGTCCCTATGTGTATCCTGCAACCCTATTGCCTGTCCTAATGATGGTCCTGTCATGTTTTAAATAGTTTTATAGTCCCCAATCACTAATGTCATTTATGTACTTAGAAGGATTTAATGGGTCTTCACCAATAAGACTTTCACCCTTATCTTTAATTCCTTTATCGTTTTGATTCCTTGAACCGATAAAAGCAGCTTGCATACCTAAAGCACCTAATCCACCAATAGCATTATTAATATTTGTTTGTTGCTGGCGCAACGCATTTCCATAAGCGTTTTCAAGTTGAAATCTCCTTTGTATCCTAACTTCATCATTCATCCTTTTAATGTCTTGCAACCTGCCTGCTATCTGATCAGCGTACTGTATCTTTTCTTGTTTAAGTCTGGCACCTTGTGCTGCCAATTGGTTAATAGCACTGATACTGTCTGAATTATCCATAGCATTGATAACGCCGGCTATCTGCCCTCCTCCAACATCTTTAGCAGCCTGCAATCTTGTATTCTGAGTTCTTGATAAATCCTGACTAAATGCTGCTTTTTCCTCTCCTGAAAAACCAAAGCGGGCATTGCCTTCTGCTCTTGCATAAGCATTTCCTAGCTCAGGGGCTATACCAAACTCAGGCATGGGTTGAGAATTAAGTTCTGCCAAAGCCTTCTTCGCTTTATTCTTTTCTGCTATGCTATTTCCGATTTGGTAAAGCTGAGCGGCAGCAGATATTCCTAGTCCTATGGGTACTAATGCTGGCATATTAATATGTATAAGTTTTATTTATAAACAAAATCGTTCTATATGTAAATGTGCTATAGTACATTATATCAAAGTATTTCTTGAAACAATTAATCCGTTCATAAGCGCTGCTATCTCGTGCCTGTTTTGCATAAAATCATTCAATACATCTTCTCCTATAATTTTACCTCTTTGCTCTACCCATGTTTTATTCCACATTTCTGTTTGAAAGTTTGTATACTCTTCTTTAAACATCATGGAAAATTGATAGCAGGCATAGTTCATCAAGGCCCTCTCATATCTTTTATAAATAAGTGTTCTTCCAAACTCGTCTACATTAAGCCCTATATAAGCTATATCAGCCTTTGTAAAAGTCACATCTGAGTTAAAATGAATAAACCCTTTATTTATCTGAAAGCCTTCTCTGTAATCAATGCAGCCGGTTGTGCCACAATTATTTTTATGTAAATATTTTACATCGGCATAAACCATGTCATATACATTAGTAGTTGTATCCGAGCATACCGGCCTCAATCCTAATATCCTTACAAAACCTTTTGGAAGTGCAGCTATATGATCGTATACGTCAATACAACATTGCTTCTTAACCAATTGAGAAGCACAATCTAAATGATCTAATGCCTCAGATATAAATACTTCAAGCGTATCATCATGCTCTGTGGTAGTAGCTATACGCAATTGCATTTTAGCACGTGCTATTACTTCGTCAATCAATATTTCTTCATACCTGCCTGTCATTGTGCATATATTTCATTGTCATTATTATCTTGTTTTTTATCGGCCGGTTTGGCTACTTCGTTCATAAGAATGCCTGACACCTGTTGTTTTACAAGGGCTAAAGAATTTCCATCTATAGGATATATATCTACATCAATATTATAAGTAGGCAATAAACTTGGCTTTGAAAAAATAGCATCTACCCTTATTGATTTAATATTCTTATCTCCATATAACTCTAATAATCCATCGGAATATAGGCATCTGACAACCCCTCCTGTAGACACGTCTTTTTGTTTACTAATTCTGTGTTTATTTCTGTTAGACAATTCAGCCCTTGATGCTGCTTTTCTGTAAGCACAATTACCTTTTATGTGCCCGGCATACATCAATCCATCTGTTTTATTATCAAGAGAAATAGTAGAGGGAATATAAAATTTTATACAACAATCCTCGTCCTGCAACTCTTGTTGAAAGTCCGGGAAATACTGCTGGGTCCATACGGATTGAATTCTCCTTTCTTTTGAGAAAATGGCTTTTAAAACCACTTCTCTTGCCTCATGAATAAGTTGATATATATGTTCATTGGATAGCTTAGAATCGGATACAGATACGCCTCCCTGAACCATCTTCCTTATTGCATCTGCTATTTTAGGTAGTGTTTCCAAAATTTCAATGTATATACAAAATTAATGTTTATTAATCAAATTACACAATAAAGTATATCAATCTTTTTTATTATTTTCTTCATGTCCTTCACTCACCTGCATAGAATCAAATTCCATTGTCTCTTCAAAAAATAATGTGGCAGCTCGGTTCAGTATAACGTAAATAAAGTTCATAGAGTATTTTGTCTCAAGATCAATGGTTGTATTGGTGGGGTCTATATAGGTTATGTCATTGCTGATATAATCTATTTTAGCCTCCATGCATACCTGGTCGGAAGGCATTGTTTTTATAAAATACTCTCCCCTTTCAAACTTGGGTTCATGAATGCTTGGTTTGTCATAAGGAGAAACTTTGGCATTAGAGAAATAAGGAGTAGCCGCTTTATAAACCGCCCTTAAAGCAATACCACCTCCTGCATATTTGCCATTACTTACAACCCCATTTAGCAGATTGACATCATGATACAATTCATATTTTGTCACTCCTATTTTTTTAACATAAAATTCACCGTTCGCATTCGGCAGTCCCATTATGCCAATATTTCTTATAATATCTCCTGTCTTTATATTATTGTTTCTTGAGCTAAGCGTTATAACAATAGGCTGAGCATCGCTTGCATCCACTATTTTTGCTCCTTGTATAACCTCATAATATTTTAATTGAATAGCCAGAAGGTGCAGGTAGTCTTCTATCATTTTAGGATTAGAAAATCCGTTGCTATATATAGTGGTTCCGCTATGTTTTACTATGGCCCCTGTATTCGCTGTATGGATTAGCCCTGTTGAATTGTGCGCTATCGTGAACTGCTTATCTCCCGTTACTGTTACAATATAACTTATATTGTTAATGGCGGACATTGTCCCTGCTACTTTATCAATATATATAACATCCCCCGTAACAAGATTATTGGTCGTCTTTGTATTAACAATAGTAGGGTTGCCAGGAACTATAGTGGTTATTGAAATAGGGGCATGACAAATAGCATTATTATTTACGTAAAATGTTTTGTTTGTTTTTATAAGAGAATCAATGTTGTCATAACTATGCTGAGCGCTCAGATTCTTATATATATCTTCTATAGACAGTATAAGAGCCTTTTTAAAAAGCTCCTTTTGCTCTGCATCTGTGTAGTATTGAGAGAAAGATTTATTTATTTGTCTTTCAAACTCAAGTTTTAATTCGGCACCGGTCATTTTTATTTATTTATTAGTCGTGATGATCCACTGTATTTTACTATGATATTTACAAGTCTTTGATAAACCCCCACCTCAAAAAGCATCTTCACCTTCATCCACCTTCCCTTTAATCTGGAAGTCCTCAGATTATTTTTACTAAGGATATTAGAAGATGAAAAGGTTGAATTATTTTTTATGGCAGATTCAAAATAATCTTCCACACTCCTCATTTCATTACTGTCTAAATAGCTTTCTTCCGTCTGCGTTTTAAACAACAACTTCAGTGGTATGATGTCCGAGAGCACACGAAGGGCTTCAAACCAAACGGTGCCTTCCTGTACATTATTAACAACTCCTTCTATATGCCCCCTTTCTGTTTGTGAGATGCCTGAATTTTCATACCATGTAAGTTCTGTTCCTATCCTTTCTTCGTATACATACGATACAGGATTAATGGGTCTTGGAGTTAAGTAGGTGTTTTGCCATTTCAAATAAATATTTGGCTTAGGCGTTAAAAAGCAGGTAAAACCTTTTTTAGCTTCGCTGTAAACGATAGAATAATAGTTAGCCGCCTTTCCATCACTTGCTTTCTTCCAGAAATTATAACATATATCGGGTTGTCTGTCAAAGTTGCCGGCAGTCACAAGCGATTCATAAGCATCCCCTATCTCTTGAAAAGGATCCGCACTTACCTGTTCTATAGATAAAATAACGGCAGACTGCCCACTCGTTCCTCCGGTTATGGTTTCTCCTACTACAAACGTTCCTGTTATGGTTCCCCCTATTGCTAATGTTTCCACATCATTAGTAGACTGCATGGTCCCTGTAGCGCCACTCGTTCCGCCCGTCACTGTTTCATTTAAAGTAAATAAACCAGTAGCAGAAGAAAATTTTACTATCAAATAATTTCCTTTCTTATAAAATACTACAGTGCCTTCCGGATAACCAATGGAGAAAGCAAAAGTAGATGTAAGCTCATTTTTTGCTTTTATGGTCCATATAGCCTCCCCCTTTCTGTCATACCAAACTCCACATATACCTCTTCCATTCACAGGATTATCTTTGTCTTTTATCCATGTAAGATTATTTGCAAAAAAAGATTTCATACCTCGTATATCCGATAGCGTAGCGGTTCCATCGGCGGCAAGTCTTAGGCTTTTTCTGTTGATGCTGTCTATCCAATAGGCTGTATCATTCCCTCCTTCACTTTTCCCTATGATAACACTCCACTTATGTGAGCATCCATAATTAGTTATGGTAACACCATCTCTGCTCATTACGCTTCCATCACCAACAAGAATATCTGAATTAGAAGTTTTTAGCGTACCTCTTGTATTGAAATATTGCCTTTGATTTTTTTTAGGCTGTAATGTTAAAAGTTCACCATTGAAAGGAATATGGTTTGTTATTTGACCATCTGATAAATCCAGATCATGTCTGTTTAGTGGTAAAAATGTCCTCCATCCATCCTGGCTGCTTCCTGCATTCTTTATCTCAGAATAGATAATCGTGGCCGGAAGACTTGAATTGTTGTCAATGTTGGGGTCAAAAGCTATATCCGTCTTAACTTGGTTGCGTATGGTGTACCCTGAGTTATAATCTCCGTCCAAATCCCCACTGGTCAGTAGCCAATCCGCCTTGCTGCATTCGGGATATATAAGAGTTTGAGATGAGCGTTTATTCCTCATCTGATAGTTTAACCTGGTTTGGCAATAGAAGGCAATTCCACCGCCAAATCCACTTATCACTGGCGATCCATATGACGCTTCCCTGTGGTTGTAATAGAATAATTCTGTAAAAGTATCTCCACCAAAAACATTTGATTCCTGGTATTTAGGAGACGAAGTTGTTATGCTGCTGAAATGGCCAGTACTTACATATTTCGTTGTCTCCTTATCACCGTATTTATTAGTTAGCGGTCTGTAATATTGTGTATAGTAACCACCATAATCACTATAAAGACTTTCGTTATTAAAAGAAGAATTGGATCTTATTACAAGTGACTTCCTTATATAGTTTCCGTTAGTAAATAAAGAAGACTGCCCTACTAATATTAATAATTTGTAAAAAGCTGTTCCGGAAAAGATATGTGAGCTCCCAGGGCCCATTAATAAACAATCTGCAACTGATACTAATGCCGGAGGAGATGCTAATGATTTATTAGTTGTACCACTGTAGCATCTCATGTTGGACTGAATATCATTTGCCGTTTTTATAATATTATTAGTTGTAGAATAGGAATATGGATTTCCATAATTATATATATAATCTCCACTGGAATAAGAAATATTTACGCCTCCATAAAGAATCTCCGGACTGTATAACGATATAAAGTTTCTGTTGGCAGTCCAGGCGTTTCCTGGATAAGTAGGGTTATTACCTGCGGAGCTTCCATTAACATTACTTCTTCCTGATACTAATGGGTATTCTCCAATATGGGCAGAAATGGCTCCGCCTATTCTCCCTATAATATTTTCATATATGGTACCACCTGTTTGTCCTACAAAATCTTCTCCCCAAACCGAAGCTATGCTTAATCCGCAGGCAAGTATTTCAGGAACACATTCTGCTCTTTTGAAGCGTATGGCATCATACAGATCACGTATTTTAAATCCATCAATTAAATAGTCATTGTCCCACTGAAATGTAATGGCAGTAGAATAAACCGATTCTATATATCCGCCTCCTGAAATAGATGTAAGATTAAATGAAGAAAGTCCAGACAACCTTCTCCCATCCGCAGTAGTAGCATTGCAATTAAATGTTATATCATCTACCCAAAAACTTTTAGTCCAGAATCCCGTAAGCCTATCTCTTAACTCGCACGAAAAGCGATAGGTTTCATTATCCATGTACCCTACAGTAGCATTTACATTGTAGGGATCCTGATATTCACCATACTTCAATGATCCATCTACAGGATCCACCGTAGAGGATATGGGAAATTTTATGAGGCTGTGTTTTATAGAAGCAGCAAATGCGGACAAATCCCTTTCCTGCAACAAGGTGATATTAGAGAGCACCACCCTTTTATCTATCGAACAGATATTGGCAGCAGTATCTACATTGAGAATCTCTAGATTAAGACTGCCTAAATCAAGATTCTGCATATCCGTCTCTGTGCCTGTATGTGTTATGTCGATAGAGGTAGATACTTCATCCAGCAAAACTCTTTTTATAATAAATCCATCTAAAGCATCTCCTATATAATTTATTCCGGCAAGCTCAACATATTTATATAGGCCTGGATTAATATTACTAATAGTAAGGCTATTTATTTTAGACGTAGTATAATTAGCCTCGTTACCAAATATACTTCCGGCAGGTCCGCTTGTTGAAGCATTATAAACAGGAATAGGGTTAGTTAGATCGCTCCATTCTGTAAAAGAAAGAGAATCGGACAAAAAACGAATGCAATACCTCCAGTTGCCGGACTTTATTGCCCCTCCAGACTGAAACTGCTCTTTATAAGCAATTGTTGATAGTGGCTGTGACGATATCAACCTTGTTTCGTCCGCAACGGTATCGTAAGAATAATGCCCATTAGGATTATTATATACAATAGCGCCATCTAAATCTCCTGTCGTACCTCCCCATATAGAATTAGAAAAGATGCCGCCTAAAGGTCTTTGATAATAAAAGCATCTTGGCTTATCACACTCGCTCGCCCAATACAAAGAATCTTTTTTTGCCGTCCTGTCTCCTGTTCTAAAATCGGGCTGATACTGCTTTCTGAAATTCCATTGCTTTGTTCTAAGAAGCCGAGTATAAGTCCATTGATCTGTCTCAATATTTTTCTGCGCCACACCAATATCCCCTACCGATTCATTGTATATAGTTACTTTACCTCCTGTAGTATAAGCGGTGAATCCGGTTGTAATATTATAATACTCATTAAGCTCAATAGTATTTGCATTAATAACTGTAATTATAAATATTCCATTAGGAGATTGAATAGGAGTTCCCGTATATACAATTTCACTTGTAGTTATAGACATACCTGTAGTAAGGCCATGATTAGCAACCGTAAGTCTATACTTATTACCTACAACCGTAACGTTCGTTACTATGCCTATATCTGTTGGAAGGTTATTAGAAGAGGTACTTAATATGTACTCGTCCCCTAACAGATCATGACCGGCTATAAGATTATTCGGACCTGCAAGGGATTGATCGTACGCTTCTTTTATAACTACCGTTGTAAGTCTTGGATCTGTAACCAGAGGAACAGGATGAGATACTCCAAATCGAGTTGCTATCAAATTCCAGTCATATCCTGGTATACCTGTTAATTCAAGATCAATATACCCTTCCCCTGTAGTCCCATTGCCCGAAGTAATAGTTCCCGATATAGTATAATTACCGGAACCAAAGAAACCATCTAACCCTTGCCCGGCTACTCCGCTTGTCTTAAGATAATTCGCCTGATCAATAGCATCCTGTCCGAAAGACATTGGGAAAATAAATAACTTATGCGGTGCCGTAGGATATGCACTAGGGTCGTTCATCAACCCTCCATTCTGATCATATATATACAGAGTGCCGGACAAACTTGTATCTCCCCAAAAAGTATAGATTCTTATTTTTTTATTCTGAACGGCAACGCTGCCAATATCAAAAGCATACTTATTTCCTTTTACAGGAATATGAGAAGTAGTGCTGGTGGTATCATTAGTAAGCGCTTCAACATTTAATGCATCGACATAATTCTCAACATCTCTATTCTCGTAAGATGTATCCTTATCAAGCACTCCCTGAAAACCTATTTTTTGTAATAGTTTCGACATGGCGGTGCTCTTATTATTCTAATTGTTGAAGTTGCTGGTTCTTTATTTCCCCCTTCATGGCATCTCTTAATATACCGCCACGAACAGTCTGATCAGTACGTGAACTTTGTCCGTCCTGTTCCATTTTTTTCTTTTGAAGGTCTGCCTGCATCTCTTGTGCAAGAAGAGCCTGCTGTTGTTGCGCCTGCATAGCTTGTTGCGCCTGCATCTTTTGCTCCCTTTTATTTTCAAAATATTCAAGATCATTCTCTAATTCAGTCAGCGTATTTGCCTTTATGAGAGATACAGCCTCTCTCATATCCACTTCTCCTCTCTGCGCTTTGCCAAGCATTACCTGGCTTATCAATTGTTTTTGAGATTCACTTATAGAATCTTTCAATGTTATATCAATAAGGCAGTCTTCAAACCTGGTATCTTTAATGATCTTCATCATTTTCTCTCCCCTTACGCCAACTACAAAATCCATATTGTGATTGCCACTGGCAATCAGTAGCCTGCCCATATTTATAGCATGATTGAGAGCAAGTGTGTTTAACTTAAACAGGTTATACCACATATATCCCATCCCCTGACTGGCTAGGCTGGTTGTATTTTGTTGCACCCCAAGCCCTATCACCTGCTTCTGCATTCCCTGAGCTATCTTAGGAAGGTTCAATAATTCTTCTATCTGCCTTTCCAAATCCATAGAGAGTTGAATGTAAGCAGTAACATTAGGGTCTAATGTCATATCAACACTTTGAACAACTTTCCCTTTTCCATTAGAATCACCGGCTTCTCCGGAAGTGCCAATGATAACATCTACACCCATGGTAGAGAGATTGGTAACAAGTTCTTTTACACTCTTGTTTATCTCATTACCGATAAAAACATGGCACTTGCCTTTGCTCTTCCCTACCGATTCGCTGATCTTAGTTTGATACAAATCCATTTTGTCAACCATATCAGCTACAGTTCCTATAATGCTTATGCCATCACCCTGAACGATATTGCCATTTAAAACAAAAATGGGTAGCTGAACATTTCTTTTATCCCCGTACGCCCTTACCACATTTTTTTCATATCCATAATCTGCCAGCCATTTATTACCTATGACAACAGCTTTGTGCAAATCATTGATAATATATTCTCCTCCATTCTTTTTATTTACTGTTTTACTTATATGTTTATTTCCGTATTTATCAATTGCTTTGTTGTATTCAGTATCTCTTGGAGCGTTCCAAAACATAGTCACTTTAGCAACATATACTTCATTTCCCCTTTGCTCTATCCAGTTAATATTTCCGAATGAATTATGTACCAATGTAAGTTGAGTGCAATACTCCCCATCACTAATCACCTTCATCATATCCTCCTTATCCTTTTTAGATATGTTCAAAGAGCGGTCGTCTAATACTTTCACTAAAGGCAAGTACTCTATAAAACCGGCAAAGCGCCCATCTCTTATAAACGGATCTTCTGACGTATAATCATAAATAAGATTATAAAAAGGGATTCTCTTTTGCTTAATTATGCCGGCATCTACATAATTATAAACACCCATGAAATTTGCCGTGGCAAAATCCTGTATAAACGATTGTACATAAGATGTATTTACATCATTTATCCATTCTATATGAGTGCCTATATCTGTAGCGTACAATTCGAGGCTGTCTTTAAAATCATAGACCATCCATTTTTCAGCCTCCTCCTTACTCTTAAACTCCCTTCCGCCGGCAGGAACATACTCAACTCCTATTTCCTGCAACTTATTATTAATATACTGAAAGCGATTGTCGTACTTAAACATAAGGTCTTCCCACATCTTCAGCCGCTCATTCTGAGCCCTTTCGCTTAAAGACTTAGCGCTGATCTTTTTGGTAGATAGCTGCTCTAAGAATTGGGAGCCCATGCGCTCAACCATATTCTTAACCTTCTTTGAATTTACCCAAAGTGGTTGCAAGGTGTTGCCGGTTCCATCATTTACAATATGATTGTAATTAATGTTGCTCTGCTTACCTACTAAGTATTTTGAATTGCGAAGCCCCCTTTCTAATACAGATATATTTTCCGCAGGCCTGTCATCATTTTTAACAGAAGGAGTATAATTATAATAGGTTGAAAAATAGCGGACCGACTGCATCCAGTAATTATTCCCGGAAAACTTTTCTTTTTCAGAAATAAACCAATTAGGCGCGTTGTATAATATTTTTTCTGATTCGTTCATGCAAAAAAGCCCCTACTAAAAAAAATGCAAGGGCTTTAATTAATTATTTAAACACAAAAAATTATGCGTTCATTTTCACGCTTGCCCTGCCATTTCTGCTTTTTTCTTTTCAATTACAGCGTCCTCTATCTTTTGTTTCAATGTCTCTTTAGATATGGTCACAATCTGCCATCCTTTCACTCCCAAGGCTTTTGCCTGCTCTCTAAGTGGCCTTAACTCATCTTGTCTCATCATCTCTAAATCGTGCTCCTCTCTCAACCTAGCATCGCGCTCAGCCTGGCTAACTTCTTTGCTTTTCAACGCCTCTTTAGGCACCACGCTTTTTTCTTTAACATCTCCAAGCAATTCACTTACATCAATATCATCTTCGCTGCCTAATGGTAGAACGTCTCTTCCCTTAACCTCTCTTTCAATAAATCCTTCGTATATTTTTTTGTTGTCTTTGAAATAAGCAACCATGTCATTAACGTTTCTTCCCACTTGCTCTTGTCCTGCATAGTATAGCCCGTTTCTGTTTTCTATAATCCCCATAGACAATGCCTTTTGAACGTTTACAATAATATCCCTATCAGGGTTTTGAAACATTCTTATAGCATCTTCAGGGTCATGCATTAAAATTCCAAGTTCAGTTCCGGGAACAACAGAGCATAATTTCAAATAAATCTGTTCTGCCGTTAAACTAGAAGCATCATGTCCGAACAAATAAGCGATATTCTTCATATCATTTATCTTCATATTGCTCACCATATTGGCAACAACTTGCATATACTTATTACGCCTTACGTTCTTAGCAATGTCTTTATAAATATCAATGATCTCATAATAGGGAGTTGCCAGGCAATTGGTATTGCCATCACATTTACACAAATTATGTCTTTTCAACTTATCAATCCACATGACTTGCTCATGCACGGTATCATCATAAGCAATCTCTAATCTGTTCATCTTGCCGTCAAAAACAAATTGATATAACTTTTCATCCTTGGTAATATCTCTATTCATGGCAAGCTTCCAATTGGCTAAAAGGTGCACATTCTGATTGCTATGCTTGTCATAATAACTTCCGGAGAAGGTTAATGCGTGTGATGATTTTTTAAATGGTTGTAAGATGATTTTTCTGATCATTGGTTTTATTTATAAAAATTACATGGGCAGGAAAAATATCCCACCCATGTAATTAAGTTGCTTTTTACATAGCTGCTGAACTTGCGATAGTAGCAGTATCCGAACCGCTATCAGTCACAATGTTTTTGAATTTCTTCATCAACTCAGCATCAAATGTTGCGAAGTTTGTAGCATACCCTGTAGAGGTTGAAGAAGCCGCTTCCTTCACCCATAAAGTATGAACAGAAGCTCCTACTTTTTCAGTTCTGTTAACTGCTGCATCATAGGTAACTTTATACGATTTGTACAATGCCCCTGAAGTTGCTTTCTCTCCTGCTGCAACAAGGTCCGCACCTTGTCCGTAAGCATAACCGGCTACTTTTACCACAGTAGCAGTAGTAGTTCCGCTAACGCCCGCAAGAGTTGTTTGACCGTCTACACTTGCAAGTGAAAACGTATTTGCCGCAAGATTGGTAGGGATAACACGGTATGTTCCGCTTGCAAGTTTTGCTTCATCGGCAGAAGTGATTGTGATTATGCTTCCTACAATTAATCCATGGGCTGTAGCAGTAAGTACTGAAGGATCCGCCACAGTGCTTGAAGCAATAGAAACACCTGCCATATTAGCGGCAACGGTTACATTGGTATTTCCTGATAAAGGAATCGCAATTAGCGGAGCTCCTTTTCCTGCAACCGCAGATACGGTTATAGAGTTACTACCTCCATGAACAGATACAGCGCTAAGTGGCTTAGAGTTGTTAACTATAAGGGCCAGATTAGTTCCAATATCAGTATTAGAAGTAGATGCACCGGTAGTATAGCTGATAATGGATTGAACAATCTCTCCATTAGCTAATTGCTGAGTAACGGGGAACCTGTATTGTGTGTTTGCTGCGCCTCCTGTTGTCCAGCTAACAGTATACGATTGTACTGTTTCGGGGCGAGAGGGTTTGCATATAACACCGTAAATGTCAGGATACAAAAACTCCGGAGTTACTGTTCCGTTGTTTGCATCATTAGAGATTTTTAGTTTGCGTGCTGCAAGGGTAACATCTGCTGCCCCGCTTGCAATTGTGTCTAACACGCTGCTTGATATAGTATTCATTTTTATTCTTTTTTAAAGTGTTAATGTTATCGAACCACATTATAGTAGTACATAGATGAAGCATCCACCACGTTTACACCGTTACGAACAATGGCATGGCATGAACGGCAATCGAGGTCAGTTGCAATATCTACAGCGTTTGCATTTACGTAGTTCATTTCTGTATAGTTAGAAGCATCTGCATCTGTCATTCCTTTGATGTATCCAAATGACATTTCTTTATGGTAATAGAACATTTCCATAACCGGCTCAGTGCCTCCACCTACTCTGTCTACAGGGGATGTATCCATTACGAAGAATGAATTACTTTTTTTAGAACCTGTAAGTCCTGATATTTGTGTTAGATCGGCAGAAGATACCCCGAATTTTCCAGGATTATCAAACATAGGATCGTGAACAAATTTGCAGTTAACAAATCCGATAGAATAGAAAGGAACACTAAAGCCTTTCACTTCTTTACCTCCGAATGTGTTATTTATGCCGGACTGAGCTACGATAGGACCTAATACAGATTGAATTTTAACAATGGCATTAATACCTCCAACAAAGGTTAATTCAGACAACCCCTTACCGCTTCTCATCTTAATATTTGATACTATCTCATTAATTTTTGATAATGAAATTGAATCACTGGTAATAGGATCAACCATACCACCTCTGTTTTCAATAGACCAAAGGATACCTCCGTTAGAGTTAACAAGGCCCTTATTGGTTGATATCTGATAACCTCTTTTACCCCATATAATTCTTTCTGCCACTTGTGCAGTTAGTCTTTGAAGCATATTTTTTTCTTGAGCAGCCCACCAGTTTTGCCCTTGATATTTTACAAAAGTTTCTTGCAAGTCTTCAGTAGTTATAACTTGACTATCACGAACCACATTGTAGCAGTTATAATCTTTATCTGGTATATAAGAAAGAGACTGAACACCTTGAGATGCTCTTGCCGCAGAGGCGTTTCCTAATACAGAGATGGTAGAATCTTTAATAAAATGAGTAGCCGCTACAAGAGCACCACTTGTAAATGGTTGAATAACTACCTGACCTGCTTGTTTTGATTTAACCAAACCATCATAGTCATTGCTATCTCTAACTACATCACCTTCTCTAAATAAATCATAAGAAGCATCTTTAAGAGTAACAATTAGGTCCGCTCCGGATTGAGCAACGCTATCAATAGCCGCAGCAATTGATAAATTACCAGATTTAGCTCTCCAGTATTGATCTGTATAAATTTGTTTGCCTGTCCATCCGTTCATTGCATAAATGATGGCAAGGGTTGGCATGTTGTACACATTTTGAGTTGCAACCACAAACTCAAAAGGGTTAGGCGCATTTAGCGCATTTACCATCAACGATTGTTTTAATGGTAATGATTTAATATTTGACATGTATTTATTTCGTTTTAATTATTGTGTCAACCAATCAATTGCCTTCGTAGGCTTTTTATCGGTTGTTGAAGGCGCAGTGAATGATGGCTTGATATTGGAATCCGTTCTTTGGTATTCAGACAACACCTTTTCTCTTTCATCTGCACGAATGTTTTTTTCTGCCGTATCCCACATTAATTTTCTTAATTCGGGAACCGCTTCAAAACTTCTTTCAAATGCGAACTTTGTGTTGTAAGAGCCGTCTGATTTGTAAAAATTCTTGTTGAAATCACCTAACATCATCTGCTTGACTTTCTCAAGCATAGGTTCAGTCATGGTAACTCCGAAATACTTTTTACCCTTAACGCTATCAACGAACTGATTCATACTATCTATTGCCTTATCTCTCCACTCGTTATTTTTATTGATAACAGCCTGGTTGCTTTCTGAGTATTTTGCGAACCGCGCTGCATCTTCTTTCTTTAGTCTGTCTCTTTCATCTTCAGTTTCCAATGCTTTTTTAGCTCTGCTAAGGCCTTTAAAGCCTTCCATCTCCTCAGCCACCACATCGTCTAATGATTTACCTGCTTTTTTATCTTCATCCGTAAGGCGTATGGTTCTCCTTAGTTTTGATTCATATAATTGCTCGTAACTAAGAGCTTCGGCATCTACACCGGATAACTCTTTAAGAATGGTCGTAACATCTTTACCGGCTTTTCTGCCTGTGTGGATAGCCTTTATAAGGTCGTCTTGTATCAACTCTTCATATTGAGACTGCTTGCTTTTTAATTCATTTAATTGACTTTCAATTTCTTTTTGCTTAGAAAGCTCTTGATCAGGCGCAACTTCATTTGTCTGGTCATTCTCTGGAGAATCCCAGTGTCTTTCAAACTTTTCTTTAGGCTGATCAGGAGTTTTATCTTTTTCATCAACAGGTTTATTTTCTAATACCGCTTCGTTTACAGGCTCAGCAGCAGGGGCAGGATTTGCCTTTAATGCAGGAACGCCCGGCTCTTCTTTATTCTCTTCATTATTCACAACTACATCAGGAGTAGCGCCTTCTTTAGCAGCTAATAGATTGAAGTAATCCATAGCTGTTCTAGGTTGACTTGGTGTATCGTTTTGTGTAGGTTGAACTGTTTGAACGTTCATGAATAAATATTAGTTTATTCACAAAATTATATCTGTTGTTAATAATAATTGTTACACAAAAACATACAATGATATATTTTTTATATACTTTTGATATAATAATACAAATCAAATGACAATTACAGAACCAGATCAACTAACAAGAGAACAGATAGTTCTACTATGTAAAACCAACATGGAAAACATCAGAAAGAATGTTGAAAAAATAATGATGGTCAAAAAAATCAATCAGACAGAATTAGCCAATAGGATAGAAAAAGAGAGGACCCATATCAATTATATACTAAAAAATAAAAACAGCAACATATCTGTAAAGACGTTGGTAGCCATATCAGCCGCCCTTGGAACGTCTGTATCAGAAATAACTAAAAACCAATAACAATGCAAACAAACAGAACTCTTCTACAATTTAATGACGAATGCCAAAGAATGCAAGGAACCATCATTGGGGAATTCTTTAGACCTAAAATCAGGCAATTCTATAACGACAACAACATACGCCTAGATACTTTATTCAAAAAAATGACTGCTTTAAAAGAAGAACATTTTGAAATAGAAGGAGAAGGAGACTATAAAAGGGTAAAAACATATACTCCCGAACCTATTGATGGCGTTGCTCAGCAGCCCAAACCGGTAATGAAAGAAGGCAAAACGGAAGATGACTATACCAAAGCCTTTAACGAACTAATGGATGGAGAGGTAAATATTAAGATTTGATTTCACCGGATATGAGATAGACAAAAAATATTATCAGGCGCAAGAGAAGCGCTTCAATGAATTTAAAAAACAGCTAAAAATATTTTAGATAATAAAAATGACAGCCAAAAAAGAATTTACAAAAAATGATATATCAGAAGCCATAATGTATACGCTTAATCAGTCATTTGAAATATTGAACAATAAAAAATTCTACTACAGAAGAAAATTAATTGAAAAGCTTACAAACGACTTCATTTTAATAAAATCAAAAACAAATGCTAACAACAAAAGAGATAGAGGAATTAGAAAAGCTATCTGATAAATACCCTGCCGTAAACGCTATCCTTGATTTCTACAAGGAGATACAGAATAACGGGGCTAAACTTCTATTTATTGAGATCAATAACAAACTGTCACAATTAGCTAAAGAGATAAAAAAATCAGATATAACAATAACAGATGATAAAGACGATAAAAAATTTGACCGCTTCCTAAGACTATCTGTAGAGATGGAAACCATACTAAATAATAACCAAAAAATGCAGGATTATATAAATGGAATAACCGAAGAAAAGAAATTGAAGCCCAAAAAAGGACATGAAGACAAAGTAGTATTCTAATGCTAATAATAGATAACATAAAAGAAAAGAGCCCTATTTTGGTACATAAACCAAAACCAACATTCAGAACTGCGCTGGAAAAAGAAAGGTATTGGGAGAAAGAGAAAATAAAATGGATAGAAGGCATTGGCGATATACCAGGAACATTATATCACAAAACCCAGGAGCAGTGGATAAAAGATAGAAACTCAGGAGAGATACTACGCCCTATATGCAGAGATGCGGACCTTCTCATTCACCAAACTATAAGAGACTGTAGAAAAGAAGGAGAGGCTCTTGTGCTTATCAAAGGGCGCGGACTTGGGCTCTCTGTAGAATTTGGATGCCTTACGAACTACTTCATGAGAGTATATCCCGGAACAACATCTCTCATCACCTCTCAAGAAAAAACAAAGATAGCCGCCCTATTCTCCGAAAAAATTGCTTTCACATACGATAAATACGATGAAGACATAAAGCCGGTACAAATCAATAGAAACGAAACGACATATACTGCCGGAATAAAAGTTGAAATCTCCTATAAAGACAAATACGGAAATGTTCAAACCAATATATCTCAGGCAATATGCAGAGATACATCAGACCGCCCAGAGAGCGCATCAGCCTTCTCTGGACAAGGAGCGATACTAGGTTGTTATGATGAATTATTCCTACATAAACGCCGCAAAGAATTGATTCGATCTTCCGCCTCTTGCTATATAGATCAAAAAACAAAACAGACGACAGGGTTTTTATTCTGCGGAGGAACGGTAGAAGATACACTCACCAACGAACAGCTATCTGAACTTCAGGTTCTTATAAGAGAGGTACAAACCACTGGACGACTTGGTACCATGAAAGCAAGACTTCTATTCATACCTGCATGGATGGGAACATTTATGACCAATGGATGGAGTGATGAACGTATGGCGAAAGAATATTGGGAAAAAGAAATTGAAGCCTTAGACAAACTAGAAGACAAGTCAGCCGTTCGCGCTTACAAAATGAATAACCCCATGTCAATGGATGATATATTCCAAATGACCGGAGGGGGCAAATTTGAAGATGATGTAATTGAAAAAGTAAAAGAACAAAAGAAAATAATACTATCACAAAACATACCTATAACAAAATGCAAATTAATAGACATGGGCCATACGGTAAAATCAACCGTAGATTTTAAAAATGGCAATGTTCATGTATTAGAAGAGCCAAAACAAAGTGTTTCTTACTTCTTGGTAATTGACGGGGTTGCAACCGGTAAAAAATCAGGTAGCGAAAAAGGGTCTAATGTAGCAGGGACCATAGTAAAAGCATACGACCCGTCTACGAACCCTCACATGCCTGTTTGCATATATACAGAAAGACCGGAAACCGTTGAACAAAGCTATATCAACCTATTGGCTCAGGCAAAATACTATAATCAATACGGGGGATTGAAAGGAATAATGGCGGAGGGAAATGCCGGAAATGCTGATCACTTCTTCACCTTCCTTCAAAAGAATGGATATGAAAAATACGCCATGGTAAGGCAGGATCTGTCAGGAAAAGGTATAGTAAATACCAATAAAACATTTCAATATGTAACCTCAGATATACGGGATTATCAAATGAAGCAGGCCAACATGTTTCTAAGAAAATACATTGACAGCATAAAAATGGTAATGCTCCTTGATGATATGCTAAAGCCATTAAGCGAGAATGCCGACATATTAGATAGCTGGCTCATGTATTTCGTAGCCAACAAAGATTATGATAAGCCATTTGTACAAAAAGTAACAAAAATTAAAACGCCTACATATACCCTTTCAAGAGATTCATCAGGGAGAACAGTATGGGTAGAAAAATATGAACAATAAAAGAAAAATAAATAAACCATTAACAAAGGTCCCTCTGTCTGATACAGAATGGAAAATAATAATGGATATAAAAACACGCTATCTGCATGGCAATACAATGTTAAAAGACATTGCTTCTGAATATAAAATGAGCCTAAGTATACTTAGAAACTATGTGAATATGGCAGTAGAACAAATAAAGAATAATCAAAAACAATAATGATACAACAGACAATAAATATAAAACCACTTAGCGTTAATGACTGCTGGCAAGGGAGAAGATTTAAAACGAAAGAATATAAAGCTTATGAGAAAGAGATGAAGCTAATGATAAAAAAACAAAAGATGCCTGTAGCCCCATACAACATTGAACTTAAATTATACCTGAGCAATCCACTTAGCGATATAGACAATCCAATAAAACCGATACTGGATATACTACAAAAGAAATTAGGATTCAACGATAGACTTATAGACAAATTAACTGTAGAAAAAATAAGAGTAGAAAAAGGAAAAGAGAAAATATGCTTCTTAATCACAGAGCTAAATACTAGTGAACTACCCACCCACGGCAGAGCCGATGGGTTAGGCTTCGGAAGTCAGCACTCCTCGTAACCGAGGCAGTTCGTTCCGATTTTTAAGTCTGCGTTCCACAGACAAATGATTTTTAAGAGCAAAAGATTTTATGTTACAAGCAGCTAAAATATCTCTATCGTGTGTAGTCCCACAAGACTTACAAGTCCAAACCCTATCGGATAACTTTAAGTCTTTATTGATTACTCCACAAGAGCAGGTTTTTGAGCTTGGTGCAAACCTCCCTATTCTTAGGATGTTTTTACCATACCAGTCGGCTTTGTATTCTAACATAGTTACAAAAGTTGACCAACTTGCGTCACTAATTGCTTGTGCTAAATTGTGGTTCTTAACCATATTTTTTACAGCTAACGTCTCTAAGCATATCGTTTGGTTCTTACGAATTAGTTGTGTAGAAACTTTATGTAAAAAATCTTTGCGTTTGTTTACTACATCTTCATGTAGCTTAGCGAGTTTCTTTTTGGTTCGCTTGCCTTTATATTTTGAGTATTTGCGTTGTACATATTTTAATTTGCTTTGTGCTTCACGCAGGTATTTAGGGTTTTCAAAAACTTCACCTTCTGATGTAATAGCAAAGTTTGTAGTTCCTAAGTCGATGCCTATTGCTGTGCTCTCTTTTATTGGTACTTTAGTTGGCAGTTCTTCTTTAGTATCACACAGTATTGAAACAAAATACTTGCCAGTAGGCGTAACACTTACGGTTGCACTCTTAATTATACCCTTAGTAGGACGATGTAGAGACATCTTAATTCCTTCTTTGAACTTAGGTATTATCAAAAGATTGTTCTTAACAATTACATTCTGCGGAACTGCAAAACTACCGCCATTTGTTTTCTTCTTGAACTTAGGGAATCCAGCACCTTTGAAAAACCTATTATACGCTTCATCAAGGTTGATGAGTGCGGATTGCAAGGATTGGCTATTAGTTTCCTTTAGCCAATGCAATTCTTTTTTTAGCTCAACAAGTTGTTTCTGCAAATCGTACCTTGATAGATTTACTTTATTACCCAAATACGCTGTCGTCTTTGTTTCGAGGGCAAGGTTGTACAAAAACCTCACACTACCGCAATGCTTGTGTATTAACTCTTTTTGGGAGTTGGTGGGATATAATCGGTATTTGTACGCTCTAAACATCAATGCAAATATATTAATTTTAACTGAAACTATAAAAAATTCTAAAAATAATTATTAACTTTGTACGCAATTCATCACACCCACTAAAGATGAGTGTGATTTCTTGCTAATTATACTTAAATAACAATGGGGTTTAAACCACACATAGGTCAATGTAAGATGTGCCCTGAAGGA
>ERZ724505.347-NODE-347-length-30561-cov-5.002786_pt1 | contig 30561 bp, 36 predicted proteins | sample MGYA00376038_ERZ724505 | MGnify/ENA primary metagenome ERZ724505 (study PRJEB28724, sample SAMN07190884) | wastewater metagenome | isolation source: effluent of sewage treatment plant in Hong Hong | place: Hong Kong | collected 2016-03-17 ...
TCCTCGACCGCGTTTTGTTCCGGAATATCAGAAGCAATTACAGATATTCCTTTATTTTCTAACGGCTTAGAGTAGAGACCGCTTGAGATTGTCATTGGAGAAGCCAGTAAGCCGACCTTCTTTACTTCATCTGAGCTGGAGGTTAGATAATTTTCAACTTCATCTATTAAAGAAATTATCTTAATCCCACCAGTATGTTTTTCAAGTGAGTCTTGTAGTTTATGAACTGTGTTGCAGGTTAAAAATACTTTGTCAGTAACAAGGAATGATATCTTTGAGAGAACGTCTTCAAGCATTCTTTCTGCACCCGAACTATCATTGGAATTTATAAAATCCGGTACAGGAATAGATATGTGTACTATTTCTGGATAATCGGCGTTATTTTTTGCCCCGTGCTCAGCATAATAATCAATTAGTAATTTATGAAAATATAGGCTAGCCTGCGGCCCCATTCCTCCAATTATTACTATTCTATTTTTCATTAATTCTCCATTTGTTAAATTAAAATTTCTATTGATTTATGAAGGTTATCATCATGTCGCATTTACGTATTCCAAGTAGTAAAAAACCTAGCACCTTCTCTACTATCAAAGATCTCATAAACTTCACTTAGATAATCGAGATCTCTCTGTACACTTGGTACATCAGATCCTATTTCAATAGCTTTTTTGAACTCTAGGGCAATAGGCGTGTTTTCTGGTGGAGTTGGTAGCGCTGGCTCGCCTTCTCTGCAGCTAAAGTAAGGCGCAAGAACATGCCTAGTAAAAAGCTGCCCTGTGTCTACAGTCTGATCTTCGGGTAATACGCCAGCTTCTCTTGCTGCCATTCGTGCAACATAAAACGGTCTTTCAGACTGTGCCCCAATGCTTATAACCCTGCCATTAGCTGGATATTCTGTTGCTGCGCCACCAAGCGGAGTAAACGGGTATTTTGTTAAAAGTGGGTTTGTATCATGCAATAAAATATGCGCAGCTACATAACCGACATAGTCTATGCCTTTTCGTTTACCGGTGCCTTCAAAGGCCGTCTTTAGAGATTCATCTTTTTCAAATACTTCGGCAACTGATTCTCTTAGATCGGCATCCGGTAATACCAAGTCGTAAAATTGAGAATAATATCCTGCAACACCACTATCCATCCTCAGACTCGTAGAAAAAAATCTATGTGCAGCTTGCTGAGTCTTTTCAGCTACTTTTTCTGATTGAGTCTGATCAGTGCCATTAATCGCTTGTGCAGTATGACTTGGGAAAATAAACTGTACATTTGCTTCAGGAAAATACCTCTCATGTAATAGAATTGCACTAGCGTAATAACCTAATGAGCGCATAGGCATCGATTCCCCATTAAGGCCAAAAGTAACGCGCAATGTCGTATCAGCTCCATTATCAGCAAGAGCTTCTCTAATTGTTCCACGGTCCTGCCTGCCTGCACTTTCAATGTAGACGTTTGGATCGTTAACTATAGTTTTTATTGAATTCATAAAATAGTGATTAATGTACTTAAATAAGAAAATTTAATTTTTCTTTAAATACTTAAATCTTCCTTGCTTAATTTCTTTCGATCCTCTTGTAACAGTTCCGATTCCAACTCCTAAATTTTCAGAAATTTGCTTCTGCGGAACGCCTGCAAGCAGCATTTTGACAATTTCTACTCGTTGGGCGAATTCTCTGCGCTCTTGGTCAGTAGTTATACCAATCAAGAAGTCTTCAATGTCTTTACGATTTTGAAGCGTTACAACTAGATTTATAAAATCACTAAACTCTGACATATCAGTATACTAGCACGCTAGTACATATGTGTCAACAAACTCGTTGATGTTGGCTTGGGTTAAATACAAAGTGGAATATGGCTCAGCATGTCGGTCTTGAACCTCGATACAGGGGTAAGTGAGACAAATGGGACACTGTGGCAGTATTTGAGCAATGTCTCAGTTTTTGGGCTTAATCCGGGAAGTAGCCGAACAAAACCCGCTCTAATAGTGCTCGTGCTATGATGTCTGGGAAATAGCTCCTGATTCGCTTGCGAGAGAGGAGCTATTTTACTTTCGAATGCTGATCACCAAATTACCTGTCCCCATTCCTTTCCAAGTGCATCGTTGGCAGCAGCGGCGAGCCGGCTCTTCTCATTATTGGTCAGTTCGTCAGACAAAACATTGCTTGGTTTAGTAGGGTCGGTGATTCTTGCGGATGTGATCGAATTTTCAAAGTACCTAAGGACAGTAACAAAATTGTCAGCCAGATCGGCGCCATGACCTTTCAGCGCCTCAATAACCGTTACCTCTAGAGGAAATGAAGGAAATTCAAGCCCGTTTAGTTTTCTCCATATTTTTGTGAGCCGGATTTCATCTATTCGATTAGACTCACGCACATATTTAATATGCTTGTTAATATCTGTTTCTCTGTGTGTTTTGCTCTTGTGAGACCACAGACTGTGGTTGGTAGTTGAGCTGGAGTGTCGTTTTGCGGGCACCACGTCAACTTTCCAGCCATTGATGACCAAGCCCAAGGAAACGTTCTGTCGTCTTGGCGAAAATCCATCAGCCTCTAGTCGATTGAAGAGCTTATCGTAGACTTCCTTTAGTGTCTCGACAGCGGTTTCGCGTACTGACACAAGAATATCTACATCCGAAGATTCGCTGATTGCAGTGCCTTTCGCAATTGATCCGGCGGGCTGTATGCTCAACAAGTGTCCGTTTGCCCAGGTAGTGATAGAGCTCCTCAATGTTTCAATAATGTAGCTAGCAACATACATATTGCTCTCGCTTTGATGGCTACTCAACACATTGCTTACATGTAACTCAGCCGTTGTCATGATCTGTCCTCGGGAAACGTAGACATTACGGCGAATACATCCGATACAAGTCGTAGCTCAGTTTCGCATAACGAACTGAAACTATAATTTTTAAGCGCCTTATGGTCTTTGTCGGACAGGCGTTCCGTGCCTGCGAAGACTATAATCGGCAGATCGTTCGACTTTGCGTAAGCAAATGTCTCAGTGTAAACCTTAGAATTGGGCGAGTAGCCGACAACGATCAAAACGGAGCCGCGGATAAAGCTCAAGTTTCTAGTATCTGCTGCGATTGGCTTGACCTTGAAGTAGCCGATACGTTTAAGTAGGTCAGCCTCGTGCTCCATATCCTGTTTTTCCGTTGATATCACCACTACTTCTCGGCTAACGTTTTTGGCGAACCGTTTCCAAACTGGTCGCATTGTTCGAATGTACTGAACTGCAAGTAAACCGCCCCCAAACGTGACTATAAGTGCCAATATGAACTGGCCGATGTTGGCAATGTCTGATGCTTCCTGTAGTGCCATCTTTCCCCTCGTTGACTTTCTTTGCGCCCTTTCGCGCAGCTTAATGTTGCCTGTTTATTTATTCTAACTGTACGTGTATTATACCACGTTTAAACGTTAGCAACACTAAATATGCAGTATAAACATAAGCGAAATACCTGCATATAGCGTGTGGACAGTCTATCTAATCTGTAGTTGACCGATTTCAGCTACAATATATGCATGGGTACTAAAAAAACCGCACCAGCTGCGCCAGAACCTGAATCGTTCGATCAGGTACTCCGCAACTTTCAGCGTAGTATTTCTTTGGTTGTAGACAGTCAGGCTTTGGGTAATATTAAATCGATTAGTCAGGTAGCAGACGACATAGCTAAAAATCATCAGAAACTACTGTTATCGATTTCGAAAAGCATGCCAAAATTCGACTTTCCTTCGGCTACTCTGTTCTTGCCTACACTGCAAGCTGACGAAAAGCAGCCAGCAGCCAAGTTAATCGGCGGCTCAGATGTCCAAGTTACAGGTCATGTTGAGCCAAAACAAAAGCAGATCAAAAAGCAGTTTAGCCTGTACTTCATCCAAGGTCATAGCATCAAATTTAAAGGAAAAACACTAAGAGCTTTTTCGCTGGAGACGCAGCATGGGCTGTTTCTGAAGATGCTTCTGGATGCTGAAGACCATTTCGTCTCGGACGAAATCCTTCTCGCCACCTTTGGCAAAGATCACATCCACGAGATTAGCCACATTCGGCGCAACTTAAGGAATGCCTTCAAAGAGAATCATTTAAATATCATTATTGATCGAAAAAAAGTTAGCAAAGGCTACTTGCTAATAGACATCCAAAAAATTGATTAACAGATTAAATTTGGCATAAACAGAGCCTAAATAAGGTCAATTGGCTTCCGTTTTTTATTGCTATCCGACAGGTTAATCTGGGCGCATAACCTTAAGGAGCATCGCATGAATAACGATCTAAACATCCAACAAGTTGGCATAGCTGCCCTAAAGCCAGCCACTTACAACCCACGCAAATGGAGCGAATCTGCCATAGAGCAGCTGAGCCAAAGCATCAAAAACTTCGGCATGGTCGATCCAATAATTGTAAATGGCGCGTTGGAGCGTAAGAATATCGTGATTGGCGGTCATTTCAGGCTCAAAGTCGCCAAAGATCTTGGATATAAAGAGGTGCCGGTTGTTTACGTCAATATTCCAGATATTGAAAAAGAGCGCGAGCTTAATCTTCGGCTCAATCGTAATCTTGGGGATTGGGACTATGAGCTGTTAGCTAATTTTGATGAATCATTGCTTGAAACAGTCGGCTTTGGTAGTGAAGAGCTAGACGAGATCTTCGATATGACAGTCGATGATCCTGAACAATTTGATCTGGAAAAAGAGCTCAAGAAGCTGGACATAAAGGAGATTGCTGTTCAGAAAGGCGATGTCTACCAGCTTGGTGATAGCCGGCTGATGTGCGGTGACTCAACTGTTGCCGATGATTTTGCGAAGCTTATGGATGGCCAGCAAGCAGATATGTGCATGACTGACCCGCCCTACATCCTGGACTACCTGCACGCCAGACGGCACGGTAAACCAACTGAAGGCTTTGGAGCTAAGCGCAACCGCCGCTACCTTGAAACCGACGTATTGCCAGATAACTTCACTGAGCTTTGGATGAATAACGTTTCAACTCACGCCAAATCAGACTTTAGCATCATTGTTTACGAAAACTGGAAGAATCTCAGAACAATTTGGGCTGAGATGGAAAAGTACTGGAAGATCAAAAACATGATCGTTTGGCACCTGCCAAACCGTCATCAAGGCTTTGCAGCCAAGTACAAATTTTTCTCTAAACACGATATTGCCATCGTCGGCGCCGCCGGAACTGTCGAGTATAACCATGACGAGGAGCCTGACGGGCTACAAGAACAATATGAGACCGCTCTCTACGCCATCTCTGGCAAGCCTCAATGGGAGGGTTACGAACGCGGTAAGAAGTACCAACCGACAGATTTCATCGACTTTATGGCCAGTGACGAAAAGCACTCTGGCCAGGGTGTCATATTTGGTACTAAACCGATTGAAATCCTAGTTCCCTACATCAAAGTACTAACTAAACGAGATGACTTAGTTGTCGAGCCGTTTTGCGGCAGTGGCAGTACGCTGATTGCGTCTACAAAGCTAAAACGTCGCTGCTATATCATGGAAAAGTCACCTGTTTATGCCGAGGTTGCCCTCAAGCGCTGGGAAAAGCTAACTGGTCAAAAGCGAGTCAAGCTATGAGCCGTAATCAGAGTGCAGATAAAAATAATCTGCTAGATAAACTAGCTAAAACGCCAATCGTTGAAGCAGCTTGCAAACAGATCGGTTTACCCAGATCAACATACTACAGGTGGCGCAAGGACGATCAGATCTTTGCTGAAGCCTGTGATGAGGCAATAGAACAAAGTTCATCTATGGTTAATGACCTAGCAGAGTCACAGCTAATAAATGCGATAAAAAGCCAGAACATGACGGCAATTATGTTTTGGCTAAAGCATCACCACCGTAATTACCGCACTAGAGTCGAGGTTGAGGCTAGCATTGGTCTGAATCAGGACGAACTTACGCCTGAACAGATCGAAACTGTCTCACGAGCACTAACATTAACCGGACTAATGGGAAAATCTGATGAACAAAAGCCAGAAGAAGAGTCTCCAGCAAAAAATATTTAATGACCGTAAAGTCAGAGCGGAAATTACAGGTAAAAGTCACCAGTGGTTCTTTTCGACCTATTTCCCTAACTATATAACTCATGAATCATCTGACCTGCACAGACAATTGTTTGCAATAACCGAAGACGATAACCTGTCACTAGCCGTAGTTGTAGCTTTCCGCGGCTCAGCTAAAACCACCATAATGACAATGTCCTACCCTATTTGGGCAGTAGTAGGTAGACAGCAGAAGAAGTTCGTTCTAATTGCCAGCCAAACGCAGTATCAGGCTCGAGTGCACCTAACAAATATTAGGCGCGAACTTGAAAGCAACGAGCTACTAGCTGGCGACATGGGTCCATTTATGGAGCAACGCGAAGAATGGGGCTCGACGTCCCTGTTTATTCCTAAATATAACGCTCGGATCACAGCAATATCTACTGAGCAGAGTGTGCGTGGCATCCGCCACGGTGCACACAGACCTGACCTAATAATTGCCGATGATGTAGAAGACATGGCTAGTGTTAAAAACCGTGAAGGTCGAAACAAAACCTTTGATTGGTACACCAGTGAAATAATTCCGGCTGGTGACACGCATACCAAGCGTATTGCTATAGGCAATTTACTGCACGAAGATTCCTTGCTCATGCGCCTAAAAGACCGAATTGATGAAAACGTAATTGACGGTGTTTTTCACCAATTCCCTATCCTTGAGGACGATATTAGTCTCTGGCCCGGCAAATACCCTGATTCGCGGGCTATAAGCACCCTAAAACGCTCAATTGGTAACCGAATAGCGTGGGAGCGTGAGTATATGCTCAGGATCATTCCCGACGATGATCAGGTCATCGATAGCGCTTGGATCAGGTTTTACGACCAATTGCCCAATAAAACGCCAGAAAATGAGTACATTAACTCCTTTATTTCAGTAGATTTAGCAATCTCACAAAAAGCCACAGCCGACTGCACAGCCATCGTAATAATCCACGTGTTTGGCTATAAGCCAGAAAATCGGAGATACTTCATTGACCAACGATATGTAAATAAGCGAATATCTCACCTAGAGACTCTTGAAACCATTGTTTCAATATATCTGCACTTAAAATCTTATCAGCACTGCGATCCAAGAGTGCTTGTAGAGCAAGTTCAGTATCAAGCTGCGGTTGTTGAGCAGCTGCAAGAGCGCGATGTAAAAGCCAAAGGTATAAAAATACATAGCGATAAGCGAGCCAGACTACAATTAGCCAGTGCCGTATTTGAACAAAGCAAAGTTTTCTTTCCGAAAGATCGAAAAACTGCCGAGATAATCCAGCAGTTAGTGGGTTTCGGTGTTGAAAAGCATGACGATCTAGCCGATGCGATATCTATGGGGCTAAATTACACCCAAGCTAACGTAATCTGGACCATGATATTCGGCTTCGGACTATGGGGTGGAGAAACCCAAGAGTTTTATGGAATTCGATATAAGGACGAACAATAGTATTGCAAATCAATCTGGTTAGGTTTGACCATCTGTTAGCGGTACAATGATTCTTGTCTAGGTTTCGAATAAGTGAGATGCACGCTTTATTGCGTGGTTAAGCCATAACAATGGGCAGCTACGTGAAAAGAGTAGGCTTAATCGCTTATTCGAGGCCTAGACAGTCTAGCGTGGCTGTCCTTTTTATAGGACAGCCTCTAATAATAACTAAGCCTAAAGGAGGGCTGTCAAAATGAGTAAAGATAAAAGCGGAAGTTGGTTCGGGAGACACAAAGTATTAACTGTAATTCTGGCACTGGTTGGCTTCGGCATCATTGCCAGCGCAGCTGGAAGTAGCTCAAATACCGAAACAGTATCAAATAGTAATAGTGATAAAACGGCTACACAGGCTAGTACAACTGCAGAGCCAAAAGCCGAAAAAATAACTATAAAAAACTCTGTCTACTCAGAAGTAAGTGGGCTGAAGCAAGTAGTTGGTGAAGCTACCAATAACGACACAAGAGTCCATTCTGCCACCATCAAAGCGACATTCTATGACGCTGGCGGTAAAATTCTAGGCACTGCCACGGGTGCAGTTAATGAAATAGCACCAGGCGACACCAAAACCTTCACACTTGTAACGCTGGACAGCGTAGCTGGATACAAAGACATGAAAGTACAAGTCGACACATTGCTATAATACAAAGCAAACAAAGAGCTAATGTTTAGCCGAGCCTCAGGGCTCGGCTTTCTTTTAATTTAAGCCTAGACTTCCAAAACCATTGCGGTACCTTGAGGTTATGGATACGAAAGCACCAGAACTCAAGTACTGTCTATACGCGCGTAAGTCCAGCGAGTCAGATGAGCGCCAAGCCATGTCAATCGATTCGCAGCTATCTGAAATGCGATCAATGGCCGAAAAGGAAGGCTTAAATGTTGTCGCTACCAAACAAGAGAGTCATTCAGCTAAAGATTCAGGTAAACGAGCAGTATATAACGAAATGCTCTCAGAGCTTCGTTCTGGAGAATACAACGCCGTATTAACTTGGGCTCCTGATCGCTTGAGCCGCAATGCCGGTGACCTCGGCTCAATCGTTGATCTAATGGATCAAAAGAAGTTGCTGCATATCCGTACCTACTTACAAACCTTTACCAATAGCCCAAATGAAAAGTTTCTACTAATGATTCTCTGCTCTCAAGCGAAGCTTGAAAACGATAATAAAAGCATAAATGTAAAGAGAGGCATAAAAGCCAAGTGTGAGATGGGCTGGCGTCCGGGGGTTGCTCCGCTCGGTTATATCAATCGTGCCTTTGGTGGCGTCAAAGATATTATTCCCGACCCTGATAGAGCAGAAATAGTGGCAGAAATGTTCTATAAGGCTAGCAAAGGCTGGAGCGGGCGGCGACTAAAGGATTGGCTCGATGGAATAGACTTTAGGAGTCGCTCGGATTATCCTATCGCACTGAGTCAAATCCTGGCAATGCTAATAAACCCCTTTTACTATGGCGAATTTCAGTATCCCGAAGGCTCTAATGCTAAGTGGTATAAAGGCGCTCACAAACCACTGATTTCCAAAGAATTGTTCGAGCAAGTTCAACAAACTCGAGGTATCAATAAAGGCATCTGGGGCTCAAAGCAATTTGCATTCAGAGGCTTACTAATATGTGGCCAATGTGGAGCTGATATTACAGCTCAAGAAAAGTTTAAGAAGCTTAAGAGCGGTGAATTTAATCGCCATGTGTATTACAACTGCACCAGACGTGTTGATCCAAATTGCAAGGAAAAATATATCAACGAAAAAGAGCTATGTAAATTACTTCAGAGTTTTATAGAAGATAATCATGCAGAGATACATTTAACTAATAAACTGCGAGACAAACTTGAACGACATTACGGAGTAACTAAATCGCTTCTAGATCATTACGGGATCCCTATTAAGCTCAAAAGTCCACTGATAGAATATTCAAGATTCGTACTTAGCCGTGGGACAGAAACTGAAAAAACAGCCTTTTCTTCGGGAATAAAATCTAGCCTGGCTATAAGAAACGGAATAATTCAAGCTTCAACTGCATCGTGAACGAAAAGTAGGGTACTTATGCTTGGCATATCACAGCGAAACAGGCTGGACCTTAATACCGAGTTAATTTACAGTATAAATCTAAAATATTTTGCTCTAATGCATATTATGGGAGTCTTCGGAGATGGTGGTATAGCCCCAATCCAGCTGCCACTGCTGCATTTCACCAATTTCTTTTTCCTGTGCAGCTATTATATCCCTGGAAAGTCGCTTAATTTCTTCGTGCTTAGCTCTGCTAGGCGACAATTTAGCCATATCTACAGCTGACCGATGATGAGCAATCATACTCTCGATAAAGGCCTTATCATAGTCATCGCCACTTTTTTCTACAAGTGAAGCTGTCATATCGCTCATGGTCATTTCGCTACCGCGTGAAGTAGATTTTGTTTCAGAAGGTTTATCGAAGGTTGTGGCTGCAATAGCCACTAATAATCCACCGATAAAGAAGCCGATTAGTCCTGATAGTAAATTTCTTGTGTCCATTGTTATTTCTCCTTAATTATCTAGATAACATTCTACTTATTGCACCTACAAGCTCATCGGCTTTTGCAACTTTACCTTTTGGGCCGATATTGCTGTCAGCAAGGCAGTGTTTGGCGTGGTCGCGCAGCAGCTCTAGGGCTACTTTGTCTAAAGCGGCTTGGGCGGCGCTTATCTGAGTTAGCACATCTATGCAGTATTGATCTTCTTCCACCATACGACCTACACCCCTAACTTGGCCTTCTGCACGATTGAGCCGTTTTAGCACCTGTTCTTTATGGTCCGCATAACCGTATTTAGTCATGACTACTCCTTGTTAATTATGTTCTTTATGGTTATGACCTTCGTGATACTGCATCATAAGTGCATGACCTTTACCTTTAGTTAATAAATAGCGGTTAACCGGATAGGCAGCAAAGAAAGCAGCCATGAGGCTAATCGGCAGCGCTACCCAAAACAGCGGATTAACTAAACCGGCGTTCATAGCGCCAGGTATAGCAGCCATCACTGCATTATCTACTACTTCCATTGTGGCTATAGAGAGTGTATCCGCCGCCGCTACGATCGATAATGCTCCAAAAAAGGTAAGCCCAGCCTTTAATAGAGGTAAAGTAGAAAGCGCAAAGCCGAATACGAAAGCGAGTGCAACAGCAATTAATATGGTTAAGCCATTGCTTAAGCCCAAAGCTGTACCAATAATTAGACCGGTCACTTCACCGATAGCACAGCCAGTTAAACAATGTAGTGTAGCACTGGCGGCCATCTGGTTAAGAGATGAGCTGTGATTCATTTACCCTTCATCTACATATTTATACCCCCCTAGGGTATAGCACTATTTATATTTGGTCAAGAGAATGGTTTTGACATCTGGGCAGACTATCAGAAAAATTACAGGGCTGGCAAATACATGCTCCGTCGCTGTTACAATTATCACTATGAAAAAACTTTTGCTTGCAATAGTAATAGTCGTTATCTGTCTCACTGCATATATGGTTTTCCAAAACCAGCATTCTGATAATTCAAACAGCAGTCGATATTTGAAGGGTCAACACAGCTTTTCGCTAAAAAAAGCCGACAGTCCATGGCTAATCGTTAATAAAGATACTCCAATTAATCCAAAAGATTATGCACCAGTAAATTTGGAAATACCGACAGTACCAATAAGAAGTAATATTACAGATGACGAAAAAAAAGTATCATATCTAGTCTCACCCGCTTTAAATAACTTGGTAGCAGCTGCAAGAGAGCAAGGCATTACTCTTGATCTACAAAGCGGTTACCGATCATATGGTGCTCAGCAAAAGTTATACGAAAACTACTTAGCCCAAGATACACAGAGTAATATTGACAGCTACAGCGCCAAACCCGGCTATAGCGAACATCAGACAGGCCTAGCAGTTGATCTGGGAGGTGCAAGTTCTCCGGGTTGTAATGTCAAGCCATGTTTCGCTGTAACGCCTGAAAGCAAGTGGTTAACTGACAATGTCCATAATTACGGCTTTATTTTCCGCTATCCCGAAGGCAAGCAAAAAATAACGGGCTATGAGTATGAGCCATGGCATTTACGTTATGTGGGCATATATTTGGCAACTAAAATGAAGACCAAAGGAATCGCCACATTGGAGGAATATTTTAAGCTCTAGCAATCAGTTATAATAGTGTAATGCCGCGGGAGAAGACAGAGGATGAAAGCAACAAACCAGAAGCTGTAAAAAAGTTTCGTTTCACCACGCCGCTTAAAATTGTAAGCTTAGTTTTAGTTGGAATAATCGTGCTGGCTGGCAGTTATGCGGGCTATCTGTATGCTGTATCTCCTAAAGTTATCCGTAACCCAAAACTAGAGCATTATCATTTCCGAATGCAGGTACTTGTTAATGGCAGGGCCGAAGATTTTAGCAGCCAGAAATACCAAAGAGGCTATGCCAAAGATAACTGCAACGCATTGCTGCCGGAACAACCAATACACTTTCATGACGATAAAGACCAGTTCACGCACATTCACTGGGAGGGTATGACTGGTGGAATGGTAATGAAGTACTATGGGTGGAATTATATTGGCGGCATGAATAACGCTCTTGGGTATAAGCTTGATAATCTTTCCGATCCGCAGAAAGTCACTATTCATGGGGATTATCTTCCCGATGTGCCTAAAGATGCAAATTTTTACATTTATACAGGTGATGAAAATAGTTATAAGGAACGTAGCTTTGATGACTGGAAAGATCTGGATCTTGAGGAGTTTTTTGGTAAAACAAGCAACTTCCCTGCACATAAACTCAATGAACAAACTAGCTTTATTGATAAAATCTTTTCAAAAACTTACGCACACGGTACAGCCGATGATGCTGACGGGCCTGATGGCACTGAGACACAAGAAGAGAAACGGACACGTCTAAACAATCTTTTAGGCAATGCTGTAATATTTGTTCAAAACGAAAAGCCTTCAAGTCAGCAAATCCAAGACAGGTTTAACATGTTAGAGCCTTTATCGGAAAGTACATGTGGCGGATAAATAAACTTACGAGCGTACTACTAATATGCATAGCTTTAACTCTAAGCTTTTTAGCAGCTTATTCTGCGCATGCTAAAGAGATGGCAAGCAAAGCTTCGTCAAATTGCATCGCTTCGTGCCATCAGTCTGGCCAACCGATAGCAACAAACAGTCAAAACCTTTTCGAAAACGAAGATGATAAAGAACCTTCACCTCCTTTTTTCAATACAATTAATACGCCGTCAAATCTCGCATTCCTTTACTTCGCACCAGTCATAACGTTTGCGTATATTCTTAAAAGTAAAATGTTACTCACTAGCTACTTACGATTTTAGACCTAACTACTCTAGAATTAATAACTAAATTAGGATATATATGTCTAAAGGATTTGTAATAGTACTCGTCGCAATTTGTGCCCTATTTGTAGGCATAGTTGCGTTCACTGGTGGCGACGATAAGGAAAATAGTGTTATTTCAAACGCAAAACCATCACAGCACATCTACTCAAAAACAGATAGCAAAGTAACATTAGTTGAATACGGTGATTTTCAGTGCCCATACTGCTACCAGTATGAACCTATAGTCGCACAGGTAAGGGAGAAATATAAAGGAAAAATAAATTTCCAGTTTAGGAACTTCCCTTTACAGGCCACACACCAAAATGCTTTTGCCGCGCACCGCGCTGCTGAAGCAGCTCACAAGCAAAACAAGTTCTGGGAAATGCATGACTTACTTTACCAAAACCAAAAACAATGGTCAGAAGCTCAATCGGTAAACCCATATTTTGAGAGTTATGCCAAGCAAATAGGGTTGGATGTAAATAAGTACAAAACTGATTTTGCCAGCAAAGAAGTAAATGCCATCATCAATGCCGATATGAAAGCCGGGAATGACCTAAAGGTAACCGGCACACCTACATTTTTCTTGAATGGTAAGAAAACCGAAATTACAGCTGATCTAGCTTCATTCGAAAAAGTAATTGACGCTGCCATTCAGAAGCAAGGACAGTAGCATAATTACGGTGTAGAATGAGCATATGGACAGGCACGCAATAAATAAAGACAGCAATAGCGCGATCAAATTTGGACTTATCTTAAACACAACTTATACAATAGTTGAGTTTACCTTTGGTGTATTGACCGGCAGCCTAGCATTAATTGCTGACGCCGCCCATAACCTAACAGACACTTTTACATTAAGTGTCTCGTATATTGCCAATAAAGTTGCAAAACGAGAGGCGAACGAAAGTAAAACTTTTGGCTATGGCAGAGCAACCATACTTGCCGCTCTGCTTAATAGTAGCGTAATGCTGGCAATTGCAGGCTTTATAGGCTTTGAGGCAATTCAGCGCTTTCGTAACCCCGTAGAAATTGAGGGTGGTGTGATAGCTATTGTGGCTTCAATTGGCATATTGGTAAACGGCTCTATTGCGTATGTGCTGTCAAAGCAAAAACACGACCTCAATATGAAAAGCGCCTATATAGACATGGCATTTGACGCCCTGTCATCTTTTGGCGCAGTCGTTGCCGGGCTGCTAATAGTTTTTACGGGAATAAATGGGATAGATAGCCTAATCGGCTTAGTTATTGCCTCCCTGCTGTTATATAACGCTTTTAGGATATTGTCTGAGGCAACGCAGATCTTACTAGAAGGTACACCAAAAAATATTGATGTAGTCGCCATTACTGAGGCAATAATGAACACCGATAAGGTATTGGATATTGATGATTTGCATGTCTGGTCAATAAGATCTGGCTTTAACACTTTGAGTTGCCACATCACAATTGATGAAGAAGACCTAAAAGAAAGTCGTAATATTGTAGAGGCGGTAAAAATATCGCTCCGCAATAGACACGACATTCGGCATGCCACGATTGAAGTAGAACTAGAGGATAGCAAATATCAAGACACGCACGAACAGCACTAAAGTGCTTATGATTGGCGAGCCTGACCTAATTCGATTTCAACAAGAGCAACTGGTCATGGAACCTGGTCGACTTTCGTGCTACTTGTTGCCGTAGGGTTTTGGTGGTTTACAGAACCAAATTACAGGGGCGACAAGACGAAACCGCCATCTCTGGCGGTTCCAACCTATTTTCGACATTCTAGACTTCACAATGACTTGCTAATACCAAGAAGTTAATGAAGGACTGGTCATGGAACCAGGTCACCTTTTTTGGGTGTCCAGTTTGGCTCCGGGGACTGGATTCGAACCAGCGACCTAGGCGTTAACAGCGCCCCGCTCTACCGCTGAGCTACCCCGGAATATGGGTAATGAACTTGGAAATTATAACTGATGAACTGTTTACGGGCAAGGTGTTAGCGAGCGTTTTTCATCTCTGATTGAGCTCGGCGTTTATCGTCGCGGGCTTTGAGGGTCTGTCGCTTGTCATACAGTTTTTTACCTTTGCCGACGGATATCTTGAGTTTAATGAAGCGGCCACCGGTCATAATTTCTAGAGGGACAATCGTTCTGCCCTGTTGCTTCGCTGCGATTAAGGCGTCAATTTCTCGTCGTTTAGCCAGAAGCTTACGGGCTCTGGTTTGATCGGATTCTTCGATCGGGATGCCACTGGTACCGGATATCGTAGCGTTTATCAGAAATATTTCGTCTTGCTTGACTGTGACATAGGCGCCACGCAGTTGACCATGGCCCATCCGCAACGCTTTGGTTTCTCGGCCAGAAAGTTCAATACCCACCACTAAAGAATCACCGAGCTCATAATCGTGCCGAGCGCGACGGTTGGTAATCTTTTTAGACTGGTTAGGTTTACGCTTTGCCATAGGAGTTAGTATAGCGTAACGGAGCGTTACTTATCGTTTTTAAAATGGTCTTGAGCGACATTCCAGAGGCTTGGGTCATTTAGGACATGTAGACGGTAGTACCAATATTCTCCACCCCATAGGTAAATTTGACGCATGCCGGTGGCTTCACCGTATTCGATGCGGTCATCTAGGCGTTGAGCATTCATAGATTTATTTTGCTCAGCTAGGCTGATTTGCTGGATTTGCTTGCCATTTGGTGCCCATGCTTCCGCTTGCAGCTCACCGATCATCATATCCCTATGGTTAAAGATTTTTTGAGTGCCCGCAATGTAGCCGTAAAACCATGCTGGGAACGGATATTCGAGGTATCGTTTTGTTACCCCTGCGTCCCAGACTCTTTTATAAATAGATATGCTGAATTTATCAGGTTGTGGCTCTCCAACTGGAAATCCGACGGCATTGTTACTTCGACCAACAATGACGGTCTTGTTGGGATCAAGTTTCTTTACCAAGTTATATTCGTCAATTAATCTTTGTCGATCAAAATCGGTGCATATACCAAAACCTTTTAAGAAATATTCGTTTTCAAGTTGGTAATCTTGCAACGCGGGCGAATCTTTATATCGCTCAACCACGGCTTGAATATATTTCTGTAGCTCGGGATTCCACTCAGCTTTAGGCAATTTTGTTGCCCAGTCCGGCATGTGGCATTCAGGCCAGCGCGGCTGCCTTAGTCCCAGTGTTAAAGTTATCTTGGCTTTGGACTGTTCGGCTTTTTTAAATTGCCAATCCAATTGGCTGAAATCATAGCTGCCTCTTGTCTGCTCGGCATCGCTCCAATAGCTAACCAACCGGAAGTGCTTGACGCCTATGCCGAGTAGTCCATCCATGTTTTGCTGCGGATCAATTCCTAGGCTTTGGGCGTAATCGGGTATGAAGCTGACGCCGAGCTGAAGCGGCTGGCTAGAGGTTGACTGTATATACCACCGAGCGATGCCGTACATAACCGAAACCACCACGAATAAAGTCGTAAAGCCGATAATTATTAACTTATGCCACCAGTTTTTGTGCCAGTATCTACCTACTGCACTTTTGAGCTTGCTAACATGCATTCGAAAGGTGTTTGCCATATAATGATATACAGGTATTTATGAACGTTAGCATTGTCATTCCAGTATACAACGAGGCCGAACATCTCAAGGCTTGTCTTGAGGCTATAGCAGCTCAGTCGATTGCTCCACTGGAGGTAATTGTTGTAGACAATAATTCGACGGATGGCACAGCTGAAGTGGCAGCAGGATTTTCATTCGCAACTGTTATTAAAGAAAAAAAACAAGGGGTGGTTTACGCTCGTAATCGTGGCTTCAAAGCTGCCAAGGGTGAAATAATCGGGCGGATTGACGCTGATACCCTACTCCCTGACGATTGGGTCAAAAAAATTCAACAGATTTTCACAGACAAATCGATATCAGCTGTATCAGGATCGGCGCATTACTACGATTTCGCCTTAGCTGGTCTAGCAGACCGATTAGACATGAAGTTAAGAGGCCGCTTAGCTCGTAAACTCGGTAAAGATAACTTCTTATGGGGCGCAAATATGGCAGTTAGGCGGGCTGACTGGCAAAAAGTTAGCTACGAGCTCTGCACGGCGCCACAAATCCATGAGGATTTTGATCTTGGTATCCATCTTGAAGACCATGATCTTAAGGTCGTATACGATCAGAGTCTGCTAGCTGGGGTTTCCTCGCGCCGCGTGGATACTAGTTTTCGCTCATTTGTGAGGTATTCGCTTGTCAGTCCTCGGACTTATGCAGTTCATGGGCTCAAAAGTGGCAGACATATGTACCCGGTCTTGTTCATCTGCTGGAGTGCCTACTTCCCAGCTCGCTTAATTTACAGGTCCTATAATCATGAAACCGGTGGCTACTCACTTAGCCAGTTGCTCAGCACAACGAGTTCTAGAGTCGATCCAACTGCCAATGTAGCCTAAGCCGGGTTTGACACGTAGCCGCCGCCATCTGTTGGCGTAGGTTTGCAATTGCCCCAAAGCCCGCGATTGGCTGCCTTGGCGAGTGCTTGAGAGTTGGCAAAATCATCTGATTTAGTGAATGGAAAATATGGATAATAAAAACCATAACCCTGCTCGATTAATCGTTGATTAAAATTTGTGCCATCGCTCAAAATTATGTAGCGCAAGAGTCGGTCATAGCGGTCACGATCAGTGCTCTCCGAATCAGAAACGAGCCGGAATTTCTTACCCGTTAAGCTATTTTTTGTAAAAGCTGATGCGGCTGGCCCATAGCACTGAACTGGGGTGTTTGGCTTGTGTGTTTCGGGTGTGTCGACCCCGATCATGCGGACTTTTTCTGTTTTGCCGTTCATATTCACTGCGATCGTGTCGCCATCAACAAACTTGCTAACCGAGTAGAGACCAGGCTGGTTATTTACGACCACTTCTTTAGTGCTCGGTTGCTGCATGACAGTCACAACAAGTAAGACCAGAGCAGCTAAGAGTCCTAACCAGCCGTGAGACTTTTTATAGCGATATCGAGCCATTAGATACCAAGTATGCGCAGCAAAGAATCAGCGTCAAGTTTGGAGCGGTCTATTTTAATAACTTTTTCATTTTTGTCAGGGGGCTCGAGTTTACTAACGATGGAATCGAACTCCTCTTCAGTCATGCCTATCATGTAGCCGTTACGCATTTTGGGGGGGTGCACGGCTTTTTCGCGGGCTACTTCTACAGGGGTTGTTAGCCATATAACTTTTGTTTCAGCATTTCGCGCCTTTGCAATCTCTCTTAACTTATCGCGGTCGCTCGCAAAATTAAAATTAGTATCAAAAACCACGCTTTCCCCGTTTGCTAGAAGCTCGGCAGCCCTATGATTTAGATATTCGTAAAGCTGAACGCTCTCTTCGTGCGAATGGGTTGGTTCGCCAAACATTTTATGCCTTTCGGCGTCTGCCCAGAGATGAATCGCACCTGTCCTTTTTGAAATTAGCCTTGAAACTGTGGTCTTGCCCGCCCCAGGATAACCGACCATAAGATATAGAATTGGCTTACTCATTACCACTAGTTTAACAGTAGCTTAAAAATCAATACCTTTGTTGGCGAGAAATTTGTCGTCAAAGTGGTGTTTTATTTTTTTCATTTCTGTAGCAATGTCCACTTTATCGAGAAGTTCTTTAGGAAAGTTGCGCCCAGTTAAACACAAACTAGTATTGTGTGCCTTCTGTTGGATCAATTCAGCCAATTGCTCAACGGTTATTAAGCCGTCATGTGCGGCGTTACTAATCTCGTCGCAAATCACTAAATCAAATTTGCCGCTTTTCACAGCTTTTAGGGCTTCGGCGTAAGTGCTTTGGGCGGCCTTTTTGTGGTCTTCTTCTGATACATGCTGCTCGCTTAACTCGCCGGCTTGATAAAAGCCTTTGCCGCCTTTATAGAAATAGAGCTGATCTTTAAATAATGGCTGGATATCTCTAATAAAAACGTGCTCACTTACGCCCCAATATTTAATAAACTGGATAAAAGCTACCTTCCAACGGTTGCCGAGTGCACGAGTCATTAGACCTAGCGAAGCAGTGGTTTTACCTTTGCTGTCGCCGGTATATACGATGACTACAGACTCTTTAGTCTTAAAATCCTCAAATGCCATAGACCTAGTATAGACTAGGCTAGGCCGTGGGCTGACAGAGCCGCATCGATGCGTGGACGGTCAAAGCCGACAATTATCTCGCCGGCAATGTCGATGACTGGTATGCCGCGTTGGCCTGACTTGGTCGCAGCTTCAAGGCCGGCACCGGGCTCTTTTTCGACATCTTTGTCGGTGTATCTTATGCCCTTTTTGTCGAAATAATCTTTGGCCGCATGGCAAAATGCACACCATGTTGCGCTATAAACTGTAATATTCGTATCACTCATGTACTTACATTTTAGCACTATACTTTGTAAAGTGCTAGTGATCTTGCGTGATATAGATCACATCTGTTATAATATGACCAATGGGTAAAACCTCTCCACGGGTGGAGAAAACTACTAGTCAAACTTCTATCTTTATAAGCATGGCACTCGACATGACTTGGCGTTTGGCTATTGTTGTATTGGTGCCTATCATCGGTGGTTTTTATATAGATAAGTGGCTTGATATGTCGCCGGTCTTTTTAATCACGGGATTTGTACTAGCGATGGCTGGCACAGCATTGGTTATGTGGCAGACCATGCAAGCTGCTAACCAGATTGAAATACCTAAGAAAGGCGCGAAATAATGCTACTCAGCCGTTTTGCCGAAAGCGGACCAACCGTCCATGTTGCGCCCGGTGAGGTCTTTACAATCGGCGGTATCACAATAACTAATTCAATCTTATACGGATGGATATGCGCTGTTGTGATCGTTGCATTTTTAATCTGGGTGTCGCGACGAGTTTCAATCAAGCCTAGAGGCGGGATTACGCAATTTGTCGAAATCGGCGTTGAGTTCATTACAAATCTAGTCGAAAATAGTTTTGATGACAAAAAGAAGGGCCGCAAATATGTGCCCTTTTTTGTGACACTTTTCTTCTTTATCTTGCTAAATAACTGGCTTGGTTTGTTGCCCATAGTTGGCGAAGGCTTCCAGTCAAACGGCCACCCTATTTTTAGGCCATTGACGGGTGATTTAAATGCGACCTTCGGAATCGGCTTAATAACTATGGCGGTCGTCTATACGGCTTCGATTCGTGAAGCTGGAGGCTTTCGCAAGTACTTCCGACACTTCTTTATCGGGAGCCCCCTCAATCCGTTATATTTTGGGATTGGTCTGATTGAACTGTTTACCGACCTTACTCGAGTACTTAGCCTAAGTCTTCGGCTTTTCCTTAACATCACGATCGGCGAAATCGTTATCGCAGTTTTTGCATACCTAGGTAGTATTGCTGCCCCTATCACTGCCCTGCCGTTTACCTTGCTTGAAATGGGAGTCGGCGCCTTGCAGGCCTATATATTTACGATTCTAGCAACGATGTATCTTGCGATTTCCGTTAATTCTACAGCCGCCCACCACAACGAAGACTTGACCGAAGAAAGTCTTCCTGAAACAATGGACTTAAAGCCCAGTGGGAGTGTTAGTGGGTAGTTTTTTAATGTCAATATTAACTAAATAATAAATAGGAGTAACCTAGATGGTAATATTCGCAGAAGCTGTGGACACGGCGATTCTGGCAAAAGGTATCATGATCGGTGGCGGCTTTATCGGTCCAGCTATTGGTATTGGTATCGTCGGTGGCAGCTACTTGCAAGCAGTCGGCCGCAATCCAGAGGCAGCCAAGTTTCTTGGACAGGCTTTGATCTTTGTTGGTCTAATTGAGGTGTTCGGTCTTTTGGCGTTCGCTTCGACGTTCATTGTTAAATAATAATTGATAGGAATAGATGCTACAGGCACCATTAAATTCATTTGCGGCAGAAAGCTCATCCTCTGGATTGGGGGCGCTTGGCGTTGACGCGCACGCTTTCGTAATCCAGCTAATAACATTCGTACTGGCTTTGCTGGTACTGAAGCGCTACGCTGTTAAGCCTATAGTCAAAATGCTCGGTGAGCGTCGTGAATTAATCGAAAGCGGCGTAAAGCTAGGCGAGCAAATGCAAAAAGAAGAGGCGCAGCTAGCGACAAAGATTGATAAGGCGATGCACGAGGCTCGACTTGAGGCGGACGCCGTGATTGCCGGCGCTCAAGAAACAGCCCGCCAAACTATGCGTGAAGCCGAAGACAAAGCTCGTGAAAAAGCTGCCGGTATCTTAGAAACCGCTGATTCGAGAATCGCCCAAGACACGGCGCGGGCTCGCAAACAGCTTGAGAGCGAACTGGTTGGACTCATATCAGATGCAACAGAAGCGATCATCGAAGAAAAAGTCGATGCTAAAAAAGATGCCGCTTTGATTGAGAGAGCCTTAAAGGGGCGCGCCTAGCATGAAAACACCACGCACTGACATTTCTAACACTATTTCTAGTCGTACCCTCAAGGGCGAAGATCCCGTTAAGCTTGGCCGTGAAGTTGCGGCATACCTGCTAAAAGAACGACGAGTCAACGAGCTAGATTCGATTATGCGCGACGTGCAGGCAGACAGAGCTGAGGCAGGCATCGTAGAGGTGATTGCTAGCAGTGCGCATAGGCTTGATCAGCCTACTAAAGATGACATTGCCCGGCAAATTAAGTCGATTTATCCTAATGCCAAACAAGTTATTGTTACCGAATCACCCGATCCAGAGGTGATCGGCGGCGTGCGTTTGTCGCTGGCTAACCAGCAGCTTGACCTGAGCGTCGAGGCCAAATTAAACAAGTTTAAACAGCTAACAGCTACCGGAAAGGATTAATTAGTGGCCCAACTATCAATTACGGAATTATCAGATGATATTCGATCGGCAATTGCCGAATTAAAAGCTCGCCCCGAAATTGAAAATGTCGGTGTAGTTACCCGCGTCGGCGACGGCATCGCTTGGATTTATGGCCTGAGTGGCGCCGGCTACAACGAAATGCTTGAAGTCGAGGGTGCCTCCGGACAAAAAGTAACCGCTTTTGCGTTCAACCTTGGTGAAGATGAGATCGGCGCCGTGCTACTAGGTCAAGATGCAGCCGTTAAAGCCGGTGCTAAAGTTCGACTTAGTGGCAGTGTACTTGAAGTACCGGTTGGTCCTGAATTAGTCGGTCGGGTAGTCGATCCGCTTGGCAACCCTTTGGATGGTTTAGGCCCAATAAAGGCAAAACAAAAGAGTCGAGTTGAGCGTCCTGCTCCAGATGTTTTATCTCGTAAGCATGTCCATGAACCGTTGATGACGGGAATTATGGCGATTGACGCGACTGTACCTATTGGTCGAGGCCAGCGCGAGCTGATCATTGGCGACCGTCAGACTGGCAAGACTGCTATTGCGGTTGACACTATGGTCAACCAGGCGCGTCAAAAAACCGGCGTGATAAACGTTTATGTTGCGGTTGGTCAGAAGCTTTCTAAGGTAGCTGCCCTGCAGGAGAGGCTTAAGCGCGAAGGTGTAATGAAACAGACCATCATTGTGGCTACTAGTCCATCCGACCCAGCCGCTATGCTCTATTTGGCGCCATATGCTGGTGCAACCATGGGTGAATATTTCCGTGACAACAAACAACATGCCTTAATTATCTACGATGATTTGACTAAGCATGCTGCGGCTTACCGTCAGATGTCACTGCTATTACGCCGTCCACCCGGCCGAGAGGCGTATCCAGGTGATGTTTTTTATCTGCATTCACGATTACTTGAGAGAGCCGCAAAATTATCCGACAAGCTAGGTGCTGGATCTTTGACTGCTCTGCCGATCATTGAAACTCAGGCCGGCGATATTTCGGCCTACATACCGACTAATGTTATTTCGATCACTGATGGTCAGATCTATCTTGAAACCAATCTTTTCTTCCAAGGAATTCGTCCGGCCATCTCTGTAGGTCTATCTGTCTCCAGAGTGGGTGGTGACGCACAGACAAAAGGCATTAAAGCAGCCGGCGGTGGCTTAAAGCTGGATCTTGCCCAATTCCGCGAATTAGCTGCTTTCAGCCAATTCTCAACAGATCTAGACCCTGAAACACGCCAGACTATTGAACGTGGTCAAAGACTAACCGAGCTCCTTAAGCAGCCGCAATATACGCCGTATGCGCTTTGGGAAATGTACAGTAGTTTGTATGCCGCAACGCAAGGAGCTTTTGACAGTGTGCCCCTTGAAAAGATCGAAGCAGCCGAGCAGTCACTGCACCGTGAGCTAAAGAGCAAGCAAGCAAAACTGATAGAAGCGATCGATACTGGCGACAAACCAACCGATGCACAAAATGAAACCATCCTCAAAGTCGCCAAAACCGTTGCCGCCAGCTATAAAGTAACTCCTGCTAAAAAGGCTGAAAAGGAGTAGATGATCAGTGGCTAGTACGATTGCTCTCAAACGACGCATAACCTCGATTCGTGGCACTCGCCAGATTACTAAGGCGATGCAGCTGGTGTCGGCTAGCAAATTACGTCGCGCTCAAGAGTACGCCCAAAGAAGCCGTGATTACAGAGATTTAGCTTACGATCTTTTGCGTAAATTGAACGCCATGGGTGAGGTTTCTAGACAGCCACTATTTCGCAAACGCAAAGTCGATAGCCGGCTTTATGTTGTCGTAACAAGTAATACCGGCCTAGCAGGCGCTTATAACGCAAATACGCTCAAGAATTTAACCGCCGAATTAAGACATGATCGAGAAGCAAAAGTAAAAAGTCATGTGGTTACTATCGGCAGTAAAGGCGCGCAGTTTGTCCGTCGACTGAGCGACGTTGAGCTTGTTGCTGCCTATCCGCCATTTAGTGATCAGCCCAGCGCAAACGAAGTTCAACCAATTCTAAATAATGTGATTGACCTTTATAAGTCAGAAAAAGTTGATGAAGTTAATATTCTTTACACGCAGTTTAAATCGACCGTCTTGCAAGAGTCTGTCAACCAGCAGCTTTTACCTGCCCCGCTAATCGAAAACGATACCCCAGAGTCGATGATTAGCAATTTCGAACCCGATGTCGAGACTGTCGTCGAGCAAACGGCGACACGTTTGATTGAGGCTCAAATTTGGCAAGCAGTACTCGAAAGCCTAGCCAGTGAACATGCGATGCGTATGCTGGCGACTAAAAACGCTACCGATAACGCAAACGACCTAATTGATGATTACACATTAGAGTTAAATACTGCGCGCCAAGCCGCAATTACCCAGGAATTGGCTGAAATATCCGGCGGCGCCGAAGCATTAAATGGATAACCTAAAGAAGGAGTTTTAAATGGCAACAGCAACTAAAGAAAAAACCAAGAATGGCAAAGTTACGCAGATTGTTGGCGTGGTTGTTGATGTCGAATTCCCCACCGGCAACATCCCAGCGATCTATAACGCACTGAAATTAGAGCACGACGGCAGCGAACTGACTCTTGAGGTGGCTCAGCACCTCAGCGAGTCTAGCGTGCGCGCGATTGCTCTGAGTTCAACCGACGGGCTTGAGCGTGGTACGACTGTAACCGATACCGGCGCGCCGATCAGCGTACCTGTAGGGGAAAGCACTTTGGGTCGTATGTTTAATGTAACCGGCCAGCCAATTGATGGCCAAAAAGGCGAGTTTAAACAAAAGGCGCCAATTCACCGTGAGCCGCCAGCTTTTATTGACCAATCCGGCAGCATCGAAATTCTAGAAACTGGTATTAAGGTGATTGATTTAATTTGTCCAATTGTTAAGGGTGGCAAGGTCGGCTTGTTTGGTGGCGCAGGTGTTGGCAAGACCGTGCTGATTCAGGAGCTGATTAACAACATCGCTAAATTCCACTCCGGCTACTCTGTTTTCGCTGGCGTAGGTGAGCGAACTCGCGAAGGAAACGACCTTTTTGGTGAAATGACCGAGTCAGGCGTTATTAAAAACACCGCACTTGTATTTGGACAGATGAATGAACCACCTGGAGCACGTCTAAGGGTGGCTTTGAGTGGCCTAACAATTGCTGAGAGTTTCCGTGACTCCGGCAAAGACGTTTTGCTGTTTGTCGACAATATTTTCCGTTACACACAGGCTGGGGCCGAGGTATCTGCCCTGCTCGGACGTTTACCTTCAGCTGTGGGCTATCAGCCAAACCTTGCGCAAGAAATGGGCCAGTTGCAGGAGCGCATCACATCAACGCGCGAAGGCTCAATTACTTCAATGCAAGCCGTATATGTGCCAGCCGATGATCCGACCGATCCGGCCCCTGCTACGACTTTCGCCCACCTAGACTCGACGGTTTATCTAAGCCGTGCTTTAACCGAAATTGGCATTTACCCCGCGGTCGACCCGCTGGAATCCAGCTCGACTATTCTTGATCCGGAAATCGTTGGCGAAGACCACTACAACGTAGCCCGCGAAGTCCAGCGCGTTTTACAGCGCTACAAAGATCTGCAAGACATCATTGCTATCTTAGGTATGGAAGAGTTATCAGAAGAAGACAAGCAGCTTGTGGCCCGCGCGCGGCGCATCCAGCGTTTCCTTAGCCAACCATTTTATGTTGCCGAGCAGTTCACAAACAATCCTGGACAGTACGTGAAGTTAGCTGACACTATTCAAGGTTTTAAAGAAATTCTTGACGGAAAGCACGATGATAAGCCCGAAAGTGCGTTCTACCTTAAGGGAGCCATCAAGGACGTTAAAGCCGGAGGCAAATAGTGTTTCACTTCCAGCTTGTTGCAATCAGCGGAAAGAAATTCGACGAAGACGTTTACGAAGTAGTGTTGCCGACACTTGATGGTGAAATCGGCGTCTTGAAAGACCACATGCCGCTTGTTAGTGTTGCTACAACTGGAGCAATTATGGTCCGGCGTAATCCAAAAGACACGGATGCTCAGCGTGAGTATTTTGCCACAAACGGAGGCGTAATCGAAGTGTCAGACAATATTTTAAGAGTGTTAGTAGACGAAGCCGACCACGCCGATGATATTAATGAAGCAGAAGTGCAAAAAGCACTTGAAAGAGCTCAAAAGATGAAAGCAGAGGCCAAAGATCAGATTAGTCTTGAACATGCGCAAGGCTTGGTCGATCGACAAGCAGTCCGTCTGCAGGTTGCTGGTCTTCGCCGACGCCACCAAAAGCGCTAGGCTGCTTGCTTAGCGTTACGGACCGCGATATCTTTCACGCCGAGAGCGCGCATTGTGCCGATCGTATCAATCAGTTCGGCAATTTGCACTAAACGTTTGTCATACGGATACAGGTGATGAATACGATCATACACTTGTTCGAGTAAACCTGCATCTTGGTTATATGTAGGAAGTCCGGCTTTGAATGCTTCGCCCGAATCAATCGTGCTGGCTGGGTCACGGTTTATTACACCGGTTTCGCCCACGTGAGCACCTTTTACAACCATCGACTTTGAGCCTTGTTCAACAGCAGTCAAAACAACCTTCCTGCCACTGGTAAAGAAGGTTTCACGTTCGGCAAGGCTTGCATGAGCCCGCACAACCATCTTTGCGTGTTCGAAGTCTTGAGCGCTTTCAAACAATTCCGGCTGTAGCGTCATTGCGTCGCTAATAATATCAGTACCAGTTTGTGCGATCAGTTGACTTATGCCAGCGCGCTTGTCGGCGTAGCCGCAGCCAACATCACCATCTGTTTTGTCGATGTCTAATTGATCTCCTGCTTCACATGTGTCGTCGCTATGGACACCAGGATTTACTTTTGCCACATCTCTTAAAACTGGTATGGTTGAACGAACTCGGTCTTCAAACGTATCTGTCACACTGCTGGGCTGAGTGGCTTCCTTTAGAATCGCTAAGTTGTAAACTGGCTTTAAAATGCCGCCAAACCAGTGAATGTATGGTTCTGTAACACCCGCTGGTTCACGTTCATCCCCGCAGAAAACATCGTTCTCTTCCAGCGAGGCCGGTACATAAAATTGCTCCATTTCATGCATTATTTCGTCTTGATCAACAGGAACCGTAACAGTATCCATTCTACTTCTTTCTCCTAGCTCTGCTAATTGAGCACCTAAGGTTTCTTGCGAGGGCATAATTTCCTTGCGATATGTATTAGTGATATAACTCACATTTAATTATACGCTCATCTGTCAATACTTAAAAATTTTTGATATAATGAAACAGTTATGCTACTTCCGTCAAATGGAGAAAATGGGCCAGAAGCCGGCCCTGCAGGCACGCAACCAACACCAGAGAATGTCACTGGCTTTATTGACCGTGCTTCCATCGAAGCGCAGCTAAAAGATTTTAGCAGAATGAATGGTCAAGCTATGCTTGATACGCTGGTCCCACATCAAGAACTTCCAAGTTTTGACCCAGCAGCTTACGTCATTAGATATCATCGAGGTATAAGTGGGGCTGCGCAGGTTGGCGAAACAGATCCGCAACCAACATTTGAATCAACATATGATCTAGGCGTTGTATTTGGACGCAGCCTATTACGACGTTCAGTTCCGGACTCTGCTGACATACCAATTATTAACCAAGATCTATATCCAAATAAGTTAACTCTTGTTGATAAATATCTCGAGGAGTCAGCCAACCGATCGGTTCGCAAGTTAGTTAGCAATGATGATCTGATTAATAAACATTTAAAAAGCGCCGTCAAAATATTCATTAAAAGGTGTGAAAGCGAGCTTGGATATTTAATGATTGATGGCTCGGATGAACTGGAGCGTGGATTTCACGATTATCTTAGTGTGATTGCTCTCCTCGACACGCCAAGAGCAGAAGAGGCCAATATACTTAGGCGAGTCCTAGGTAAATTTAGCCTCAGACCTCTGTTGAGGTGGCATTAAAAGCTTTTGGTACTCTTTACAAAACCTAATTGTCAGGTTACGATGATGTCATTAATTAAGTGGAGGTTCCAAAAATGTTTGGAAGACAAAAGATAGCTGCACTTGTAGCTGAGTTTATCGGTGCCGGCGTTTTGACACTGCTGGTGCTAACTGTACAAAGATCGAGTATTGGAGTTCCGTTTTTCGTGGCATCGACTGCCGGACTCGCAATCGTGTTAATGTCTTTTGCGTTGGGCACAGCTTCAAAGGCACATTTTAATCCAGCCATTACGCTAGGGTGGTGGACGGCTCGCAAGGTTGACACTATAACGGCCATACTTTATATCGCTTTCCAGTTTTTGGGCGCATGGTTAGCTGCTCAGCTGTATGTCTATTTAGTCGGGAATGACTTACAGGCCGTTGGTGGCAAGTTTGGCTGGCAGATTTTTACTGCTGAGGCAGTCGGAGCTGGTATTTTTGCCTTTTGTTTCGCTTCAGCAGTCTATCAAGGCTTTAGTCGTGCGGTGAGCGCTTCATTTGTTGGACTTGGCCTAATGATCGGCATCTTGGCTGCATCCTCTGCTTCACTTGGCCTGCTAAACCCTGCAGTTGCCCTCGGCGCTAATGCATGGGTTGTGGGTACCTATGTCGCTGGCCCGATACTTGGTGCCGTTATCGGCATTAATCTCTACGCTACGCTTTTCGCTGGAGATATTCCAAAACTATCTGCCGTAAGATCTTCAGCTCCAGCAGCAAGCAAATCAGCTAAAGCTAAACGATCCACATCTAAAAAGAAGAAATAATACAAACACATTTAGGTTTACAATGCCGCTCGGTCCGCCGAGCGGCTTAAATTTTGCCGTCAATTAAATCATTTTCAAAATTCTTAATACCCGAAATATCTTTTGTGTATTTGCTGATGTCGGGGAAATCCAGATCCATAATGTGTTTCCAGACAGCCTCAATGAGCTTCTCCAGTCTTTTTAAATCTGCGATTTCAGGTCTGTGCCTTAGGTATAGTTCGGTGTTTTTTTCAGCTTCAAGATATATCATCTGAGCTTGCAGGCGCGAGGTTTTTTTAAACCTGCCACTATGCTTTGCCAAGAGCGTGTAAAATAGCAGCTGATTTTTATGACGCCATGCCTTAACCTGTTTAGTTTGGTCTTTTGTTTCAAAATTGCTTAACGGTTTCCCTGTTTTATAGTCGCTTATAATAAGGTTCCCATCAGCTATATCTATACGATCTAACTTACCGTTAATATTGGCTGTTCCGATTATGATATCCCTAATATGCTGTTCACTTAATCCACCTTTTGTAATTACCAGCCTTTCATCATTAAACAGGTGTTTGAATAAATCATGTCCTCGGGTCTTATACTTTTCGAATTCAATTGAGTTCATGTGCTCATCGGACAAAGCTGCATCAAAGCGATCTAAAACGGTGCCAACATCAAGTTTAGCTGTATTCACAAGTCGCTGTGCAGTCTCAAGTGCGGCGTGTATTGCAGAACCGTAGCTGCCCTGCGAAGAACGTGGCTTAGGAATTCGTAATAAATGACGCTCCAAAAAGCTGTTCGGACCAGCCTCGGCAACATTTAGAAAGTTAGTTAGGGCCGTTTCACTGAGTGAATAAGTGGCGAGTCGTTCTGACAACAATGCTCGCTCATCTTTGGTTTCAAGGCGGGGCCAGCGCAAGTCGTCTTCTAAAATGTTAATCGCATCATCATCAGCGGATACAATTTTATTAGGCGTAAGTCCAGCCAAGAGCGGCGTTGCCAGAATCTCAGTTCCCTTATCGTCTGTAAAGTAGCTTGTTGCGGTAAAATTACGCTTTGCTCGAGTTAGAGCAACGTACAGTAGTCTTATATAATCATCATATTTTTCGCCATAAGGTTGAAGCCGAAGGTTGGCCGGCGATGCCCTGCCTCTGACGCTCGGCTGCCACGATGACTCAATCGCGTCTACTACATAGACATGCTCAAATTCCAGCCCTTTTGCCTTATGAATTGTAATCAGTTGCACAGCCTTTTCGCCGCTTACAAACCATGATTCATCGGCAATTACGCTACCGGTGCTACGGTTTAGATCTATAAATCGTACAAAGTCCGTCAATGTTGCTTGACTGTCACTAAACTCATTGGCTAGGCCCCGTAAGATACTTATTGCAGACAGAGTATCGAGGTAGGTTATGCTGAGCGGCCTAAATTCTAGATAATATTCTCTGAACGGGCTTAGCATATATTCGCCCTCTTCCATTCCAATAATATAATTCATAACTATTGCCAACGGCTGCTCGTCGCTAATGCGCCCCAGCCATGTAAGCCAGTAGCCAATCTGGCTTATTTCAGGATCTTCATGGTTTAACAGGCTTTCGAGCCAATCGTTGTTGCTATAGTTATCAATCGCCAGTTTCCACAATGTCTTTGGGCTGAGCTTCCACATTGGGTGCTTGATTATTTCGGCTATTCCGAGATTCACTTTCGCTCGATCGCCGCTGGATATTTCAACGGCCAGAGCCGCGATTTTACAAATTTCAGCTACACCTTCGTTATCTAAGACGTTATTGCGGCGCTCATACCTTATTGGCACATTGAGCCGCAGTAATATTCCTGCCAGCTGTTCGAGACCTTCGTGCTTGCGAGAGAGTACGGCGATGTCGGTCTCACCAGAATCCCACAGTGCCTTAATCTCTTTGGCCACTGCACTTTGCTGATGTTGCCGGGTTGGGTAGCTGTTGTGCTGGATTAAAGAAATCTGATTAGGTGGATTTTGGGAATTTAGATTTTTTGTAATATTAGGCTCGCGGTTTACCAGCCTGTCTTCTGCTAATTGGATGATAGAAGAAGCGGCTTCTAGTATAGCCTGAGATGAGCGGTAATTGTCTTTGAGTACGATTAATTTTGTGTCAGGGTAGCTGCGGGCAAAACCGATCATATTGTTTAATTCAGCACCGTTAAATGCAAAAATTGACTGGTCGTCATCACCTACAGCCATCAGATTTGGGCGGTTATTAGAGCTATAATGAT
>ERZ724505.348-NODE-348-length-30554-cov-33.961146_pt1 | contig 30554 bp, 55 predicted proteins | sample MGYA00376038_ERZ724505 | MGnify/ENA primary metagenome ERZ724505 (study PRJEB28724, sample SAMN07190884) | wastewater metagenome | isolation source: effluent of sewage treatment plant in Hong Hong | place: Hong Kong | collected 2016-03-17 ...
CTCCAGGTGGTGGAGCAACGGCCGGAACGGGCGGAACGGTGCCATCGGTAGCCGTTACTCAGCCGATTCATACCTATGGAAACTGGGCTTCTATTGTTGGAATCGTAGGCGGTGCAGGCGGTTCAGGCGCAGCGGGAACATCAATCACAGCGTGGGCATCTATTCCATTTAGTCCAGGCGCAGGCGGTGCGGGTACGGCGGCGGTTGGTACAACCTTTGCGGGTGGCGCTCAGACGGCTACGGCGCTATTCGATTATGGCAATCAGGGGTATTACCCGGCGGGCGCGGGCGGCATTTGCGCGGGTGGCGTAGCAGGGGCGAATGGTAATGCTGGTAAGCTTTCCATGACACCATTTTTTAATTCAGGCGGTAGCGGTGGCGGATCTTCAGATGCTGGTGCGGGCGGAAACGGCGGAAACGGCGGAATCGGATGCGGCGGCGGTGGAGGTGGTGCTGGAGTAACTGGGCAAGGCGGGCGCGGCGGTAATGGCGGTCCTGGTATAGTTATTATTATTTCATGGTGAGCTTATGACAGAAGAAGAGATCGCAGCGATTGATGCAGAAAATCAGCTTTATCAATCTATCATTGCAAAGCTTCAGGCGCTAATTAATGCGAATGACAGGCTGACATCTGGAGAGCTAGAAAACCTGATTGCGGATTTTGGTTTTACCCAAGAGCAAATTGACAATTGGAACGCTAAAATAGCAGCAGAGAAACAAGCTCTTATTCAATCACTTCTAGCGATTTATCAACAATACATAAATGGATAATATGTTAAGTAAAACGTCACTGGATCTAATTATCAGACTTATAGCATCTCACCCTCAAGCGGCGGTCAATCCGATGTCCGAGGGTGGCGATCAAGCTTACGCAGCACTTCAACGGCTACGGGAAGAAATCCGGGCGGCATTGGCTGAACTGAACGCACCAAAGGAAACCCCCGCAGAATGATTCCACAACTTTGTGCTTTTGCGGTTAAGGTTAAAATTATCTTAATCGCCGGGATGGGTGGGGTTAATCAATACGACGCTAAAAATATATTCTACACGGTGCGATCTCAGTATTGCATTGAGCTTGGAATTGATTTGAAGCTAACGACATTTAGGAATAGAAAAGATTTATATCCACAATTCAAATCACTTAGCGCACAGCAACAACGCTATAACGCTTGGAAAGCTTGGCTGATTAGTAAGAATCGGCTACGCACTAAACAACTTACTTATTTAATGTTTCCACCAATGCCAGAGGGCGGCAAGCTTTGGATAGGCGGTTTATCATCGACCATTTGCGGGTATGGTAAGGCAAAGAGCTTTTCAATGGGGAATGCCGAACTAGTGAATCAGGATTACGCACCCCGTTATAATCACAGCATTGTAATAATGAAACACGAGCTAGGGCATTTGCTAGGCGCGGATCATGATAACAGCTTGCCGGTAACAGTAATGAACTCGGCACCATTGCCATCGGTTGATATGATGGGGATCATGCCATTTTCAGAATTGAGCAAATCACAAATTTATAACTGTTTGGGGCTTTAATGAGTACATACATCTACAAGCTTACCCAACAGATTTCGGACATTATTTACATTCAATCAGCCGGATCGCCGGTCACCGGGTTGGTTAATGCCAACTTTACCAAGTATTTAATGAAGGATGGCGCGGCGGCATCGGAAACGGTAACAGTAACGGAAATAAACGCAGGAACCCGGCCCGGCATCTATGCGGTAACATTTACGCCAACCGCAGGGGTAGGAGATTACCAATATCTCGTTTATGCAACATCTTACGCAGATAGTAAGTTTACCGAAAACTTTGAGGTAAGGGCGGTATTCAGTGATTTTGATAGTAGCACAAACACCGTAACCCTAGCAGCGGCAACCCATACCGGGGCGACAATTCCGACGGTTACAACGGTTTCCGGCTCGGTTGGTAGCGTCACCGGTGCGGTTGGCTCTGTTACAGCGGCGGTAACGGTTGGCACTAACAACGACAAAACTGGTTATAGGCTATCAGCCACGGGCGTTGATGATGTATGGGATGAAGCACAGACCGGGCATGAGACAGCAGGAACGACCGGCGGCAACCTAGCAAGCGCAAAATATCACGTTGCAAACAAGGCCACGATCGCAAGCGGTGCCTATACTGTTTACAAAGATGATAAGAGCACAACCTTTGCAACCGGCACCACATCCGCCAGCGATGGCAATAGGACACCGACCTAATGGGCTTTTTCAATTTATTAGACTCAGGCGGCACCGGCGGGGGATCGACCACATTAATCAGCACACCTATATATATTGAGCTTGATAGCGGAATGAAAAACGTAGCACTTACCACGGGCGGATTTAAAGAAAACAAACTTTTATATTCCAGCACCTTCGATAATGCGGCTTGGATTAAAGACAGCGCGGGAATGGCAGTAACGGCTAACACCGTGGCAAATCCTCTGACAGCAGCGGTGGATGCCGATAAAATATACGAAACAGCCACCGGCGGAATAGCACATGTAATTTATCAACAGGCAATCGCGGGATTTACCAGCGGGGTAAGCTACCGATTAACATTCTACGCCAAATATGCCGGGCGTAAGTATTTCGCCCTGTTAATGACTGGAACCGCCTTCAGCCCCGGCAAATATGCCGAGATTGATATACAGGCGGGAACTATAAGAAGCTCATCGGGGGTTACTGCAACCATTTCGGCGGCGGGTAACGGGTGGCATTGCATCTCGTTAGAAGCCGCAGCAGTGGCAACCAATACAGGCACCGTCAGCATCAACTTTAGAAATGATGCGGATGCATCGACTTACACCGGCGACGGCTCAAGCGGAATCTATGCGTATGGTGCGCAGATTGCATTGGCTTCATCGGTTCCGGCAATTGTTACCACCACCAGCGCAGCCGTTACCACGTTTTTAGATAATTTTACTATTCAGGTTACAGACGCATGACGACGACTTACACAAATCACGATTCGATTGATTTAGAGATTATTCAGGGCGATACGGCCACATTTACATTTACCATTACAGACAGCGCGGGCGCGGTGGTTAATCTCACCGGTGCAACTATAACCAGCCAAGCCAGGGCGACGGTTGAGGCAGCCGATACAGTTTGGAATATAACAATCACAGATGGCAGCGGCGGCGCGGTATTCAGCACCGGCACGGTGGTATTAACCATTCCGGCAACTACCACGATCAAGCTAAGCAGCGGCATGGTTTATGATGTTAAATCCGTTTTGAGCGGGGTGACCACCACCTTAGCTAAGGGGTTTATTAATGTGATTAAAAGGGTGTCAAGGTAAATGATTCGGATCGTCGAGCTTCATATTACTCCCCCCATTGACAGTTAGACTCGTCGAAATCGGCTAGAGGCTCATCCTCAAACACAACATTCTCCCAACCTAACTCCCATTTCTTGACGGTTTCCCAATCGACAGTCGTTCCGTACTGCTGAGAATATAACCGTAGATCATACCCATGATCTTTAACTTCCAGCCATGCCTTTTGCACAGCGTCATTATCTCGTAAGATTGTAACCTTCAATTTTGGTACTGACATCACCCCACCCTCAGCAGCTTGATCGGTTTAAACTCCCAACCTAAAAACTTATCAGCAACATTGATTGTAACTGGCTTTAGAAATATTGGGGTCATCATCTGAGCAGATCCAGCAAAGAAGGCTTCGTGTTTATACTTCTCATTGTTACATACTGCCATATACCCATCCGGCTCCCCACCTACCATATCGCGCCAGCACTGCATGTAGACTTCTATAGCAGCAGCCTTAACGTCCGGCGATTCAAACTCTGGATCGGATGGATCGGCATATCCTCCATATTTGCTGTCCATCTCAATAGCTATTTCCTTTGCCCTTTTCCTTGCCTCTTGCTCTGTCATTTTAGATCCCCCGTTGCAGCAAATTTAGTTAATATCGGAAGCAGTTGCAGAACTTGCTCTCGGCTTAAGTGCATACGAGTATGGAACATCACCCGTTCATCAACAGGGTACTTTACCCATCCCGATATTTCGCCAGTTTCGGGATTTATTTGATTTACATCAGAAGCTAGTATTTTAGGATCAGCGTCATTAACGCCGAACCATATGGCATCGTCAGTCGCTAACGATGACTTTTGGATTGAGCATCCAATACCATATAGATCTTTAAATTCTAAATGATGAAATCCGCGCCCGTTTACTGTTATTTTAAGACTACTTTGCTCTGTCATTTTGGTTGCTCCTGATCCACACACTTCATTGATTTATAACTTCGATAACTAGCGTTCCTACAAAATGTTGTACCGGATGTATTAACGCAATTTATATCAACTGCCGTAGTGCCATCTGCAAAGGTTAAAGTACATTCCCGGTATTGGCTCGCCACCATCCATGCCAAAAGAAAACCAAGGCCCAAGAATATTAATATCATCACTAGTACTTGCCACCATGATACGGGCGAATATATGTCGTCGTACATCACTCCCTCCCGCAGTAGCTTTTTAAATTCTCTAACATATCCTTGCAGCCTTGGTTGTAGCCATCGTTGTACGCCTTGGCATTTTGCGGATTAAACCGAAATGTTCGTATTTTAACCGCCTCCTTAACGCAAGCGGCTAGGTAGTCCAGCAGATGCAGCGCGCCATCCATAAACGCGGCCTGCTCACTGGGAGATCGCAATGCTCCGCTGTAGTCACGTTGAGATTTTTTCTCCAGCTTACCCTTGTTCATTTTTTAAATCCTCTCTGATCGCTTCTTTTAGGCTCTCATTATCCAACCATACCTGATAGGGACTAAACATATACGTTACAGAGACTAAACACCCATCGCTATCAAAGGTTCGCAAATCCGCCTTGCTATGTTCTTCCAAAAACTCTTTTTTAAAATTATAATATGACGCCGGGGTTCCCCAGAGTTTTATTATCTCCTTTTCCTTCACATCCCAACTCATCTCAGCACCTCCCGAACTTTGATAACTTTATATGGAGCCAAACTTGGATCGCCATTATCGTTTAACCAATCGGCAGATGCTTTCGCGGCTAGTCTTTGCTGTCTTGGATATAAATGATTCATACGATTCACTAAGCACCACCACTCCCGCGCCTTCCGCTTACTCTTTCGCTTTTTCATCGGATGATTCCTTTATGATTAATCCAGTAGCCTGATCCACATCAACCAATTGACACTTATTGCAATTTTCGCAGTGTTTACCGGCTATCCACTTGCCGTTATACATGTGTGGCACATTTGGCTCACTCCAAATATGCTCCTGCTTATTCTGAACACAGCACTTAGTGGTCGTATAGGTAACTTCCATATGGCGACTATAAGAAAATATCTTATCGCATTGATCGCAGAGAATTTCATCATCATCCTCTGAGAACTCATAGCACTCCGAATATTCGTAGCCGCAGTACGGACAAACTATCTCGTCTGTAAATTCATGATCTATCTCTCCCACGCCTAGCCCTCCTTGTTATTTAGCCTCTAATAAACCGCGTTTAAACTCGCCTTCGTATTCATCACCATCAACTAATAGCTTCAATCTCCAAGCCTCGTCGTTAGCCTTTGCACATTCTGGATGCAGGTAAACAGAACCAATGTCTCCGCAATATATAGTTGTTTGGCACTCGGCCAGTTCGCCTTTCTTGATCTTCTCAGCACACCAATAGCAACAATGCTCTTTGCGACACCGCACTATCTTATCGCTCAATACTGTTATCACGCCTAGCCCTCCTTCTTGTCTTGAATTCTATCCAGATATGCTTTCTTAATTGCTTCTGCCAACTCCAACCTTTCCTGCGCCGTAAAATCGAACCAGTGCAAAGTTACGCTCCCGCCGTTATAAGAGTCCATAGAGAAAAAATTGGCTAGAACTGGCACTTCTACTATTCGCCCAGTTGTTAATGTTATTTTTGCCACGCCTAGCTCTCCTTGATTTTGTGACAATATTTACATACTTCATATTTGTGCTTGCGAAAGTCATCTATGAGCGTAGTGCCGTCTCGACTATTACCCTCAATGTAGATCGAGCATATGTCTCGCCACTCCCAGACGTGAGGCTTTAATCTCAGGATGCACATCAGACGCCTCAGCATGACTAGCCCTCCTTGATTTTAAAACAATGCTTACACATCTGCACCGCTTCATACCTAACGGGCGACAGTCTCTCTCTCGTAATTATTTTAGTCTTATCGCAAACCGAATACTCAACCGAGAGATGGCCGAAGCTCTGCCACTCCCATACATGCGGCTTCAGTCTCAATCTGCACATCAGGCGGCGGATCATAAATTCCCCATAAAATCATAACGATCTGCACAAGGGCATGGCTTCCACTGCCAAGGAATCCTTCTATAGCGTCTACCATCTTTTCCCTTACTCCACTTCAGTAAGTTCTGACTTATGATTCGCTCACGAGTCACAGAGGCTTTCTTCCGAATCGCCCACTTCCAAAACTTCTTGCGTCGCCTTTGTAGCGTCATACGCCCTCATCGGATTTGAGGTAGTTAGTTAAGTACCTCCCAGGCATATAACTTTGACCCTCGTAATCTAATAACATCTGCTCCAGCCCCTCGCGGGTGTGGCAGTAAACTTTCAATCTTGATTCGAATGGCTGTAAATCGTGGAATAATACCGGATCGGGATTTTCTTTATGTTGACTCTGGACATACCTAACCCAAAACTTCGGCGCGGGGGGAGTGTCACACACATGCAGCGGCCCACTCTCAGGCGCAAACTTTCCGCACTTGGCACAGTAAGGGCTTTTGGGTGTTGTTATAGTTTTAGGTTCATTTTTTGCTACTTCGTATGTTAAGGTTTCCCCATCTTCCGGCTTGATAATTATTGTATCAGCGCAAAACGTAACACTCTTATTAATGACCTCATTTTCAACTTTTTCAAGTCGCTCCAACAGCCGATCCACTTTATCCTCTAATAACTGTAAATTAGTTTTATCCATTTCGCTCCTTACTTTGCACAAAAAATTTAAATTCCCCCGGCACACCGCTGAACCTTGATGCAAGCTCACTCAGTTGATCCCGATGAAATTGAAACGCCGCCCACACCATTGAATCAACTTTGATCCTGATAACACGCCGCTTCATATCAAATTTTACTACCTCGGCATCTTCCAACCCACTAGCCCAAGTAGGGCTATCATACATCCCGACAAACCGAATAAACTCAGACCACGTTCGACCCTTACATTCTTCTAACTGGCTCGATCGATAATCCTGATATTCGTTCAGATACTTATTCGATTGCTCAAGTACCTGAACCAATTTCCGCGTCCATTCGAGCAGCTTGTCGATATTGCCGATCGATTCTGTCAGATCCTTAGAGTAGTTTTTAAAATGATTGGCTTTGGCCATACGTCACCCCTTTTTATTATCTGACGATGTCTCATAATTGTTTCTCACCATTTTGTACGTTAAACACTGATTTTAATTGCCGGGGATGTCACAACGACCGCCCCGGCTCGGCCACTCCTTTCACCCGGCTAATATGGGATGTCGTCATCCTCGAAGCTCTTGGTAGATGCGACAACAGGGGAGGAAACCGCCTCTTGGGCAACGCCACCCTTTTTAGCCTGTGAAATCTTTATCCGCTCGAGGTCAGCCCATGCGATAGCTTGGGGGATCAGTTGAGCAAGCGCGGCTAGGTCAGTATCATAGAGATACTCGGTATCCTTATACTCGCCTGTTTCTTTGTCTTTGTAGCTCTTTTTAACCCGGAAAGAGATCCCGCCGTTATCGGACACGTTACAGAATAGCGTTACCCCATAACTGAGCGCGGTTCTTAATTTTCGGCCTCTGTCATTACTCATAATTCCCCTTATTCCTTAACTAAAAAATTTACTAATTTCGGCAGCTCCTTTGCTGATTTCCATAGCCCAAGCGGTTGCAACCACTCAGCGCCCATGCTCTTAAGATATATTTCGGCTTGGGGCTTCTTATCATCACTCAGCGAATCAATGCGATATAGATAAGCCACCTCCTTGCCGCTATCCAGCCACTCGCGGATCTGCTTGCCTAGCTCCTCACCCGGCTTTGTGATGATCTTATCAGCCAGCCAATCCAGGCGGGTTTTCTCCACTGTAAAATTGTGGTGAACATCACCCATCATAACAACGTCGAACTCATATTCAGAACCGGGGCGCATGATTACACCCATCCCAACCCGTTGCGGGGTTTGCTTGCCCTTGTCATTTTCGCTTAATACATACTCAGTTTTCGCTCGCATCGTTGCGATAATGTGGCCGGGGTAGGTGACCATAGCCCGGATTAGATCATTGTATTTGGGTGTAATCTTTGCCCAATTGGTGAATGAATTACCCTGCATTTTGCCATGAGCTTCTAAGAAGCTTTCCCAGGCGTGAGATACTGAATCAATTATGAGCACATCATAATCACCTTCGGCGGCTAGTTTGATACCGCTCAGAAAGGTTTCATATTCATAATCAGGCAAATCCACCTGATCAAAATCAATCTTATCAGCGTACAGCGTGGAGCTTGCTCGCTCGGTATCCAACACCAATATGCGGCCAGAGGTTTTAAGCCCCTGCGCCAATCTTAATGCTGTCATTGTCTTACCAGAGCCAGACGGCCCCGCTATTGCTATCCTAGCCTTGCGTTGTTTGCGCTCGGCTTTTCTAATCTTTAATTCCATGTTTCTTCCCCTTAATTAAAATGGGGTGGGGGAGTAACCACCCACCCCGTGCTATCCTATCCAATCGCGATCAACCCCTTGAGTTGGATCACATGTAGTATACCTATCCCAGCAAACATCAAAATCCACACAAGGTTAAAGATCGCCAAACAGAAAGTTAATTGCTTCATAGTTGCCCCCTTATTTTGCAGATAATTGTTTAGGTTGAGGAATGAACCGCAGCTTGCGATTTTCCCAGTATGCCGATGTGGTATCCGGCGACTGCTTTGATTCGGTGATTAGCCCCACGCTATTGTCACCAAGCGCGGCCAACCCATCTTTGTTTGCGAACACCACCAGGTCAGAGCAGCCCGAACAACAGGCCATGATCCCGAACCACATTGCAGCACTAAGCCCTGCAAAGAATATTTTCATATATCGATCCTCCATTTTCTGTTAAACAACCTTAATCAACTCCTAAATTTCCACCCTCTACGCTCGGCTTCTCTCTTAACCGATTCAGGGATAATCAGCGGTGGCAACCGGCGGGACTCCTTACGCACCCGCCACATGGCAACCGCCGCCAGCTTTTCGGCCTCACTTCGATTCTTGCTCATTGCGCCACCTCTTTGATCTCCACTTCGTTTCTTCCTCTAGGTACTCAGCCACCCGTTGACCACTCATTGACGCTAGGTAACGCTCTGACTCGGTAGCCATGCGCGTCATGTCGTCATCAATTTTTTGCATCTCTCTTTTCAGGTGAGACAGAATCGTTTCGATTACCTCTTGTGGGTTGCACGGGCACTCGGCCTCTAGCTTGATAATGCGCTCATAGATTTCGTGTAAATCGAGGTAGCCCATGTTATTCCACCCCCTCAACTTTCAGATCGGTATAAATAAAATTAAATTGGTAATGCCCTAGCAGCTCCTTTTTGCTCTCCAGCTCGGCTTGCATCTGTGCCGCGTACTTGTCGGCAGCCTCATCAGGCAAAATGCAAATCCAAGGAATTTCAGAGCCAGCCAGCGGGCCGGATGTGATTTTGCGCGTTGCGGTTATTCGTTTCATGTTTCCCCTGTTATCTATTTGCTAAGTAACCATGATTAAGTTATCATGATGATGTAACCTTAGCAAAGGTATCGTCAATCTGTCAAGCATACTTTATCAAAAATGCTTGATATGGCGAAAAGAAGCGGGATATCAAACACTTATGAACATGAAATTTCTTAGTAAAATTATAAAAAAAATGGGTACTACCACCTATTCTTTAGCTAAAATGCTACGTGAAAACGGCGTAGACATTACCCATCAGGGCGTTGATTTCTATGGTAGGGGAAAGGCGAGATCGATGCGTTTAGACGTTGTGGCGGGCATTCGGCGGCTTTCTGGCTACAGTTGGGAAGAAATGGGAAAGATGATCGATGATGAGTTTTTAACCGATCAACTTAAGAGATAAGGAACGGTATGGATGTACAAAGATTAGACTGTAACGCCTGCAAATCGCGGCTTTCGATGGTGCCAGGGCATCAGGCTAGGTTCGGCGGCCTTATTCAACTGATAGGGCTATTAATAGCGATACCCTCGGCGCTCGGTGCTTTGTTTGGGCTTATGGCATTCTTTAGCGCGGCCAGCACTGGGACCGGAGCAGGTGCCGGGGTTGGTATAGTATTAGGCGGGGGAATTGCTATCCCGTCGCTTATTGGGGGCGTTGTTGGATGGTTGCTTTTAAGCACCCGCAGCGTATGGAAATGTGAACGGTGTTCTTTTTTATTGGATAGAGCGAACTAATTCACCCGGCAAAAAATGCCTATTTACAACTTTTATTTTTGCGGTATGCTTTTGATCATACTGGTTTGGCGCTAGAATTCTTGATTCAGAAAACTAAAGATTTGGGCATTTTCCCATCACTTTATTAGTTTTCTAGTTTTTGAAAGCAGCCAAAAAAGGCGTTTTCCAGCCTTAAAAAGGGATTCAAGCGACATACCAGTTGGGGGGAGTAGGGCAACCGAAACCCCGTTTTTTCATCAACTGGTAAGGTATGGCTCAACAATATTTCGCGCACGACTACAACGCCCACAACGACTCAAAGCTAATTCTACTCAGACAACAAACCGGCCTAGCCGGGATCGGTTGCTATTGGGTGTTGGTCGAATGCCTACACGCGGCAACAAATGCTATCAAGTGTCAACAAAATTTAGACAAGCGGCTTTTGGCGGTTCAGGTCGGAATCGAGGTGGAGGAGCTAGAAAAGCTCATTTCGGTGATGATCGATTTACAGTTGATGACTCTCACAGACGGCATTTTGTCCTGTGATCGAGTAGGCCGCAACCTTGCGAAAAGAGAGGACATTTCAGCAAAGCGCAGCAAAGCCGGGCAAATGTCAGCAAGTGTTCAACAAAAAGCAACAAAATCGACAAAGGAAAGGAAAGTAAAAGAAAAGAAATTAAAAGATCTAACCCCCCTTGCCCCCCTACCGGGGGAAATTGATTCGTTTTCGGAAATACCCAAGCCGAACGAAATTCCGAAACCCCCTCAAATTTTAACTTGGCCTGAAAAACTCGACCGCCCCGATTGCCGGGAAACGTGGGCGCAGTGGATGAAATACCGGCAAGAAATCAAAAAACCGTTGAAATCTCTCACCGGCCAACAAGCCGCGCTCGATCGCTGGAAAGACGATCCAGCCGGATTTATCGGGGCTATTCGCAACTCGATGGCCAACGGATACCAGGGTGTTTTTGAGGCACCACCGCCACCAAATCAAGCAAAAACCCCAATAAAACCGCCAGATCCGAACGCTAATCGACCCCGACCAAAAGAATGGGAACCACCTTGGGAAATCGATTTGAGCGCCAAAAACAAGCCAAAAGCGGCAAACGGGAACGGCCATCAGGGCGCACAGCCCGCCGATGTCGGAAAATTGCTCGCCGCACTGCCACCGATTGAGCCGGGCGAGGTGCAGCAATGAGCTTACCCACGCCGTATTACCAAGACGACTACGCAACGATTTACCACGGCGATTGCCGGGAAATCTTGCCGCATCTGCCAAAGGTGGATTTGGTGCTCACCGATCCGCCGTATGGCGTAGATTTTGCGAACTGGGATCATAATCTAGATTTTAGGTGGTTATTACTTGCGAAAAACTTGAGCGAAATAATTATGGTAACCACCGGGATCGCTAATATTTTCAAATGGGCCGCACCGGATTGGATCGCCGCGTACTCTTACCCAAATGGATTCAAGCACGCTAAGGGGGGCGGGTTTAATGCATGGGAACCCGTTTTGATATATGGAAAAAATCCTCTAAAAATCGACCACAAGCATTTTTTTGGTGCATCAGAAAAAGTAATTGGCCACCCATGCCCCAAACCGCTAAAGCCTTTTCAGTGGTTAATTACTGAATCTTCTACTTGTGGTCAAACCATTCTTGATCCCTTTATGGGCAGCGGCACCACCCTAGTAGCAGCCAAGCAACTAAACCGCAAATGCATCGGCATCGAATTAGAGAAAAAATATTGCGAGATAGCGGCTAAGAGATTGCGGCAAGAGGTGTTCAATTTTGCCGAGGTGTCAGCATGAGCATCATCGACCAGCTCGGCACAGACGCACACACAAAGCAGCTTTTTGTTGAATACCACAAGGCAAACCCGGAGGTGTGGAAATACTTTTTGCAATTCGCCAGGGAGATCCGCGCATCAGGCCGCAAGCATTACGGGGCTAAGTCAATCATGGAGCGGGTGAGATTCGATTGCGACATAAAAAACCCCAACGCGGAATTTAAGATCAACAACAATTTTACCGCGCTCTATGCCCGGTGCTTGGCGCTGAAGTATCCCCAAGAGTTTGGCAACTTCTTTGAGTTTAGAACATTGCACGGATTGAAAGAGGCGGCATGAAACTAGACGACCCAAACCATGACCCATCGCAGCCAATGACCTGCAAGCACACCATCGAGCGCCAACTTGATCCCGCATTGGATGCAACCTTTTTCAAGAGGGTTGATGAGATCCAAGATCTCCGCCGAAATGTGCAATATGCCACCCTTGAATCTTATCTCAGATGGAAGGGCTGGACGGATGATTTAAGGATACACAAGGAAATAAGAAATTGGGAGCACGGGGCAGAATGATAAAGAAACGCAACAGACAAGACGCAACACTTAGGAATATTAACGCGCTAAAAAAGCGGGTGGCAGCCTTAGAAAAAACATCAAAGGAACACTCACAGCTAATTGGCAAATATTTATTCCGTCATTTTTGCGGAGCTAAATCAAAATGAGTAAGCAAACAGCACTTATAGGAATGTCGATCGCTCTGAGTGAATTACAGCGGCAAATTGACCGGCTAACTCTCAGCGATTCAATCGAGGGCGTTTTCATGGCGGGCTACAACGCAGCCAAACAAGGTAAGCCAATGGTTGAAGCTTTTAACGATTTCAAACAACAAAACGGGCATGATGGATCAGACGAATCAGCAAATTGAAGCGCGGGAACTACACGGTAAATGTGCAGCTACCTACCACAGCGTCATAGCGAAATCATGGTGTAAGGTTGATTGCGTTGAAGACGATGATGGGCTTGCAGTTATTAACCTGCATTACCGGGGTTTTCTCTCAAAAATGCCCGCCAAATCTAACCGCAAACAGATTTACAACATGGTGCGGAATGGTAAGCGGGTGCCATTTATCGCCAACTCATCCGAAGTAGTAGCACAAATAGAGGCCATGAAATCTCTATACTTCATGGCGGTTGCTAATCGCTTTCAATCGTTGCCATCATTCGGGGATCAAAAGGTGCACGTTCACGTTTCACTAGCTAACCGGGCCGGGCGCTGGGACTCTCACAACACCACCAAAGCCATCGGCGATCTGTTAGAGGAATTAAAAATTGTTTCCAATGATTCACAGTGCCAAATCTGGACACAGAAAAAGGATTTCATCGTACCTGAACGCGATTCAATTACCGAAATAAAAATAATTCGGTGGGATAGATTTTCGATTCTTAATGCAAACATTAACAAAGAGGTATGGGCGCTATGTGGATAGAACTGGAACCGCAAGATCAAAAGCTCTATGAGCAAGCTAGATATTTGATGAACGATCCGAAATATGGGCGTTGGCTCTTACGCTACCTGATTTCACTCGATGCGGGATGCAATCAGGAAAAGTTAGCCAACGGCGCAAAGGTTTTATCTTACATCTTAGAGGCAGCTAGAAATGGAAACAGTGCTAATGATAGTTTGCGGGCTAATTCTGACATATGCGGCCTTGATCTCGCTGCTATATTGGCACAGTAGAAAACTAATCTGTTTAGCCAATAAACGGGTATTAGAGGCCACCGTATTGTTGAAGTATACCCACGATCAATGCGGTAAATTGCTCATTCAGATCGCGCAACTTAGATCAGAAAGGAGCGGGGAATATTACCAGCTCAACTAAGAAGCATAGGCCCCACACATGGCAGGGCATGGCGCTTGCTCCACAAAGGGAGGCGTTACCCCGCAATTACCTAAGAAGCAAAACTCCTTTATTTGCTATGTCTTTTGGGCGATGTGAATGGGTAGCTGAGCAGCTAATGTTAGGTGTCGTATTATTTCAGGCTATTAGATGCGCGATCAAATTTACCGGAGAATCAAGCAATTTAACTAAAAAACAAACTGTTGAATATGCTGAAGATTATTCATGGGTAATGAGCGACGAAATGGATCACCCGGATGGGGGTTTTACATTCGAATATATTATCAGAGCCCTACACCTTGAAGGCTCCAAAGCAACCATCCGCCGCATCGTAGATCGCAAGGACCCCAGATATAAAGAAATCATGGCGAATAAAGCAAGATCGCCCTATGTTACAGGATGGTAAAAATGGTTGCCCGCGCTATTGACCAATCTGATTTTTGTGGTAAAGGTGATCAGGATAGAGTAGTCTATCCAATTCAAAGCGTTTACCACGCAATTTCAATAGTCCGAAATGGTAACCCAGTAGGACGCATCGGCTCAATTATCCCAAAGCCCGATAAGATTCAGATTTCGATAGGCACAGAAAGCACTACCTTTATGCACCCCTTCAGCGGTGGCCAGGTGGAACTTACTTCCAGCCTATACGGTGAGCAGTTATTCACTATTTGCCTAATGGCATTAAAACGAACCCTTATGGATAGGGATCGCTACCACCGGGCGGCATTTGAAGCCCGATACATAGGGCGCAGTATAACCACATCCGACACCGGGGATTATAAAGTTTTAAGCATTGCAGCAATTGCAAAAGCACTAGGGCGCGACCGCTCCACCGTAGAAAAGTGGATCAGACGCACCCGCGACGAATTCAGCCAACAACTAATTAAAATGGGGTTAATGGCCCCGGAAACATCAGATTATCAGTAACCGGGTAACCGGAAGTAAAACGGTTCTATGGCTAATAGAACAGGAAAGGGATATTTCCAACCAGGTAATAACGCTAACCCATCAGGTAGGCCCAAAGCCGATCCTGAATTGGTGGCGCTATGTAAATCGCATACCAAAGAAGCGATTGAAAACCTCGTTAGCATAATGCGGAATTCAATCAAGGATGAAAACCGCCTGAAAGCGATCGAGATGATACTAGATCGTGCATATGGAAAGCCGATTTCAATCGAGGTGGACCCCGGCAGCGGTGAGCCCCTTAAACCGATCGTTGTTCAGGTCGTAAGTGACAAATGAAACGATACTGAGATGCGCCCCGTGGGTGGGTGACATACTTAACGACCGCACCACTAAGGCGTTTTGGGCGCATGGTGGCCTTGGATGCGGTAAGACCTTTGGCCTAGTGGTTAAGCATTACAATTGGGTTTTAGAAAACCTCGATTGCGGTGTTAGTTGGTTTGTTGAGCCGACTTATGGAAAGGTTGACTCCATTGCTATTCCAGCATGGCGCGATTTCTTCAACCTAATCGGCCTAGTTGAAAATACTCATTACAGATTTCTACGCAGCAAGCCACAGAGCTTAGAGATATTTACCGGGCTATCAACGCACCGGATACTATTTCAAAGCGATGACCGAGCTAATCTAATGGTTGGTGAAAACATCGGGTATTTTACCCTCGATGAGGCTGGATCGTGTAAAGCTCTGAGCCATGAGCGGGCGACCGACCGCCTTAGAGCTAGGACGGTTAATTATGCTCAATATGCGGTAGGCGGAGCACCCCAGGGGCTTAATTGGTTTGCAGACTTCGCTAACTTCAAGGGCTTTGACCCTGAACGCGGTGAGAAATCTTACGAGATCTGGACTGAACATAACGCGCACAACCTACGGGCGGGCTATGTTGAGGATCAGAAGCGTAAGTATGCACACAACCCGAATAAGCTAAAGAGCTTCCTATACGGGATATTTACCAACTTCTTTGAGGGTAGCGCATACCCTGATTTTGATGTTGAGCGGGATGGGTGCGACATATTGCCGCACTACTCAACGCCCCTAGTTTTATCATGGGATAACAACGCACCGCTTGCATGGGTGACGGCTCAAGAGCGCACGATTGAGACACAAGAAATTGGCATAGGGAATATGCTCTCAGTTGCTGGACGCGAAAAGCTGCTTTGCTTTGTCGGTGAATCACGCGGCACAGCTCGGCTAATATCCGACGCTTGTGTTGATTTTATAACGCAGTATGAGCCATCCGACGGGTGGCGCGATACGCCGATCCTACTCGATGGCGACAGCGCATTATTCAGCCCATCAGTGAGGCAATCGGGCAGCAGCTTTGATGAGATCCTACAGACGCTTAGAAAGTATTATCGCAACGTAACGCTGATAGCTTCACGCTACAACCCCCTACAAGAGGTAAGGGTTGAGTCAGTAAACAAAGCCTTTAGCTATGGCCGGGTTAAGGTGTCGTCAGCTTGCCCTAAGCTTATTAAGAGCTTGCAGCGCACATCGTGGAAAGAGGGCAACGTAAGAGAATTGGCAAAGCCCAAAGATGAAGATGTGAACGCATTTTCAGATGCAGCCGGGTACTACATTTACAAATATATGAAATCCCAAGAGGCGATCGGAAAGCCTCGACGGACTCTGTTATACTAATGAAAAAATTCTACCTTCACCCTGAATACACCGCCATGCAAAAGACATGGCAGCGTTACCGCGATTTCTACGAGGGGATCGATGGGGTGATGCGCTCAAGCTACCTCAATCGGTTTGCAATTGAAGACAAAAGCCTAGACGGTCAGGCAGCATGGGAGCAGCGCCAGCTACGCACTTTCTATGTAAATTTCTGTGAGCCGATCCTGAGTATTTGGATCTCAATGCTCTTTAAGAAATGCCCTGATTTCTCCAAGGTTACCGACGTTATAACCGAGGATGAGCAGGACAACATAGACGGCAATGGCACTTCATTAGAGGTGTTTCTTAAGCAATTTGCGCTTGAGTATCTCAAGTATGGTAAGGCCGGGTTATTTGTCGATGCCCCATCAATTCAAAGCAACTCAGCCGGGCAAGATACCGCATTAGGGCTTCGACCTTACGGCGAAATCTGGGACCCTTTATCCATTTGCGATTGGCAGATTGAGACGATCAACGGCGTAAACCGGGGCAAGTATAACGCCCTACATCAGCAGTTTTTACGCATTCCACAGCGCACTTTAGATGTTGAGCCAGTGTTTGAGCTAATCAGACGTGAGCTAAAAATCGTGAACAATGCCTATAATATTCAGCTATACAAAGCAGCACCGGGCGAAGGGCAGAACAAAGCCACCACCCCGGAAGCATTATGGGCGCTAGGTGCCTCACCATCTACGGTATGGAGTCCGGTTGAATCGCCCAGGGTAATCACCGAGTTTAAAGAAATCCCGGTAGTTATCGCCGAGGGTGAATCATGGCTCAAAGAAATTCAGCCACTTTGTGAGCGGTATTATAATCTCGATTCAAATCACGATAATATCATCTACTTTCAAGGTTACGCTCGCGTAGTAATCGCATCAGATACCGAGCCAGCATCAACGCAGAAAGCATCAGAGCAAAGCATGATGCGAATCCCCCAGGGCGCAACAGTTACCCAAATCACAGCGGAAGACCCAACAGCATCGGAAAAGAACAGAGCCGAGCTGAGAAACATGATCTTCAGGGTGGGGCTAAATCAGATCCGCCAGCTTGATGGAGGCTCACAGCAAGTACAGAGCGCAGACACCATCAGGGAAGAAAAAGAGAATGTTTACTCCCTCGCTAAAGAGATAGTTGAGGACTTGGAGAGCTACACTAACCAGTTTGTAAGACACTGGGCGGCCTTTAAAAAGAAAACCGATTACACCAACGAAATAGAATTTAATAAAGATTTCAGCAGCCAGGACTATGACGACTTTCTCAAGCTCTACTCAGCTTTTCAAGCTCGTCGTGCGACGTATCCGCAGACGGCTAAGGCGCTTGATAAGAAATTGGTTGAAATGACCGAGGTTCCGGGCCTTGAGGATTTCAACAAGGAGATCGACACGGCCAAAGAGCCAGCCCCAGAGCCACAGCAAGGGCCAGGGCAAGGGATAATCAACAGATTTGTAAATAATGCCCGACCAGCGTAAGGCGGCAAAATCCCGCATTACCAAACACGATAAGACCCAGGAAGCGCAGATCCAGAATCTAGCGTTAAGGGTTGAGAGAATATTCAGCCTATATCTGGACGATGTAGTCGATGCTCTCAGAGCGGGTGAAAAGGATGCGCTTAACATGGCGCAAGCCCTGTTAGGTATTGAGGAAGGGTTAAAAAAGGGTGGGCTAACTAAAGAGATTGGCCGCCTCGAAACCATATTTGGTGATGAATTAGAGTTTGCACGAGAGGAATTCGAGCGATTGAGTGGCGCAAAATTTGCCCTCACGGTTACGGATTTTAATAATGTGCAAGCTCTAGTTAATGACCAAATGGATCGAGCATCGCGCACGGTGTCACAGTACATGGGCGATATCCGCTCGATTGTGCTTAACGCAACCATAACGGGTGAGGTGCCGGACCTTAAACCCATCAGGCAGAAATTCGGGGATAGTATCACCTCAAACATTGAGACAGATATTAGAACCTCACTACAGGGTTTCAGCAGGGCGATCACCTTGCAGCAAGCCGATGAGTCAGGGCTTAAGCTCTTTCTCTACATCGGCCCGGATGATGATGTTACCCGGCCATTCTGCCAGGACAAAATAGATCAGATTTTTACTAAAGAGGAAATCGACGGGTGGGACAACGGCCAGGGGCTACCCGCTAATATTTATCTGGGTGGTTACAATTGCCGCCACCAACTACGGCCCATCACCGAGGAACTAGCAAGGGAACTAGGATGGCAGCCATAGAGTACAAAGGCCAATTCTTTGCTGATAAGAATGGGATCAAGTACGTCAGCGAGGTTGAAAAAGAATTTAGTAGGCAGCTTCAAGACGAGATCGCACGAATACAAATCCGCACTAAGGGCGGGCGTGATGATGAGGAAAAGCAGTTTAAGCGATACAGCGATCAATATCTCAAATATAGAACTAAGAAAGGCCGAGGCGCAGCGGTAGATCTTACCTTCACCGGAAAGATGCTGACATCGATCCGCTCAAAGGTAATGAAGCAGGGCAATAAGTGGCTCGGCATTATCGGCTTTGCATCCCAGCTCGAAGCTAACAAAGCCCTCGGCAACATGGACAACGGGCGCAAGTTTTTCGGCTTTACAAAAGATTTTATCAAGCGGTTGGAAACAGCCGTTCAAAAGATTATTCCAAAATAGAGGCAATTTATGGCATTAGGCGCGGCAAATGTTACAGGCTATGTACTCACGGAGAACACAGAGCGCAAACCGGTTAAGTTTGCTAAGGCAGCTATAGCGGCATCAACGACAGATGGAGCAGTAGTTGCAGCGGTGGCATCAAAGAAAATTAGAGTGCTTGGATTTATACTTTCCCCGGCTACCACAGCAACAGCGGTAACATTCACCACCAAACCCGGCGGTGCGGGTACAGCAATCAGCGCGGTTATTACTACGCTTGCAGGCGCTCCATTCTCATCGGGATTTACCGAACTCGGACATTTCGAAACAGCAGCGGGTGAAGGGCTTTCAGCTACCACCGGTACGGGCTCTACGGTCGGGATCGAAGTTACATACGTTGAGATTTAATAACTAACATCGAGGGATAAGATGGCAGAAAAGGATACCGCAACAAGCGGCGCAGATACGGCTACGCTACAGGCTCAGGTTGATAAGCTAACCAACCAGCTACAAACATGGCAGGCAAAGGCCACTGATTACGAAAAGAGATTTAACGGCATCGACCCGGAAGCGGTCAAGGCCATGCGTGAAGATTACGAACTATTACGCAAAGAGGGCGCAGTAGGCGACAAAGCAAAGATTGAAAAGCTAATCGCAGATACGAGCGCCGAGGTGGAAAACAGATTTAAAACCCACCTAACCGAGCGCGATCAGAAAATTAGCACTTATGAAAAAGAGCTTAAAACATTGCGCGTTACCAATATCGCAATGCAGGAAGCCGCTAAGAAATTCAACGCGGATCAATTGCCACTATTACAACGTGAGATTGATTCAGCTACAGATTTTGTTGATGGCAAAATAGTAATTCTCGAAAACGGTAAGCCCGCGTATTCAAAAAAGAACCCATCTCAATTGATGGATCTACCCGAATATATGGATCAGCTTGCCGCTAAGTATCCATCATCGGCCAAGTCAAGCATGGTAGCAGGTGGCCAAACATCAGGCACCACCTACACAAATGGCTCAACACGATTGAGCACTGCCGAATTCATGCGGCTAACTCAGGCGGATCAAACGGCTTACATAAAGAGTTTACCGCAACCAGAACAGCGCACCCTTTTAAACAATTTAATTCAATCCAGATAGGAGTTTTATTTTATGCCAACAGTGCATCAAGAGCTAACGGATTTTAAGCTTGGAATCAAAACAAGAGTCGCAGTTAATAACGTCAATGACACGACACCAACCAACGCCGAATTGATCACATCATTCGGCACCTGTGCCAGCAACGGCGCGGGATTCGTCGGCGTAGTAAACGACGCAGCCGGTGGAACCAACTTCTATTTAGTGGCTACCGACGGCACAACCTACTTTTGGTTAAAGATGACCAAAGCCCTTTAATTTTTAATTTTACCATAATGGAGATCTATTTATGGCAGTAGCAAATATTACCGAGTTGTCGAACTCGAACACGATAGGAAACGCTTTATCGGCGGTTTCCTCGCCCGCCCTCGTTAAGGGCACATTAGGAATGAACCTAATGTACACCGAGAATTTACCGACCGGGACTAATGTTAAGAAATTCCAAAAGAAAGGCAGCCTAACCGCCGCCAGCCTTGCGGAATCGACAGCATTACAGCCGGACGCTAACGGTGAATTGACCGATTCAAGCGTTACCGCAACAGCGGCTAAGGTTGCAGTATCTTCCGGCCTTTCTGTTGAGGAACAGAAATTCGGAAATATCGACCTAGCCCGCATTGGTAATGAGCAATTCGGCGCAATTGCCCGGTTTGTTGATACCGATTTTATCGGCATGGCCGCAGGGTTGGCAACAACTCAGACCGCCACAACCGTATTGACGATCGATGATGTTATGACCGCTCAGATGAGCATTTATAACAGCAACGTACCAAATCAAGAGGTTACTTTAGCCGCTTGTTTGGGACCCCGCGGAGTTTACAACCTAAAGAAAGAAATCATTCAATCAGGCGCAGCGGCTTGGAGCAATCCGGCACAGCTTGCACTATTCCAGGGCGCACCGGTTAAGGCCAACGGCTTTGTCGGTAATATTCCGGGAATTTGTGACGTTTATCAGACAACCGGCTACGCAACCACCGGCGGCGATGATCAGCAGATGTTGATCCATCCGATGTGGTGTTTGGCTGGAATGTTTGACAGCGCCCCGATTTCTTGGGTTGCTGATAAGGGACCAGAGGGCCTCTACACCTCGATCATTTCGTACTTCTTCTATGACATCATAGAGTGGAACGATTTAGCCGGTGTAATGCTACGCTCTGACACATAATTTCATAGCTGACATACACTACCTTGGGGGCGGGTATCGGAAACGGTATCCGCCCTTTTTGTTACGCATTGGATAAGGATAAAAATGAACGACCAAGAAAAAGCAGAATTCGAGATCAAGTTAAAAGAGATGAAGGCCGCCGGGATGGTGAAAGAAGCAAAACGGCTAGAAAAACCCCCATTTAAGACGATGTGCGAGGTATTAAATCAGGACACTCTCGACGAACTACGTGGGTGGAAAGAACCGCAACACGCATATATTTTATTCGAAACTTTAGTAAGAAAACTAACCCCAGATGGCGCGGTATTAGGCCATAGCCTATTTACGATGAACGTGGAGGAACGGCCAGAGCAAGAACATAAAGTTTATTACTACATCAGAAAGGGTTATCGCCCGATCCACATGGCGAACTTCCCAGAGGTCAATGATCCAAACCCACAGAGAGCAGCTAAGGCACGGCTACATTTAGGGCCGGAGAAGATCAACCCTTGGCGCGAAATGGAGCGGATCATCAAGATTCAAATGGGTAAAGATGGCCAGCACACCGAGCTAATCAAGGAAAAGAAAGGGCTTGAAGCTAAGCTTGAGGAAGCACGGGCAGAGCTTGCCGCACTGAAGGGCGCTAAGAAAGGCGGAAAGAGTGAAAATCTTAACGCTTGAGGAACACTATAAGCTCTTATCGATCGAGCAAAGAATAAGATTCAAAAAGATTTTACTTGAACGTGAGATGAGAGCCGCCGCAGCTCGTAACCAACTAAAAGAGATAAAAGAAAGTAACGCTGAATTCCAGCGAAATAAGCTTTTAACTCAAGAGGAAATAGGCCGCCGAGCAATTGATCGCATGACTCAAAACTTGATGACCTACAACGCCAACATAAAGGGGGAGGCATCAGTTACCGAAACCGAGGCGCGGGCCAAGGCGTTAAGGCTTCAAGAGAAAGTAGCGCGTGACCGTAACGATTGAGCACTACTGCGCCAATATTTGCGGGGCTAAATGCTGCAATCATCCAACCGCAAAAATGCGTTGTCCACATTGTAACGATAGCAACCGTTGCAATATTTATGCGGCACGATTTGCAGATGACCAGCCAGACAGCCAGCTTGTTGGAATAGCTCAACAGCCTAGCGAGTTTGGAGCAGATCCAGAACTCATTTATTTCAATTGCACCCGAATTAAAAAATTAATCGAGCGTGGATTATTGCCCAAAGAAATTGAGGCGCAATGCTGCATTGCTCACCCGGAGTTATTAGACGATGGAAATAAAAATTCGTAATTGGCAACGGGAGGAGTTGGCTTACACATACGGCCCGGAATACATAGCGGGAAAAACCGTTGATGAGCTTGCCGCGTTATGGGCCGAGCATATCAAGGGCAATCAAGCGCCGATTGAAAAGCCAGCCGAACCAGAAATCAAAAAGCCTAAGAAAATAAGATTATGATTAAAAAACCTTTTGGTGAGGATTGGACCTATGTCTATTATTCGCCAGATGATCCGCAGTATGAACCGTTGGCTTCATGCACTCCAGCAATCTATATTTTCACCAGCAAGCCAAGCCCCGCAGCCGCCAGAGCAGGCACCGGAGCAGTGCAAACAATCTCAAGTTGGACGGAACTTCATAGCCCTGAACGGCGGGAAATCGCAATCACCGCGATCGCAGATCCGCAAGACGGGACGCGCGAAAAAACGTATTACATCGCGTTAAATTACCCACTAAAAACAGCCGGGCAAAACCAGTGCGACATTGAGTTTTTCATACTAACCACGCCCGAAGGTTCAGCAGAAAGAGCCAGGCCCACCGCCGAGCAACTTAGATCTATAGATAAGAATTTAGAAAGCTATTTAAATGAGCCAGAAATAGCGGCAAAGATTGTATTAGCTGAATCAATTGTTAAGCAATCTCTCAGCGGCAAGGGTTACGAATTTGCATTTATAAACAACCTAGACGATCTAAAGCTTTGCGTTTCCTACCTTGCCATTGCGTTGGCTTGGAATGGTGAGATCGGAACCCCCGGCGATCGCTTTACGGAATGGCGCGACCAGGCTAACGGGATTTACAAAACCCTCTTTGATTCTCTCAAGCTCGAATATGATGCTGATAAGGATGATGTAATCACCGAGGATGAAAAGGGCTCAACGGCTAACTACATTAGGCTCACTCGATGAGCACAAATGCGGCGGTTCGAACCGCATGGGCAACCGAAGTATTTGCAAACATAAACAACGGTAATAATTCTTACGATTACGAGCTTAATCAGGATAGCCAATCAGATCTAAGTAAATTCATGTATAACAAGCGGATCGACGCTTGGAGCTATACCGTACTAAGCCGAGAGATACCGGCGGCAATCATCACCAACGAAATTATTTTCGACGTAACGGTTAAGCACTACCTACAACAGAACAACGACGCAGACAGCTCCAACTATAATGAGCTTGTTGATAGCTTCCGCACTCTCAATGACTACGTGATCGATAACCTCACCCAGTCATGGGGAACGGTAAACCTAGATTACTTCGAAGGCCCCACAGAGCTTGAGGTTGAACTCAGCAGCGTAGGCGGCACCCCGACATGGATCGGACAACAAAAATTTATCGGACACATTTTAGTTAACGGCTAAGGAGAAATTTCAATGGCTTCAATTGATGGAAAAAGATCTAAACTCGGCATCGTAAGATGCGCGACATATGGCACGGCGGTGGCTTGTAACAAGCTATTTCCTTGCTCAAGCTTCAATCAGGTGGCAACCACGGATCGCCTTGAGGGTGATTCCGTAGGTATCAACTATGAAATGCTTGAAGACGTTGAGGTAGGCGCGGAAGATTATCGGCTCAATTGGTCAATGAATGCGGGTTATACAAATGTGTTTCCGTATTTCTTGGCATATCTAATGGGAACGTCAGGCGTACCGACCGAGGTAACAGCATCACAGGGCGACTATAAGCACACCATTACCCTAAACACCGATCCCAATGCCAACTATTTGACTATGGCGGCGGTGGTAACCTCTACGGAAACCCTCGAATGGCCCTCTGTAATAGTTAATGAAATGACCCTGAATTATTCCAAGGTGCCGGGATATATACGGGCAGATTTCGGCGCTATTGCAAACATCAGAAACCTAGCCAGCGTGACCAACACAACCGCAGCGGGCGTGGGTGCTGCATCAGCTCCAACGATGGATCAGGCGCGTTTTGAGCTCGCCGATAGCTTTCTAATTAACACGCAATCAGGTGGCGCACTGTCATCGCCTACGGACGTCGTAAACATTACCGGCGCAACGCTTACAATCCAGCGCCCTTTAAGAGTTATACACGAGGCTAAGGGTTCCAGCGGTAACAGCGCCCCCGGCTTGGATAACTTCTTTAAAGCGATGCTGACCATTAATCTTAAAGATATGGCGGCACTGACTTACTTTACCGCTAAGAACGCAGGCACAGAATATAAATGCAAACTGTCAGTAGATGGCAGCCAGATCGGATCAGGTACAAACAAGAGTATTGTTTTCTATCTGCCAAGAATGAAGATCGTTGATGATCCAGTATTTAACATCGGTGGGCCTTTCCTTAACGGGCATTCGATAACCTTTGAATGCTTACAGGCAACGGCTAACCCGACGGGCATGTCTTCTAAATACCCGTATTTTGAGGTCACGACCACAACGTCAACCAGTCTGTTAGCGTAACTTGTATCTCGACGGGCGGCCTTATCCAACCGCCCGGACTTGTGACGGACCCAACAGAGACATTTTTAATGTCGGCCCGGTGGTAGAAATGCCACCGGGTTTTTAAAGGTAATCTATGCAACTAAAGAAAAAAAAGGCTAAAGAGATAGTCGTAGACCACGGCGGATGTAAATTTACATTCAGAACCCCGGACGGATGCGATCAAATAGGATTCTGGACACAAGACGGCATCGAGGGGCAATTCAGAAAAGTATTCACCCTACTAACAAAGGTCGACGGCCTTATAGATGAAGATGGCAAGCCAGCCGGTAAAGAGCGGGTGCTAGACATCGACGGAACAGATTTAGCAACAATTTCCCATAAGTTTTTCGAAGCTCTCACCCAACTAAGAGAGGCGGAAGAAAAAAACGTAGGTACAGAGAGCAATGCGGCGCATGGCTAAGGCATCGACTCTCTATGCCTGAATACACTTGCAGCGGGTGCGCTCTCAGATTCGCAAGGGATAAAGAGCAGCCCGATTGCATGAATGGCACAGGATGCCTTCCGGGGGAATCTCTCGCCCGTAATCAAGAGATTAATCAGATAGTCAGTAACTATCTATTAGCGCACTCACTACCAAGCGCAGAGCGAAGCCCCAGAGCAATGGAAGCTTTCTTAGATGAAGTGGGGCTACTCGATAACATTGAATTACTAATTGAGCTTGATTCGGTGCTTAGTGAGCATCGGCAAGCGATCCAACAAGAGCAAGCGAACAAAGCTAAACACGAGGCATTACTAAAGAAATGGCACTAGGTAACGGAAATGTTGAGCTTAAGGTAACGCTAGACGCTCAAGGTGTCGTAACAGGCATTCAATCAATCGCTAAGGCTGAAACAGATCTTAAGCAAACCACAGAACAAACCTCCCAAGGTTTTACAACCTTTCAATCAACTCTCATCACATTAAATCAGGCGTTAGATCTCGGCGCTAAAGCTTTTGGCATTTTAAAAAGCGCAGCGGGTACGGCGATCGATTCTATTTCTCGCGGCTCTGATATCGATGATGTTTCAAGCGCATTCGACAAGCTCACGACGAAAGCCGGTGGCCTTGCCGATGTCTTTCTTAATGATCTACGCACAGCAACAGCCGGGACGGTTGACGATTTCCACTTACAGCAACAAGCTATTGAAGCAGTTAGAGCAGGGGCCAAGCCCGACGAATTCTTAGAACTTGCAAAGGCCGCCCGCGTTTTAGCAGATGAATCGGCGACCAACCTAACCGACGAACTCGGCCAGCTTTCGCAAGCTATGGAAACCGGCCAAGCTCGAATGCTCAAAATGAAGCTCGGCACCATTGACACGGAAAAAGCCGAAAATGAACTTGCAAAACAGATAGGTGTTACCCGCGAGGAATTATCTAAAGAAGGGCAAATCCAAGCAGCCCGCACCGCGATTATGGAAGCCGCCCGCGCTAAAGCCGCCGAGTTTAATTCGGTGACGATCGATAGCGGGGATGCTTTAAAGCAAATGGAAACCACTCTTGCAAACGCAAGAGATCAGATGCTTAAAGCTATCGGCACGAACAAAGATCTAAATTCAGCGTTAAAATCGTTATCCGATCTATTATCTAAAATAAACTGGGAGCCGTTTGTTACCGGTATTGGCAAGGCAATATCTGGAACAATTTCTTTAATAGAAAAGCTAAAAGCTCTTGGTGATGCATTTAGTCAGAAATCATTAGCAGAAAAAATGGTAGGGCTATTTACTAGCCAAAGCGCCGCCGTTCAAGAGGCGACAAACAAAGTTACAGCATACGTGCAGGCCGTAACCCCTTTTCAATTTGCAGTTGATAACCTTAAGCGGGTTACAGACGAGCATTCCGATTCCATAGATAAAAATACATCCTCATTAATTAACCAGACAGCGGCCCAAGATAAAGCGATCGAGTCGGCAAAGAAAGCTTTGCAGATTGAGCAAGATCGCTTTGACATGCAAGAAAGATTTAATCAGAGCTTAAATGAAGCTTATGGGGCGGAGCTGGATCGTCAGACGGCGGCGCGTAGACCATACGAACAGGCTGTCGCATCGGGGATTTCTGCTGGACTTAATGGCGATTTTAAAGGCGCTTTAAGGGAAGCCGGTTCGAGCGCGGGAGCCGCTTTAGGAACTAGCATCGGCGGCCCGATCGGTGGCGCAATTGGTGCCGAGATTGGTGATAAGATTGGAAAGGGCATCTATGATGGCCTTAATCACGTATTCGGCGGCGGCAATGATAAAGAAAACAACGCCCGCAAATCGCTAGATCAATTCTTTGCAAGTATCTTTAAAGATAACCCGCTCCAGGTGCAATTAGAAAAACAGCTATCCACCATCACCGATCTAAATTTTGGTGGCTCCCACGGCTTTGATAACGGCGGATTTGGTAAAATATTCGACTCAATAGAGCCAGCAGCGCGGGAAGCCTTCCGGGGTGTCGGTGTAGCCATGAATGAGCTATTAGGCACCGGCGAGGATATAGGCTCACAGCTCGGTCATGTATTCGCCGAGAATCTAGGCGGGGATCTAAATAACCTTCAGCTCTTGGTTCAGGCTACCGGCAAAACCTTTGAGGAAATGAAAAATTCGGTGGTTGAAGCTTTCCTAGATGGCAAGCTATCGGCCCTTGAAGCACAAACAGCGATCAACGGTGTGCGCGAGGTGATGGAAGTAGGCATCCCCGGCGCGGTGGGTGCTACCACTCAGGCATTTGATAACCTGATTAAATCAACGGCCAAGGGTGGCCGGGCAACGGTTGACGCAATCGGCGACATTGCAGCCGAGGCCGAGGAAAAGGGCGTTCCTTCTATCTCAGCATTACAAACTGAGTTAGAGGGCGCGTTTGACAAAGAAAAGGTTGATAAGTTTTTCAAAGCCCTAGCTGATTTCGGCATCACCACATTAGACCAGCTAAAGAACAGCTCGGTTGATACCCGGCTTGCATTGGCCGCAACCCTTGAGGGGCAAGGCAGCTTCTTTGATGTGGCTCAAGCTAAGGTTGATGACATTGTAAATAAGCTCAACAGCATCCCAGAACGATTTGAATCTGATTATGTAATTAACGTCAAACTGAACGGAACGGCGGACGCTCAAACAATAGCAAGCAAAGCTATATCAGGTGAAAGTTTTCACCAATGACCACTAGCCTAGTTATCTCACATCCCGACATTACCTATAACGCATTAACCGTAACCAATTCTTTACCGTCAGGCGTTTCCGATCCAGAGTCCAACATGTCCGGCGGCTTCAGGCATTATTATTATTGGATCATCGGCACTACAACACTTACATTTGATTTGGGCTTAAATTACGCGCTCGGTAATAGCACAATGGATCATTTTATTGTGGCCCGTGCTGACAGATTGCAAGCCGCAGTGACAGACGTAACCATTAAGCGCAGCAGTGATAATGTTACCTACACCACTGAGAGCCAGGAAGCTTCATTTGCATCGGCCACATTATACGGCCCCCAGGGTGATGACTACATCAAAGAAAACACCCTAAGCAGCTCATATCGGTATTGGCAAGCTATCCTAACATCATCAGCTACACGCCACGCATTTTCAAAACTCTACATCGGCAAATTCTTTGATTTTGGCACAGAGCCGAATTATCACTTTGAACGGGTGCCACTATCAGAATCAAGTTGGTATTCGTCATCCGGCGCATATTTCAACACCCAATTAAACGATCCTATTTATCGCTTTTCTTTAGAGTGGAAAGGTGTTTCAGACGACACCGTAAATAGTTTTTATAATAAGATTGTTAAAAATAAACATAAGCACGGATTCTTTTTATATACCCGCTCGGTTCATGCGGTGCTTGATAATCAAAGGCTAGTACATTGCCGACTAGTCGATGCCAGCACATACAACAGCGGTAACAAAGCAGATTACAACACAGTAAACGCCGTATTTGAGGAAATGTTAGGGTGAGCACGAATCTATTAATCGGCTACCCCGATATCCCATACAGAGGCACCCAAACCAGTAATCTCACAGGTGCGACGGATTACGGCCTTGATAACGTAATCACCGGGACACGCGGCGAACATGCTAAGGCATCGGCGACCACTACAGACCACCAATATTATCAATATGATCTAGGTGCCAGCACAACAGCATCAGCGAACTACTTTGCACTTGGCCGGGCGGATTTATTACGCGGCAAAAATACCCAGGTCATCAGCCTAAGAGGTAGCCGCCGCCCTTATAATCAACCACTAAGCACATCAGCGACGGTAAAATGTTGGCTTGATCCTAATCGCGGTGTAACCGTTGATTCAGCTAATAGAGTCAGCCAATGGAACGACCAAAGCGGTAACGCTTACCATTTCTCCCAGTCAACGGATGCACAAAAGCCGTTATTAAGCCGGGCGGATAATAAAGAAAATGTTTTGTTATACTCAGAGCAGTTTGATAATGCGGCTTGGACTAAGACGCGATCGACTGTAACGGCCAACGCAGCGGCAAACATACGTAACGGCGACACCACAGCCGATGAATTAAAAGATGATGGCACAGCGGCCAACACCCATGAAACTTCCCAGACATTCAAATTTATTTCAGGCATATCCTATATATTTTCGGTTTACGCTAAACAGGCAACCGGAACCCGTTCGATTTCGCTAAGGTTAGGGGATACCGCATTTACCGCCAACACTTACGCACATTTTAACCTAAGCACCGGCGCAGTTACATCAACCAGCGGCGGCACATCCGCCAGCAGCATCACCGCAATGGGCGGGGGTTGGTATCTGTGCAGCATGACAGCCCCGGCAATCGCCACCAGCAGTCAGGCGGCTATAATTTACTTGAGCAACCCAGCCGGAACGACATCATATAACGGTGATTCGACTAGCTCGGTTTATCTCGATGCGGCGCAGCTAAGACAATCAACAGCCGATTCAAACTATATTCAAACCACAGCCGGGCCAGAATATCGCGGGGTTAATGGAAACAGAACGCTAATATTTGATGGCGTTGACGACTCCTTACTAAGCACTACCCTTGCAAGCTTAGTATCAGGAAACGATCTTCCCATTTCATGCGCCGTTGTATACGACCGAACACTAACAGGCGGGACGGGCGCGGTATTTGCCCTCGGTAATGGTGACACCGGGCCGATGTTTGTGGCCGTGGAGGAACGCGGCGGCAGCCTTAGAGTCAGAAAGACAGACAATGCAGTAGTAACGGTTGACGTATCAGGCG
>ERZ724505.349-NODE-349-length-30531-cov-25.292394_pt1 | contig 30531 bp, 49 predicted proteins | sample MGYA00376038_ERZ724505 | MGnify/ENA primary metagenome ERZ724505 (study PRJEB28724, sample SAMN07190884) | wastewater metagenome | isolation source: effluent of sewage treatment plant in Hong Hong | place: Hong Kong | collected 2016-03-17 ...
GAGATACGCTATTTGCGTTAGAGCGCTGAATTGTGCCAGTAGCGGACACGTACTGACCAGTGCTTAGTCCAATTGCTACCACTGTAATGTTAGCATCCGTTCCGGCAGTTCTACCGCCTTGAACGTTACCGTCATAATCAAACGTTTTAGTAATAGATGCCTGCCCAGATACGGTACCAGACATTGCCACAGCATCTTTGTCATTGACAGTAATTGCAGACGCTGTTCCATACCCTGAACTAAAGAACACTCTGTACACAGCGGCGGGATCGTTGACGAGGTTTGCTCCGAAGTTCAATGTCAGTGTAGCCACATATGGGAATGTACGCTCAATGCCGTTTTGATCGGTAAACACAATGCGGTTAATGTCATTTGTGTTGTAGTTGTCAATATATACACCCTGGCGAGTTTTGAGTGTGTCTCCAACAAAGTAAAGGAGGTCGTTGGCGGTTTTACCCGTTACAGTACCGGCCCCGGCATCAATGTCTGAGTTCTGGCGCAACTGATACTGAACCTTTTCATAAATCTGCTCCGCTGTGGCGTTGTTTCCATTAATAATAATGCGGAACGGATATGCTGTTCCACCAATTGTGCGGTTTTGGTTAGTGCCAAAGTAGGTAATATTGATGCCAGTGTAAGGAGCATTAGTGCTAACAGCACTCTCAGTGTGAGTAACCTTAAGGTCTGCCGAAGAAGTAAGGGGGAATCGGTACGCCTGATATGTCATTTGGCTTACACCGATATCGCTCAGCGTTGACTTTGCGTAAGTCTGTTGCCATTCACGAACAAATAGGTTAAGAACTCCGCGCCTATCAAATCCATCTGCTGTCGATCCGTCACCATTTGGGTCGCTATAAATCTGCACTGCCTGATTGACCGGGCCAGTCAATACAATGTTAGTAGCCGACCCACCAGCGGATTGCTGGTAATACACTTGGTCATCGGATTCTAAACTGCCAAGTGTGATGACACCAGCATGCATTGAAGTCACGGCACCAGATGTATTAACTACCGCCCATCCGGCATTACGAATGAGATTTCGTGAAGTATCATTCAAAAAGTCCCAACCATTAATCAACTCAAACTGCTCGTCAGTGATTGGCCCCATTGGGAACGGGAACTTAATAAGGTTAGTGTCGTTTTTCCACTCTTCTTTCAAGAATGAATATAGTGCTTTAAGCGTCACTCCATCAGTAGATAAGTTACCGGCGACCGACAGACCAACCGTTTTAGTGGTTGTATTAATAACAACCTCTGTTCCTTGGTTGAGTAGATCGGGGTCTGTAATAGTAGCCATTTTGTATCAATATTAATTATAGCAGCAATATTATGGATTATTGTATTGACGATCTGCCTGCTGCTGTATCGGAATGGTCTGTGAGTCTTTTCCAAGAATAATATTTTCGATTCTAATAGGTATATAACCAAGTGAATGGATTACTATTGTTACGCTCATATCTGCATCATATGCATACGAGTATTGAAAAGACGTTCCGCTCGATTCTGTACCAGCCAATTCATTAAATGAGTCATCATATATTCTAACTTCGGTTCCTGGCTGTAAACCAGAAAGTGTTAATGTCGGTAAATACTTAGACTCTACGGTAATAGTTGCTCCGATATTCCACCCAGACCATCCAGACATACCTACCGGGTTAGACGTAACAGCAGTTTCAGCACCAGACACAAGGGCGACTCCTTCACCCTCATTGATAGTGATTCCGGCACCGCGTACCAGAATGTCGTTCATCCTTTGCGATGTGTATGTCCCAAGACTGTCCATTGTCGATGTTGCTGTTGGCGCGGCGTGTAGGTTCTGCCCCTCGTTTTCAGGGAATATGGTTCTATACACTGGCCCTAGGAAGTCCTTTGTTTTCAGATAGTTGAAGCCCTTTGGCGATCCGCTTGAAGCGTCAGAGAGATAGTTCTCGGGCACACCAAGTGGCAGGAACGGAATATCCTTATACACCTTGAATGGAGCATCTGGATAGTCAGTATCCATTTTTGATGGAGTGACAAGTTTAGTAGGGTCTGATGTTGCGGTAGCGTTCAACTGACCTGTTGGAACTATCTGGAAGTATGGCGAGTCGTATGTACCCATTTCTTCCACTGACAGTTCAAGGAGTTCAATTACTTTACCGGAGCCCGCCTCATTTTCAAGAGCGAGCATAGTTTCTGTTGCAGACTTCATTGTAAAGTTTTCGTTAATTGCGTAGCAGTGGCCGTCTACCCTTACCATTGCATACAATTTAAGCGGAATTGTACTTGTAAGTGTTTGAATACCAAAGCATACTGTTTCGCCTGGGTTGACTGCTATTGCTGTAACCCCCGGCAGACTTCTACCCTTTTGTCTCGTATAGATTCCAGAAGTGTCGATGCCGATATTAGAGTTCATCCCAATCCATCCAGCACCACCGGGAAGCATCTGCTTGGTGATAGCAACTCTTTTAATGATCTGTCCCGCTGCCGGGGCTGATTGAATAGTCGCTCCAATTGACGCTACAACTCCACTAGGCCACGGATAATTGGTATCCATAGGCGATGGTGTCATTACCGTTCCACGGTTAATTGCTGTGTAAAAGATTGAACATAGTGTTGCTGGTGAGGCTGCCGAGCCGAATGCTGTGGGGTTAAGAGAAGTCATATTCTGCAACTCAAACTGACTAATAGTTACCTTCTTGCCAGACGAAGGAGGATTGTAAATAACGACAATTCCATTGCCAGAATTGCTCATCCAGTCAAATGAGTCGTAGATTCTATACTGCTGCTTAGCCATTATGTATTGGCAAGGGTGTATTCAACAAAAACGTCACATACACCTACGGCGGAAGAGCCTGAGTGCTGAACTGTGATACCCTGCCCCTCCCGAAGAACAATTGGTTCAATTGTGGTATCTCCTGTAGAGTCCCACACGCAGTTTAATGGAATAAGAGTTTCAAATTCATCAGATGTGCCAGATGAAACTGCTGGCTCATCGTTTGACCATACCCATGCACGGAGCGCGGCATCGGCAGTAAGAGTAGGTGTAGCACCAGTAGCAATAAGTACCTGCGCTGGCATTGCCTCAGAGGTTGAGTCATGCTTAGTCGGAGTAATCGCAGTTCCACCAGATTGAGCAGAAGTACGGCGCAGCGTCCATGTAGTCAGTACACCAGTGACAGCGGCAGTTTGGTTATTAAGTACCCAAATTCGGTATACACGGGCGATACGTCCTGATCCAGAGCCATTAAAAATACCAAGCATGGACTTGTTGTTAGCGAATGTGGCACCAATTGCTGCTGCCGTGTATGTCTGTGCCATATATGATATTGTACCATAGTTTAGTAGACGAAGAATGAAATAGATGCCGGAAGAGAGGTTCCCTGAACAAGTAGCGGCATTGATTGATTACCGTAACATGTTACTGGATTAGAGAACATATAAGAACCAGACATAGTTACTAATTCAAATAATACCCCGCCCAATGAGAGCGGGTCTTGTGACAGTGGCCTAGCATAATCGTTTTCGCGTGATTGTTCATCAGCATATCCTCTGACACGCAGATCATCGGCTGTACATGAGTATCCTAATAGAAAGAACTGCTTGCCGCCAGCAAGTTGATATTTTTCAATACCATTACCAAGCCACAGCGTGTATGTCTGGAAGTCTTTTTCTTGATATGTTCCTCCACCACCTGAATTTGGTACAGAAACCGACACTTGTGTATTCTTAGGATGAATGAGAACGTCATCATGATATGATGAGACGTCAACTTTAGATGTAGAAGTAGTTACAGTTGCTTTCATGATACGTCAGGGATTACTACAATTCGTCCGATAACAGGAGTCCATTTGGAGCCGTCTCCTTTGGTCACTTGTAGATCAAATGGTAGTTGGGCTGCTGGACTTTTAGTTTCTCCCGCCCCCCACAATGACGTAACTGACGATGGAGCCTTGACTGTCACCACGTTTTGAGCACTAGTAACTGTAAGATTTTGTACAGACGCTCCGCTCTTTGCTCGTGATGTGTAAGTCCATCCAGAAGTGTTAAGTGCTGCTCCATTATCATCTAGTAGAGTAATGTCAATTGATGAGTCATCGCCACGAACAACATTCCAGACTATTTTGGCGGGTGATTCACCAGCATACGCATCAATTGCAGCCATAGTGTTATTGTATCATGTATCTGAGCCATACCGAAATTGTTAATGATGGATTTGGAGCGGACCACGCTTCTGCCGAACCTGACCAGGCCGAGTTGTCACTAGCCAACCTTCTCAACCCCCATGAATTGTTAGGCATGGCAGTCTCACCCCATAAATTAGTGTTGTCTGACGCTCCGTTCCATTGTGTGCAAGTTGACAAATAGTTTAAGTTAGATATGGCCCACGTGTCATAAGACGTAAACGTTGTTTTTATAAAACTGAACGATCCGTTCCAGGGCAAATGTGGAAATGATGTAACAATAACCTTTCCCTGCCTATCTGGGTTTGAATCCGCATGCCAAAACCCTCGCCCAAGTATCTTAGATGCAGCGCCAGAGCCGTTGATTCCGGCCACTGTAAACGGAAGTTCTAAATCCCAGTGATTTCGCGTTCCACCGTACGGATATGACCCTGTGTTAGTTATTGTCATATTTAAGAAGCCAAAAAACTCTCCATTAAACGTCGTATACTTACAATTTCCCCACGTTAATCCACTTATTGTTCCGGGGCATTGAGTAGTGGTGGGGCTACTCACATCGCATATTAATCTAAGATTGGGTGACCATGATTTAAACTCTGGCCCAACAATATTACTTTTAGTCCAAGTCATAATGCCTCATAAAAAAGTTGTCCGTTAAATATCATAACAGTTGAAGTATAATTTAAGTTTGCAGGTAAAACGTCTAAATTATTTGTATAGTTATTGCCCACAGTAACAAACTCTACAGTGCTAGTGCTTTGGCTAGTTGGATGAAGAGTCATTTCTCCACATACCGCTACATTCCACGCATCATTATTTGAATTATACAAATAAAAATCTCCACATGCTGAATAACCAGACGAATGCTTTGGCTGTATTGGCAACGATAATCTCCAGTTACCAGTTCCAGCAGAATTTCCAGTATTAGCAAAAGTAGCCATTCCAAATCTCACTATAACAAGACTACCTACCTTTTGATAGACATTGAAATTAGTGTATGTAGAAAATCCAGTTGGATTAGTCCCGGTTGCAGTAAGTGTAGGTGTCCATACGGTCCAATCTTTAAACGTTTGCTGAGTCCAAGGCATTACGCAACCTCATATGATAATTTAACTGTAATTAGTCCGTACTCTCCGTAAAACGGTTTGAAATACATGTTTTTATTAGTTTCAGTGATAATTGGCAAAAATCCATGATGCATCACCATAAACTTTAACATCATAAATGGCGCATATTCTCCTGGCATATGCTCCATTAAGCAGTCAAATCCACCCATAGCATAAGTGAGATGCATTCCAGACCCTACAATTCTATAAGCACCAAGGTTTTTAGGGGCAGGGAATCCAGAACACAGCAATCTCCACTCTCCACCTCCAGATATATTTAACCACGTTGTAGTTGATGGTATTACAATTTGAGCATCACATATTTTTCCATTGACGCGATAGTATGTTTCAGATGTTGAATATCCATAACCAGTACTTACCCATCCATAAGAAGGGGAGTATACACAAGGGATTGCATATGGAGTATCTGATATTTCACTAAACCCTGCACCTTGCTGTTTTGGTGTTCGCATCAGCCCTTGACTATTCCAGGTCATGAGGCTAACCAAATCTCTCCGGTAACGGTATTAATGAAGTAGTCTCCAGGCTGCTCTCCTATTCCGGCTGATGGAGAGGTATTACCACTAAACCATTTAGTAGACCTTACCGGCCTCCAGTTCCCTCCGGTCCTTGCGTACAACATTGTGTCATATGTATTATCTGTTCGTAAGTACAAAGACCCATTTGCATCTGACGTACTAGGAACTCCTGAACCTGAGCGCATAATGACTGATCCGGCACCTAATGTCAAAGTCGTGCTAGCGGTAATTGCTGGACTTGCCAATGACGTAGGAGCACTTACTGCTCCATTAAGTGTAATTGTTGTGCCGTTCGTTGAACCAAGATATATTGAAGTAGTGCTTCCCGACGCTCCACCATCTCCAATCCTGATAACTTTGCTCTGACCACTTGGATTTACTCCATATCCAATTTGCAAAGTGTGTGCCATTGTTTCATTATCAATTGACTTTAAGTAATTAAGGGCATTAACAGTGTCAGGTATGAACGTTTGGGTTACTCCATTAATTCTTGCAGACAGCCCACTAGTAGTAGTCCACATGTCGCCATTTGCAGGTAACGTTGGAGCAGTACCGGGAGGTAAGTTAAACCCAGCACTTCCAGCAGCGCTTGCAGCAGTAGTCAACTTACCAGTAGTAGTTGGATTATTGATATTAAGTTTAGTATTAGTTAAATCTCGTAGTCTACCGGCGATTGATGTAGAAGGAATATCGGCTTCTTGACCAGCGGTTAAAGTCGGCCCACTAGTACTGTTGCCATAGAACATCAATTGAAGCGCTGTTCTAATATCGGCAACCTGAGCAATGTTTGGCATTCTGGTTGGGTACAGATTACCTATGGCAGCGCCTTCTAGTGCTAGTTCTGGCATATGTACATTATAGCATTACTTGGCGATCCAGCCCGTGTTGCCTACCCCCGACTCTTTGACATACAACGTAGTATTGGCACCACCGTCAGTTCTAGTATATAGAGCGCCTACCCCGGCAGATATTACACCATTGGGAGAACCTACCCCAGAATACATGGGTGGTGACCATCTATTAATAATCTTTACCCAATCATTACCACCCGGCTGAGCACGGTACTCCCATACATCACCTATAGTTGCTCCGCTTCGTACCATGAACATGTCGCCAAGAACAAACTCTGAAATACCACCGAAATATGCATGAGTGGGCGGTAGTCCAGTAGGAGCAACATCACCACTGAACAACTTGCTTCCCCGCTGACCTGTAGCACCCTTGTCAACTTCCAAGGTAATTGTATCTACAAAGCCACCTGCAGTGATTTCGTTGGTCGATACTACAATAGGTATTTCGGTCATATTATCTATTGTACACTATTATGACTCTCATGCAGTTTCGTATAAGATATCTATATCAATGATATTTCCACTAACCCATGTTGCAGGAAGAGATGCGGTAATTGGAGTGTAAGTGCCACCAGAACCACTAGGATAATTGTAGTTCCAAACAACCTCTACTTTTAATGTTCCTGCTGCATTATAAGAGGCGATTCCTTCATAAGAGTTGCCAGCACAATATAGGCGCGCTATCCCGTATGTATAAGGGTCTGACATATTAACCGGAACGCTAATAGTTATCGGACCAGTTACCGCTGAAACAACAGCGTGTACTTTGTAATGTACATGCTTGCCACTCTGTGTATAGCGTCCTGCGATAGTAGAGGAAGTAAAGCCAGTGATCGAAGGAGTGTTGGTCACCCAGCGCCCCTCAAAGTCTGGTAACCATCCTGTATTTCCTGTACCTGTATTTTTATACCACTTACAGTACCCAAGTGTATGATTTGTTTGTCGCCAGATGGAACCGGGTGGTGCAGTAACAGCGGCCTCAGGGCTTCCAGTTCCAGCCATATCTCGTGGTCCAGCCGAGCCAAACTCAAGTCCTTGATTAGCAGATACTTGAACCGTTCCTGTAAAAGTAGGTGATGCTAGCGGCGCTCTAGATGTATCTACCGGATGCACATGGTCTTGTCTGGATGGAATTGCCGAGGTGCCAACCGCTACCGATCCATTCATGAGTGGATTAGTGGATGAAAGTAAGGAGCCTGCTAGGCCGCTTGCAGCAACGGTTCCAGTGAATGTCGGACTTGCAAGCGGAGCCTTAGCAGCGAGGTCTGTAACAAGGTCGGTAACAGCAGACTGAGCAATTGCAATGTTAACTGCTGCTCCTATAGATGTTACCCGCCCCTTTGCGTCAACAGTGAATGGTCTTACCTGCGCTGCGTTATTGTTATATGTTCCAGCAGCGACACCAGAGTTAGCCAGTGTAAGCGCTATTGAGGTTGTGCCAGAGCCAGAAGCATCTCCCGATACTGTAATGCTTTGGTTAGCAGTTAAATAAGTATTTGTATCCAGAGTCCATGTGTCTGCTGCTGTTTTCTTCAACAGGCCAGATGTTCCGGCCAATGCAGCAATAGCCGTCAGGTCAGCATCGACTGGTTGGTAACTATGTGTGTGGTTACCAAGCGAAACAGTAGTTCCCGTTGAGCCAGTAGGTATCCTTGCAATATCAAACGTTCCCGTTGTCGTGTCCGACGCATCTAAAGCAGAAATTGTTGATGATGTATGCGCGTGAGAGTCGTCTGCTACCGTTACAGTAATTGCTGTTGTTCCTGAGCCACTTGCATCACCCGACAACGTAATTGTTTGGTTAGCAGTTAGATAAGTGCTTGTGTCTAGTGTCCACGTGTCAGTAGCAGTCTTTTTCAAGAATCCTGATGTGCCAGCCAGGGCCGCAATAGCGGTTAGATCATTGTCAGCGGCTTGCTTAGCATTGAGAGCGTTATTAAGGTCTGTTTGGTTGGATAGCGTTCCAGTGATACTTCCCCATACCGCCCCGGTACCGAATGGGCCTACCGTTGTGCCATTAACACGCACATACATTCCTGCTGTAGTTGTCCATACGTCACCGTTAGTTGGCGAAGTTGGAGCGGAACCATGAGGTAAATTAAACCCAGCACCTCCCGCAGCAGACGCTGCTGTATTGACCTTTCCTGTAAGGGTACCACCAGACAGTGCCAAATAAGTACTGGATGCCGTGGCAGACTTCAGGTACCCTTGGTTAATTACATATGCGGTAGTAGCAAGTTGAGTGGTGTTGGTATCTACCGCCGCTGTAGGCGCTGTCGGAATTCCAGTTAATGATGGCGAAGCAAGTGGGGCTTTCAGAGCAAGGTCACTTACTAAGTTAGTAACTGCTGATTGAGCAATATTAATTGATACTGGAGAGCCGATGCCTGTCAGTCTACCCTTGGCATCTACTGTAAAAGGACGTACCTCTGAAGCAACATTGTTGTACGTTCCAGCAGATACCCCCGAATTTGCCAGGGTAGTTGTAATGGCAGTTGATCCCGAACCTGTTACATCACCTGACAACGTAACAGTCTGATTAGATGTAAGATATGAGTTAGTATCTAATAGCCATGTATTGACACCAGATTTACGTAATAGTCCAGACGTTCCTGTAAGATCGGCAATAGCAGTGAGGTCTGGATCAAGGCTCGTCATTCCTCCCCCGCCAGATACTGCAATATCAGCGGTCTTTACCCACGTATAGCCTCCGGGCTGGGACTTCCATTCCCACATGGCAATGTTTGTAGCAGAGCGCTCAACGTATACATCGCCAGGTTTGAATTCTGTGTACCCTGAGAAGAATGGACTATTGGCCGGTAGTGTTAATGGAGATACGTCTCCTGAGAATATTCTGCTACCACGGTCACCTTTTTCGCCTAGACCAAGTTGTAGTTCAATCTGGTCAACGACACCACCAACTGTAATTTCGTTGGTGCTAACAACAATTGGAATTTCGGTCACGATACTCCTTCGGTAACGTTGATGTTACCAGTTAAGTAAGTGTAGACCTCCCCCGCTCCACTCGTGACCTGAACGTCATACACGTAAGGAACTCCAGCCCTCATGTAGTTACCGTTGGTTGGAGATACTGTGCATGTAATTTGAGAGCCTGAAATTGTGGCTTGGCAGACAACTGTTGTTGGAAATCCCCCGCCTGGATCGGGTGGAGTAGACCCCCTTCCAGTAGCAACTGTGAATACGGCACTATAACCTGACAAGTTAAGAGGTGCGCCATTGCTGTCCTTAACATTAAGATAGAATCTCAGCGTGTCTCCACGGTAATATTCTAAGTTGTAGGACGCTGGCATCATAGTGCTATTGTACCATAGTTAGACGTATTCGTCTTCTTTAAGCCCGTAACGAGTGTCTTTGGGGTTAAGGAAGTTGAGCACTAGAGGCACTACCGCTGCTACCGCTGCGGCTACCCATGCCTTAAGGTCAGACATGTCTACAGCAAATACGTCTGCACCATCGGCAAGGAAGAGAGTAAGAATAGTAGCAACAAATACTACTACCCATGACTTGACCATTCGGCCTGAGTCTGTATAATTAAGCCAATTCCACATAGTTTAATTATATCACATTAATTCGGGTGGAAGCACTACAAGAGACTGTTGCAGAACACGATTGGCCTCTTCGCGTACCATTGCCATTTGACGACGTTCTAGTTCATCTCTGAGGGTGGCCTTAAACCACTTCTCATAGGATTCTTGGCCTCCGAATATTTGGTACACAAGTGTCATATCTAGGTTTTCAAGCATAGTTAATTATATCACGCAGCCGTTCCTGGTAGTGATGTGGGCCAAGAATCTCGTGTTTGCCAAGACCATGTAAAATATAATCCATTATAAGATTTCATTCCATTAGAAATATCAATTATGTCTGCTCCAACCACTCCGTAATTGATTGCCCCAGCAGTCCCGTCGTCTTTTACTATTGGATAGGCCGTATTTGATCCAGGTAGCAATGGTCTAAAACCGTTCTGAACTGTCCATGCACCATTAGTAGTTGTGTTTAGATTATATGATGCTAAATATACATGATTGCCAAACCTTCTTATTTTTAAGTCTCCAGAAGCGCCGCTAGCAAGCGACGTAATTGTTCGGTAACCAGTATCCGCTTCTGGCCCCGCAATCCACCCTGTATTTCCGGCACCTGTTGCCTTTATCCAACGAATCCAGCCTTTTACATCTGTTACTGAATCTGTTTGAAGATAAGTAGAGCCAGGAGGGGCTGTTATTACACCCTCTGGACTTCCAGTTCCTTCTAAAAAAACTCTACTAGTCCATTTTAAACCAGACGCGGTAGATGAATCTGCTGTCAATAAAGTTCCATTGATTCCAACTGCTAATCGCGCTGGTGTGTCATTGGCAGTGCCAACTAAGATATCACCCTTGGCATCTACCAAAGACTTTGGAAGAGCACCATTAGCAGTTGCAGTTACTGGAGATAACTGAGTATCAACGTATTGTTTAGTGGCTACATGATTATTGGCACTTGGGGTTTGGGCTGTTACTGTTCCTGTGAAAGCGGTATTACCACTGACTGTACCCCCGGCTGATGAGATCAACTTAGCGTCTACATCTTGTGCCAGTTTCTTAATGTCGTCAGGTACGGCTACAGGAGAAACGTTTTCAGGATATCTTAATGAATGATTGGTAGTCGTACCCATATAGTTAATTATAGCAGACTTATCCTTAAGCCTATATATGAGTTAGACAACAGATAATGAAGTTTAATGCTATTTGATGTTGTTTGTTATGCAATGATATTACTATAAATTGTTTACAGTAGTTTATAGTAAGAAATTTGACATAATTATATACCCCCCACTGTGTTCCCCAAGGAAAGAAGGGGAATTGATCTTTCCTTGCTAGTGCGTTTTTCAATCTGATTGCTCTACGATCCTCCTAGTCACACGACCTGTAGACTTGTGTGCCCGCCTGCGCGGGCGCTTACTTCAATTTCAGTTCGTTACTTCTGTTGGGCTGACAAACCGGACACGGTGAAGAAGCGGGGAAAAGAAACCTGACACCTAACAAAACCAGATCATTGCTAGGCCATGTGTCTAGGGCTACGAGAGATTGGCATAACCTTCTCCAAGGCCGCATCAACTTGTTCTATGTACGTACCTATCAGAACAAGGCTAGTCATTCGACGCAGTTCTAGTGTAGCACATTGAAAAGCCCCCCTCAGCCGACTAGTAGCCAAGGGGGGCGTGTACGGTGTGACTAAACGAGCGTACTCCCCTAGTATAGCACATGTGTTATGATGGAGCCGTGTTAGTGAGTTGTGATCGACAGACATGTACAAGTGACTCTGGAATGCCAGATGATGAGTGGTTGTATGTCACTCAGGGTACCGGGCCGTTTCCAGAGCGATGGACGTTCTGTTCATGGCGATGTATGAGTATGTTTGCCACTGAGAACTTTCGGCCTTCATTTATGTAGATAGGATAATAGTGATCTTAGATAAAGGATATGTTAAGTTAATCAATGTCATGGGAGACGATGTTGATGTAGTCAACGCGGCACGTGCTTCCTTTGATCGTGACGTAGATCATCTAGAAGAAAAAGACTATAAGTTAATTCAATACTTAATAAAGAACAAACATGATTCCGTTTTGAGACATTGCACTATGACGTTTGAAGTTTATGCCCCGTTGATGATCAAAAATCAGTGGATTAAACATATAGTTGGTTCTACTCATCTAGATGAACAGTTTGGGTGGAATGAAATGTCTCGTAGATACGTGATTGATGAACCAGAATATCACTTTCCCGCCGAATGGCGTGCCAAGGCAGACAACATTAAGCAAGGTTCCGGCGAGCCGATTAAAGACTCTGAGCACATTGATGAACTGTACCAAGACTATATTGAATATGCTGATAACTTGTATTACAGGCTTATGGACTTAGGGGTAGCACCTGAGCAGGCCCGCCTAGTTTTGCCTGCCTACGCCATGTATGTTCGCTGGCGATGGACTACTAGCCTACAGGCAGTACTCAACTTCCTTGAACTTCGCCTTGGGCACGGGGCGCAGAATGAGATTACCAAATATGCTGATGCTGTTGGTACATATGTCTCAGCATACTTCCCCGTCACTACGGATGCGTGGTTCAAGTACAGAGTGATAGAATAGTGTCATGGTTGAATACCCGCTGTACGCTACTGAGGCGTATACCAAATTTGTAGACGATCTTGTCCTTGCACGCAAGGCCGAAGGATTAACATTGGACGATCTTCATATGCCAAAGCATCTTGCTCGCGGCATTGAAGAGCACACCAATTATGATATCCGTGACATTCTTTGGTATGCAGACTGTCTAGGCCTTGATATGGCATTGGACAAGGCTCTATGGTAGACAGAAACACGCGCCGAGCCGCTTTATGGAAGATGGTGCAAGATTATAAAATTCGTGTTGGCTGTAGAATGTGCGGGTACAATAAACACCCCAAGGCATTGCAGTTAGATCATCTCCATAGCAAGAAGGCTAATGTCTCAGATTTGATCCGCAGCGATTATGGCGTAGTGAGAATTATGGAAGAGATAGCCAAGTGCCAAGTGCTATGCGCCAATTGCCACGCAATCGTTACTCATGAGCGGAAGGAAAGCGGTCAACCTGCTTCTTTAGAGAACTGATTTCATCTGCCAGTTTAGTGTTCTGCTCTAACAATACTTCATTCTGTGCTTGCAAGACTTTAAGCGATAACTCTAGTTCTTTGTTGTGTGCCTTGAATTCTGTAAGTTCTTTTTTTGTTTCAGCCAACTCCAACTTCAAAGAGTCCATTACACTTCTGATTGCCTCTACCGCGTCAGCGCTGGCAACGACAATAGACGTTCCTATGTCATTATCTGTCTTGCGTTTGCTCAGTATCCAACTGACCCATGCCGCAAAGGGGGCAGTCAGAAGCCCGATCATGGCAACAACTATGCTAGGTTCCACAATCATCAGTCCAGTAATGACGTAATGCCTGTGTTACTGACACAAAGGCAAATAGTGCCCATGTTACCGGATATAGAACATTGCTGTAAATTCCATTAACACCAACGGCGGCTATGAACGTGCTGACGGAAACAAAACTACTGAATACCCAGGCAGGAAAAAAGAAGTCGTGGCGTATAACAGCCAATAATATTAGTACTCCAGCCCCGGCAAATCCTAAATGAAACACAGTGTCTATAGATGGATACTCTATTTCAAGAGTATTAATAAGTGGAGCATTAGTACTGAAAAAAGCAAATGCCAACCATGCAAGCCCCATGACAATCTCTTGAGAATAGACTGTCATACAACGAAATGCCCAGGCCCATTTAACCAAAACCTTTCGTATCATCATTAACCTCAAAACTAGCGTAGCGGCGCATAATTTAATTATACATGTGTTACAATAGTTACATGACAGCGTACAAACCATATAAAGGAAGTTATCGACTATCGGCTGGCTACAGATACTCCAGCGGAACTCTGCATGCCGCCTGGGATATTGCAATGCCAATTGGCACTCCGCTTTACTCTCCGCGAGACGGAATCGTCCTCGATTGTAACGATGGTGTAAAGAATGATGGCCCCGGTTCACCTGACTACACAAATGAGCCTTCTAACTGGGTACTCCTTGGTTTTGAAATCAACGGTCAGAAATACGGTTTTTACTCACAGCACATGTCCCCCGGCTTGAAAGTACGTAAGGGGCAACGTGTTCACGCAGGTCAACTGATCGGATTTTCTGGTGACTCAGGTAATAGTTCTGGCCCACACTGGCACAATGCCGCTCAAAAATCGTGGAGTCTTAATCGCTACCTGTACTTGAACAATCCATCAATGTGTGTGTTCCCTCCTAGCAAACTGTGGGGAGAGCGTGAGCCTGGTGGAGACGTAGTGGTCACTCAGAAGTACCCAGGCCGCAAGGCGGTACGCAAGGCGATGAAGGACGGCCACGCTCCGTGGGTCAGCAAGGTCAAGAAAGAACTCGCAAAGCGCGGGTACGAAGTCGGCCACAAAGACGACGCCTATACTACTCTATTCAAGCAAGCAATCCGCAAATTCAAGCGGGACAAGAAGATCGGGGTGACCGCATTCATCGGTAAGAGAATGTGGAAGAAACTTGGTATCACGAGGGTCGTTTAAGTACAATTACGCCGACACAGTATGCGAATGGTTAATAATATTCATTACGTTGATTGTGACGTTCGTTGTTACGTGGTTTGTTATGCAGGCGATTTACACGCCGGTACCGCGCAGCGAAAACGCAAGTGTCCTCAAACTATATGAAAAACAAGGCTGTACATTACACCCCGATTATATACCGGGCCACATTGTGATATACAAGGACGGACGACTCAAATACCGAGAGTTCGACAGTTTTAATTACGTGATAGTGTATTTTTGTCCTTAGCAGTCCAAATAGTTGACCAAAGAGACCCCTGCCATTTGAATATATGAAGTTTATTTCAGGCTTTATATTTGAGTGAATAAGAATTTTGTAGATATGGGGACGATGGTATATATAACAATTCAACTAATATTCACTAGTGCGCCCACATGTGTTGCAAATAAGCAACACTCACTCTCAGTAACCAACTAATCCGTTACCTTTTCGTTATACTAACCCCTTGACAACCAGACGAATACGCTGTTACTCTTTATACATGGCAAGCATGAAGCGTAACGGACAGACTATCTACTCTGGTAGTGGGCGACACTCTGACAAACGTACCCGCCGCCAGCGCACACGGCAGGCAGCCAAGGCAGCAGCCATCCGAGAATCCAAATAAATGTCGTACCCTATTGCTAAGGTGAAACCATGAACAAAGAATGCTACTGCGACAGCACCCCTGCTGGCATCATCTGCAAGTACTGTGAAGAAGAGTTCTTCGGCATCGAGGTCGAAGAGATCGAACTGAATGAGGTATGGTAATGAAACTCGCTGACATGCTGAACATGCTTACTCAACTCAATGTGACAACATATGTGGCTACCATAGGTAACACGCAATGCCTCTACGTGGACGATGGTACGGCTACTCTGTTCTATGATGAGCAGGGTTATTTCCTTGCTGGGTATGTGAAGGATAGCGATTACTCTGTGTAATCGGCCCGCCCCGTAGTACATATGTTCTAATTAAGATAGTACAATTGACCCATGGAATCACTAGGAAATAGGCTTGCATTTGTCGTACCCCTGTGGTTCAATATTTATAGAAGGAAAGGAGAGTGACATGCAGAGTCCTGAACTTGCTAACATGGTGATCTTTGCTATCGTCATGATCCTTGTGAATCTGTGGTCGAAATGGAAAGATCATGACTGAACTGCTATTCTTTCTTCTCACTACTGCTATCATAATCAAACTTACCTCAATAGAACACTAGGAGTATCATGAACATCGTTCGCGTCCGTAACGCTTCCCTCCGTCCTGGTGACGTACTGGTCGGCGGTACTCGGATCATCAAGGTAGAGCGTACCTACTGGAAGAAGGAACTGCGTATCGTGTATCAAATGCCTGACTGCGCTCCCCGGGTGGGGTACTGGTCTACCAATGGTACTAAGACAAAGATAGTCTAAATGTACTATGGTTAGGGCTTGACAGATGTCACACCTATAGTTCATACTAATAGTAGAAAGAAAGGAAAGGTGAAATGACCAAGGTACAAGACCTCAAAAAGGGTCAAAAAGTCAACTACAGTGGTTCTACCCTTACCGTGAAAGATGTTCACGTGTTCGAATCTGGAACTGCGGTCTATTTCGAAGAGTGGTCACATTGCGTGATCAGTTCTCAGTTTGGTTCATGGAATAACGATACTGAGTTTGACGTTGTGGGTTAATCCCCACATCGTTACTCTGTGTAGTCGGCGCGCCCCGCGAACATCTGTTCGAAAAACTAGTGTACGATTAAACTTGTCATACCCCCATGCCATACTCAAAGTAGAAGAAAGGATGATCATGAAGGTTCAACTCCCCACTTTCTGCCCAGAATGCGGTTGCATTCACAAGATCGTTCCTACTACCAAGAAAGGTAAGTGACATGACTGGAATCCTGATTCAGAAGTCTGGTAACTACTGGGTTGCCAATGCCAATTCTCACTGGAGCGTGACTGCTCCCACCGCTCATGCGGTAGTGGAAATGCTGAAAAGCCTTGCTGCTGAAGAGCCTCTCGACTACTCTAAGTAGTCCTGGGGCTACTCTCAGTAGCCGGGGCGATCCCTTCGAACATCAGTTCTATTTAAGAAAGACTTAAGAATGCACTTGAAAATGTCACACCCGTCTGCTATGGTAGAACCATGATGAATGAAGAGCAACGCGAAACGCTGAGTCTCCTGATCGAGGAATCCTCGCTGGACAACAGCGGCAAGTTTGGACCTCGTGACCCTGATTGGGAGCGTCGTCTGCGCGACCTGCGTAACACCCTTCTGGAGGATTCTGATGAGTGACTACCTTGACAACAGCAAAGAGGCCAACTGGATCAAGCCTGCTCCCGAACAAGAGTTCGACACGTGGGAGCGTTGGACTTGGGCCTTTATCAACGTACCCTTCTAGTAGGAATCATGGAAGCCTATTGCCCGAATTGTCAGGAACCTGTGTGGAAGTATGCTCAGTACTGTCCGATGTGCGGTCGGCTTACTCTCACAGATGAGTACTGGTTCGAACAGTAGTTCGACCGGCCCGCCCCGTCACTTAGAGTAATCATCAGTTACGTTACGTAACTCATACTTTCGGATGATGCTATTAGACTTGACATTTGTCAGACCCCTATGCAACAATAAAAGTAGAAAGAAAGGAAAAGATCATGAAGGTCAAGGTCTACGCTTCCGAACTTGAATCAGGTATGCAACTTGCCAATGGTCACTCTGTGACTCAGGTATCGCTGAACCTGTTTTCTGCTACTACCGAATATGTTGAATCCGATGGATCATGGCATGAGGTGTGGAGTTTCCAACCTATCGAACTCAATCAGGAAACTAATTGCCTGTATGGTGGGTTGGCCGCTGGTCACTCTAAGGGATTCTGCACTGCGGATTCCTGCTACTAATTGTCGTACCCACGTGGTAATGTAGACTTATCAAGGAAAGGAAAGACCATGATTCTCGATCAGGCTCACGGGATCACTCTCAAAGAGGCTTTATTCACCCGCTTCGATCTTCCCGTATACGTTGTCCTTAATGGTGTCAAGCGTAAGACGTTCTCGGGTGAGACTGCCTACGCAGATGCTCAGCGGTACTTCAATGATCTTGTGTTGGAGAAGGTGTACAAATGACGTACAAGAATGGGTGCGGAGTTTGTGGCCGCACGTGGACTAATCATACCAAGATCACTAACAAGTTGTGGTGGTTTATTCATGACTTTTACTGCGGGGGTTGGTAATGGTACTAGTTGAAGGTTTGACAGACTTGAGCGGGTATCCTGTCTGGTGGGTTGTGACAGATTCTAATACTGTTCCATTCCAAGGGCCAGACGCTAAGTTTCAAGCAGAACAATACATGAAGGTAGGATCATGAACGATCTTAAGTATACTGAACTCAATAACAAGATTGAATTTTATTCTACAGGGTGCGTTACTGCGTTTGTGGTATTTGGGTTCATTGCGCTCATTGTGCTAGGAATTGTGTTAAATGTAATTGGTTACTCAGGGTAGTTGGTTACTCTCTGTAGTCGGCCCGTCCCGCGAACATATGTTCTAATGTTACGATTAAGTAACGACACCCCTGAATCACTGGACTTTTGTCATACCACCGTGGTAGTCTTTAGACATAACAAAACAGAGTACGAGTTGGTGGTGGTGCGGTAGCGCTGTATTCCACGCCGTAGCCCACGGTTGTATGACTTGTTTGATCCAGATTTTCCCGCGTTGGGTTGGGTATCCCGATGGTCATAGAGGACTGGCAAATATAACAAGCAGAGAGCAGGCACCGCATCACCTCCAATTCGTATTCTTGGAAAGGAAATCTCATGGATTTGGTTTGCTGCGACGGTACTGGTTTCACTGGTGAGTTTGGGGTGATCTGCCCCGACCACTATGAGGATTGTGGTGATCTGCTGGAAATGCTGCACTATGATCCATTAGAATACGGTGAGTATTGGTGAGGGGCTGCCCCGGTTACCCAGAGTAACCTTTAAGAGTAGCATTAAGAGCGCTGGCTATTTCCATCGCCTCTTCTAGTTCAGGAGCAGAAGCAATCTCATTCCAGTTCTTATCTGGTTCCCACATTCCTACCGTGTAGTACCACTGCTGCCGTACCTTCTCAACCTGATTAGATACATTGTTTCCTCCACTCTTGCCTTTCCTGGCGCTTCCTGAGGCGACGGTTGGCCTTTCGACCCTTGGACGTACCCTCGCCACACATGCAGCACTTGCACATCTTGACATTCCTATTGCTCATCAACATAGTCATAGACTAGCACACCCCTCTGACATTTGTACCCCCACAGGGATTCGAACCCTGTCCTACAGGATGAAAGCCTGTAATCCTAACCCATAGACCATGGGGGCAAACTCCACCACTACCGCCGAAACTTAAGGGTGGAGAACTAGGTGTTACAGGCCGGTATTACAACCGATATGCAGCGCTACATTTAGTTTTCCTGCTTACGCACCCTCCCAAGGAGTCGAACCCTGCTTCGTAGGTTTGGAATCTACTTACTGCCCAGCAGCGGAGGATAGATTGGGACGTTTTTGTCTTGTCTACTGTGGAATTGCACCACCTACTATCGTAGCAGCCTTTTATAGACACATTTGTTGGTTTTACCCAAGGAGTCACTCTCAACCATAATTGAGACTCCCTCGTCCCACAATCCCCGGCCAGTTATGGCTAACCGAGGATATATTTATTACCCGTCTGGCCTTCATTGTACGTTTCCAGCGGGTAGCGGTTCCAAGGGGAATCGAACCCCTCACTTATCCGTGACAGGGATATGTTATAGCCGATTAACTATGGAACCTTGAAGGGTAGAGGTTTTGTTGATTTGTGAGTCCTACGCACTTGCGATCCTCGCGGTTATCCGCCACTCTACCTTATCCGACAGAATCGTTACTACTGCCGAATCCTTTTCTCTATGGAGTTGTATGGCTAGTGTAGCACATGGCTACACTTTTGTCAAGGCTATGCCTTAACAATCTGCTTCAGTGAAGCATTGGTAACGAACTTGCCGCTCTCCCGCTTCACCACCCGCACCTGAGTCCCGAACCGGGTAGTCCAAACCTCAAGAGCCGTCTTAGTCTTAGTAGCCATCTTCAACTCCTTTCTTTTCGTTATGTCTTAACTGTACCCCATATAGGGTAGGTTGTCAAGAGGTTTGTGGGGATATTTGAGAGATTGGTAGATTTGTACTACGGCGCGCCCCGCAATTACTCTCAGTAATCAGTTACGAATATACGATTACTCACTGCAACTCATACTTTCGGATGATAGTTTATCCCTTGAAATTGTCGCACCCATATGCCATACTTATTACATGAGGTTGAAGCGAAGCACAGACCGTAAGACGGCTAATAAGGCTACTCCTAGCGGCAAGACTCCTAGTATTGCTAATGCATTTGGAGTACCGGCGGGTTCTCAATATTCCTGCCCCGGTGCCACGGCCACATGTGAGACAGTGTGCTATGCAGGCAAGTTGGAACGTGTATTCAAGGGTATGCGTCTCAACATGCAGAGTAACTATGACATGATCAACTCTAGCACTGGTCGGCAGGTTATGCAAATGCTTGATACCATGATTGCTGAGTTTGAGGCCGAGTGTGACCGTAAGAATGCTGAAAAGTTATTCAGGATTCACCACGACGGAGACTTCTTCAGTGTCCGCTATGTGAACGCATGGCACGCAGTGATGCTTAAGCACCCGAACGTGACATTCTGGGCTTACACTCGATCATTCCACCTTGTGTCAGGGCTGGCAGACATTCCTAACCTCACGCTGTACCTGAGTGTTGATAAGGATAACCTAGGGTCTGCTATCGAAACGTACTCCGCTAACCCGTGGGTCAAGTTGGCCGCATTGGGTCGCACGTTTGATGATGCTAAGGCGTTGCTTAACGCTATGGGTGTCAAGGGTGCGCGTTGCCCGGAATTGAACGGTGCAATTCCGCTCATTAGCGTTAATGGTGGCGCGTGCGTCACGTGCGGACTGTGCGTGTTTGGTCGTGGTAACGTAATGTTTAGTTCTAGTAAGGGATAACAATGAACGCAATGGGTAAGTCTCGTAAGCAAGATAATCCGTATATGATCTTTACTAACCTGGATGGTTGGGAATGGCGGGTGCTTAAGTCATGGCACACCGATATCCATAAGGCTAATGCGCGTGCATTCTGCGCTGTTAGTTCACCGTTCACCTTCGGAGGGTATGACATGGGTGATGTTTACTGGTCAGAGATTCTAGACCATGCTACATTGTCCTATATTGATCCACAATTAGCCTTGACAATGAGCGCTAAGTAGGGTATGGTTATACCATGATGATCGTAAGCATCCTACTTACAGCATGGTTTATGCTGGCCAAGGATGAAACTGCCCGGCAGAATATTGCGATCATTTGGCTGGTCAATTTCATAGGCATGGTGATCTTATGGATTTCCTAGGCTTGATACTTAAAGGCGTTATGGGTATTGCAATGGTAATGGGGATTCTGTACATTGCCATTTCGAACCCCGGCGAGGTAACTGTAATGGCAATAACGTTCCTAGTTGGTTCGATTCTATTCCTAGTGAGAGGATAATACAATGAGTGCAATTCGTGAGTGGGCTAAGGCTAATGACCTTCCCGTTGGGAACCGTGGCCGGATTAGTCACGATGTTTTTGTGGCATATCTGGAGGCTAACCCTAAGGTTGCTCGTGAGTTTCTTAAGGCTCAGGGCTATGTGGTTGGTACGCGTGGCCGTGTTTCTAAGGCTGACATTCTTAGGGCTACTAGCAAGTAGTCAAGGGTACCGGCGCTCTGATTACTCAGAGTGACCGGGCCTGCCCCGCGACTACTTAGAGTAACATTTACGATTAAGATTGTCACTCTCTGTACATTGACAACGCTGTGACTCTGTTATATACTTGACTCATGAATCTATGCGATGCATGTCACGCTAGCCGTCCTCTCTATGTTGCTAAGAAAGGTACATATGAATTGTATTTCTGTGGTCACCACTACTCCCGCCACGAACTTGCCCTAGAAATTTGGGCGGATTCTGTTGAAAGCCTTGACAAGCAGCCCGTTCTAGTGTAGTCTGGTAGTACACCAAGAGAAAGAAGGACAACATGCCTGCTGAGATTGAATCGTTTGCCTCCCTGCGCGAGCCTGGTTGGCACTCGTTGGGTACTGTGTTTACCGTGCCCGTTGAGAGCGTGACCGAGATGCTTGAACTGGCACATTTGAATAACTGGAATGTCCGTGTGCAGGAGATTGAGGCTCCTGACTATAACTTTGGATCGCGTCAATATTACTTTATTGTGCGTGATAACCCCTACTACCCCGGGCAGCAGGACGTTCTGCACGTGTCCGGTCAGCGTTACACCCCGTTCCAGAACGAACAACTGTTCGAAATGGCCGATGGTATCGGTCGCTGGGAGACTGCTGGCTCTCTTAAGGAGGGTCGCGTAGTGTTCGGTTCTATCTCTATTGACCGTGAGATTGTCCTTGATCCCACTGGTGTTAGCGATGTGATCAAGAACTACCTGCTGATTGCTCAGTCTCACGACGGTACTATGGCTATCACTGGTGCCAACACTCCTATCCGTGTGGTGTGCAACAACACGCTTAACATGGCTCTGGCAGGTGCTCAGCAGTCGTTCAAGTTCCGCCACACGCCAACCGCTGAGGCCAAGGCTAAGGTAATCGCTGATGCCCTTAATAAGGCTAACGGTTACATCGACGCTATGGAGAAGTTCACTAATGGACTGCTCACTAAGCACGTGTCTGACAAAAAGTTCTATGAGATTATCACTACCGCTTACCCCGAGCCTGAGAAGGTGGAGGGCAAGGGTAGCCGTGCTCACACTGTGTGGCAGAAGAAGATTGACAATCTGGTTGATCTTCGTACTGCCCCTACTAACGCTGCGTTTGCTGACAATGCGTGGGGTACGCTTAACACTCTGCTGGAAGATCTTGACTGGTTCCGCACTGGTCGTGGTTACAATGCAGACGAGAACCTTGCCGCTGCACGTGCTGGGTTTGATCCTGTGGTTAACTCCACTCGTAACAAGTTCAAGTCTATCGTTATGGAGGCGGTGAGTTAACCCTCACCCCTTCGGGGGTAGACTTTGGACGGCTACTATGATAGGATCAAACTATGAAGCCCACACGAGAGACAGCCTCTCTACTCAAGGCATTGAACGTCTATGATGACTTTCATCACATTGGGCAGGAGTTGGCTAGCACGATGAATGAACATCAAGAGGCTAACTTTAGGCAGTTAGTTATCGGGTATCAGACTATCAAGGTAATTTTGGGAGGTGAGCATGAAGATCAAGGATAAGGCTCAGATACTCTCTGACCTCTACATCGTTACTAAGAACATGCCAGAATGGGCAGACTTTCATAAGTGGGCTGATCTAGGCGTACCGCTGGCTATGGCGGTAACGTATGGCATGGCTACGGTTAATGACTCTGGTGAAGAGTTGATCAATGAGACATATGGTATGTTGATAAAGGTACTTGGGGTGCCTGATGTAGAGTACGATGATCTACAGGCTATATTTGATGCTGCTGCTAAGTAGTTAGGTGCCCTGGCGCGGGGAGTGATTACTCTCCGTAGCCGGGGCGGGCCACCAATATATACTATCAACATTACGAAGAACACATTTAATCACTGGAACATTACGAAATCACTGAGAAATTCACTGGGATATTCACTGGAATTGCCAGAGACTATGTTTAATCACTGAGATGTGTTGACATATATGTGCTTCTTATTTATATTATTAAGAAGAAGACCCATATTCATGCATTTTTAAGATCAACTACGGATTTCGTTGAATTTTGAGGAAATTTGTGTATCTGCACTAGGTCAAATGTACATATTTCGTTGTTTTTTAGCGTTTTTGCAACGATTTTAGTAGTTTTATTATTGGTATTTATGGTATGTTGAGGCTGACATGAGGCGGTTTTATAGGCAAATATACTGTGGTATACTGTTATTTGAAGGCATTTAGTGTTGTTTGATGCTATTTGTGGCTTGAATTAGTTGTTTATATTTATTTAAGGCGAATTGTCCTAATATAACCCATTTTCCCATCAATCGGTTTGCGACCACCATATCGCGGTATGTATCCTTTTACCAAATGGTTGTACATTTTACTTAATTTGTGTAGGTTTACCATTTACTATCTCTGTATATACTATATTATTAGAGAAGAATTCTGTTTCTGTGTAGGATTGCTTCGCCAGTTCCCCCCGGTAATCGAGGAATCCTTCAATAACCTCTCTATGTTCATCATGTAATAGATGATAGTTAGGTGAGTCCATTAGTTCTCTGAATACTGATGCTTGATACTCTTGAGATTCATAGTCCATTATTGACCATTTGGAGAGGTCTTTCCACACTCGTACCCGGCCTCGCCTACCGTAGTGATGATACATGTATATCTCAGGTGGGGAGTATATTCTCCATCCATTCATCCATGCACTGATAGCCAACATGAATTCTTCTCCCCAAAATATAATGTTTTCATCATAACCAAGAAGAGCAAAGTCTCCTGGTGCAAAGATATACCCGGCCAATAATGTAGTACTCAATTCGGGGCCATTGGTTTGTTTATCAAGTCGCTGAGCAACTATTTGACCTTGACCATTGACTTTTGGTTTTTGTTTCTGTGGTGTGTCAGGGTACTTAGAATGTCCTTTGAGTATTTCAATTTCATTGAGTTCATTACGAGTGTACCCCGCTGGGAACTGTGACAGTATTACTCGATTAGACCTATCAATTGCCATTGCCCAATTTAAAGTAGCAATCATCTTAGAATCCCAATTTTGGACGAACTGCGTATGACTGTCAATTTGGACGAAATAGTCCTCATTTTTGAACGGTAGCAATGCCAATTTTCTGGCATAGCCTGCACCTTTTGCATTTCCAGGGCGCATCCAGTAATTTGTGATTTTAACCCTGTCATCCTCCCATTGGGAAGTGTCAACATATTCATTCTTGTGGCACTGCTGCACAACGCTGACATGTAGATCATGGGTTGAGTTTTTAACTAAACTATCAATAGTATCAGCAGTCTCATCATCGCGGTAGGCTGCTATGCTGACAAATATACTCATATCTTCACCGGATCATACAACAAGTTTGGATCAGAGTATGGATCATTAGAGAAGAACCACTCTCTAAATACTTGCTTCAATGCGTCATTACCTTGCTCTTCTGCTATCCTAGCATAGTCTCTCCAGTGCTGTCCAGTAGAATATGGAAGGTCGGTTAACTCAAGTGCCGCCGCTCCTACGACGGCTTTCTCAACAAACTGCTCTGCTGTTCGCCAAGGAAAATGCCTTACGGTTATTAAATGCTGAGCACGAGTTGGATTTTCTGTGTATGAAACATCATGATTGCCCATATGAATAATGAGGTCGGGTCTGGCAACACAAGCGACCTTGATGAATGCCCCGGCACCATTTAATCGCCATTGAATTCTCTTAATTGGGTTGGACTCAAACTCATTGTCAATTGCTGTTGGTATATAGTTAAGAATCTGAGCCTCTAATACATCTACCCCGCTCAGTTCTATAGTATCCTTGAGAGTGCCGTCCCTGGCTACCCAGAATTCATCGGCATCAAATGGGATAACATAGTCAGCCCCTCTGCGATAGGCTATATCTGCCAACGCCGTCATCTTTTCAGACTGCCTATATGATGGGTCATTATCATCAATTACGGTAATGTTACCATGTAAAGAATCTAGTATCTTTCTAGTTGAGTCTTTACTGAGATTGTCAGCAACAATAACATGATCAACTTGATTCATCATATGTTCAACAACCGTACCAATGATATCCTCTGCATCGCGTACCATGCAGATTCCAAATACCGTCATCTTCCCCACCCATAAATAACTGGATGCACAATGTCAAGAATCCCAAAGTTTAATGACTCTGAATCGGGGTCTTGCTCATCCTTGCCAACATTAAAGCAGGCGAGTGTATTTTGTAAATACCACGGCTCTACACGGGGGTCATCCCAGTGAAATTGCCTAAAGTCCTCCATAACATATCCATGAGCATAAAACTTCTTAGCCCAATATGAGGGCCACTGGCAATTGACATGCCCATGACCAGTCTGGTGCGGTATGGCGGCACTGAACATAATCTGATCAGATGCATTTACTAGCGATTCAACCAATGTATCAGCATATTCTTCTGGTAAATGCTCGGCAACCTCAAGACACACTGCCAGATCATACTTCTTATCCAACACCAATGGCTCTCGGAGGTCGTGAGATTGAAAAGGAATAACAGGATCAGTTACATATGGGCCGTCGATACCTAATACTTCGCAACCAAGTCTTTCAAACTCTTTGCCCCACACCCCGCGCCCACAGCCAATATCAACTACGGTGCTAACATTATCAAAAACGTATTCCATATAGTACGGGACCATAACCTTGGCTGATTGCTCAGACCCATCTGTAATCGTGTCATAAAAACCCTGGTCGTAATCAGTATCCACTTCCTGCCCTTTCATGTCCGATATGCGTTACACGTGGTCGATCAAACTTTGCTCCAAAGATTGCGCTACGCGAGAGGGGATTGGTAGAAAATACCTTAAATCCAAATTTACCTTCGCTATAGTCCTCTTGAGGCCACCCCAACTCTACAATTTCTCTTTTATACATCGAAGGATTGGTGGTGAAGAATTTACGATGCTCGGTCCATGTGTACTCGCGGTCAGTCTTTTCAATATAGTCATAGGGTGCCGCCTCAATAATACCTCCTGCCGCAATTTCTGTATCGTTCCACGGCTGGCGCTTAAGAGCAACCTGAACTAGGTAATGATTTCTGTCTAAGACATTACGAAAGTCGATGACATTGAATTTATCATTAAGTATAAAATCATCTTCCCAATGAATAATGTAATCGTCGTCTAATTGATTCCAAGCAGACTGAATGGCACCAGAAAATCCAGAACGCTGACCAGTACTATATACTTCTACATCATGTGTCAATAGCCACTGGCGGTAGGCTGGCTCACCAGAGTCGTCATGAATAAGTACTCGGTCAATACTACCCTTCAAGTTGTCTCGCAAGGAGTTCCACGTTTGAGTAAAACAGTCCTTCCTTCCATCAGTCATTATTAGTAATGTTGTCATACCACTCCCTGTGTGATGTTTGAATTTGTTTTATTAGTCCAATTGGATCGGCAACTGTGCTATTGCGTCCATGTGGGTCTACTTTAGCATAGTAGAATGCCTGAGTATGCACGATCTTTGCGCCCAATAGCCATGCCCTGCGAAACAGCGACCAGTCCTCGTAGGCAGGCTCTTCCCAAAATCCACCAACTCTGTCAAACATTTCTTTACGAATAAGAGTCCCAATGCAACATGGATTTCCATGATCAATGTCTCTTTGTGTTAAATCAAACGGCTCGTCGGTGACGTTGTTGCCATAGTTAAATACTAAACGGGGTGCGAACAGGTCACCTTCAATACCATCCATTACATTAAAATAATCAAAAGAAAGATAATCGCCAGCATCTAAAAAGCATAACCATTCAGTATCGGCTAACGCTGCACCGGCATTTCTGCATTGAGCCACAGATGCTCCACCATGAACTCTGATTACCGGATACTGTAAAATGTCTTCGGTTCGCTGAGCAGTATCATTTCCAACTGCCAGCCAGTCACCATTACCATACGTAGCGACAATTATTGTTGCGTCCATAGTTTCTTTCTATCGTTATAAATATCTTGACTAGGAGCGTAGCGCCTTCTGTAATTGCGGTATTGCTTGTCCCACTCTGCCTTGCCGAACATTGGATGCATATGCTCGACAACGCTGTTCATAGCCATTGCAAACTTGCCACGGTATTTAGCCGTTTCTACGAACTCGTTATCAACGTATTCATGCCAATACAGTTCGCACAATACCTTTCCTACTTCATCAATAGTACCATAATGATCAACGTAGTTGCGAGTAACAAGCGTGTGAGTTGAATGCCTACCCTTAATAACGTCTGGATTACCAAGGTCATTTGTGCCGACCACCTCTATCTTTTTATTTAGTTTGGACTTAGCATTCTCAAACCATTGTGGATGAAAGTTAAGGTCGGTTGCACCTAAGAAAAGCAAAGGCTCGTTAGTCTGCTCATATCCAGCATTAATCTTTTTAGCATAGTCACCATATTCATAGTCTGGCACGATTATTAGTTTGGCAACTGGATCGTTTAGAACTTTATCAATTACTAAGTTATCACCTTCGGTACAGATGAACACTATGCTTGCATTAGAAGTTGTCCGTCTAATAGACCTAGACACTAGTGGAATGGTATCTGGCCTACCTCGGGCCGGTATCAGAATTGCTACTTCTGGTGTCACTCCACCCTGCCCAATGATTGTTTACCGTCTTTATCTTCTCTTTAAATGACATGCCGCAAGCGCAGGCTATCTCTTTCAGTCTACCACACTCTGAACAGTAATTAGAACTCATAGCACAGATACCCCCCATAAGGTAAACACCGCACATACAGCCACAACGCTCCAAGCAAATGGAGACTTAAACGTATCTTTGTGAGGGTCAAACATAGTAGCAAGAGTTAGTAGCGTAGTTAACAAAAACAGCATTGTTGCGTTCAATACAAATGCATTCATTCCTATACCATATCATATCCGAAGTCTACTACCCAAAAGTTGACTGCCTGTGTATAGCCGGGGTACAACTTAGGGCAAAGACCTATTCCTATATTATCAAACTCTGGATTGATCAGAGCCTTGAAGTGCTCAGGGCTATTGATCCAGTCGTTGAGAGCGTCCTGGGGGTCGATAGAGCCTCTAGACACCACTTCCCCCGCAGGCTTACCCTGATAGTGAGAAGCCCTTACTCGCTTTGCAAACTCAGTACCGTCATGGCTAGTGTGCCCTAGATAATCATACTTCGCCATATCTTCTGCGTGTAGTTGGGCAGCCTGCTCAAGTCTATTGTTATAAGTAACTGGCAACGCTCCGTATTGTGCCCTCAGATTATTAATTAGATTAAATAATTCAGCATCTTGAGCGGGGACTGGCGAGGTCGGGATCGGCAGGCGCTTATATTGAAAAACAAAATTATCCCTTCCATTGACTTTCTTCCTTACTCTTTTCTTGCATGGCACATATGTTAGATCATTAAGTACGTCATACAAATTGCCTAGAATAAACGTATACGTTCCGTTAGGAAGTTCTACAACGCTAGGTAGCAAGGCATGCTTCGTCTTAGTGCGCCTCTTGATATCCACTAGCACCCTGCCGGGGAGTCTGGTATTAGGCTCCCACTCTAATTGTGCCCTAAGCGCTACTTTATGTTTCTGCTTGCTCATCCTGTTTCACTTCTACTCGCGCCGCTTGGTACGCTGCCCAATGGCCTGATACCAATGCCCATAGTGACTTAATCACCCTTTCATTGTACACTAATCCCAGAGGTTAGGGAGATTTTCTGCCACCCAATGCAAAGCGTTCTGTGCTGCTTTCATTCCCCCTTCATCCAAATCATAATCTGCATATTTGGCAAGGACATCTGCAACGGTTTTCAATTCCTGAAGATATATTTCATATTCAACATTTACTGGGTGTCCAGACACTCCTGTTTCCAGCCACACGTATAGCCTGTGGGACAGCGCCTTCGCTAGCCAGGTGTCAATGTTCCACACTTCAAGAGGATCGCAGCCGTACTTCTTAATAAACTTACGCCGTGCCGCCTTTTCATGTCTTTTATTCATTTTCTGTACCGTCCAAGGTGCGAATCGTTGGGCAAGGCTCTTCGTCTGTAGGGATATACCCACACTCAGAACAGTACTGTACGTCCTCCGTCCCTTCACGAGTCTCAATCTCATCGACGACGAAGTAATGCAACTCCCGCACCCGCTCGATGCGTGCAAGTGTCCCCTTCGGGACGTGCTCCCACCTCGCCCAGTCCTCAACGGCGGCGATGACACTGGCCACCATCCCAAACGTCGGATAAAAGGCTGAGTCTGCGTTCTCAATCGCATCCCCGACAGCCATGATCAACTCGTCGTCCCAGTGTGGTCGGCGCTCGCTCATGCCACACCGCCGTCTGTCAGCGAACGGAGCCACGCGGCAGCGCGGTCGCCCAGCACATGCCAGGCCGGTGGCTCCTTGGACAGCGTGACCAGCAACCATGAAATTCCCCAGTGGCCCACCGGCACCCGGTCAGGGTCGATCTGCCAGCCGTCGCCGACCTCCCGCTCGCAGATCGCGACGATGCGGGCGAGGCACACAGTCGTCGAGTCAGCGTAGGAATCGACCTTGCCGTATTCAAGATCGGCCAGTTCTCTTAGCGTCGAGCCAAGCGGGGACGGTAACTCCGCTGCCCAACCCAGCCGCTCATCGACGTCTTCCCGCCACTTCGGCTTCGGCGGGTCGATGATGTCGCGGACCTCAGTCAGCGCCTTGAGGTATCCAGCGGCAAACTGGCCGAAGTCGGGCTCATCATTAGAGCGCACCCACTCCCGCAGCGCCTCGATCTGCACCCACTCCCGCAGCGCCTCGATCTTCTCCTCCGGGGTCATGTCTCCTCCTCGTTTCCGCAGTGCATCGGGTCGATAATGTCGCAAACCATCTTGACAGCGGCGAAGTACCCCCGCCAGTAGTCGGGCCGATCGTCCGGAACGTCCTGCGCCGCCCACTCCCGCAGCGCCTCAATTTTGCGTGACAGGTCTTGATAAGCCCGTTCTAGTGATGCTAACTGAGCA